>Ga0070765_100000595_pt1 | contig 21680 bp, 10 predicted proteins | sample HubBroMetageWFT5_FD_71516 | JGI IMG/M metagenome (GOLD analysis project Ga0070765, IMG submission 71516) | Warmed and freeze-thawed soil microbial communities from the Hubbard Brook experimental Forest, New Hampshire - Hubbard Brook CCASE Soil... | ecosystem: Environmental > Terrestrial > Soil... | reverse complement strand
CCCCCCGCGCCGCCGCATCCAAAGCCGCATAACTCAGCCACACACCACCACCCACCACCGCCACCGCATCCGGAACCCGCGCCACCTGCTCCCCAAACAACCCGACCACGGTCACCGGCCAGGCGCCCCGCGTCCGGCTCGCATAATCGGCCGGAGAGGCGTTTGCCATCCACCTCAAAATGTCCATCACATGATGAGCGATACCTCGAACAGACTCGACGCTGTGCTGATCCGAGTTTGCGCTGAAAGCCAGCTGAATGCCGCCGTCCTGGGCTTGTTTGCGAACCTCGATCAGGAGACTGCCGACATTACCTCTGGCAAGACCATGCGTGATTGCCACGCAATCGCCGAATCGAACGACATCACCGGACGGAATGACGTCCACCGTCAAATCAAACAGGGGCTGGTCATCGGGCAGGCCAAGATCCGCACGGATGTCCGAATATCGATATCGCTGGTGCCGGACCGCATCACGAGCCAGCCTCGAGGTTTCTAGCGCCAGTTCCCCGACAGTCGTCCTACGATTTATCGCTGCCCGGACAGGCAGGATATTGGCTGTCATCCCAGGGATCGCACATAGCTGCTCCCCTATCCGGCCGGGAGCCCAGCGTCCAACGACGACGTCCTCCGCTTTCGTATTACGATGGAGATACAAAGCAGCGACGAGCACCATCAGTTCATCAAAGGTTACGCCCAGCCTATTTGCGGTCATTCTCAGATCCGCCACCGTGCGGGGCTGGACATCCTCTGTATGCCGGACTGGAATGCATCCGGGAAGCATCGAGGAAGCTATGTTCGCCGGAACGGCAAGATCCAAGAGCGCATCAAGCCAATATTGCCGATCTCGGGCAAAGTCCGGTGATGCCCTATATGCATGATCGGCGTCTATCAGCGTGGAAAGCGGCTCCAGGGCCGCCGCCGCTGGGAGCTGGCCTGCCAGCAGCGCATTATAGACCTCACCCACACGGGCAGCGATGATCCGAGTAGCTGCCCCGTCAATTGCGATATGGTGACCACGCTGATACCAGAGGAACCTGGCCTGCCCGGCCTTGAACACAGCGTGCGTAAAAAGTGGGCCGTTTCGCATGCCCACAGGACGGCGTATGTCCGACCGCATCCAGCTTTCTGCCGCAGCGAGCGGATCCGGCGCGCCACTGACGTCGATGAGATGCAGCGGCCAGTCATCACTCTTCGCGACAGACTGCCGCAGGCTCTCACCCTCTCCGGAAAAACGCAAGTGAAAGGCCTCGGCCTCGCTCACGGTGCGCCGCAAGGCTCTCTCGAACAGATCCAGGTCCAGATCGCCATGGATCTCGAGGTACTCACCGACGTTGATCGGATCATCGGGACTGAGTTGCTGTGCGGACCAGACGGCATGCTGTCCAGCCATCAGTTCCCGTCGTCCACCATCTCTTCCAGCCATGGCTGCAGATCCCTACCGTCCGACGCACGTACCTTCACGAGCACCTGATGCTAAATATGTCGACAACCAGCAGAAATAGGACGCCAGTGGTGGCGCCCGCAGCTCAGAACGAGCCGTCACACCGGACTCCGGCTGTTTTCGACCGGAAGAATCCTCCGGTTCCAGAGGGCAAAGACAATCGCGCCGCAACTGCATGCGACAATTCCTCCCGTCGCGGCCGACTAGCCTCCCGCAACGCGCAGCCCAGCGGTCTCTGCCTTTATCCCGAGAAGTTGGCATACCCAATCAGGCTCACATATCGCCGCAGCATGCGGCAACGTTTCTTGGGGTGCGCCTAATTTTCAGGTACTACCGGTCCGACGAACCAGTCAACTGCGGCAGCGCGTCAGTTGAACGGCGCTGAGGTGGTGGCGCCCGATTTCATCGGCCTGCGCAGCTCGAGCGCCAGCGGCAGTCTGACCACACCCGCTATTTCATTAGAGACGAGATGAACGGGCGTGCCAGCAAGCTGAAATGATTCGATGCTGGCAACGAGTTCCTCGAATGAGTTCCGGAGCATCAGCCGCGCCAAGTGGCTTCCCAAGCACGTGTGCGGGCCGCTGCCGAACGCAACGTGCCGGTTCGGCGCCCGCTCGAGATCAAGCACGTACGGCCGCTCAAATGCACTTTCATCACGGTTGGCGGATGCGATCCACGCGGTGACCGCGTCACCGGCAGCGATTTTCTGGCCGCATATTTCAGTGTCACAGCGGGCGCGCCTCATGAAATGGGTTACGGGAGATGACCAGCGCAAAGCCTCCTCGACTGCCGTATGCATCGGCATGACATCCGGCCATCGGCCCTCGCCACTGTAATGCTCGGTCAACGCTATAAGCGTCGCGCTAATAGCATGAGACGTGGTAACTACCGCGCCCAGCAAGAGGCTAAGGCAGTTGGACAGGAGCTCATTGCTCGTCATGCGGCGCCCAGCTATATCAGCCGTAATTAGGTGACTGATGAGGTCATCCGCCAGATTTCTCCGCCGCTTTTCAATGCATTCGACGAAGTAGTCAATAATTTGATAGTGGGCAGAAACGGCGTTCGACCGGTCCGCAAGCCTATACAGCGGATCGTCTGGCGCCAGTGACGCGTAAGCAAGACGTAGCAGTGGGTCGACGTCCGCATCGGGCAGTCCCATCAGCATCGCCCCTACCTTCATCGGCAACCGACTGAACGAAGCGGCCGCGTCCCATACCTCGCCGTAGCGGGCGGGCTCGATGGCGTCTTTGACGAACGCTCGGATCTGCTCGGTATATGCGCGTACGGCGCGGGGCGAGAACGGCTTTCCCAGCTGCTCTCGAAATTGCTGGTGCCTAGGTGGATCCGTGGACTGCATCATGATTCCTGCGGCCGGGTCGGGGGCGTCCAGCATGGCAATGGCCGTACCGCCCTCCGAACTGAACGTCTCGTGCCCGCCCAGCACGCGGCAAACATCAGCCCGGCGGGTCACAGCCCAGAAACCCGCACCACCGGTACGATCCTGCCAAAAAACCGGACACTCGTTCCGGAGCGTCTTCCATGCCAGGTGCGCGTCTCTTTCGACATAGAGATCGGTGTCGGCCAGGTTAATGTCGTCGAGCGGTATTCGGGAGTCTTCGGCCGGTGCAGTTATTTTCATCGTGCTATTCGTTCCAGAGTTCCGTATCATTCCACTCGATCAAGAGCTGCTGCTGCTCACGCGGACTTACCAAGCCCAGCTTGCCCACCATTTCACATGGATTCAGCAAGATATTCCCCAGCAGCGTTAGAAAATGTTCACCAAGTCGCTGGAAGGCCGACGGCTCGAACTGTGCATCGGCATACTTGAGGCAGCCCCGAATGCCGTCGCTGGATTCTTGTATGAACAATGCAAGGTCAAACTTGCTGGTTCCCTGCGCTGAGCCGTCTATCCCCGGATCGAGCATTGCATTTATACCTATCTCCGAATCCGCAATTTGCGGCATCGGTATGTTCTCGAAGATGAAGGCGGCCTGGATGAGTGGCGTGCGGTTCGTGTGGCGCACCGCGTTGAGAACCACGTCCGCGAGCTGCACCTCGCGGTCGAGGGCAGACTCCGTCTCGGCTCGCATACGCGCAATCGCATCGACGGCGCTCGGGTTGCCGGAGAGATCACATCGCAAGACCACGGTGTTGGTGAAGAAACCGATCAGGCTCTGAAGCTCGATCCGGTCGCGGCCGCTGGTCAAGGTTCCTACGGCAAAGTCGCTCTGGTTGGTATAGCGATGCAGCAGGATGGCCCACGCCGTGAGGAGCACCACATAGAGGGTGCAGTGCTGGCTCCTGGCCAGTTCTTTGAGCCGCGCGGCTAGAGCGGACGGGACGGAAAAATTCTGAGTGACCCCGCGGTAGGCCAGAATGTCCGTATGTGCGCGGCGCCCCCCCGGCAGCTCTAGTGCTGCAAGCCCGGTGAGGTGCTCTTTCCACCAGGCCAGGCGCTCTTGATATGCCGGCTCTGCCCGACGCTCACGTTGCCAACGAGCATAATCAGAGTATCTCACCGGCAAATCTGGCAGGAGTACATCCTGATCAAGGTGGTGTGCGCGGTAGCACTTTCCAAGTTCGTTTACGAAAATACCTACCGACCAGCCGTCGCTAACAAGGTGGTGCTGCGTCACGAGAATGATGTGATCATCGTCAGCCAGCGTAACGACGGCGGTCTGCATCAATGGCCCTCGCCCGAGGTCGAAAGGGGCGAGCTGATGATCCAGAATGAATGCCTCCGCTGCACTCACTCTTGCTTCGGCTGGTTGATCGCGCAGGTCGAGATGCGCAGGCTCAACGGCGGTTGCAGACGAAATGACCGCTCGAGGCGCACCATCGAGCTCGGTGAAAGTCGTGCGCAGAGCCGCATGCCGGGCGACGATGTCGGTGAGACTGCGAGCCAGCAATTCTTGATCGAGCGACCCCTTCCAGAGCAGCCGAAAATGGAGGTTGTGCAGCGGGCTTGCGCCTATCCGGCGTTCAATCAGCCAAAGACGTTCCTGGCCGCTGGACAGACAACCTCCGTTCTCCTCGGGGAATGGTGCCCGCCAGATCCCGGATTCCGAATCGAGGCTCTGCTTCTGCAACATAGCAATCAGATCGGCCTTGTGCAGGATGACCTCGCTGCGCAGGTCGTCGGTCATCGCTTCATTTGGCACACGATAGGCCAGGTTATCCCCGTCGAGCCAGAATTTCATGCCCACTCGAGCGGCCAGGAGAAGCAACTCGCTGGTGTTCACAGGATCTCCTGCCGGTAGCCTTCACCGCCCGATTCCGCCAGGAGCTCATGTGCTCCGCTCTCTCGTGAGGTCATCTGAATCAGCAACTTCTCGAGGATGAAGCGGGCAAGGTCAATGGCGCTGCTGCTTTCTCTTACCAGATCAACCGGCAGCGCGATATCGGCACACTTCGACAGCCGGTCTCCCAGCTCGACGGCCATGAGCGAGTCGAGTCCGATTGACTCCAGGGGCTGATGTTCGTCGATCGCACTTGGTGATCCGTGACCGAGGACAACGGCAGCTTCGGTCTGAACCAGGTCGAGCACGGCACGCTCGGCGTCGCGCGGGGAGAGTGCGGGCAGGCGCTGCTTTAGCGTGGCGGTTCCGGGGTCACTGGCGGCAGGCCGAGGCCCGGATGCGCTTACTCGTGGCAGCCCGCGAATCATGGGATGCGCCGTTCGTGTGTGCCCGCCCAGGGAGCGCAGATCGAATCGGGCGGCTATCAGGGCCGGCAAGGGGAGGCGAAGAGCAGCGTCGAAGAGGGCTAGGCCTTCACCGGTGGTGAGTCCGCGCACACCGCCATCGGCCATGCGCCGCCGGGCAGCGTGACCCAGATGTGCCGTCAGGCCGGTCTCCTGCGTCCACAGGCCCCAGTCGAGCGCGACCGCATGCATGCCTCGCGCCCTGCGATGCTGCGCGAGCGCGTCAAGGAACGAGTTGGCCGCGGCGTAGTTGGCCTGCCCGGGGGCACCAAGCACGCCGGCGACCGAGGAGAAGAGGATGAATGCGGCCAGATCCTGCGTCGCGGTGAGCTCGTGCAGGTTCCAGGCCGCGTCGGCCTTGGCGCGCATCACCGACTCCAGACGTCCGGGAGTCAGCGCGGTGAGCACGCCGTCGTCGAGGACGCCGGCCGCGTGCACGACGGCTGTCAGCGGATGCACGGGGGGGATAGCGGCCAGCAAGGCCGCGACAGCGCTGCGATCGCTGACATCGCAGGCCGCGAGGACGACGTGGGCACCGGCTGCCTCGAGCTCGCGCTGCTGCGCTTGCGCGCCTGCCGCTGCGGGTCCCTGCCGGGAGACGAGCAGCAGGTGCTTGGCACCGTGTTCCTGCACTAGGTGCCGTGCCACCAGGCCACCTAGAGTTCCGGTGCCTCCGGTAATAAGCACGGTGCCATCGGGGCTCAGCGAGCGCGGCACGGTGAGCACAAGCTTGCCCACGTGCTTTGCCTGAGCGATCGTGCGAAAAGCGCTTCGAGCCATGCGGATGTCAGCAGGGGCGGTAGGCAGGAGACGCAGCGCGCCACGTTCGAACAGGAAAGCAATCTCGGCGAGGATCTGCCCGGTACGGCCGGCTCGCTCCGCCGCGAGGTCGAAAGCCCGATAGGTGACGCCAGGGTGGTCGGCAGTCACCTGTACGGGATCGCGGATGCCGGTTTTGCCGATCTCGATCAAGCGGCCGCCCTGAGACAGCAGCCGAAGCGATGCGTCGGCGAACTCGGGTCCGAGCGAGTTGAGCACGACATCCATGCCACGACCGCCCGTTGCGTGCAGGAAGTGCTGCTCGAAGTCGAGCGTGCGCGACGATGCGAGATGCGCCGCATCAAAGCCGAGTGCCCGCAGCGCTTCCCACTTGCCGGGGTTCGCCGTCACGAACACCTCTGCGCCGAGATGCCGGGCTAGCTGGATGGCCGCCATGCCGACGCCACCGGCCCCGGCGTGCACGAGGACACGCTCACCCTGCCGGAGGTGAGCGAGATCGACCAGGCAGTAGTACGCGGTGACAAAGACGACGGGGACGCCAGCGGCGGCGGCGAAGGACCAGCCAGCCGGCATCCGGATAAGCAAACGGTGATCTGCGACCGCTACGGAGCCGAAGGCAGCAGGGAAGAGCCCCGTCACCCTGTCGCCCACGCCGAACTGCGTGACGCCGGGGCCGGTCTCTGTCACCACGCCCGCCCCTTCGGCGCCGAGCGGCCCGGGGTCGCCGGGGTACACGCCGAGTGCCTCGAGCACATCACGGAAGTTGAGACCGGCGGCGCGCACCGTAACGCGGACTTGCCCGTCGGTGAGTGGCGCGGCAGCCTCGGGGTGCGGGGTCAGGGTGAGGTTCTCGAGCGCGCCATTCACCGGGATCTCCAGCCGCCACGCCGCGCAGTCGGGCACCGGCAGCGTCTCTGGCGCGCGCACCCAGCTCAGCTTTGGCACTAGCTGGTGGCCCTCGCGCAGGGCAACCTGGTCCTGAGCGCAGAGGACTGCCGCGGCCAGCGCGCCTCGGGACGCCTCGCTGTCGTCGGTGTCGATGACACTGATACACCGGTCCGGGTACTCGCCCTGAGCCGAGCGGACCAGTCCCCACAGCGCAGCGTGGGAGAGGTCGAGGACGTCTTCATCCGGCCTTGTGGCTACCGCACGCCGGGTGAGCAGCACCATGCGGCAGGAGGCGAGACGGTCGTCAGCGAGCCAGGCTTGCAGCAGCGCGAGTATGTGGGCCGAAACGCGGTGCGCCGCGGCCGCTACGTCGAAGCCGCGCTCTTGGGTGATCTGGCCAACGGACTCGATGACAACGAGGCCGGGCGGCGGCGCGCCGCGGTCGAGTGCGTGCATCATCGCGGCAAGGTCGACGTGGCGGTCCAGGCGGGCGGCGATGTTGTTCAGCGCCGGACCGAGATCGCTCGTGCTGACCAGGGCGACGTGTTCTGCGGCCGTCTGGCGAGGTGCGGCCGGCCACTCGGTCCACTCGACGTGCATGAGCGACTCGTGCTCGCGGGCGGCAAGCTCCTCGCGGAACCGATCAGCCGATACCGAGCGCGTGACGAGCGTCTCGACCGTGCCGAGGGGCTCGCCGTCGGCATCAGCCAGCTGAATCTCGATCGTGTCCCGTTCCGGATTGCCGCAAAGCCGGGCACGTAGCGTGGTTGCCCCCTGTTCGAACAGCGTGATGCCGCCCCAGGAGAACGGCAGCCTCACCGGCGCCTCGCCTCGTGCGACATCGAGTGCGGCGGCATGCAGGACGGCGTCGAGCAACGCCGGGTGCAGGCCGAACCGATCCGCATCCGACGTGGTGCCTGCGGGCAGCTGGACCTCGGCAAAGGTCTCATCAGCCCGCCGCCACACCCCGCGCAGCCCTTGAAAAGCATGCTCGTAGGCCAGGCCCGCACCGGAAAGCCGCTCATAGAGCCCGTCGAGCGAGACCTCCACGGCTCCGGCCGGTGGCCAGGCCCGCAGGTCGAACGGCGCAACTGGAACGGCGGTGCTGAGAGTCCCGCGTGCGTGGCGTGTCCAGGGAGCGTCCGCAGTCCCGTCGTCGACGCGCGCGTGCAGGGCCATCGACCTGCGGCCCGTCTCGTCCGGCGCGCCGACCGTCAGCTGCACGGCGATGGCGCCCTTGGCCGGCAACGCGAGAGCGCCTTCGAGCGTAAGCTCCTCCACCCGGTCGAGCCCACTCCGCTGGGCAGCCGCCAAGGCGAGCTCCACGAACGCGCTGCCAGGCAAGATGACCCGGCCGTAGACCGCGTGACCGGTCAGCCACTGATGTTGCGAAAGCGAGATCCGACCGGTCAGCACGAGGCCGCCGCTGTCCGCCAACTCGACGGCGGCTCCGAGCAATGGATGATCCGCAGCCACGAGCCCGGCCGAGGCCACCGCTGTGTTCTCGTGCCTCGGAGCCTCTAGCCAGAAGCGATCACGCTGGAAGGCGTAGGTCGGAAGGCCGATGCGCTGGGGGCGCAGGGGCTGGAAGAAGACGCTCCAGTCGACGCTGAGGCCGCGGGCGTGCAGTGCGCCGAGCGACTGCATGAGGTGCGAGAGGTCGTCCCGCTCACGGCGCAGCGAGCCGACGGCGGCGGCCGGGATTCCGGCCTCTTCGATGGTCTCGAGCAGCGGCGTCACCAGAACGGGGTGCGGGCTGATCTCGACGAAGAAACGATGGCCGTCGCTCAGCAGGCTTTCGGTGGCGGCCGCGAAGCGCACCGGCTGCCGGATGTTGCGATACCAGTAGTCTGCGTTCAGGCCCGTGGTGTCCAGGCGCGCACCGGCAACAGCCGAATAAAACGGGACGGCGGATCTTCGCGGTTCGAGGCCAGCCAGACCGCTCTTCAGCTCGTCTTCGATCGCCTCGAACTGTGCGCAGTGACCGGCGAGCCGCCGCAGTGCCCGGCTCTGCAGCGCGACCAGCTTCGCCGCATCCTCAAGCGGGAGCGCTCCGGCAACACAAGCCGCCGCGATCTCGCCCTGGCTGTAGCCCACGACCGCGTCCGGCTCAACGCCCATCGAGCGCCACACCGCCGCCAGCGCGACCATCACGGCGAACAGGACAGGCGCAGTGACATCGACGCCGTCCAGCCGAGGCGCACCGCCCTGTTCGCGCAGGACCTCGAGCAGCGACCAGTCCAGGTACGGAGCCAGTGCGCGCTCACACCCTTCGAGCTGATTGCGAAAGACCGGTGAGCTCTCGATCAGCGAGAGCGCCATGCCGTGCCACTCCGAGCCTTGCCCGGGGAAGACGAAGACGACCTTGCCGGAGACGCTGTCCCGGCCCAACACGGTATGTGGAGCGGCTCGCTCGGTGGCGATGGCCTCGAGCTCCGCGCGGAGCTCCGGGATGTCGTGAGTGACCAGCACAGCGCGGTGCTCGAAGTGCGATCTGGTAGTGGCCAGCGAGTAGGAAAGATCAGGAAGCTGGACGTCGGGATGTTCCGCCAGAAACGCGTTCAGGTTCTCGGCCTGAGCACCCAGTGCCCGTCCATTGCGCCCCGACAGAAGTACCGGCAGCACCCGCGGTGGCGGCTCGGCGGATGAGCCCGGATCAGATCCCGGCTCAGCCGGCGCTTCTTCGAGGATCAGGTGGGCGTTCGTCCCGCTGAGCCCGAATGACGAGACCGCAGCGCGACGCGGTTGGCCGTTGCCCGCCCACGGGAGCGCCTCGTTGAGCAAGCGTACGGTGCCCGCCGACCAGTCGATCAGAGGCGAGGCATTGTGCGCATGCAGAGTCTTGGGCAGCATGCGATGCTGCAGGGCCAGGACCATCTTCATGAGACCGCCGACGCCGGCCGCCGCCTGGGTGTGCCCCAGATTCGACTTCAGGCTGCCCAGCCAGACGGGCTCGTCTGGAGCCCGGCCCGCACCGTAGGTATTCAGCAGTGCCCGCGCCTCGATCGGATCTCCGAGGGCCGTGCCTGTTCCGTGCGCCTCGACGACCTCGATGTCCGACGCCGAGAGGCGAGCATTCGCCAGGGCCTGCCGGATGACACGCTCCTGCGACGGCCCGTTGGGAGCCGTCAGCCCCTGGCTCCGGCCATCCTGATTCACCGCTGAGCCGCGCACGATGGCGAGGACGGGGTGACCGTTGCGCTGCGCGTCGCAGAGACGTTCGAGCACGACGACGCCGACCCCTTCGGACCAGCCCGCCCCGTCCGCCTCTGCCGAGAATGCCTTGCACCGTCCGTCCGGAGCGCCAGCGCTCTGCGGTCCGAGCTCATTGAAGACGGCCGGCGTCGCCATGACGGTCGCTCCGCCGGCCAGCGCGAGTGAGCACTCGCCCTGCCGCAGTGCCTGGCAGGCGAGGTGGACCGCGACCAGCGACGAACTGCACGCGGTATCCACACTGATCGCGGGGCCTTCCAGGCCCAGGATGTAGGCGATACGGCCCGAGGCCACGGAGGGCAGGCTTCCCGTGCCGAGGAAGCCCCGCAGATCCGGCGGGCAGGTGCCCCCGTTGCGCGCCTGCGCGGCGTAGTCGTTGCCGAAGATGCCCACGAACACACCGCTGGGCGAGCCCTGCAGTGTGGCGGGGCGGATGCCCGCTCGCTCGAGCACCTCCCAGGATGTCTCGAGCAGGAGTCGCTGCTGCGGATCGATCGCGATCGCCTCGCGCGGGCTGATGCCGAAGAACGCCGGATCGAACTGGTCGGCATCGGGCAGCACGCCACCCGCCGGCGCGTGGCCCTCCATCTCGTCCGCGGCTTCCCAGCCTCTGTTCCGGGGAAGCTCGCAGACCGCGTCTCGCTCGTCGAGCAGCAACTGCCATAGTTCCTCGGGTGTCGTGACACCTCCAGGAAAGCGACAGCTCATCGACACGACTGCGACTGGTTCGCGGTCGCCTGGCACTGCCGCAGCGGGCGTGGCGGCGCCTTCCCCCTCGGCGAGCCCGAGCAGCGTCCGCATATGCCGGGCAACTGCGCCGGGGGTCGGATAGTCGAAGAGCAGCGTGGAGCGCAATCGCGTTCCTGCTGTGGCCGCGAGCCGGCTCCTGAGCTCGAGTGCCATGACCGAGTCCAGCCCGAGTTCGCTGAGCGGGCGGTCGGGATCCAGCGTTTCAGGAACACGGCCGAGGAGCGCGCCGGCCTCCTCGCGCACCAGGTTCAGCAGAGCGCGATCGCGATCCGCAGCGGACAGTGCGAGCAATCGGAGCAGGAACGGTGATCCACCGGGAATCTGGCTTTCGGCGCCTTCGGCGCGTGAACGTGGTTCGGGCCAGCGAAAGACCTCGCCCAGCGCGTTGCCGAGCAGCAGATCCCGCGCGCGCGAGCGCCGCAGCTTCCCGCTCGAGGTCCTGGGGAGGCCCGCCGGCTTCAGGAAGGCTATCTGGGCGACGCTGACCTCGTGTTCGTCCCAGACGGCTCTTCCGATCTCTTCCGCGAAACGCGCCAGGTCCCCGCGCAGGTGATTCAGCGCAATCTCGGCGACTATGCCAACACCCTCGAGCTCATCTCGTGACAAAGCGAAGGAAACACTGCCGCGTATCGCCGGGTGGGCGTCCACCGTCGACTCGATATCTTGCGGATAAAAATTCCTGCCGTAAATTAGGATCAGGTCTTTGAGGCGTCCCGTCACAAAGAGCTCACCCTCGTGCAGAAAGCCTAGGTCCCCGGTTCGCAGAAACGTGGAACGGTCGCGAACGGGAATGGTCGCTCCGAATATTTCCGCTGTGGCGTCGGGATTCTTCCAGTAACCTTTGGCTACGTGGTCCCCGGTCAGCCATATCTCGCCGACCTCACCAGCAGCGCTCTCACACAGCGTATCCGGGTCCACGATGGCGATGCTCTGCCCGATCGGGGAATACCCGCAGCTCACTACCGCCTGACTCGCGCCTTCACCTTCGGTGATAGTGATTCTGCCGAGCTCGAGACTGGACCTATCCACCTCGATGCCAGGATCCCGCCCGAGGTGACGGCCTGACGCATAGACGGTCGCCTCGGCGAGGCCATAGCAAGGGAAAAAGGCCGATCGCTGGAACCCGGCAGGCCCGAAAAGAGTGCAGAATCGCTCTAGAGTCTGCACCCGTATCGGCTCCGCGCCGTTGCAGGCCACCTCCCACGATGAAAGATCGAGCCGTGAAATATCATCAGCATTCGCATGGCGGCAGCACAGCTCGTAGCCAAAATTGGGGGATATTGCCAGTGTGGCCCGGTATCGCGAAATGGCTCTGAGCCAGCGGGCGGGTTCCTGAATAAATGACGCCGGAGGCATGAGGACGGTACTGAGCCCCTGCCAGATCGGCATCAAAACAGTGCCGATGAGACCCATGTCATGAAAAACCGGCAGCCAGCTCACCAGCCGCGTCTGCGCGTGGCTGCCGAGCGCCTGAGCCATCATCCCGATATTCGTCGCCAGGTTCTGATGTGTTACCACCACTCCCCGGGGGGCTCCGGTTGACCCCGACGTGTACTGCAGGAACGCAATTTCGTCAGGCGCGATTTCGGATGCGCGCCAAGACACGGTCTCATGCGGCGCAGGATCGTCTACGGCAAACCACGGCAGATTCAGCAGCGATCCGGTTTCGTTCCCCTGCAGGCTGCGCGCGGTCTTGCCGGTGGTCAGCGCGACGATGGCCCCGGAGTCAGCGGCGATAGCGGTGATGCGATCCAGGTGACGATTCTTCCTTGGCGCATACACCGGCACAGCGATGACGCGAGCATAGAGACAACCAAGGTAGGCGACCAGAAAGTCAAGCCCCGGCGGAAAGCAGAGCAGTGCGCGGCTGCCAGGTTCCATGAACTGCTGGAGGCTTGCAGCGACCCGCTGTGCTTCCCGGTCGAGCTCCGCGTAGGTCAGCCGGGCCGTCTCGTTCTCGCCATCGGCGAGGAACGTAACCGCAGTACGGTCGGGGCACTCCTCGCTCCACCAGCGCAACGCGGCAACGAGCGTGGCGAAATCCGGATAGAAGAGTTCGGGGACTTTTTCCCGCATGACACCGCCCTACCAGCGCCATTCATGCTGCCCGAAAAGGTGGTCGGCTTTGATGCTGTTGTCGGCACACCAGCTCATGAACTCCTCCACCTGCTTGAGCTGGTAGGAATCCTCGTTGTAGCTGGTCGCCATCACATGGCCCACCAGCCAGGTCTCCTCCCCCATCGCGTACACGTACGCCTCGTCCGCTCCCAGCTCGGTCATGATCGCGCTGGCCTGGGCCGCATTCGACCCGGACAGAGTCCGTGAGTCACTCATCTTCTTGGTGACCGGCTTGGTGAGCAACGCCTGGTAGAGCCACGTCAGGGGTGCGCCGGCGCACTCCATCCCCAGGAAAGCCACGTCGACCTTGCCCACGTGGCTGCGGATGTAGCGGTACAGGGTCGGATCGATGCCCGAGGAATCCGCTCCCACGAACACCGTCCGCCCGCCGAGCTGCTGGACGCAGTATGTCGACTTGGCTCGGATATCAAGGTCGGCATGCTCGCCAAGGAACGGCGTCGCTATGACCCTGCCACCAGGGAATGGCACCTCGTCGAAGTCGTTCACCTCCACCACGGGCAGTCCGACGTGCGACAGGTACAGGGCCAGGGACGGGTCGCACAGGTTGCCCTTCGACGCCCTGGGCACCACCACGGCGCCGACACGGCCCCGCAGCTGTAGCAGCGTCTCCAGCACGATGTGGTCCTGATGTCCGTGAGTGATGAGTGCCAAGTCGATGTGATCGGGCAGGTCGGCGTAGGTGTAGCGGTCCCCCGCCGTGACGTCGGCACTCATCCACGGGTCGGTGACGATCGTCGCCTGCGGCGTCTGCATCACCAGGCAGGCATGCCCGAAGTAGCGGATCCGGGCCCCGCCCTCAATGTGCCGGTCTCGGGCTGTGCCCGGCTCGGCCGCCAGCAGCCCGTCGAGCAGGGCCGCCTGTTCATCGTCCAGTTCCAGGGCCTCCCGCAGCCTGCCCAGGGTGCTTCCACCGATCCGGGACGCGAACAGTTCCTCCAACCCTGGATGACGGAATGGAATCTGGATGTCCAGCAGCTCCGGCGACGGCAGCCGCGGAGTGCTCATGATGAAGGGCCGCTCGACGCCGGTCTCCAATGACAGCTGCACCGATTGCCGGTCCTCGGTATAAGCACTGCTCAGGTACGCCAGCGGCTCGAGGAACCGCAACGACGCCTGGTTCTCGCTGTCGTATGCCAGCTCCACCAGTCCCGACAGCACCGGAGGGAGCTGCGGATACAGCGGTGTCAGGTCAAACCCGGTCGCCCCGTGCCGCAGGATCTCGCTGGCATCGGCGATCGCCTTGGCGAACGCCAGCATGTCGGCGCGGTCGCGTTTGATCGAGTTGACCAGCTCACGGACTTCGCCGCTGCGGCCTTCCTCGATATTGACGAAGAAGCCGCCTCGCAATTCCGGGTTGACGCTTGCCGAAGTATGAACCCTGGGGGACTGCAGATACGACTCGAGAAGCGGGATCTGCAAGAATGCCAGATTCATCGTCGCCTGCACGGGTGCGACCGTATGGCACCACGCATAAAACCTGTCGACAAGTGGCTCGACGATTACATCAGGCCGGAGGTATCTCTGCTCAGCAGCCATTTTAGCCTCTCGCAGCATCTCGCGATGACAATAGACGCTTTCAGGATGTTACTATGCCACACCGGCTGATCGTTCCTCAATCGGCTGTGAAAGCCACGCGCTCACGGGCATAATCTATGGCTGCTCATGCGTTCAAGTGCGGCCGAGAAGGCAGTTGAACACGGTCACTTAAAACAACTATGCGATCGATGCGGCAGATTCGCACAGCGAGATAACCCGGTGAACCGTTTCCTGGCGTTCGGCTTGGCTGAGCGACTTTCTGGTGAGCCGGTACTGAGGCTGCGCCGAAACCAGCGGATAATCCAGGCTGAGCCTGAGTCGGCCGCCGCCGGTAGCGTTCAGCAGTACGACGGAATCTCTTCCGATTTCCATTCGCGCCACGGCCTTGCGCAAGCAGGCAACTGCCACCCCCGCAGCGGGCTCTATGTCTATGCCCTCGAGATCGAGGAACATTTTCATGGCTGTCCGGACCGAAGCATTATCCGCGACCAGGACATCCCCTCGGCTTTCCACAAGTGAGTCGTAGACACCACCAGTAAGCTCATAGGGAGGGGCCCAGTTCGTCAGCTCGTCCGCATAGACGTGGTTGACGGCCTCTCGAAAGCTCTCGGGTCCTGCGCCACTCAATGAGCGCAGCCCCGTCTGCCAGGCGTCATAAATAGGGGTGAAGGGCAGGTTCTGGCACATCATGAGCCTCGGCAGCGGCGTCGTCACGCCAGGAACGCAATCGCGCACCCGCTTGGCCGCCTCCAGCACACCGATCGCCCCGGTGCCGCTGCCCACGGCCTGGAAGTAGTGCGACGGCAGGCACCCCATCGCTTCGAATGCGGACAGCAGCACCGTTGCCAGTCCGTCCCTCCGCCCGACGTTCTTTACGCCGCCCTCGACCTGGAACGGTGGTATCCGAGAGACCGCGGCAGCCAGGGCGATGGCTTCGGGATAATCACCGTCATCGATGACCACCAGCTTTACGCAAGGGTCGAGCGGAGCCTTGAACTGGAAGCGCCGCAAACCCCGGCCCGGGACTATCACAAGGCATGGGACTCGCATTTGGGAGCAACCCCACGCGAACGCCGCGCCGGTGTTTCCTGACGATGCGACTGTCAGCATGACCCGCCGCTCCGGCAGCCTGCAAAGAACCGTATAGGCCTCCAATTCCTTGAACGATGCGGTCTGGAAGACCGCGCCTCGCTCGGGCCAGTAGCCGTTGAAGGCTATCCAGAGGTTCGGCAGTCCCAGGGCCTTGGCCAGTCCCTTGCTACGGTAGACGGCGGTCCGGCCAACGTTTTCCTGCATCCGGACAACGGGCAGCCAACTGCGGTAACGGAACAGGTCTTCCCGGCCAGAACTGGGGCTGAAGCAACGGCTCGTGTACTCGGTTCTCATTAGCCCCGGCGGATGGTCCGAGGAGCAGTCCAAGACCACCCCGTCATCGGCCTTGCGTCTCCCACATGACGAGCAGACAAGCACATAATGGCGGCCATTGGCTGAGGTGCCGGTCTTGGGCCTGCACCCGTTGTCCTGCACCATCACCCATCGGTTCTCACGGAGAGGGGTGAACATTTAACAAGCCACGAATCTATGCCACGAACAATCGCTCCACTCCGACGGCGCGGAGCACTGGCTTCCTCAAAGGTCGCGAATCGCCTGAGTATGGTTTCCACAATGGCAATCGCTTCAATTCGAGCGAGGCTACCACCGATGCAATGGTGAAGGCCAGCGGCAAAAGCCAGGTGGGATGCGTTATGCGCGCGCGTGAGAATATAGCTCTCTGCATCGACAAAGACAGAGTTATCGCGATGAGCGCATGGGATTAGCGCTATTACCGTTGCCCCAGGATCAATATTGACTCCCTCGACGCAGGTTGGTGCGGCACAGATTCTGAGCACCCAATGGACCGGCGGGTCGTAACGCAACGTTTCGTCCACGGCGGCCGCGGCCAATTGAGGCTCCTCGAGAACCGCTGCGAGGCAGGCTGGCCGATCCGTCAGTGACATGAGCGTGTTTCCGACCAGATTTTTGGTGGTTTCAACACCTGACACGGCGATGAGCATGCAAAGCGGCAAAGCTTCGTCCGAGCGGACGGCTCCGGCTTCGACGGCCTCAGCGACAATATCAAGTAGATCGCCATGCCCGCGGCCCTTCTTCGTCGTTTGCAGCTCGCTGATCATATCCTGGAGCGCCGGAAAGATACTCATGACATCGGCGACGTCCGCCATGGCGACAGAACCGTCAAGTGCCGGTCCGAGCCGCCTGAGGTGATCCGAGAACTGAGGGCGCATATGATACGGGATTCCAACGATCTCAGCCAGCGTGAAAGAGGCTACAGGCTCGGCAATGAGCGCAATGACGTCGAATGGATCGTCTGTCGCTAGACCGTCCAGTATGTCGTTTACCAGATTGACGCATTGAAGGGCATAGCGCGCGATCTTTCGTGGCGTGAACATCGGGCCGACAACCCTGCGTAGCCTTTGATGGTCATCCCCGTTCATCCGGAGAAACGACATGTCCGGACCCTGTTCACCATCCCGTGGGGCAGTTTCGAACCCTCTGCTGCGCAGTACGGTCTCGCAGGCTTTGTACCCCAGCAAATAGTGCCGGTCGCTGGCGGCCGTCAATACAGGTCCAAACTCATGCAGCAAAGCCGCGTAAATTGGATAGGGGTCGTCTAGGGACGGTAGCTGGCACAGAAATGCTTCCAGATGCTCCGGAGATGAGTTGAGGTCCTGGGGAAGCGGCAGTGCGGGCGGCGTGATAATTCGAGCGTCAGCAGGACCAGGCATTGGTTGCGACCTCCCGTTCTCGAGGTATCCGTGACCGCGCATTGCCCCTGCGCCTCAGCGCCGACAGGTCGAGCATTCTGCAAGACGATTTTCTCGGAGTACGTTCGTTCCGGCTACCGTTTGCCTGGCACATTGGATTCTCCCGTGATGCAGTATGGCCGGGCACGCTGCCGCGGCGCCTGCGGCCGGACCGCAACGACAGAGCGAACGGAGGCACAGGTGGATTTTCCCTTTGTCATCTGCAGCAGTGGCGCCAACAGCCGCCTCATCGACCTGATCGCGGGCGAACGAGACCATATTCTGGGCAGGCTGCATGATTGCGGCGCAGTCCTCTTGAGGGGCTTCGACGCAGGCGGGGTAGATGGCTTCGCAGCCGCTGTCCGCGCGCTCTCGGGCGAGCCCCTGGCGTACACCGAACGTTCCTCACCACGCAGCGTTGTCAAGGGCCACGTCTACACCTCGACCGACTACCCACCAACCGAAGAGATCTTTTTCCATAATGAGACCTCCTACCGGACGTCGTGGCCGATGACCCTGTTCTTCCACTGTGTCCAGCCGCCGCGCGAACGCGGCGCCACGCCACTGTCAGACGTGCGGCAAGTCCTCGAGACAATCAACCCGTCGGTGCGGGAGGAGTTCCGTCGCCGAGGGTGGATGCTGGTGCGCAACTTCGACGCTGAGTTCGGATTGGCGTGGCAAGAGGTCTTCGGCACTCAGGATCGCGATGAGCTCATGCGATACTGCCAAGCCAACGCCATCGATGCCGAATGGAAGGCCAACGGCCAGCTACGCACGACCTCCGTCGTAAGGCTATCTACCGTCATCCGCAGACCAACGACGAAGTCTGGTTCAACCACGCGGTGTTCTTCCATCTGTCGACACTCCCTGTAGACGCACAGGAAGGCCTGCGGGAACTGTTCGCCGAGGAAGACCTGCCAAGTAATACCTACTTTGGTGATGGTGAGCCTATACCGGACGACGTTATGGAGCACATCCGGACTTGCTATCGAGATGCCGCTGTGCGTTTCGACTACCGCGAAGGCGACGTCCTTATCGTGGATAACATGCTCACCGCGCATGGACGTGAGCCGTTCACACCCCCGCGCCAGGTTGTCGTGGCAATGACAGAGCTTACTAGCCTCGAATCAATGCCGTAGACACCGGGACGGTTGCCGTGGATCATCGGCAATGCGGGTGTCCGTACCAATGGACAGCTCGCGTTCAGCCGATGCGCTGCGGCAGTTGAACGGAGGGACACATGGGCCTGACTCCTTTGGTGTGTCTGCCGTTCGCAGGCGCCGGTGCCTCTTTCTTCTATCCATGGATCGAGAAGGCTGGACCAGGGATTGAGATCGTGTCGATCCAGCTGCCTGGCCGTGAATGGCGGCTCGACGAGCAGCCATATCAGAATGTGACCGCGGCGGCCGACGAGCTCTTCCTGGAAATCGCTGGAGAACTGGAGCCGGGCCCGATCATGTTTTTTGGCCACAGCCTCGGCGCGGTCCTTGCGTATGAGCTTGCTCACCGGTTCTGCGTCGACCAGCGCTTTGAGGTAACGCACCTGATAGTCAGCGGCTCACCAGGACCATGGACCAAGCGCACGCACCGGGCCACCGGCCTCCCAGACGGCGACTTTCTGAACACTGTCAGCGAATTCGCGCAATATAACGCCGAAACGATGAGCGACCCGGAGTTTCTTGCCATGATTCTTCCGGTTCTCCGCGCGGATGTGAAGATGCATGAGGAGTACGTGCCGAGCAAGCGCACACCCCTGGCGGCACCCATCACGTCGCTTCGCGGCACCGACGACCAGCTTGTCGCGGCGAACGCTGCCGCCGAATGGTCCGCGGCTACCGGCCGGGAATTCGCACTCGAGGAGGTGCCAGGCGGTCACATGTATGTCACCCAGGCTGCCGACGCGATCCTGCGCATAGTTCGCAACGCGGCCGACCAGCGACGGCATGCGCCCGGTCACACTGCGCCGGCCGTTTGACGGATGTCCCTTGCGCCTGCGTGATAAGGCCATTGTGGTCACGGGTGCGGCCAGAGGACTTGGCCGCGCTTGCGCGATCGCCTTCGCGAAAGAAGGGGCCGACGTGGCCCTCATCGACATTGGCCGGGATCTGCCAGGGGTTCCGTACCCGATGGGTACCGTCAGCCAGCTCGCCTTGACAGCGGAGCTGTGCCGTGAACACGGCGCCGCCGTGCTCACGGCGCATGCAGACGTGCGTGATCTTGCGGCGGTGGACCACGCCGTGTCGGAGGCTTGTGAGCGTTTCGGGGTGCTCGACGTGCTCGTGAACAACGCCGGCATTGCCGCCCCTGCCGGGAAACCCGTTCACGAGATAGCCGAGCACGAGTGGTCGCTGATGCTGGACGTTGATCTATCCGGCGCATGGCGCATGACGAGGGCGGTCGGGCGGGTGATGGCAGCCCGCAGAGCCGGGAGCATCATCAACGTCGCATCTACCGCCGGACTTGTCGGGTACCGCAACTTCGCCGGGTACGTCGCCGCTAAGCACGGCCTGATCGGGCTGACCAAGGCGGCGGCCCTCGACTATGCGCCGATGAAGGTGCGGGTCAATGCGCTGTGCCCCGGATCCGTGCGGGATGATCACCATACCGAAGGCCGCATGCTGGCCGAGATCGCCCGGGCGCTCGACGTACCGGTCGCGGACCACGAGGCGACCTTCCTCGAAGCCCAGCCGATGAATGCCCTCATCGAGCCCGAGGACGTCGCTGCAGCCGCCGTATGGCTCGCATCGGATGAATCGCGGCAGGTCACCGGATCGGTTGTGACTGTCGATGGAGGCTTCGCAGCACGCTGACGGAGGTAAGGAGCGACCGTATATGCCCGCCGCCGCGATGCCCATCCAGTTCGCCACATTCGCCGCTGACCGAGTGCAGCACGGCGATGGCAGCGCCGGCCCGCTGGCTCACGCGGTACGGATCTCGTTCCGGGATACTAGCGAGGCCATGCAGGCTGCCGGGCGGTTCGACGCTGCGATCCGGTCGCTTCGGCTGGCGAGGACCGAGACTGTCGAGGCCCCCCGGCTATGGCTGGAAGACGTGGCGGCGGCGTCGACTGATCCGAAAGCCAGGCGGCGCTGGAACGCCGAGCTGACCCGGGCGATCGGCCCCGGCGTCCGCCCGCCAATGCGGGTCGTGCTGCTTCGCTACCAAGACGGTCGATCCGACATGATCCTCGTCTGCAACCGCGCGTTCATGCCCGAAGCCACTCTGCGCAACCTGACGGCACTGCTTGCTGGTTCCCGAAGTGGTTTTTGCCCACCGCCCGATCATCGGGCGCTCACTCTGGGTCGGGCGGAGGCATCCGCCTTGCCTGCGCCGCAGTGCGCCACGCCGGACTGGGGCCGCGGCGCGCCCGCGGCCGGGAACCGCTCCGCCACGAGCCGGTTCCGGCTGAGCGGCGAGGCGACTCCGGGCGACTTGGCGTCCTGGCTCGCCGCACTGGCCGTCGTCCTCGCCCGGTATGGCGGCGAAGGCCAAGCCGCGGCGGCCGCGCTGGTCCATTCCGAACATGATCCGGCCGAGTTGCCCGTTCTGGCGCTTGCCTGGGCTGACCGTGAACGCACTCTCGACCAGTTGGCACGCCGGATCCGCGCAGAGCTCGGGGCGCTCGGCGGGCCGAGGCGGAAATCGGCGCCGGAGGAGTTGCCCGCAGCGGCGGTCGGGCTACAGCTCAGCGCGTGGGACGACCTGTCCGGCGATACGGGTGCGTCGGTGGATTACCGCCCATGCCAGGTAGCCATCTTTCCGCTGACGATCTCGGTCGTGGTCCACGGTGACAAGGCGAGCCTGTTCTGTGATCACCGGCTGCGAGATTTTGCCCCGGCCGTGGTGCGGCGGTTCGCCCGGCATCTGGTCAATGTGCACCGGCAGGTGCTCGAAGCACCGCAACGCGACATTGCCGCGGTCGAACTGCTCAACCCGGACGAGCGCGCACACGTGGCCGATCTCGGCCGCACGGCCGGTGCGCCACGCGTCCCGATCGTGCGCATTCACGACGTTGTCGCGCTGCACGCGCAAGCGTCACCGGATTCTCCGGCACTATCCGACGGCAAGCAACGACTGTGCTACGGCGAGCTGAACGCGCGGTCCGACCGCCTGGCTCACGGCCTGCGCGCTCTGGGCGTGCATGATGGCGATCGCGTCGGGATATGCCTGGAACGTTCCGCGGAGCTGGTCACCGCGCTCCTCGGGGTACTCAAGTCGGGAGCGGCGTATGTGCCGATGGATCCGGCCTATCCCACTGAGAGGCTCAGGTACACCGTCCGCGACGCGGGCATCAGGGTCGTCATCGGGACTCCAGGCGAGTTCCCGGCGGACGGTGAGGTTCAGGTTATTACGCCTGGTGAACTGGCAGGTCTGGCAAGCTCGCAGGGACCACCGCCGAGCGCTGGATCGGCCGCAGACCCTGCCTACA
>Ga0070765_100000594_pt1 | contig 21689 bp, 19 predicted proteins | sample HubBroMetageWFT5_FD_71516 | JGI IMG/M metagenome (GOLD analysis project Ga0070765, IMG submission 71516) | Warmed and freeze-thawed soil microbial communities from the Hubbard Brook experimental Forest, New Hampshire - Hubbard Brook CCASE Soil... | ecosystem: Environmental > Terrestrial > Soil... | reverse complement strand
TTTGCTCGGCGTCGCACGAGGTGTGTACCCGACAGTTTCACCTGGCGACAGGTCGGACTCGACATCAAAACCGGGGGCTCCCCGACGCCGAACTAATGGTCGCGCCAGGCACGACCACGGACTGCCCGTCGACAAGCCCGACCAGTGCAACCTGGTCATCGTCCCTACGCGGGGTTTCCGAGGCGTGCAGGAGCCCGATTGGTCAGGCCGGTTGTCGAGCTACGGCTCGGTATGGACGACTACGTCCTGTACGTGTGGTTGACCTTCGCGGATGTCGTCCTCAAGCCGGCTCGCTAGGTCGTGGGCTTCTGGCAGCGCCATGTCGGACGGCACGGCCACGCTCACGAACACGACCAGGCCGCCGGAGGCGTGAAGCAGCCGCAGCTGCCGCGGCGGCGCGCCGGTGCGGTTCACGACGAGACGTGAGATCCGCTGTCGCTCGGTGTCATCAGGATGGCCGCCGTTCTCGTCCGGACGCGCGGCGACCGGCTGCTCCAGTGGTTCCAGGTGCGTTTGGACAGCTTCGATACCAGGCTCGCCACAGAGCGCTGCTTCGACCCGTTCGGCGACATCGTGCGCTTTGGCGATGGAGACCTCGGGCGCCAGCTTGAGGTGCAGTGACACGCTCGCCAGGCCGTCGTGCTGATAGGTCGTGATGTCGTGCGCCTCGCGAACCAATGGTTCCGCCAGCGCGATGGCGAGGACCCGGTCTCGCAGGTCGAGTCCCTCACGTCGGGGCTCGAGGTGCACCACAACGTCGGTCTCGGGTAACGCGCCCCTTACGGCGGCCTCGACGGCGTCCGCGGTGCTATGGCTCTCGACGACCGGCTGGCCCGGGGGGACGCCTACTACTGCATCCGCGAAGTACCGGCCGCCCGATTCTCGCACTCTCAGCCGGCGTAGCTCGATCCCGTCGCCGAGCCCGCTGATGGCCGCCTCGGCTTGCGCCCGCGCGTCGGCGGGGGCGGTGTCCATCAGCACCCGCGCGTTCTCATAGATCAGCCGTCCCGCCGCCGCGAAGATGATGCACGCCACGCTCAGCGCAGCCACCGCGTCACCCTGCTCGAATCCGGCCCGGACAGCGACGATCCCACCGAGGACCGCAACCGATCCGGCCATGTCACCCGCGAAGTGGAACGCGTTTGAGCGCAGCGCCGCCGACTTGTACCTCCGGGCAGTGCGCACAGATATGCCGATCCTGGAGACGTCGACGAGTAGCGCAATTCCGATCACCACGAACATGTACCACCGCGCGTCGAGCACGTGCCCACCCTCCGTCAAGCGGACAATCGCTTCGATCACGATGAAGATGCCGCCGCCGGACAGGATGGCGGCCTCGCCCAGGGCTCCCAGGTTCTCCGCGCGGCGGTGACCGTACGGATGATCGACATCGGCCGGGCGGACCCCCAGCCGGATTGCGAAGAACGTCAGTACGGCAGCCACGACATCGCCTGATGACTCGATGCCGGCCGACACCAATCCGAGACTCCCGGTCACGATCCCGGTGCCGAGCTTGAGCGCTACGAGCAGCGTCGCAGCACCGATTGAGACCAGCGCCGTACGCGCTTCCCCGGCGGCCTGCTGAGCGATGGCGTCGCGCATTTCGGTCGTGGTCGTCTCTGCTGGCATCCCGCCTAGGGTAGGCCCAAGCAATCCCCACCGGACCGTCCCCACCCGGTATCCAGGCGCGGCGGGGCTGCCAGAGCATCCCTTGCATCCGCCGCTGACCGACGTGACGATCGGCATGTTCGTGCTCGCCGGCGGTCTGGGGGTCATCGGGTACGTCGGCGTTATCAGAGACCACCTTCGCGTAGCCCGCAATCAGGTCCGCCGGATCGCGGGCGGCAAGCCAGCCCGGTTAGCGTTCTCGGCCGAGCCCAGCGTTATGGCTCGCGATCCCCACCGTCCGCCGCACCGTCCTCTAGCCGTCCGAGCAGGAGCTGCAGAGCCGCGAGCGTGTTGGCGAGGAACTCTTCGTCGCTGGCCGAACGCTCGAGGGAGCCGCAAGAGATGGAGCACAGCCGGCACGCCGACGGAGTTCACGGTGGCGGGAGCAACGGCGGCGACGACAACGGCGATAACGACGGCAACAACGACGACCAGCGCGAGGACGAACAAGGCGCGGCGATGTGCTCGTGCGCGAACCTCGTCCCTGGCGCCATCGTGCGGGACGCGGAGCTAACGATCTCCGGGGCCGGCGCGATCTGGCGGGAAGTCGAGTTGGCAGAGCAGAACAGGTAGCCCCCAAACGATCTGGGGAACGGCGGAAGCCGTTGTGCATCCGCCCTCTCACAGCGCCGCCGGCCTACAGCGCGGCGGCGCGCCCCCCAGGCCGCCGCTCTTTCTTTGGGGATGAGTCGCCTACCCGAACGTTCGCCGCACACACTGAACCTGAGCGCTCGAATAGGCTGGGAAGGATCTCGGCCGGCCACACGTCGGTGGAGATGACCGCGCGAAATTACGTGGAGGACCCGATGCCTAGACCAGCCCGTTCACGAAACGACCGGGAGTAGATCGTGTTCAGCGTGACAGTCCGCGATCACATGATGATCGCTCACAGCTTGCGCGGCGAGGTGTTCGGCCCCGCGCAGCGTCTGCACGGGGCGACGTACGTCGTCGACGTCACTTTCCGGCGCGCGACGCTCGACGCCGACAACATCGTGGTGGACATCGGCCGCGCCGCCGCCGTGCTCCACGCTGTGATGGCCGAACTCAACTACCACAACCTCGACGACGAGCCCGCCTTCGCGGACATGAACACCTCCACCGAAGTGCTGGCACGAGTGGTCGCCGATCGACTGGCAGAGCATGTGCAATCCGGCGCCCTGGGCCAGAGCGCTCGGGAGCTCGACGGGCTGGTCGTCACGCTGCACGAGTCGCACATCGCGTCGGCGAGCTACGAGCGACCGCTGTGAGCGGTGTGCATGTCGTGGTACCGGACTGCGTCGACGACCCCGCCCGGCCCAGTGGCGGCAACACCTATGACCGCCACATCTGCCGCGGGCTGAGAGCGCTCGGGTGGTCGGTGCACGAGCACGCCGTGGCCGGATGCTGGCCGCGACCCAACACGGCGTCGCTCGGCTGGCTCGCCGACGCGGTTCGGCGGATGCCCGACGGCGCCGTCGTACTGCTCGATGGGCTGGTCGCCTCGACGGCGCCCGAAGTGCTTGTGCCGGAGGCGCGCCGCGTGCAATTGGTCACGCTCGTGCATATGCCGCTGGGTCACCGCCCTGGCGACAATGGGGCGGGCGATATCCGGAGGCGGGAGCGTGCGGTTCTCTCCGCGGCCGCCGCAGTCGTCACGACCAGTGTGTGGACCCGGCGACGCCTGCTCGAGCTCTACGCGCTGCCTGAGGACCGGGTGCACGTGGCCGAGCCGGGTGTCGATCGCGCCGCCCTCGCGGCCGGCACCGCGGCCGGCGGGTCCTTGCTCTGCGTTGCCGCGGTGACCCTGGCGAAGGGGCACGACGTCCTGGTCGATGCGCTGGCGAGGATGCACGGCCTTTCCTGGCGCTGCGCGTGCGTGGGCAGCCTGGACAGTGACCCGGTGTTCGTGGCCAGCCTCGGCCGCCGGGTGAGTGATGTGCGGCTACAGGATCGCGTGTTGTTCACGGGACCACTGACCGCGACCGACCTGGAGCGCAGGTATGCCGCCGCGGACTTGCTGGTGCTGGCGTCGCGTGCCGAGACCTACGGCATGGTCGTGAGCGAGGCACTGGCCCGGGGGCTGCCGGTCGTCGCAGCCGAGGTCGGCGGGGTGACGGAGGCCGTTGGTCACGGCGCGGACGGGATCCGGCCAGGGCTGCTGGTCCCGCCGGAGGACCCTGCGGCCCTCGGCGCTGCGCTCCGGGACTGGCTCGGCGACGCCGAGCTGCGGACGCGGCTGCGTCGCGCAGCCTGCGAGCGGCGCACATCGCTCCCGCGGTGGTCGAGCACCACGTCCGCGATCGCAAGTGTCCTTACCGAGGTTTCGCGATGAGGACAGCGGCGATCCGGGTAAGCCAGGAATGGCTCGCCCTGCGCGAGCCGGCTGACGCTGCGGCGCGCACACGCGGCCTCGTCGAACCTCTCAGACGAGCGTTGCCAAGCACCGAACGCCTGGTGATCCACGACCTCGGCTCCGGTACGGGCGCGATGGGGCGCTGGCTCGCACCGTTGTTGCCCGGTCCGCAGCACTGGGTCCTGCACGACCGTGACGCGGACCTGCTGGAGGTCGCCGTTGCCGACGTGCCCGGCCCGGCTGCCGACGGCACGACGGTCACGGTGGAGGCGAAGCAGGCTGACATCACTCGGCTGGGTCCCGGCGCCCTCGCCGGGGCAACCATCATCACCGCGTCGGCCCTGCTGGACTTGCTGACCGAGACCGAGCTGTCGATGTTGGTTGCCGTATGTTGCGGCGCAGATTGTCCCACGCTGCTGACCTTGTCCGTCGTGGGTCGCGTGAAGCTGACACCGGCGGATCCGATGGACAGACGCGTGGCTATCGCATTTGACGCCCACCAGCGCCGTACGACCGAAAGAGGTCGGCTTCTCGGTCCGGACGCGGTGGCTCGCGCCGTGGCGGAGTTCGACCAACTGGGGGCGGACGTCCTCGTCCGGCCCAGCCCATGGCGACTCGGGATCACGGAGGCGGACCTAGCGGCCGAGTGGCTCACCGGGTGGGTCGGTGCCGCGGGCGAGCAGTGTGTGAATTTCGCCGCGGAGACGGACGGCTACAGGAGTCGACGCCTGGCTCAGGCAAACGCCGGACAACTCTCGGTCACCGTGCACCACGCCGACCTGTTGGTCCTACCGCGCTCAGCGCGACGCTGAGCAGGGCGACTCAGCCTGCCGACTCGGGACGTCGAGCGTGTGTGCGCCCCTGTGCGCCTTCGTCGCGAGATAGCGGGCGTTCGTGGCGGACAGGTGCACGCCCGTCGGAACCTGGGCTGCCACCGTCACTCCGAATCGACGGAGTTGCCGGGCCTTGGCCGGGTTATTGCTGAGTAGGGCGACCCGCGACACCCCGAGCGCGAGCGCATCTGCGCGGCCGATGCCACGGCCCTCCTGCCGCAGATACAACAGGTAGCCGCGCGCGGTCGTGCTGTAGCCGTCGGCGAACCGCAGCCGTACCGATACCTGGGTGCGGATCGTCGCAGTGGGCAGCGGCATCGATCTCCTCGTCAGTCGGCTTGGAACCGCGGCGAGAGTGCGTACCTGAGCAGCACCACGTCGCCGATCTGGCGGACCTCAGCGAGCGTCGCGCGGCGGCCGGGGTTCCACGGAAAGCGGCCGTCGCTCACGAAGCGCGGTGCCCGCGAGTCGCCGACGAAGAACGGGGCAACGACAAGCTGGAGCTCGTCGGCCAGGTTCTCGGTCAGAAACTGAGTGTGCACCTTTCCGCCGCCCTCGACCATCAGCCGCTGCACGCCGCGAGCGCCGAGGTCCTCGGTGATCCTGAGCATTTCAACCGGATGGCCGGCGTCAACCACTGTGGCGACGGGTCCGAGTCGCGAGCACGCGTCGATCATTCGTGGACTCGCGCAGTACACGAGCTTTTCGATCTCGCCGGTGGTGAAGAAGTCGGCGTGCGGGTCCAGCTCCACCCGCTCGGTCACGGTGACCTTGATCGGGGACGGCGGCAGCCCACGAGCCGTGCGCTCATCCCGCCGGGTCGGCGATCGCACCAGCAGTCGCGGGTTGTCCTTTCGCACGGTGGCCGCGCCCACGAGGATCGCGTCACACGAGGCGCGGACGGCGTCGACGCGATCGAAATCGGCGTCGTTGGACAACTCGAGCCGTCTCGGCGCTGCGCTGCCGAGATAGCCGTCGATCGACATGCCACAGCTCAGCAGTGTGTAGGGGCCGTCAGGCATGTGCCGTTCGCTCGCGGAGCGGCGGTTCGGTCGGCTCCGTAGGCCGCGTACGCCGGAACCACGACGCGACGAGGATGACGGCTCCCGGCAGACACGCGACAAACACCATGATGCCATAGACGACAGCGGTGGCGACGCCTCGGCCGGCACCCAGGCCGGCCGCGCCGAACACCCAAGCCGCAACACCCTCGCGCGGCCCCCAGCCGCCGATGTTTGGCAGCACCATGGCCATCGTCACGAACAACGCTATCGGCACCATCCGGGCGAGTGGGGCAGTGGTGCCGGCCGCCCGGGCGGCGATCAAGAACGTGAGCGCGTGCCCCGCGACGACCAGCGCAGATGCGAGCGCGATCCGCCGCCACGCCCCGCGCGCGAGTAGCCCGTCGTGGATGTCGCTGGCCAGTGCGCTCCTGACCCGCGCCCATGCGGACCGGGCGCCACCCGGTCGTGCCCGAGGGATAAGCGCGACGCCGAACCCGGCGATGACGACCGCGACCACCACGAGCGGCATCGATGAGCGTACGGGGGATGGCAGCGCCAGGAGAACCACACCGGTCAGGAGGACCTGGACGACTTGCCCGGCGAAGCGTTCCCACCCGACGGACCGCAAAGCGCGGCCGACATCGCTGACATCACGACCGTGGCTGAGTCCGCGGTGGACGTCGCCGACGATCCCGCCGGGCAGCGTCACGTTCAGAAACAGCGCCCGGTAGTACGCCGCCACCGCAGCGGACAGCGACAACTCGATGCCCAGACCCCGGGCCACGATCGTCCACCGCCAAGCACAGCACACTGTCGTTGCCGCAATCAGGGCGACCGCTGCAGCCAGCGTAGGGCCGTCGACCGAGCGGAGGCCGTCGAGGAAGGGGCCGGTGCCGAGCCGCCAGACCAGCACCGCGAGCACCACGGCGGGAGCGACGAGTCGGCCCCACCCCCACAACGCGCTCCTGCTCACCCTCGCGGCCCTTCGGCTCGAGAGAGGCGCAGTCCCGCAGCCTCGGGCGACGTGCGATGCCGGAGGAATGGCTCCATGTTCACGACCAGCTACCGCGACGACGGCCGCGATCCGTATGCGGTGAGGAAGCGGTCGCGGAACGCGTCCATACGCCACACCGGCGCCTGCGGGCTGGGCCGCAACCCATCCTCCCAACCCCATCCGGCGATTTGCTTCAGCACGGCCGGGTCGTGGGCGATGATCGAGATCGGCACGTCGTGGCTCTTGCTCCGCCCACTGACGATCGGCAAGGGCTGTTCGTCACCCACGACGACGAGGACGGTGTTCTTGTTGCCGTAGTGCTGCACGAAGGAGATCAGGGCGTTCAGCGAGTACTCGAGGGAGCGGGCGTAGGCAGCCTTCACCTGGTTGGGGTGCCACCAGAATGAGCTTGGCTCAGTGAGCGTCGGCGTGCGGTTGAAGATCGAGCCGTTGCCGACCTCGTTCCAGGGGACCATCTCAGGGATGCGGTCCCACGGCATGTGACTCGACACCGTGTCGACCTCCGCGAACAGGGGAAGGCGGTTGGGTTTGGAGAGCTCGAGGCGCTCCAGGGCCGTGTACATGAACTGGTCGGGCATCGGCGCGTAGTTGTAAGCCGGGCCCCGGTAGCCCATGTCACGACGGTCGTAGAGCTTGTCGTAGTGGTAGAACGACGAGCCCTCTGCCCAGTCGCGATCGTCGGCCGGTGCGAAGTTGATGGTCCGCCACCCAGCCCGGTTGAACGCGTCAGTGAGGTTGAAGCGATCGCTGCCGACGAGCTGGTTGTACCGTCGCTGACTGTTCACCCAGACGCCCGACTGCAGCGAGGAGTGCGCGAGCCAACTGATGCCGCCGAACCCTGGCGCGTTCAAGAAAGCGCTGCGTGCTGAGAAACCGGCGGTCCGCAGTTGCTTGGTCCCGTTGTCGAGCAGAGCATCGATAGCTGGGGAGAACGAGGAGCCCTGGACCGAAACCTGGCCGTAGGACTCGACGAACACGAGGAGCACATCCTTGCCGCGCAGCGCTGTCAGGATCTGGTTGCCGGGGGTGTTCGCGAAGCGGTCGTGCCTGACCTGCTTAGCGAAGACGGCGGAGTCGCGGATGTCGGCCTGAACCGCATGAACCTCGTTGACGACGAAGCTTGCTGTGCTCGTGGAGGCAATGGGAGTGTGTGTGAGAAGCTGCGCGCCGGACGCCGAAAAGAGCAGCCAGACGACCCCGAGCGCGGCAACGGCGCCAAACGACGAGCGGCGGTGGCCGGCCGCGATCCGTGTAAGCCGAAGCAGCGCCAGGGTGGTGAAGACGAGGAGGGCGACGGCCAGCGCCAGCCCGGCGACCATGACCACGTGCGCCTTCGTCCCCCCGAGGGCGGAGCGCATCGTTTCTACGCCGGTCCCGATGTTGCCCAAGTCGCCTACGGGATCGAACGGCCGCGCGACGAACGTGATGAACGCTATGTCGAGGATCTTCAAGATGACCACCAGCCCGAGCACCGGTCCGACGAGTCCGGCCAGGATGCGACGGGGTATGACCGGCAGGACGACGGCCATGGCGATGAGGACGAGGCCCTCGAGCGGGATCCTCAGAAATGCGGCAGCCGTGAGACCATTCGGCTGGTCCGGGGCCACGAGCGCAGCCCAGACGAGCGCAAACGCGAGAATCGTGACCACGACGGCAATACCGCTCCGGACGCGGCCACGCCCCGAGCCGGTGGGCGGCCCGACTACGAGATCGGAGGCTGGCCCAGAGACGGCTGTCATTTGAGCTGGCGCGCCGTCGCGGTGGCGCCACAGCCACCAAACGTCGCGGCCGAACGACTCGGCAAGCAGCGCAAGAGCCCCCACGAGTAGAGCTTCGGTCAGTGCGAGCGGGAGGACGCCTGCGGCGGCGATGGTCAGGACGATGCCTTGCGTCGCGGTGACGACCTTGCGCCAGTGGCGCGCCGGCAGCGGCGCACGCATCCACGCCAGCGGCCATCCGGCGACGAGGAAGGCGTAGCGCGCCGCGCCGATCGCCAGCACCCAGGCGCCGGCCGATCGGGCGACGAACACGCTGAGGATGAGGATCAGGAACGCATCGACCTCACCGTCGAACTGCGCGCCCAACCTCGCCGTCGTCCGCGTCCGTCGCGCGACCCATCCGTCGACCGCGTCCAGCGCGAGTGCGATCGCCGCGAGGGCAACCACCGTCGTGACCGGCGCGGGGCGCTCGAACGAGTCGGCTACCAGTGCCGCGACGCCGACTGCGAGCGTGGCCCGAGCAAGGGTCACCCAGTCAGCCTGGCCTAGTCTCTCCACGTGATAGCGCGAGAGGCCGTGCGTCAGTGCCGCATCCGTGATCGCACCACAAGCGATCCCGACGATCCAGCCAGCGCCACCGAGACCGACGCTGTCCGCCAGCGCGACCAGCAGCAGCACCTGGGCAAGCAGCCCGAACATCGGCCCGGAGTGAACCACTCGCGGCACGCGGCCGCGTACGGCCGGGCGGGTACTTGGCGCGGGTACAGTGGCGCCAGCGCCGCTCAACGCCTCGGCGGTCGCCACTACCAGACGTCGCCCAAGCTCTGGATCCCCTCGCCTCTCGGGCCCTGACTCCTTGGGCGTCATACCCAGACATGACGCCGGCGCAATCCGAACCCTTCCCCGAACGTCGGCTGCCATCCTGTGCCGCGTGAACGTCGGGCTGCTCGACTGCCATGTGAAGCACCGGCGAGACCTGTCTTCCCGGCAAACCACCTCCTCGCCCGAGGGCGTGGATCGGCCATGAAGCAGGACGAGCGAGCGCCGTTCGTCCACGCCCTCGAGCGAGCCCGCGTGGCTGCCTACGCTCCAGGGGAATTCGTCGAGCAGGAGAGCTTCATGTCCGCCGGAGAGATCCTGGCCCTCGCATGTCAGGCCGGCGTCGCATCCGGGGTCTCCGTCCTGGACCTTTGCTGCGGAGTTGCCGGGCCAGGACGGTTCATCACTCGGGAGTTCGGTTGCCGCTATTTGGGAGTGGACTTCAGCGCCAGCGCCATCGAGATCGCACGCGAGCGGGCCGGCGATCTTCCGTGTCGCTTTGAGGTCTCGCGGATCCCGCCGATCCCCCAGGGCCCATTCGACGTGGTGCTCCTGCTCGAGACGATGCTCGCCTTTCCCGACAAGGACGCGCTGCTTCAGGAGGTTTCCCGGGCGCTCACGAGCGGCGGACGGTTCGCCTTCACCATGGAAGAGGGTCTGCCGCTCACGGAGTCCGAGCGAAAGCGCATGCCTGACGCCGACACGGTTTGGCTCAGCCCGCTGGAGGACATACTCACTTCCCTTGAGCGGGCCGGCCTCGCTGTCCGGTGCCAGGAGGACCGCAGCCCTTCGCACCGAGCTGTAGCGGATTTGTCGATCGACGCGTTCGAGGCTGATGCGGCGGACATAGCTGCCGGGATCGGACGCCGCGCACTCGAGGACCTCGTCACCGCTCACCGGCTCTGGAGCTATTGGTTGCAGACGCGACGGGTCCGCAAGATCGCTTTCGTTGCGGAGAAGACCGAGCCGCCACGCGCTTCCGGCCTTCGTTCAATGCGCCAGTTGCGCGCGGACCAGCAGGATGTCGTGGTCAGTGTGGGTGGCCGGCACCACCTCCGCCGACGGTGAGTGCAGCGCACCCGTTCCGTAGACCTGCTGGAGCCCCGGGTCTTGCTCGGCGGAGCTGTCGCTCCGGGTCCAGAAACCGGTCGGGACGCACCACGATCGACGGTTGAGGTCGCCGGCGAAGATTACGGTGTGGGCGGCTGCGCGACGGGCAAGGAGCGCCCTCAGCTCGGCGCACTGGCCGTCGTTCCCGGCCACCTCGATGGGGATGCGCTCGCTCAGGTGCGCGGTGCACACGTCGACGCCGATGCGGGTTGTGACGCACAGCCACATGCGCCGCTCGATGTCGGTCTGTGCCAGGAAGGGCTGGCTTTCGCTGCTCTCGATCGCTGCCTTCGTGAGCACCGCGTCACCAAAGACACCGCGCCCTCCCGGTCGGATACACGGCAAGGGGCCGCCGTCGTAGATCACCGTCGAGAAGCGCAGGTGGTAGCCGGTCTGACGGGCGATCAGAGCGACATCGTTCCGGCAGGCTTCGTTGAACGTGACGGCGGCCGGATGGATGTCACGGATCCGAGCGACCGCCTCCTCCACCACCGCCGGGTACGCCACCTTCTCGTAGCACGTGCCGAGTCCGGACAGGCACAGGTTCATCTGCATCAACGTGTACGTCGAGCCGCCAGGCGGCATGGCCCCGGAGTGCCCGACTGTCCTTGTTGCGCCTGCGGCCAGCGCGAGGACCGCCGCACAAACCGCAGCGGCGAGGCCGATGGCCGCAGCCCTCCCCGAGCGGTGGGCGCGAGGACGGGCCATGAGCTTCACGATTTCTCCGACGTTACAACTGACACGCATGGGGTGGGTTTAGTTCCGGCTGACGCCGGTGGTTCGGACGTGTGCCCAGGCGGCGTTTCGTGAAGGTCACGATCACATTCGTAGTTCAAAGACGCTTAACAGACGGAAGGCGCTGCGGTGTGTAGCGTGCTCTGGCTGGCTGGGAGTGCTGGGTCATGCCGGTTCAGCTGTGAAGGAGAGCGCGATGCCAATGACAACTGATACCGCCTGCACCGCAGACCGAGACCGACTTCGCGACCACGCACAACTGCGCGTTCTGGGCCGCCCTGGCAGCGGCGGCCTAACCAGCGCCACGCATCAGCTTGAACACTTCGGCCGGATCGGGATAACCGAGCCTCCCGATTGGAGCTAAGACCGACCGCGACTTGCCCGAGCCGGCGGGCTACAGCGCGGCGTCGGCGAGCTTCTCGTCGTTACATTTGAGGAGCTTCCGCTCGATACGGCCGTTCGCCAGCGCGACCCGCCCGCCGTGTGCGATCCGTACGTCCTGAGTGCTCGCGAACCGCAGGGGTGGTCGCAGTAACCGCGGAGTACCTGCGCGCGGTCCGCAACCGCGCACTCAGCCGCCGGGCGGGTATCTGACCGGCGAAGTCGGCGTCACGCCAGCGCAGCGCCCCCTGAAAGAAGCGCTGTTCCGCTGCGATTCGCCCGCTATGGGGAGCCGGAGCGAACCTGGCGTCGCACCGGTTCTCGACCCGGGGGCTGGGTTGGCCGTTCGAGCGCCGGCAGGGGCGGGATTGGGCAGCGCACCGGACGCTCGCTGGTCACCGTGACCGGAGTCCTGTGGTGGTGAATCTCGAGCGACTCGCCCATCTGGAGCGTGTAGGTGACCTCGGCCGGACTCACCTCGACCCTGAGCTCCGTGGTCGTACGACAGCGGATGCTGAAGGCCAGTCGCGTGAGCGCCTGAGGAAGCCGGGGCGCCAGAGCGACGCCTCCACCGCGGTCGCGCAGGCCTCCGAAGCCGGCCAACGCCGCGATGCACGCACCCGCCAGCGAGGCGATGTGGACGCCATCTCGGGTGTTGTGTTCGAAGTCGTCGAGGTCCATCAGCGCCGCTTCGGCGAAGTAGTCGTATGCCAGTTCGATGTGGCCGACCTCCGCCGCCACGACCGACTGGATGCACGCCGACAGCGACGAGTCGCGGACGGTCAAGCGCTCGTAGTAGGCGAAGTCTCGAGCCTTCTGCTCGGGACTGAACATGTCGCCGCCCGTAAACAGTGCCATCACGAGGTCGGCCTGCTTGACGACCTGCTTGCGGTACAGGTCGAAGTACGGATAGCTCAGCAGGAGTGGATAGTTCCGGGGCGGGGTCGCCTCGAAGTTCCACTCCTCGTGCTCGGTGAACCCGTCCGCCTGGGGATGGATCTGAAGCGACTCGTCGTAGGGGATGAATACCGCGTCGGCTGCATCGCGCCAGCTCGCGGTCTCTTCCGGGCCGACGCCCAGCGCCGTCCCGATATCTGGATGCCGCTCCACCGCGGCGGCGGCAGCGCGAAGGTTCTGCGCGGCCGTGACGTTCGTGTAGACGTTGTTGTCGGCGATCGCGCTGTACTCATCCGGCCCGGTGACACCATCGATCCGAAAGCGCCCCGCGGCGTCGTGGTGGCCGAGGGAGCGCCACAGCCGCGCGATCTCGACGAGCAGCTCGAGTCCCGCCTCGCGCTCGAACACCTCGTCATGTGTGATCTGCTGGTAGCGGTCGACCGCGCCGGCGATCGCGCCGTTGACGTGGAACGCCGCAGTGCCGGCGGGCCAGTAGCCCGAGCACTCCTGCCCGGCGATCGTCCGCCACGGGAACGCCGCCCCCTTCAGTCCGAGCGACCGCGCGCGCTCGCGCGCCAGATCGAGCGTGGAGTGACGCCAGCGCAAGGCGTCGGACACGGCCCGCGGCCGCGTGTATGTGAGTAGCGGTAAGACGAAGGCTTCGGTATCCCAGAACGTATGTCCGTCATAGCCCGGACCGGTCAGCCCCTTGGCCGCGATTGGTCGCTGCTCGCCCCGGGCCGCCGCCTGGGCGGTATGAAACAGCGCGAAGCGAATCGCCTGCTGGAGCTCGGCGTCGCCTTCGATCTCGATGTCCGCCGCCGCCCAAAAGCGGTCGAGGTAGCTCCGCTGTTCGTCCCGGAGGCCCTCCCAGGCGGTGTGGACGGCGCCGTCCAGCGCCGCGCTCACCTGGTCGCGCAGCGCCGGAACGGTCCGCGTTCCCGACCAGCCGTAGCCGACGAACTTTGTGACGCGCAGAGGGTTGCCGGGCGCCACCGTGGCCGTGATCGTGAGCCGGGCGAGATCGGGCTCCGTCGTGGTCGTCGTTCCGATGTCGCCCGGCCCATCGATCCGATGATCCATCGCGACACCGACGGTCAGGCCACTGGCCCGCGTCGTGTGCACCATGAACGCGCGCAACCCGTCCCCGCCGAACGCGTCGGAGGACAGCGGGGAGGTGAGCGCCGCCGCTGCCCGCGGATCCTTCGCGATCACCGGTTCCGTCTCGTTGGTGACCAGCTCGGACTGGACGACGACGTCCGCCGTGCCGTCGAGCGCCTCCACCTCGTAGACGATCGCCAGGATCGATCGCTGCGTGAACGAAACCATTCGGCTCGAGGACACGCGAACGAGCCGTCCCGTCGGCGAGACCCACTCGGCCGTTCGGCGCAGCACGCCCGCACGCAGATCGAGCACGCGCTCGTGGCTGCGCAGCTCGCCGTACCGGATATCGAACGGCTCATCCTCGACCAGGAGCCGGATGATCTTTCCGTCGGCCACGTTCGCGACAGTCTGGCCGTCTTCGGGATCGCCATACCCCGCCTCGGCGTACGGCAGCGGGCGCGCTTCATAGAAGCCGGCGAGATACGTGCCGGGCAGACCGAATGGCTCACCCTCGTCGAGATTTCCGCGTACACCGAGGTGCCCGTTGGCGACCGCGAACACCGACTCGGTCTGCGCCAGCCGGTCGAGGTCGAGCGCGGTCTCCCGGAGCGCCCACGGCTCAACGGTAAACGACGGATGCTGGATCACGGCGAGAGACTAATGGGTGCCACGCTGGTCGTGTACGCCGCCGCATCGGCGGCGCGCGCGGGTCGGACACCGGCGGGCGGCGAAGGCGATCGTGCGAGCCCGCACACACCCGCACGCGGGCCGTGAGCGTATGCTCGCCGTGTGAACGTCCCCCCGGGACACCGGTCTCACGAGGAAGCGGCGCAGGTCCTGCGCCGTGCCGGGTACTCAGACGAGTTCATTCACGAGGTCCTGAGTCAACTGCCGGACCCAATCGACCTTCAGCGGGACCGACCAATCCTGGACCGCTACGGGCTAAGCCCAGAACGACTGATGGATCGCATGGGAGGCAGTCCGTAACATCCGGCGGGGCCTGCGTTTGCTCGATCCCGAACAACGATGGCCGTAGCGCCGCAAGTACAGACGCGGCGCTGGACTCTGCCCGATCCTCTCCGTCATCGGCCTAGGGGAAGCGTGACCTCGGGCAATCACATCGCTGTTATGTGGCGGTGTGTGTAACAGCTCGATAACTTCGTCACCTCAACGTTAGCCGAGGCTAGTAAACCGTCGCGTGACACCCTCCGTTCAGCGGCGGGGCGTCATGCGACATGTCACGAAGCGGTTGGTCAGTTCGCGCCGGCCAGCACGGGTTGCGGCTCGCGGATGGTGGTCTTGGTCTACAGCTCGGCGATCCGCCCGGCGAGGAAGCGCCGCTCGGGCCCGGAGCGTGCGAGCGCGAGTGCGCGCTCGAACGCTTCGCGCGCCTCATGGGGCCGGCCGAGCCGGCGCAGCAGCTCCCCCCGCGTCGAGTGCAGGTACTGGTAGTCGTCGAGCTCGAGGGCGTCGACGATCTCGAGCGCCTGCTCGGCTGACCCGGCCTCGGCGACCGCGACAGCGCGGTTCAGCTCCACCACCGGCGACCGCGTGATCTGAGCGAGCTGCTCGTACAGCGCGGCGACCTCGTTCCAGTCGATCCGCTCCTCGGCCTGGAGCGAGGCGATCGCGGCCTGGAGCACGTTCAGCCCGCGGCCACGCAGCGCGAGCGCGCGCTCGAGCGCTTCACGACCGGTGGCAATCTCCTGGAAGTCCCACAGCGAGCGGTCCTGGTCCTCGAGCAACACCAGCTCGTCCCCGGAGAACCGCGCCTTGCGCCGCGCGTGATGGATCTGCACAAGCGCCAGCAATCCGTGCACCTCGGGCTCATCGGGCATCAGCTCGGCGAGCAGCCGGCCCAGCCTGATCGCTTCCCCAGCCAGATCGATCCGGCCCGAGTAGCCCTCGTTGTAGATCAGGTACACCACCGCCAGCACCGCATTCAGCCGGTCGGGCAGCAGATGCTCGGCCGGGACGGCGAACGGAATCCCGGTCGCCTTGATCTTTGTCTTCGCGCGCGATAGCCGGCGCTTCATCGTCTCCTCGGAGACCAGGAACGCCCGCGCGATCTCCTCTGTCGTCAGCCCACCGAGCGCCCGGAGCGTGAGCGCGACCTGCGCCTCGAGCGCCAGCGCGGGATGACAGCAGGTGAAGATCAGCTCGAGCCGCTCATCCTCGATCACAGTCTCGTCGAGTTCGTCCATCGTCGCTTCCGGCAGCTCCAGCCGACGGGTCTTGTCGCCTAGCGTCCGCTCGCGGCGGATCCGGTCGATTGCCCGGTTGCGTGCGGTGACCGTCAGCCACGCGCCGGGGTTGGCCGGAACCCCTTCGCGGGGCCAGCGCTCTGCGGCGACCGCAAACGCCTCCTGGACGGCCTCCTCAGCGAGGTCGAAATCGCCGAGGAAGCCGACCAGCGAGGCAAGCACACGCCCCCACTCGTCGCGGAAAACCGCCTCCAGCAGCGCTAGCGCTCCACCAACGGCCGGACCTCGATCGCGCCGTCGAGACGGGCCGCCGGGATCCGCGCCGCCAGCTCGATCGCGTCGTCGAGGTTGTCCGCCTCGAACACGTAGTAGCCACCGAGCACCTCCTTGGTGCCGGCGCACGGGCCATCGGTGGTGAGCGTCTCGCCGTCCTGCACGCGCACCGTCCTGGCGGTCTCGACCGGCTGGAGCTGCGCGCCGCCCCGGGCGCGCGGGTCTTCCGCCAGCGCCATGTACTCGGCGTATACGGCCTTTTGCTCGTCCTCGGGCAGCGCCCCGACGTAGCCGGGCTTTTCGTGGATCAACATGGCGTACTTCATCTGAAACCTCCTACGGAGCAGAGCGGATTGTCGCCCTAACGACGAACGGGCGCACGCTGAGGGGACAGCTTTCATCCGAAGCAGAAGCGGTCGAACCTCGGTCAAGCCCGGGCGACGCGAGGAAACCAGCAGGCGTAGCCGCGGACGTTCTGTCCCCTGCGGCGGTATCTGTTCGTCGTAGGGTTGATAACGATCTTCAAGGAGGGCGTATGCAGTTCGCGGTGTTGGTCTATGAGAAGCCAGGTACCTATGAGGGGCTGAGTGCTGCGGAGCTGGAGCAGATGAGTCGCGAGTATCTCGAGATCGCGCAGCTCCCGGGTTACATTGGGGGTGCTCAGCTGCAGTCGATCGAGACGGCGAGCGCGGTGCGCGTGGAGGGTCGCGAGACGTTGATCACAGACGGCCCGTTTGCGAATACCAAGGAGGTCTTTGGCGGCTTCTACCTCTTCGAGGCGGAGAGTCTCGATCCGGTGCTCGAGATCGCGGCTCGCTGCCCCGCGGCTCGGCTCGGCGGGGTGGTGGAGGTCCGTCCGTTGGTACATCTCCACGGCATGCAAGACGCTGGTTGATCGAGCGTGTCTTTAGCGAGCAGTGGGGGCGCGGGGTGTGGCTCAGCGTCCATCGGGGATCGATGGGGGGTCGTCGGGTGAGCGCCCGAGGCTCGGTCCAGTGGATGCGCCGCGGCCGATACGGTATCCCGCGTCGGGTCGATGTACGGCTCGACGGTTCGGTGTGCGACGACGGCCACGCCGGCGGTTAGGAGTACTGGGAGCAGCGGCATCCACAGGCGCAGGTGGGCGAGGAGGAGCGCCCCGACGAGCGCGCCTAGCAGGGTTCCACTCAGAACGAGGGTCAGCCGACGCCGCTCGTTTCGTGTCGCTGACCAGTGGGCGGCATCGCCCACCAGCACCGTGCAGGTGGCCGTGACGGCCGTAGTGAAGACCGCGTGGACCCCGAGCGTGACCGCGGTCGCCGTCTGGATCCCCATCGCGAACGCCATGATCCCGAGGAGAACCAAAAGCGTGGACCCGGGGCGGCCCCCGACTGCCAGCCAGATGACCCACAACGCGAGTTGAACGAGCGCACAAGCGATCAGCCCGGCCGTGACTCGCGCGGGCCAGAGCACGCTGGAATCCTCGCAAGGCATCACCGAAGCAGTCGCCGCCGCGCCTGCGCCGAATGCGCCCAGGGCCACCGCTGCATGTAGGGACAACTCAGATTGGTGTGAGAACAGTCCCGCCGCGAGGAACACGACATCGCCGGTCATGAACGCGGAAAAGACCTTCCCGAGCGCCAGCCAACTCAAAACGTCAATGCATCCGGCCGCGAGCGCCAGGGCCGCCAGTAGTACGTCTCGGATCCGATGCGGATCCCAGCCGGCCTCGATCACTGTTTCGCCGAACGGTTGGACTGCACCCAACCTGGACATGAGGTATCTCCTCGTGCCGGGCGCCGGCGCAGCTACCGCCGACACCCGGCCACGGGATGATCAGGGGCGGTGGTTAGGCGACGATGCCCGGCTTGGTTCGGGGCAGCCCAGCGATCATGCCGTCGTCGAGGTTGAGGTGGGCCTTGACCAGCTCCGGCGGGAGTACGCCCATCCATTGCGCTAACGAGACGTCGGCGAAATGATCGGAGCGGAACATCTCGAAGAACGTGAGCGTCTCGTCGCCGGTGTTCTCGATGTAGTGCCCCATCGCGAACGGGACGGCGCCGACGTCGCCGGCCTGGTAGTCGAACGTCCGGGACTTCCCGCCGGAGGCGAACACCGTCATCCGGCCCTGGCCCTTCAGGTAGTACTGCCACTCGTCAGCGTTCGGGTGCCAGTGCAGCTCACGCATCCCGCCCGGCTCGACCTCGACCAGCGCCGCCGCGATCCGCTCAGAGACGGTGAAGTTCCGCGAGTCGGTGACCCGCATCTGCCCGCCCGGCATTTTCGTCGGCTCCTGGGCATGCATGTGCCACGTGAATGACTGAGGCGGCTGCTCGCCCGGGTACGCCGGCGCGTCGTCAGCCATCGCGGGTGGCACGTCGCCGGCGAACATGTACCGCGTGTGGCCGATGTCGGTCGGCAGGTTCTCGAACGCCGATTCGGCCACCCCGAAGTTCTTCGCGAGCACCTCGCGCGGGGTGTGGTTGAACCAGTCGGTGATCAGGAACGTCTCGTTCTCGGAGAAGTCCCCGCTGTCAAAGACCAGCAGGAACTCGACGCCGTTCTCAAGCGCCTGGATCGAGTGCGGCAGCCCGGCGGGGAAGTACCACAGGTCGCCGACCCCGACATCGTCGAGAAACAGGCGACCTTCCTCATCAAGGATGCTGATCCGACAGCTGCCGGCGATCACGTACGCCCACTCGGCCTCCTTATGCCAGTGCAGCTCACGGATCCCACCGGGCGTCAGGCGCATGTTCACCCCCGCGATCTCCGTGCTGGTCGCCAGCTCGCGCGTCGTCGTCTCACGCGCCCAGCCGCCGCTCAGCACACGATTGTGCGACAGAGCGAACGGCCACTTCAGATTCGGCACCGTCCCCGCATCGGTCGTAGGCGCGATCAGAACGTCAGGGTTCTGCCGCTCTACCGGGACGTTGCGCGGACCGAGGATGGTCCCGCCGCGACCATCGACAATAGGCTGAGGACCAGCCGAAGTGGAGGACATGTGATCAGCTCCTTCCTGGGGTTCAAGGACGAGGCATAGCCTTTCGCCGCCTGGCCACCGGGACCACACGGCCAGTGCCCATCATGTTTTGGGGACAGCCCCCACTAGCCGCGCCGACTCCCCTCGAATGGTCGGGCGGCCGGCAGGCCAGATCCCCGCGCGTCGCCCGCTGGCACGGCGGCGCTCGCGAACCGCGGAGACACGCAACAAGCACGGCCAGCGCACCAACCGCTGCCCCGGGGGCCAAATCTGTCCCGGTACGCGCACCATCACCGGTTTCTAAGAGCGAACTTACCATCGAGCAGCGTGCCGGTCAACGCACCTTCCTCGGCTTCGGCGCCCACACCACGATGCCATCCCATCGCTTCCAATTCCCCCCAAACGCAGCACGCCGCGCCCGCTTTCCCTCGCGTGAGCATTCGACAACGCAAGGAGCCAGCTAGCCACCGAACGGACGACCAGCAGGAGCCGGCCGCCACTGCCATCGTCGGCAAGCAGGCGCTTTGCCACGCCAACCGGAGTGCCGTTGTGTTTGGGATCATGCGCGGATCGATGCGCCGAGAGCGTTGGGGTCGTAGAGGCTCTCAGAGTCAATCGGCCGGCCGTCCAGCAGCGCGAAGGGCGTGCCTCTGGGGTCTTCCTCTTCGAAGACCTCGTCGACCTCGCGGACCCAGGTCTCATAACGGCCCTCCCGCACCCCGGTGACGTAGTCGGCGCTTGTGAGGCCGACGCGGCCGCCGAGGTCCAACAGATCCTCAGTCGTGTAGCCGCCGCTTTGTTCCGGCGGCTGGTTGGCGAACATCTCGCGACGCAGCTCATCGAATCTGCCGGCGCCGGCAGCAAGCGCGAGAGCGTTTGCCGCCCGTACCGATTCGTCTCCAAGGAAGGACCTGATTCGGTACTCGACGGCGACCCCTCCGGCCGCGACCTCGCGACGCAGCAGGTCTCCAGACCGTTCCTCAAACTCTCGGCAGTAGGGACACTGCGGGTCCTCGAAGACCACCAAGCGGCGCCGGGCCCGCTCGCTGCCTACGAGCACACCCCCTTGAAGAGTGTGGCCTGGCGGCATCCCGGTTGCTTCCATGACCCCATTCTGGCGCGTCTGCGTTACCGCCTACCGGCACTCGCATCCCTCCAGATTGGCTCGAGCGTGTGGAATCGCGAGCTGACGCTCGCGTGGGAAACGCCAAACCGAAACGATCGGGTCGATGCGGAGCGCTCGCGCTCACGCGTTAGCGAGGAAACGAGCGGAGGGATCGTTGCCGAGCACGCTTTCGCCGCGGAGCTACCGAGCGGCGAGGGAGAAGGGGTTGGGCGCTCTCGTGGGGCTCGGGTGAAACACCGCGGACTAGGGGTGTCGAGATTTGAACCATGGTGCCTATAACGCTGAGGCTCGGGCTGTTTGCATTCGTCCATGACCATTTTCCGGGAACTCACAAGTTGCTCCAAACCTGCGGCGGCCAGGCACCCGCACGATCTCCTCGTGATGCATGGCGGCGGAGGTGTTGGGGGCGGACACGGCGGATCCGGCGGATACGGCGGACACGGGGGACACGGCGGACACAGAGGTGGCTGGGGCGGCGACGGTGGCGGCGGATTTGGCGGCGGATGTGGCGGGGAATTTGGCGGGGGATCTGGCGGCGGGGGAGGTTGGGTTGTGAGGATCGTCTTCTTCCTGGTCGTGGCTTACGTCGTGCTCGCGGGCCTCGGGGTGTTTGGCCATTAGTCAGTCAGCGACCGGCATCGCCGGCATGTCTCATTGGACATTCCTCGCCGCCGAATAAACATCGAGCAGCACCGCGTGGGTGCCGTCCGTTCACGGACGCTACGGACTGTGCGCGCACGATTGCTTCGGGGCTGCGTTCGCTGCGCGCGCCATCGCGTTAGCGACCAAGCGCACCGGAGCCCAGTCGCCGGATTGCTCGTCGGCGAGTAGCACGCCGTGTAAAGCGGAGTTGCCTCGGTCGCCAACGCGATTGCGAGCTCGGCGCCGTCGGATGAGCAAAGCAGACGTCAGTTGCCGTGCCACCTGCGACGCACGCGGACCACAAGATGCTCCGTCGGGTTCTCTACTCGGGGATCACATGTTCATCGCACGGTCGATGCGCGGCATGGTCGTAGAGTGAGCTGGAGCGGATGGACCCCCCTGATCGCGCTGCCTCAACGAACGTCGCGGCCGACGGCGAGATTGCCGTCGCGGTCGGGCGCGGAAGAGAAAGGAACGGCGACGAGATCCATCTCGGGCTGGTCGTGACGCCGGCGGTCGACGCCGCGGACGTCGAGAAGCTCGTCGGCGGTCTCGAGCGCGTGCTCGCGGAGCGCTACCCGGGGGTCAAGTGGAAGATCACGGCGGTTCGGGAATCGTTGCTACCGCCCCCGGCTGGGGTCGCTGAGCTCGTCGATGCCGCGCGCTCGCGGCTGCTGGAGGAGGACTGGGACCTGGTTGTGTTTGTCACGGAGCTTCCGCTGCGGATCTCTCGCCGCCCGCTGCTGATGCACTCGAGTCCCACCCACGGTGCGGCGCTGGTCTCGCTGCCTGCGCTCGGACCGCGGCACGCCCGGCACTTGGTCGAATCCGTGGCGGAGGCGGTGGGCGTGATCGCGGGTGACAGGGCC
>Ga0070765_100000593_pt1 | contig 21709 bp, 26 predicted proteins | sample HubBroMetageWFT5_FD_71516 | JGI IMG/M metagenome (GOLD analysis project Ga0070765, IMG submission 71516) | Warmed and freeze-thawed soil microbial communities from the Hubbard Brook experimental Forest, New Hampshire - Hubbard Brook CCASE Soil... | ecosystem: Environmental > Terrestrial > Soil... | reverse complement strand
CCGGACCGCGCCCCCGATGTGCCCCCGGACCGCGCCCCCGATGTGCCCCCGGACGGCGCTCCCGATGTGCCCCCGGACCGCGCCCTCGATGTGCCCCCGGACGGCGCTCCCGAGCTCATCTACGCCGTAGTCGAGCCCACCGAAGCCAAGCGTGCTGACCTGCGTGAACAGCTGCTGGAGATGTGGGTTGACGTGACCAACGCCGGCGGCGCCGTGGGCTTCACCCCGCCCGCCGATGCGACTGCCGTCGCCAGGACGCTCGATTCGCAACTCGCGCGCGTGTCCGCGGGGACCGATCTGCTCGGAATCCTGCGCCAGAACGGCACCGCGGTCGGCATGGCGTTCCTCGTCGACGGCGGCTCGGGACTGCGACGGCACTGGCGCACGGTCCTGCGCCTGATGGTCCGCCCCGAGCTCCAGGGGCGCGGCGCGGGACGCCTGCTACTCGAGGGACTCCACGGGACCGCAGCCGATCTCGGCCTCGAGCAGCTGATGCTGACCACTCGCGGAGGGACCGGCGTCGAACGGTTCTACGAGCGTTTCGGCTATACCGTCGTCGGGCGGCACCCGGGTGCGATCCGGCTTGCGCCCGGCGACGACCGCGACGAGATCATCCTCATCTTCCGGCTGTGACCGGCCCGGCACGCCGGCCCATCGACCTGCGGTTGCCCTACCGGCCGCCGTGCGACGTCGCCGGTCTCGTGCGGTTCTTCGCCGCTCGGGCCGTTCCCGGCGTGGAACAGATCGATGGCGACGTCTACCTCCGCAGCGTCCGCCTGCCGGGCGGACCAGGCGTCATCGCCGCCCGCCATGCCGCCGCCGACGTCGAAGCCACTTTCTGGCTAAAGGACCCAGGCGATCTCGATGCGGCGGTCGCGGCGGCCCGCCGCCTGCTCGACCTCGACACCGACCCGGCACCCATCATCGCTGCCCTCAAAAGCGACGAGCTCCTCGGGACGATCGTGCAGCAAGCTCCGGGACGCCGAGTGCCCGGAGTGGTCGAGCCGGAAGAGCTCGCGATCCGCGCCGTTCTCGGGCAGCAGGTGTCCCTTGCCGGTGCTGCCACGCTCGCAGGCCGACTCGTCGCGGCCTACGGCGAGCCGCTCGAGCGACCCGTAGGCTCGGTGACCCATCTGTTCCCCTCCCCCGCCGCACTGGCACGCGCCGACCCCGACCGGCTGGCGATGCCGTGGTCTCGCCGACGGGCGCTGCTCGGCCTCGCCGCCGCCCTGGCCAACGGCGACGTCGCGCTCAACGGAACCATGCCCACCGAGGAGGCCGAACGCCGGCTACTGGCGCTGCCGGGGATCGGGCCGTGGACCGTCAGCTACATCGCGATGCGTGCCCTCCGCGACCCGGACGCATTCATGCCGACCGACCTCGGCGTGCGCCACGGCCTCGAGCGGCTCGGCTGTGATGGCCGCCCACCCAGCGCGGTCCGGATCGCCGAACGCTGGCGGCCCTACCGCGCGTACGCCACGCAACACCTGTGGTCCGAGCTCGCCGCGCCGGCGCGGCCGGCATCTCACGGCGCCCAGCCGCCCGCCGTTCTACGAGCGCTATGACAACGATAAACCACACCCCCACCACTCTGTACACGTACGTGGACAGCCCAATCGGCGAGCTGTTGCTTTGCGGCGACGAAGATCGGCTCAGCCACCTCTACACAGCTCCCCACGCCGAACACCCTGAGGCAATACGGGGACGCCGCCGTGCCGATGCGCCGTTCGCGGCGGTACGTGAGCAACTCGAGGAGTACTTCGCCGGCGAGCGCGTCAGCTTCGATGTCCCGCTTAATCTGGACAACGCGCCCGCGTTCTTCACGACGGTCTGGAGCCGCTTGCTAACGATCCCGTTCGGGTCCACCGCCAGTTACGGCGAGCTCGCGCGGGAACTCGGGCGACCGACCGCAGCCCGCGCCGTCGGCGCCGCGAACGGGCGCAACCCAATCGCGATCATCGTCCCCTGCCATCGCGTGATCGGATCGGGAGGCGCGCTTACCGGCTATGCCGGCGGCATCGACCGCAAGCGCTGGCTCCTTCGTCACGAGGCGGACGTAGCCGGGGCGCTCATGCGGGACGCTGACACGAGGCGGACGTAGCCGGGGCGCTCATGCGGGACGCTGACACGAGGCGGACGTAGCCGGGGCGCTCATGCCGGGACGCTGACCGCGCGCTCGCGGCTGACGGGAAGTGGGCGGTGCAGCAGGAGCGCGGCCACGACCAGGACGAACAGCCCCGAAGCCGCGAGCGCCCCGGTCACCCCGAACACCGCGAGCAGCGGTCCGGCGATCAGCGATCCGGCGACGATCCCGAAGATCGAGACCGGGAACACGAGACCGTACGCCCGCGCCAGCACCGCGTCGTCGAGGAGGCGGGGTAGCGCGGTCTCCGACAGCACCTCGCCGACGATCATGCCGCCACCGCCGAGTAGTGCCAGGCCGAGGGCGAGCGGAACGGTGGGCGCGACGCCGAGCCCGGCGAGCGGGACCCCGACGAGCGCCAGGGCCAGTGCGAGCGCGCGCCGCCACTCCGCCGACGCCGAGATCCGCGCCGTCAGGATCGCGCCGATCACGCCGCCGGCCCCGAAGGCGCCGAGCAGCAGACCGTAGCCGCTGTTACCGGCACCGATCTTCCGACTGACGAGGACGAGCGTTACTGTGAGCAGCCCGTAGACCGCGCTGCAGAGTACGTCAGCCGCGATGAGGATCAGCGCCGCGGGCGCGCCCCGGAGTGCACGGGCACCGTCGCTGATCTCGGCGAACACGCTGGGGACCGGCGTGTGGGACTCCCGGACAGGCGGGCGAAACGCAGGGCCCGCCGCCACGGAGGAGATTGCGGCCGCGGAGCCGAGGAAGGTGATTGCGTTCAGCAGGATCGCGATTGCGGGAGTCGACGCCATCAATAGGACCGCGCCGATGGCGGGGCCGACGACCAGCGCGGCCTGGCCGATCGCCGAACGGATCGCCTGCGCCTGCTGCAGCTCGCCGTCGGCGACGAAGCGGGCGGTACACGCGGCGACGCACGGCGGCTGGACGACCGACGCGGCGGTAGCGGCGGCGGCGATCACGGGAGCGAGGATGATCGGCAGGCCGGCGGCAGCCACCGCGGCCAACGCGACCATCAGCAGTGCCCGGGACAGATCCGAGGCGATCATCAGGCGTCGGCGGTCGTATCGATCGGCGAGCACTCCGCCGATCGGTCCGAGCACGACGACGGGGAGAACGCGGGCGGCGGTCGTGAGCGCCACCCAGGTGGCGGACCCGGTCCGCTCGAAGACAAGCGCGAGGAGTGCGACGTTGTAGAGCCAATCGCCGCACGACGACACGGCGAGGCTCAGCAGGATGAGGTGAAAGGGCCGGCGGCCTGGCAGGCGGAGGCGGTGGGTGATGGCTGTAGCGGACATGGCCACAGCATCGGTCTAAATCGGCCCCCGCACATCGGTCAAACAACCATTCTTAAGGGACTCAGATTTAGGGACCGGGTACCTCTCAAGGTCTGCGGTTCGACCGCGAGCGGATGCGACTTCGTCAGCCCCACACACTGGAAGGGCAGGGATTACAGCTACGTCGCCCCCTTCAACTTTCCGGGCTACTGGTTGGTCACCCCGGGCAAGTACTACTTCTCTTGACAGAGCGTGACCGGGTTGCCGTCAGGATCGGCAATCGTCGCGATCCGCTCTCCCCACGGCATGTCCTCGGGCTCGCGCATGACCGACACGCCCACGCCCGCGAGCTGTCCGATCATCGCGTCGAGATCGGGGACGTAGAGGTACATCTCGAACCTGGGACCGTCGCCGAGCGACAGGCCGTATCGATCCATCGCCCACTCGACACTGGTCACGGCTATCTCCGCCGGCGAGACGTCACTGTGCAGTCCGACGTATCCAGGGTCGCCTTCGGGGGGAAGCTGGAAGTGCCGGCGGAACCCCAGCAGCTCCCAGAACTGCGCCGCTCGCTCGACGTTCGCGGCGTACACGACCGGAAGGGCTCGCGAGATCATCGGCTGAGCGTACGCCAAGCGCCAACCGCCATTCATGATGCTGATACAATATGAATCTGATATCGGTGTCCCTCATGCCGGAAAGCAAACGGCTCGTGCTTCGACTGAACGCCCGCGTGTTCGACGCGCTGCATCGCTGGGCGGACGACGAGTTGCGGAGCGTCAACGGCCAGATCGAGTACCTGCTCACCGAGCAGGCCCGCCGCGCCGGACGCCTCGCCCGGCAATCGAACCGACGACCCCGCGGAGACGCGCCCGCCGACGACGCTGACCCCGAAGCCGACCACAAGCCGCACCGCTGGTTCGAGCCCTTCGCTACTCGCGGTATCGCCAGAGCAACGCGCTGACGAAGGTCGCCACCAGGACGAACGCCGTCACCGACACGATCGTCGCGCCGAACCTGCCCGGCACCTGCGACGCGACAGTGGTGTCGAGCGCGTTGGCGGTTGCCGGCGCCGGCGACAGGCCAAGCGGGACCGTGATCACGAGGCAGGCCGTGACGGCCAGGACCGTGACCGCCCGACTCCGGACCGCCGGGCGCGCGAACAGCGCCGCCACGGCACTCCCCGCCCCGGCACAGACGAGATTCGCCACGAGCACCCACCCGAGCTCGGCGGCGCTGGGCGAGGCCTGGAAGCGGTCCGCGATCCAGGGATAAGCAAGCGTGAGCAGCGAGGCGAGCAGCGCGAGGGCGGACAGGCCCGCCACGCGCCCGAGCGCGAACCGCCGTCCTCCCATCGTCGCCACAAGAATCTGGCGATCGTCGTCGGGCTGGCTGTTGAGAAACGACAGCGCCAGCCAGCACTGAGCGAGCAGTAGAAACGCCGCGGCGCCGCCGGCGGTCTCGAGCACCGGGTTCGGCGGCTGGGCGTAGATAACCACGACCCCAGCGACCAGTAGCAAGAACGGCGCGGCCCACCGACGTGAGTTGAGGTACTCCGCGAGCAGATACCTGGCGACGCTCGTCACGATGATTCGTCTCGTCGTACCGCGCGGATCTCGACCGAGTCCGGGCCGCGCGCCTGCACCCGGACGATGTGCCACCCATCGTCGATCAGCCGGGCGATCTCACGGTCGCTGGCGTCGCGGTCGGCTGTGAACCGCACCGGCGTCTCCTCGGAAGCGCCGGCGCCGGCGCCGGGGTCGGGCGTCGTCTCATCGGCCAACCGGCCGTCCCGCAAGACCAGTCGGCGATCGGCCAGCTGCGCCGATCCGTCGCGGTGCTCGCAGAACACCACCGCGGTCCCGCGCTCGGCCCGCTCGCGCAGGATCTCCGTCAGGGTCCAGCGGGAAGGAGCGTCGAGGCTGGCAAACGGCTCGTCCATGACGAGGAACCTCGGGCGGCCGAGGAGGGATTGCATGGCCGCGACTTTCTGGAGAGACCCCTTCGACAATCTGGCCATCCGTTCGCCGAGCAGATGCTGAGCCTGGAGGCGCTCGGCCAACTCGGCGATCTCGCGGCGGCCCTCGTCGTCGTCGAGCCCGCGCAGCCGGACGTGATGGTGGAGATAGGCGCCGGCCGAGAACGCTGGGGCGGTCAGGCGTTCGGGCATGTACCCCAGCGCCAGCCCCTCCGCGGTATGTCGAACCCCGGCCGTCGGTAGCACTGCTCCCGCGAGAATCCGCAGCAGCGTCGACTTGCCGGCGCCGTTCGCTCCGGCGATCTCAAGAATGCTGCCGCTGTCAACCGCGAGATCCACGTCCCGCACCACCCACGGCTGACGGAACCCGTAGTGCTTGCGTACGCCTCGTAGCTCGATCGCGAGTCCAGACATGGTCTCGGACGTGAGTTCTACCTCAGACCCGGCACAAGCTACCGATGGCCGGCTTCGTCAGCCAGCCACGTCTCGTACGCGTCGACGAACTCGTCCATAGCGGCGTCAACGCCAGCGCGGTCGCCGGTCGCGAGGAGGTCAAGCAGCAACCCCCGCGTCACGGCGACGCCCAGCCTCGCACGTGCGCGCGCCACCGATGGCGGCATCCCGAGCGCGAGGTTGATTTCGACGGCGGGGCCGAGCCAGTCCTCGACGATGCCGTCGAGCAGCTCGGTCGTGTGCGGCCGCCCCTGCAACGCCTGACCGTAGACCTCGAAGAACAGCCGCTCGTTGGCCCACAACGAGGGATCGGAGATGTGCCGCCACCAGGCGCGCATCGCTTCGCCGGCGGACTGACTCGGATCGGGCAGGAACTCGCCGAGCATCTCGCGCTGGCGCTGCTCGACCGTGCGGATGATCTCCACCCAGAGGCCCTCTTTCGAACCGAAATGGAAGATCAGCATCCGGTGGCTCGTCCCCAGCGCCGCCGCCAACGAGCGAAGACTCACGTCACTCATTCCGTTGGCGGCGACGTACTCGATCGCCGCGTCGAGCAGACGTTGCTTGGGGGACGTGTCGGCCACGGCGGCACTGTAGCTATGGGGTACAGGCGCGCCGGTGTTAGCCGGCGCCGGACCTATCGCGCGGTCTGAGCACCCACCTCCGCCGCAAGCCGATCGGCCAGGCGTTGCATCGCCCGCTCGTTGCCGCGACGGAGGATGCCACGAACCACAGGCGCGGCTAGCCGCTCGGTCAGTGGGGCCTTCTGCCACGCGTACTCGAACGTGATCCGCGTGCCCCCGCTCGGTAGCCCGGCGAGGAAATACGTGCCGTTGGCGACGCGGTGGCCGCCGGCGCCGACGTTCCGCTCGACGATGCGCGTCGGACGCTCCGCCTCGACCACCTCGATCTCGATCGCGTCGGTTCGGCCCCCGGCGCTGACCTTGACCTTGGCTTTGGAACCCACTCCACGGTCCGGGCCGGAGTACTCCCAGTCGCGGAGCATGTGGTTCGTGAACGGCTCATGGTTGGACATGACAGCAAGGAAGTCGTAGACGTCCTCGGGTGGGTAACGTACCTCGGTTGTCACTCGTACTGGTCTCATGTACCAGATGGTACACCACGCGCTCGGTTCGACCACGCGTTGAGCGCGCAATCATGAAGCGATGGGCGCAACGCGGGACCTCCTCGATCTGATCGACGGCCGCCACGGGCACTTCCAGCTCGAGTCGGGACATCACGGCGAGGTGTGGCTCGACCTCGACACCTTGTTCCTGCGCCCGGCCCGGCTGGTCCCGTTTGTCGAGGATCTCTCGCGCCAGCTTGCCGACGCGGTCGCGCCCGAGGCGGTCTGCGGACCGCTACTCGGCGGCGGGCTGATCGCGAGCGCGGTGGCGACGCTGCTCGACATTGAGCTGTACGTCGCCGAGCCGGTCGCGCGCGCCGGCGGTGAGCTGTTCGGCGCGCGCTACGCGGTGCCGGAAGCGACGCGCGGTCGGCTGTACGGTCGACGGATGGCGGTGGTCGACGACGTCATGAACGCCGCCTCAGCGGTGCGTGCCACGGTGAGCGACCTGCGAGCCGCCGGCGCGGATGTCGTCGCGATCGGCGCACTCCTTGTGCTCGGCTCATCCGCCGCGGATTACGCCGGCGACGAGCGGTTCGCGCTCGTGCACGTCGCCGCGATCCCCAACCACATCTGGGAGCCACGCGCCTGTCCTCTGTGTGCTGCTGGCCAGCCGCTCGAGGATCCGGGCGGTAACTCGGCCAGGGGCTGACGGCCGACGGTGCTCCGCGGAACCCAACCAGCTAGAGCCGGGCTGCGCCCCTGGGGCGTTCAGCGTCCGCACTGGGCTCGCGGATGAACGCCCCCGCGGCCTGCATTGCATCGGCCGCTTCCGGGAGGAACGACCAGAACAGCTGGAAGGCGTGCGCCTCGACCGGGAACAGCTCGAGGCGCGCGGCGACGCCGTGACGCTGGGCTTGGCCGGCGAGCGCCTTGGCGTCCGCGAGCCGCGCATCGCCGGTCGCCGCCTGGATGAGCATCGGCGGCAGGCCGCTGAGGTCTGCGCGCAGCGGGTCGACGATCGGATCGTCGGCTGGATGGCCGGACAGGTAGGCGTCCACGCAACGGCGCACGTCTTCATCGGTCGCGAGCGGGGCGTCCGAGGTCGAGGGGGTCTGCTCGGTCAGGTCGAGCCACGGGCACAAGATCACCGCGGCCGAGGGGAACGGCTCCCCGTCGCGCTTGAGCGCCAGGAGCAACGACAGGAGGAGCCCGGCGCCCGCGGAGTCCCCGGCGACGACGATGCCGTCTGGATCGTCGGCCTGCGCTCGGAGCCACAGGTAGGCGCGGCGCGCGTCCTCGAGTGCGGCCGGAAACGGATGCTCGGGCGCGAGGCGGTAATCGGGAACGAGGATCGCCGTCTGCGCCGCCGCGGCGAGCGCGCCGGCGTGAGGCTGGTAACCGAAAGCCGAGCCGACCACATAGCCCCCGCCGTGGAGATAGAGCACCGTCGGGTCGTGACCCGGTCCTGGAGAGACAATGAGGGACGGCACGCCGCCGGCGGTGACCGGACGCGTGGTCGTTCCGGCGGGCGGCGAGAACTGCGCGTTCACGGACTCGAATGTCGCCCTGGCCTGCACGAGGTCGGCATCGTTGGCGACCAGGCCACGCATGGGCTCGAGCGTCCGCGCAATCCGCCCGAGCAACTCGCCCCCGACGGCGAGCGCCGCCGCGACTGCCTCATCGACGTCGCGAAGCAGCTGGCGCGCGCGGTCAAGCAAGGCTTCGCCGGCGAGCGTCAGCTCGACGCTGTGCGTCGAACGCCGTAGCAGCTCGCAACCGACCAGCTGCTCGAGGCCTCGGATCTGCCGGCTCAGGGCAGGCTGCGAGACGTAGAGCCGCTCGGCGGCACGACCGAAGTTGAGCTCCTCGGCCACCGCCACGAACGCCCGCAGGTGCCGCAGCTCGATGCCGTCAGGCGCCTGCGGGAACGGAAGGACGCTGGCGGGCTGATCCACCGACCAAGTATCGCTCGTAGGCAGACCAGCGGTAATGCAAATCGCGCAACACCGTCTTGCGCGATCGGCCTTTCCCTTTACACGCGAGTGGTGGAAGCCTAGCGGCGTGATGGTCGCCGATATGACACTCAGGTTTGGCGCGCGTCGCGTGCCGACGACAGTGCACTGGCCGCAGCAGAACGCTGTGTCCCTCGCGCTCGTTCTGACCGACGAGCTGTCACCGACCGACCATTGGCTCGACAGCTCGGTCGTCGTTGGGCTACCTGCCCGGAATCCTGCTCAGGTCGAGCTAGCGGCGCTTCACTGGGTGGCCGAGCACTCGGGCGAGTTGGGCGGCGACCACGACCGGATTTTCGTGGCAGGCGGCGCGCGCGCGGCTCGGCTGGCACTGGCGGCCCGTGACGGTGGTTGGCCGGTGCTATGGCGCCAACTCCTGGTTCACCCCAGGTTCACGGCGGAGCAGCCAATGCCGACGAACGTTGCCGGCACGCCATCCGCGATCGTCGTGTGTGGGCACCGTCACGATGATGGCCGTCAGTACGCCAACCGGCTCCGCGCCGCCGGCGTTCAGGTCCTTGAGGTGGGCGACGATGACCGCGGTTGAGGGCGTGCTGACGAGCGGATGCCAGCGCGCGGAACTGACGGCGTATTGCCGGCGGATGCTGGGCTCATCCTTCGATGCCGAGGACGCCGTTCAGGAAACGCTGCTGCGCGCCTGGCGCGCCTCCGAGCGCTTCGAGGGCAGGGCGTCCCTCCGGACGTGGCTGTATCGAATCGCCACCAACGTCTGTCTCGATGCACTCGGGCGTAGCGCCCGCCAGCCGGTCCCGGTCGAAGAAGTGCCCATGCCAACTGATCCCGATACGGAGCCCGACCCGTCCGACCACGTGCTTGCCCACGAGCGCTTACGGCTCGCGATGCTGACCGCAATCGGCATCTTGCCGCGCCGGCACCGCGCCGTTCTCGTGCTGCGTGACGTGCTCTCCTGGCGGGCGACCGAGGTCGCGGAGCTGCTCGGGATGACGACAGCCGGCGTGAACAGCGCGCTCCAACGAGCGCACGCTACGGTCGACGCGATCGACGTCGACGATCTGCCTGAGGCGCGCCGCCGAGACGGGCATGCGTTGCTCGCGCGCTACCTCACGGCCTTCGCCGAGGACGATGTCGACGCGCTCGTCGACCTGTCGCGCCAAGCCTGAACCGTGAGGCGGCTCAGTTCGCGCCGGCGCGACGAGCGCGTTTCGATCGACCGAGCGCGTTCTTGATCAACCGGCCGTCACCTTGCGGTAGCTCCCATCGAGGAACTCGTCCACGAGCCCCGGATGGGACGGCGACCAGCCGAGCTCGGCACGTGCCTTGGCCGCCTCGGTGCCCTGATCGAGCAGGAGAACCTCGGCGAAGTAGTCGCCGAGGCGCGCCCGCGCCTCAGCGTCCGAGCTGGAGACGGCTCCCGGAGCGCCGACCGCGACGGAGGCGGCCTCGGTGATCTCGGCGAGCGTCGCGTGTACTCCGTTGCTCACGACATAGCGGCCGCGGGCCGACTCGTCCTCAAGCGCGCGGCGGAACAGATCCGCCAGGTCCGCTACATGAACCTCCGCCCAGTGCTGCCGGCCGGTGCCGAGCATGATCAGGTTGCCGTCCTCGTCGCGGGGTGAGCCGAGCACCAGACCGGGAATCCCGCCGCCACCGTCGCCGTAGGCGGTAGCGGAGACGATCACGAGTCCGCGCATGCCGCTGGCGCCCAGCACTCGGCGTTCGATCGGCTCCTTCCATGCCACCAGCGGAGGCGCGTTGAACGGGGACTGCTCGGTGATCGAGGTGTTGTTCCCGTAGACCCAAAGGCCGCTGATCTGGATGTACGGCTTGCCGGTACCGGCGAACGCCTCGATCGCGGCGTCGACGACCGCCGAGTCGAGGTCCGCGCTCGTGGCGTCACCCGGGCTGGCGGTGTGGATCGCGCCATCGACGTCGCTCAGCAGGCTGACGACGCCGGGTCGGTCGTACAGGTCGATCACGGTCGCGCTGGCCCCGCGACCCGCGACCGCGTCGGCCTGGTTTTCGTCGCGGACGAGCGCGATCACCTGGTGGCCATGATCGTGGAGCTCGGTGAGTATGTGGGACCCGACGAAGCCGGTCGCACCGGTGAGTGCCACTTTCATTGGTTCCTCCTTATGCTGGTTTCCGGGACGGCAGTCCCCTCAAGAAGAACAATTCGTTCAATCGCTTGCTTGATTTTATACCACCCCGCGCCGCGCGTTGTCAAGCATTTGATTGAATTGTTTAGCGCGGCGTGGCACGGCCGCAGCGCAGGCGGCGGCCCGGTCCCTAGAGAGAACCCGTGCCCCGGAAGGCCCCGGCGACCACGGGTATGAGCAGTCGCTCGACCTGCTTCTCGGACTTGTTCCTGAGCTCTTCCCCGACCGGCGCGAGCACCAGCCAGTTCAGCAGCCCGGCCACGCATCGCGTCCGGAACGTGAGCTCCTGTGTCCGGACCTCAGGGAGGTTTGCTTTCAGCACGCGGAGGACGTCGGCGCGGATCTGTTCGAACCTGGCATCGAACCGAGCCCACCCTTCGGGGGGATCGATTCCAGCCCGTGCCACCGTCCGGATAACGTCTAGATCGCGGCCTCCGGTCGCCAACGCGCGCGTCATCGGGCGGGCGAAGGCTGCAGCCAGTGTCTCGAGGCTGGCAGCAGGATCCAGCCCGCTCACGGCGTCCAGTTGCCCATCCAGGTAACGCTCCAGCGCATACTCGACGGCCGCGTCACACAGCGATTTGAGCGAGCCGAAGTGGTAGCTCACGGCCGCGACATTGGCGTCCGCGGCATCCGTGAGCTCCCGGAGAGTCACACCGTCTTCGCCACGCTCGGCGAGCAGGTCCAGCGCCGCGTCCATTAGTCGCGTCCGCGTACGCAGACCTGCCTCGCGGCGCTGGTCGGCGCGCGCTGATTCCATTGCAACCTATTCAATCAGACGCTTGAAAACTCGTCAAGCGGGGAGCCGCGTACGGCCGCGCCGCGTCAACTCGCGAGGTAAGCGTGGACGAGCTGCACCGCCATCGCACCTTCGCCCACGGCGGTCGCACAGCGCTTGGTCGACCCGGAGCGCACGTCACCGGCCGCGAGAATGCCGGGAACGTTGGTGTCGAGGAGACGGTCGACCCCCGCGGCCGCACCGGTGAGGATGAAGCCGTTCGCGTCGCGATCGACCGCATCGTCGAGCCACTGCGTGCACGGCAACGCGCCGAGGAACAGGAACAGATACGAGAACGCCAGGCGCTCGCCGCTGTTGAGCGTGACCGCCTCGAGCTGCCCGTCGCTCCCGTGGAGCTCGGCGATCTCGCTCTGGTCGCGCACCGCGACGCCGTAGCGGTCGAGCTCGCGCACGAGATAGTCGGACATCGTTTCGCGCAGATCTGCCCGGCGGTGGAGCAGCGTCACGAGAGCGCCTCCGCGAGTCAGCCACACGGCTGCCTGGCCGGCCGAGTTTCCTCCGCCGACGACGGCGACGCGTTCCGCGCCACACAGTTGCGCCTCCGGCGGTCCGGCGGCGTAAAAGACGCTGACCCCCTCGTACTCCTCGAGGTTCTCGACGGGTAACCGGCGGTACTGCGCGCCGGTCGCGAGCACGACCGCGCGGGCAGCGACTTCGCGATCGTCCTCGAGCCGGACGATGTGGCGTCCGTTCCCGGGCTCGAGCGCCACCGCCCGGTAGGGCGTCGCCAGGCGCGCGTCGAACTTCCGCGCCTGGGTGACGGCACGACTGGTCAGCTCGGTTCCGCTGATCCCCGCCGGGAACCCGAGGTAGTTCTCGATTCTCCGCGACGTGCCCGCTTGGCCGCCGAGCGCGGTGCTGTCGACCACGAGGGTGTCGAGCCCCTCCGAAGCGCCGTAGACCGCGGCGCCCAGTCCCGCGGGCCCGGCGCCGACAACGACCAGGTCGACCTCCTCCCGCGGCTCGAGCTCGCGCCCGATCCCAAGCGCGCGCGAGACCTGTCCGGCCGACGGAGCCAGCAGCTCGCTCCCGCCAGGAAGCCTGACCAGCGGAAGGCTCGACTGATCGAGTCCAGCGATGAGCTCTGCGGCTGCCGGATCGCCCGGACGCTCGGAGTCTCGCCACGTGAACGGGATGCGATTAGCGCGGGCGAAGGCGAGCATCCGCATCGTCGCCGGGGACGACCGCGGACCGACGATCTCGAGGCCGATCCCCCGGACCGTCTGCAGAGCTTCGCGCCTGGCGATGAAGGTCGTGAGGACGAGATCGCTGAGCGGCTCATCGTCATACAGCAACGAGCGCATCGTGTCGCGATCGACGGCGATGTACCGCAACGGCTGCGTCACCACCGCCGTGACGAAGACCGTCTGCCCCGAGAGCAGGTTCAGCTCACCGAGAAACCCCGATGACCCGTGCCTGAGAATCTCGTTGCCGGCGGCATCGAGGATCGCCACCTCGCCTTCGAGGATCGCGACGAACGGGTAACGCCTATCGCCGACGCGATACAGCACGTCCCCGACGCTGGCGGTGAGCTCTTCCCCGTGCTCGGCGAGCATCGCGAGCTGCGACGCGGACAGCGTCGGACTCGCCGGCGGCGGAGCGGATGGTCCGAGGTCTGACATGAGACCAGCGTAGCCAGTAGGGTGGAATCGGACGCGAAAGATTGGAGCGAGGATGTCCTTCGGACACACTTCAGTCGCGGGGTCCGAGTCGGCCGTCGCCCGCCAGGCGCCATCCGCCGAGTGGATCCGCGACTTCATCGGGCGGTGGCTCGACGCCTGGAACTCCCGCCAGGCCGACCAGGTGTTGACGTTCCTGGCGGAGGACGTCGAAATTCGCGACGACTCCTGGCCGAAGACGATGCACGGGCATGCCGACGTCCGCGAGTTCCTGGAAGCGCTGTGGCGGGCGACCCCGGACATGACGTTTGAGCTGCTCGCCGGCCCGTACGTAATTCCCGGGAAGCCGTGCGCATCGTTCCACTGGCGCGGCCGGGGCACGTTCACCGGGCCGATGGATCCGCCGGGCTTCGCCCCGACGGGACGCGCCTGGGAGGTCGACGGTGTCGACTTTCAGGAGTATCGAGACGGCCGCATCGCGAAACTCAGGGTCGTGTTCGACCTCATGACGGTGTCGCGGCAGCTCGGCGTGATGCCGGCATCGGGGAGTCGCAGCGAGCGTGCGATGGCCGCCGCGCAGCGCGGCGTCATTCGGGTGCAAGGCGAGTACCGACGGTTGCGAAAAGACCGCTGAAGCATCCGGATCGATCCGTGGCAAAAGCGAAACCGCAGGGGCACGATATGGAGCCCGTAGGGAAGATCAAATGGCTCGACGACGTCGCCGCGCACGACTACGACGCCGCCGAGGCCTACCTGTCGCTCAAGCTCGAGAGCGACGCCGTCGACAAGGCCATCAAACGGCTGCGCAAGGCTCCGCTGACCCGCAGGCGCGCGAACGACATCCTGCGAGCCGCTGGGGTGACCGCCGCGCTCCTGGACGATCCGGGCGTGATGAAAGAACTGATCAAGGTCCTCGAGGGGCGACGTCTCAGTCCGGTCCTGGTGCTCAGCGATGGAGCGAGCGCCGACATCGCCGACGGCTATCACCGAGTCTCGTTCGCGTACCGGATCGACCCGTACGCAGAAGTTCCGCTCAAGCTCGCGTGAGAATGCGTCAACAAGACCTCGAGATCCTTCAGTCGATCGTCGGTACGCGGGGTGGCTTCGGTCACCGCGAGCATTTGGAGCTGGTGTGGAACTACCTCCAGATCCACGACGTCGACGAAACCCCTCGTGTCGTCGGCGCCGCAATCAGACACCTGGCCGGTGCGCACGGCGCACCGGACAAGTATCACGAGACCATCACGCGATTCTGGGTCCATCTGGTCGTGCTCCACCGAGCGGCAAGCGATGCGGCGTCCTTCGATGAGTTCATCGCCGGGAACTCCGGCCTTCTCGACCGCCACCTGCTCGAGGGCCACTACGGCCGCGAGTTGCTCGGCAGTCCCGAGGCACGCACGCGCTGGACCGAGCCTGATCTGCGCGAGCTTCCCAGCGCCGCTTAGGCCAGCATGTATCAGACGGACGCTCGCGGGCTCATCCATGCATGTGGAAGCAACACCGCTTGCTCAGCACCCGCACGCGACGGCGCCTGGCCGCCACCGCCCGGCGGGCGGCGACGTACCGCGGGAGGCCGTCGCGACACAGCCTTTTGCTCCAGGATCGGGCCGCCGCCGCCAGCGAAGAGCTCCTCGATATCGCCCTGATCCTGGAACGCGCGGGCGAGCTCGACGCCTCGTGGATGCGCGAGGCGCACAAGCTGCTCACCGACGGTTGCGGCAGCCCGCTTTACAACCCCGACATCCACGTCTCGGAGTTGTGGGCGACCCTCTACTACCTTCGTATCAGCCGCGAACTTGCTGGAAAGCTTCCGGTCCGGGCGCCCGGATAGCGCAGACTTGGCGGCGTGCCCGGCGAGGTCCGGGCGCGCCGCCGCAGCTGCTACCTAGGCGCCCACCGTCGCGCCGACGGCCTGCTCGATGCGCCCGCCGAGTTCCTGGTCGACGTTCTTCCAGTACTCGAACGCACGCGCGAGCACCTTGTCGGACACGCCGTCCGATAGGTGGCCGGCGATGTTCGAGACCAGGCGGTCGCGAGCCTCGTCGTCAAGAACCTCGCGCACCTGCGTCGCCGCCTGGCCGAAGTCATCGTCGTCGGACCGGGGCGTGTACGCCGACCGGACCATGTCGCCGTCTGACGCCCACAGACCCGCGCGATCGGTCGCCGCCGGATCGGCCTTCGGTCCGCCGTACGAGTTGGGGGCATAGACGGGATCGCTGACGTTGACCATGCGCCCGACGCCGTCCTTGCTGTAGCTGTGCACGGGCGCGTGCGGTGAGTTGACCGGAATCTGCTTGTAGTTGACACCGAGCCGGGCCCGGTGGGCGTCGGCATAGGAGAACCCGCGCGCGAGCAACATCTTGTCCGGGCTCAGTCCGATCCCCGGCACCAGGTTGTTGGGCTCGAACGCCGCCTGCTCCATCTCGGTGTGGAAGTCGGTCAGGTTCCGGTTGAGCGTCATCGTTCCGACCTTGATCAGTGGGTAGTCCGCGTGCGGCCAAACCTTGGTGAGGTCGAATGGGTTGAACCGGTAGGTCTTGGCCTCCTCGAACGGCATGATCTGCATGTACAGCGTCCAGCTCGGGAAGTCGCCCTCGCGGATGGCCTCGAACAGGTCTTTCCGGTGGTAGTCGGGGTTCTCGCCGGCCACGCGATCGGCGTCCTCCTGGGTCAGGAAGTCAATGCCCTGGTCGGTCTTGAAGTGGTACTTGACCCAGAACTTGTCACCGCCCGCGTTGACCCACATATACGTGTGGCTCGAGTAGCCGTTCATGTGTCGGTAGGTCTTTGGGATACCGCGGTCACCCATCAACCAGGTCACCATGTGGGCGGACTCGGGCGACAGCGTCCAGAAGTCCCACTGCATGTCGTGGTCCCGCAGTCCGTTGTCGGCACGGCGCTTCTGACTGCGGATGAAGTGCTGGAACTTCATCGGATCGCGGACGAAGAAGATCGGCGTGTTGTTCCCGACCATGTCGTAGTTGCCCTCGGACGTGTAGAACTTCAGCGCGAAACCACGAGGGTCGCGCCACGTGTCCGGGCTGCCGCTCTCGCCGGCCACGGTCGAGAACCTGGCGAGCATTTCGGTCCTGACACCGGGCTGGAACAGCGCGGCCTGGGTGTAAGCGCTGACGTCCTCGGTGGTCTCGAACACCCCGAAGGCTCCTGATCCCTTGGCGTGCGGCTGGCGTTCCGCAATCCGCTCGCGGTTGAAGTTCGCCATCTGCTCGATCAGGTACTGGTCCTGGAGCAGAATCGGGCCGTCGGGGCCGACGGTCAACGAGAATTCGTCGCTGGCAACCGGAATGCCGGCATCGGTTGTCGTACGAGGTGGCTTATCGGTCATCTGGCGCTCTCCTTCTCGTTGGACTTCGTCGTTGTCTGGCAGTCGGGGCAGAGACCCCAGAACGTGACCTCGGCCTCGTCGATCACGAACCCGCTCGCGTCCGGCGGCGACACGCACGGCGGCTCACCGACGACGCAATCCACGTCGGTGACGGCGCCGCATGAGCGGCACACGACGTGGTGGTGGTTGTCGCCGACGCGTGTCTCGTATCGAGCCGGGCTGCCGGCGGGTTCGATCCGCCGGGCAAGGCCGGCCCGGGTCAGGGCGGCCAGGACGTCGTACACGGCCTGGATCGAGATCGTGCCGAGACGGCCGCGCACCGCGACGGCAACCTGGTCCGCGGTGAGATGCTTGCCCTCCGTAAGCTCTGACAACACCGCGAGTCGCGGCGATGTGACGCGGAGGCCTGCATCGCGCAAGGCGACGGCCAGATCGAGATCAGCGGTCGGGGTCACCGCACAACCATACTCGTAGTCCGGAATCATTCAATTCTTGGTCGAATTCCAGAATTCAGGACCATCCGCGGCCCCGAGCGCGCGGGGGCGCTCGCTCTGTGGGTACCCCCCGGAGCCGCCGGTAAGCCGACCCGCTGGCCTTGTTGCCCGCTACCGAGGAGGAACGACCGTTCGACTCGCCGGGGTGAAGTGACCTGCAGCCTGTTCCGCTTCGCGTGGGGATTTCGTGAGCAGCTCCCCCATGAGAAGATCAGCGCGTCGTTCTACTCCACCGGGAGGAAGCTCATGGACCTTGAAGAGACGCTGGGAAAGATCGTGGAGCTGGCGCGCGAAGAGCTTCACATCGTCCGCAAGCGCGCCGAAGAGAAAACGCCGGCTCGCGACCACGGCAAGGACTATCACGAGGCGCAGGACGCCGCCGACCGCCTGGACCATTACGCCCACCAGCTCTACCGGCTGCACGACGCCGAGTATCACGACGGCTGGCGGCACCACAGCGCCGGCGATCGCAACTGACGCTGCCCACAGCGCGCTGCCGGAACGGGTCTAGGTCGTTCAGGCCGCCTGAGGGGTCTTCTGAGCGATCTTGGCGGTCCACTTGCCGGCGATCTGCCTGGTGGTCGCGTTCAGCCGGTTGTACGCGTTGATCGTCGCGATCGCGACGACGAGTGCAGCAAGCTGCGGCTCGCTGTAGTGCCGGGCCGCCTCATCCCAGACCTCGTCCGACACCGGGTCGGGGCGATCGGCGAGACGCGTTGCCGCTTCTGTGAGCGCTAGTGCGGCGCGCTCGGCGTCGCTGAAATACGGCGTCTCGCGCCACGCTGCGACGGTGTAGATACGCTCGCTGCTCTCGCCCGCGTATTCGAGCTCGCGGGTGTGGATGTCCACGCACACGCTGCACCCATTGATCTGGCTCGCGCGCAGTTGCAACAGGTAAAGGGTGGTCTCGGGGATCCCGGCGCTGCTCGCCGCGTTTCCGAGCTGTTCGAACGCGTCGATCACGCCCGGAACGCTCATCGCCGGATTCTTGATTCTTCCCTGCATGGTCGAGCTCCTCCGAGTTGTGGTGTGTCGGGCCCGGCGGCGCGACGGGTGCCTTGCTCCCTATCGCTCTCCGGTGCTCGCATGATCCGTCTACCCAAACGACACCCCACGTGCCAGGAACGTGACCGTCTCACACAGCCTTGCGAGCGGTAGACGTCAGGTCTCAACGATCATTACGGGCCGGTGCCCCCGCACGACAGAAAACCTGGACAGCCCGGTGAAGCGATGAGGGTCCGCGGCCCGTTTCGGGGCCGCCCTGGACCCGGTCCCAGGATTCGGCGTCGCGTTACTCGCAGGGCGCGCCTGACCTGGCTCGCGCTCGCGCTGCTGACCGTCGGGTCAGTCGGGGACCTCGGTTCCGCCCCGGCGCTGGCCGTGTTCGGATTGGCGTCGATTGCGCTGTATGTCCTGCCCGCGGTCGTGTTCCTGGTGCCGGCGTCGCTGGTGTCGGCCGAGCTGGCCTCGGGCTGGGAAGGTGGCGTCTACAACTGGGTCAGCCAGGGGATCTCGCCGGCGATGGGCTTTGGAGCGGTGTGGTGCCAGTTCGCGCAGACCACGTTCTACTACCCGGCGGTCCTTGCCTACGTCGCGAGCACGCTGTCGTACGTGTTCGCCCCCAGTCTCGCCCACAGCGGGTTGTACACCACCGTCGTCATCATCATCTTGTTCTGGGCGTCGGTCCTCGTCGCCGCGCGGGGCGTGGTCACCGCGGACAAGCTCGCGTCGTGGGGGATCCTGATCGGCACGCTGATCCCGGGGCTCGTGCTCGTCGTGCTGGCGGCGATCTACCTGCTACAGGGCGGTCACTCCGCGGCCCCGCTGAATCGGCATCACGTGCTGCCGCCGTGGCACGGCCTTACCAGCATCGTGTTGATCGTCAACGGCTTCTTCACCTATGCGGGAGTCGAGGTGAACGCCGTTCACGTCGACGATCTCAAGAACCCTCGCCGCGAGTTTCCGCGGGCGACCCTGGTTGCGGTGATCCTGATCCTGCTCGTGTTCATCCCGCCGACAGTCGCGATCTCGATCGCCGTGCCCTCGCAGCAGATCAGCCTCACCGCCGGTGTGATGCAGGCATTCAGGTTCCTCCTACACCACTTCAGCCTCGGGTTTCTCGAGCCCGTCATCGCGATCGGGCTGCTCGTCGCCTCGCTCAGCGGCCTACTCGATTGGCTGGCCGGCCCGTCCACGGGCCTCGTCCGGATCGGTCGCGATCGCGGTTACCTCCCGCCTTACTTCCAGCAGGTGAATGCGAACGACGTGCAGCTCCGGATCCTCGTCGCGCAAGGGATAGTGATAACTGCCGTCGGGCTGCTGTACGCGGTTGTGCCAACCGTGTCGAGCGCGTACTGGGTATTTGCCGCGCTCGCGACCGAGGTCTACCTGATCATGTACGTGCTCATGTTCGTCGCGGCAATGCGTCTGCGTGTGAATCGACCCAAGCATCCGCGCGGCTATCGCGCCCCCGCGCTGATGTCGATCTGCACGGTCGGAGTGCTCGCCTCGGTGGCGGCGTGCATCGTCGGCCTGTTCCCCCCGAGCCAGCTCGGCCACGAGACGAGCACCCCCGTCTACGTCGCCGGGCTCTTGGCCGGCGTGCTGGTGGTCGGCGTGCTCCCGCCGGTCCTGCTCTACCGACTACGGCGGCCCGAGTGGAAGACCGGCGCGACCGCCGCCGACTAGGCACCGTTGGAAGGACTCGGCCTCCGCCAGCACTCCGCTGACCCGCGGCGGTGCGGACGGTCCCCGCCGACCCGAGCGGGACGCCACAGCGGCGCCCCGCCCGGTTGCGTGTTTTCGTCAGCGGGCGACCGCGGCCAGCTCGCCGACGCTTGTCTGTGCGACCTCGAGCTCGTGGCGAACACGCTCGCTCGAGAGCTCGTGGATGATCGATGCCACCAGGGAGACACCCACCAGTCCGGCGGCAAGCCCGAACGTCCACCAGCGCAGGTTGGCGACGTTCGCAACGGTGAGGACGATCACGGCACCGGCTACCGCAACAGCGGCGAAGGTGAGAACGATCTCGATCGTCCGCGGGCCTGGCATGTTCGTGCGCCGGACGTCGAGGAGGCCGTCGAGCAGCAGGCCAAGACCGATTGTCGCGGCGACGCTGGCAACCCCGAACGCAAGCCAGCGGGGCGACGGGTTTTCCGCGGCTTGTGGCCAGATGAAGGTGGTCGCAACGACGAACGAGCCGGCGAGCGCGATGCCGGTGTGACCGAGCCAGTGCAGCCACGACCGCATCGTGCCGCTGATTTCGATCCCGCGCCGGCGAATCGCCGCAAACGTCTCACCGGAGGCGTCGACTTCGAGCTGATGCACGACCTGCTCGACTGTCGTCTCGTGGAGCGCGAGCGCGCGGAGCGACAGCGTTAACAGGGCGATGCCACCACCGAAGGCCAGCCATAGCGCGGTCGGCGTCGTGAACACGCGCGTGGCGATGAGGGTCCACGCGGCGGCGAGTGCGGTCAGCGCGCTCACGCTCGAGAACGCGTGGTTGTCGCGCAGCAGCGCGACGAGAACCGCGGCCAACGACAACACGACCGCGGCGGCCGCCACCGCGAATGCAATCCATACGGCGGTGCTGGGAGCAAACGCAAACCGCTCAATGGCCAGGAAGGCGCCGCTGATAGCGACGGCGAAGGTCATTGCCCAGTAGCGCATGTGAGTCATGGTTACCTCCTATGAGGGTGAATACTGGACACTGCTATCCGGATACTACACCTCCGGATAACGCTCTCCAGTAGGCCCAGCGAGGCGAGCTCACACAACCCCGAGCCGGTCGTGCCGGCCGGGCCCTTGTCAGGCGATTCGCGAGGGCGTCAGGCGGTTCGCGAGGGCGTCAGGCGGTTCGCGAGGGCGTCAGGCGGTTCGCGAGGGCGTCAGGCCCTCGAGCACGAGCGCCAGCGACCGGCTTGCGGCCGCGGCGCGCGCGGCGGCCCCCTCCGCCCCGTCGATCCCGCCCCGGACCATCAGCACGACCAGGAAGACGTCGTCGACGGTCAGGTCGCACCGCACGGTTCCGGCGGCCTTGGCGGCACGGAGCGGCTCCTTGAGCAGCTCGCGGAGACGGCGCCGGCGCAAGTTGAGCGCGGACCCGACGCAGGCGTCCTCTCGGGCCAGCTCGCCCAGCGCGTGGAAGCGTGCGATCGTCTCGACAACGTGTCGGAGCAGCACGAAGAAGGCGTCCGGATCGCCGGCGTGGTCGGCGGCCAGTTGCTCGGTGCGTTCCATCTCCTCGAGCAGCAGCGCGGCAGCGAGGTCTCGACGGTCCGGGAAGTTGCGGTAGAGCGTCGCCTGTCCGACGCCGGCGCGCCGCGCGATCTCGTACATCGGGGCGTCGGCACAGTCGGCGAATAGCTCACGCGCCGCGGCCAGGATCGCCTCCCGGTTGCGCTGGGCGTCCTTCCGC
>Ga0070765_100000591_pt1 | contig 21743 bp, 19 predicted proteins | sample HubBroMetageWFT5_FD_71516 | JGI IMG/M metagenome (GOLD analysis project Ga0070765, IMG submission 71516) | Warmed and freeze-thawed soil microbial communities from the Hubbard Brook experimental Forest, New Hampshire - Hubbard Brook CCASE Soil... | ecosystem: Environmental > Terrestrial > Soil... | reverse complement strand
TTCGACGTCGCAGGCGCCATCCAGCAGGGAGTAATCGGTATGCAGGTGCAGGTGGACGAATTGGGACATAGGCCTCAGTTTCATTCTACGTTGCGGGTCATTCTAACGGGAAAGGCAGAACAAAAAGCAGCAAGATATTCACAGCGCGGAGGCGACGCTCAGGAAAACCGGCTACTGACCGTCGGGCGCACCGGGCACGTGGAAATCCACGCCGTGCTCGTCGTTTTCCTTGGTAGTGGCGGGAATGTCGAGGTCCGAGAGCGGAATCTTCTGAGTGTGCTGCGGGTTGAAGCTAAACAGGGTTTGGCCGACGATCGCGTAATTGTGTATTTCCTGTTTGTGCTCATCGCGGAAAACCAGCACCGTGGCCGGCGCGGCTTCGTTGAGTTCCTCGTGCTCTCGATGCTCGCGTGGTAGCGCGGGCGCCATCCCGGCATAGAGGTCCTGATCGCTCTGCTGCCGCATCCTCTGCTCATCGAGACCCTGCTGATTCATCTCGTTGGCCAGGCCGGTCTGGTATTGCTGGTCATAGTCGAACGACGAACCAGAATCCGACCACCAATCGGGATCGTAGAAACCCGCGTATCCCCACCCATAAGCGCCGACACATCCGTAGCCGTAGTAGTAGCAGCTTCGCCCGGCGCCGTTGGCCCCGAATCGCACGCCACCACGGTTGAACCCACGATTAAAGCCGCGGTTGAAGCCTCGCGAGGAAAATGCCGAACGGGACGCAGAACCACGTGCGAACGAACGCGCTGCGGAACCTGCGCCAGACCGCGCCCCGCCAAACGCCGGAGCGCTCGAGTGGCCGGCGAATCCACCACCGTGCGAAGCAAAGCCGCCGGCATGGCCGCCACCACCGGACGCATGACCTCCGCCGTGCTGCGCCGAAAGCGGCACAGATCCCAGCAGGAGAGCGAACGCCGCGATGAAAATTGGCCGGTGCATACCGTTATTATATGCCTGTCTGAGGTCGAAAAAGAGAGAATTTGGTACCAGCCGGAAGGACGAATTAGGACACTACCCCTCGACGGAAACAAACAGGAAAGCGCCTAGCGCTTCTTGCCTTTCGCCTTGTGCGCCGGCTTCTTCGGTTTTGCAGAATGCTTCGCCGCCGGCTTGGCAGCATGTTTCGGAGCAGCTTTCACAGTAGGTTTAGCAGCTTTGCCCGCAGCTTTGACAGGCATAGGCGTCGCCTTGGACGTCGTCTTGGATTTGGCGTTCGCTACCGGCGCAGCCACCGGAGCCACAACTGCCGGTGCCGCAGCCGCTCCCTTCCCTTTACCCTTCACCGCTTCGCCCTTTTTCCCGGCCACAGCCGCAGGTGCCGCAACCGCCGCCGCCTTCGGCCCGCGTCCACGCCGCGGTGGAGGCGGCGGAGGCGGCGGGGGCGGCGCGAACGGTTTCAAAAACTTCAAAGCCTCCGTCCGCGAGCGCAGTTTTCCGTCGAGCAGCAGCATGAACACATCGCGCGCAATCTTCGGATACTCCGGCAGCGCCGGTGTAATCAACAGTTCCGTCATCTCCGGCAACGGAATCCGCTGCTGCACCTGCCGCCACTTGGTAAGGAAGTTCTTGATCTTCTGCGCGACGGTCTGGTGCCGCGAGGTCACCGCCAGAAACAGAATCATTTCCGGCCGCGCCGAAGACAACAGATTCCACGTACGTGAAGGCGTCGCCGCTTCCTTGCCCGTCAACCGCTTCGCCAGTTCCTTGGCGTGATCTTCGATATCGCGCCATGACTCGATCAAATCCTTGCGCGGGATCTGCCGCCGCAAATCAGAAATGTCTTTGTCCGAAAGCCGCGCCGTCAGAAAGTGCATCACCGCCGGCGATGGATCCACCGTATAACCCAAGTCCACCATCTGCTGGCGTGTCTTCATCAACAGCACCAACCCATTCGTATCCACTTTGGCCGACGACCAGTGCGGATGCAGCACCTTCAGCCAGTCTTCCTTCTCCATCGCCTTCACTACGTTCAGCGGATCGTCTTCATGCGCCAGTTGCGCGATCTCATGTCCTACCGCGCTGCGCGAGATGTGGTCGATGTACTTATTTTCCTTAGCTGCGTCATAGCGCTGCTGCGTCCGCTCCTCGAGCGGCCAATGAAACCGCGCCGCAAAACGCGTGGCGCGAATCAGCCGCGAAGGATCTTCCACGAACGAATAGTTGTGCAGAATCCGCAGCAGCTTCGCCTCAATATCGGCCACACCGTTGAACGGATCAAGCAACAGCCCGCGCGATCCCTCATTCAGCGACAGCGCCATCGCGTTCACCGTAAAGTCGCGCCGCCGCAGATCCTCCTGAATGCTGGCCGGCGCAATTACCGGCGCCTTGCCCACCTTCTCGTAAACTTCCGTCCGCGCCATGCCGATCTCGGCGCGCACGTTCCCCGGCAGCACCAGAAACAGCGTGCGCACGTCTTCATCGTGGCCGGCCACCTGCGCGCCCGCCCGCTCCAGGTCTTTCTGCAGTTTGAGGGGATTGCCCTGAACCGTGAAATCCAGGTCGCGGATCGTGAACCCGCTGATGATGTCGCGAATTGCCCCGCCGGTAAGGTACAGAGTGATTCCCGCAGCGCGGGCTATCTCTTGCACCAGATTGACGCCCTTCGTCTGATCCGGCGTCAACCGGATTTCCATCGTGTAAATGTAATCAGCCATTCGTCTTCAGACTACCGACTTCAACCACTCCGGACCCTAGCCGCAGTTTCCTGCACATCCCACACCCGCCCGGACCGGACACCATCGAATGCTTTTCCACAGGATTTCCACACACTGCTGGGGCCCAGACCAATCCCGTAAAGACCGGCCTATACTCAAGCCGTTAAATACAAAGCACTTACACAGAATTTAGCTGAGACCAAGCAAGTTAAAGGAATAACACAACGTTTATAATTTGGCTACTGCCAACGTGGATTCGCGCGATTTCCTCCCAATTGGTGCGAGAATGAGGCGGCTGTCGGGCTTCAGCCTTCGGGATTCGGCTGGACCAGCGTGCCTTGCCGAAGCCCGGAAGCCGAAGCCCGAAGCCCGACCATGCCCTCGACCCACAAAAAAGTGATCGTCCGCAAGATGGACCGCGATTCCGTCTCCGGCTACGTCTCCCATGCGCAATTCATCACCGAAGGCAAGCTCGAGTTGCTCAACACTTCCGGCACCGTAATCGCCATCGACCTGCGCGAGATCAAGGGCGTCTACTTCGTCCGCGAATTCGGCGACTCCGAATCGCTAACCCGCAAGACCTTCACCACCCGCCCCCGCTCCGAAGGCCTGTGGGTCCGCCTCCGCTTCAAAGACAACGAAATCCTCGAAGGCCTCATGCCCTCCGACCTGACCCAGAATCTGCCGGATGGCTATCTGGTAAATCCCCCGGACCAGCGCTCCAACACCCAACGCATCTTCGTCCCCCGCACCGCCCTCGAATCGTTAACGGTCTTAGCGGTAATCGGCGCAACCCGCCGCCCCCGCCGCGGCCCCACCGACGACCAACGCCAGGTCCCCATGTTCGAAGAGTAATGTTCGAACAGTAAGTTTCCGATCATCCTGCAGTCTTGGATTGTGATCCTGAGCGGAGCACGACGGCGAGCCCCGCGAGCCGTCGCGCGCAGTCGAAGGATCCCTGCACTCGTAACCAGACCAGCCGAGTGCCGGGGCAGCTCGATCCGACCGCCTCCCCGAAGGTCGAGGAAAGTGTCCCTCCTTGCAACCCACCACTCATTCCTATGTTCTAATTCCCGTAGGAGGGCGTTATAGTAAATCTTCCCCGCGCGCTCTTTTCCCTGGGCATGGTTCTGGCTGCGTCGCTCGCTTTGTCCTGTGGCACAAGTTCAAAGAATACGACCGGGCAACTCCAGTCCATCACCATCAGCCCGGCCACGGCCACCGCGGGCCTTCCCGGTCAGCAGATACAGTTCACCGCCATCGGCCACTACAACACCGCTCCTTACACGGTCACGCCCCAACCCGCCACTTGGGGTGCGTGCTATCAAAACTCTCCCACCACCGCGGTCTCCGTCACCGCCAAGGGTCTGGCTCAATGTGAAGCTCCCAGCGGACCAACCACCGAATATTCGGTCTTCGCATTCGACCAGACCAACTGTAACGTGATCACCGTCTGCGGCGGAGGCTGCACGATCGTCGGTACCGCAAAACTCAGCTGTTCGGGCAACCGGGTAGTCGCCACAGTTCGGCGGACCGCTCCAGAAGAGTGAACTTCGCGCGATTTGTCATCCTGAGGAAGCGGAGGCCGCCCCAACTGTGAGGTCTCGAAAGAAAGTCCAGCCATTGTGACATCTGACCTTGTCATCCACAGCCCCAATCACCCATCCTATTCGCGGAGCAGTGCGGCGCAACGTTTCCTCACCCATCTGTCCCGACTAAGTCCTTTGTTGTCTAGATTATGACCTCTAAGTCCTTTGTCCTGCGGATTTTACGGGCCAAAACATGTCTAACTCGATGATTCCATTAGGGCCCGGGGGGAGGGGGGTACCCCGTTATAAAAAGGTAAACACTGGCAGATCGACCACCTGGGGAACTGGTGTACGATTTACCCGCGTCCCATTCATCGACCATGAAACTCTCACAGATCGCATCCGCCCTCAACGCGCGCCTCGACAACAGTTCTGCCGACACCGAGATCACCGGCCTCAATGGCATAGAGCGAGCCGGCCCCGGAGAACTTACTTTCGTCGCCAACCCCAAGTACGCCGCCGCAGCCCGGCTCACCAAAGCCACCGCTGTGATTGTTGCCGAAAACTTTCCCGTCATCCCCGCAGCCACGCTGCGCGTCGAGGATCCCTATCTCAGCTTCGCGCAAGCCCTCGAACTCTTCCACCAGCCGCTGCATTACGCCCCAGGCGTCCATCCCACGGCAGTCGTCCATCCCACGGCGACGATTGGACGCGGCGCTCACCTCGGCCCCTACGTAGTCGTCGATGAGCACGTCGTGATCGGCGAGCAAGCCGTGTTGCTGGCGCACGTAGTCATCTATCGTGGAGTAAAGATTGGCAACAATTTTTTTGCCCACGCCCACGCCGTAGTCCGCGAACACTGTTGCCTCGGCAACAATGTTCTCTTGCAGAACGGAGTCGTGATCGGCTCCGATGGTTTCGGTTTCGCCAAGACTCCCGAAGGTCATTGGCACAAGATTCCTCAGCCCGCTTCAGTCCTCATCGAAGACAACGTGGAAGTTCAGGCGAACTCCTGCATCGACCGCGCCAGCGTCGGCGAGACCCGCATCGGGCGCGGCGTAAAGATCGATAACCTGGTGCAGGTCGGCCACGGATCGCAAGTCGGCGAAGACGCGCTCCTCTGCTCGCAGGTCGGCCTCGCCGGTTCCACGGAAATCGGCAAGCGAGTGATTCTAACTGGTCAGGTAGGAGTGGTCGGTCATTGCAAGGTGGGCGAAGCCGCGATAGTCACTCCGCAAAGCGGCGTGGCTCACGACATTCCTGCGGGAGCCCTGGTCAGCGGCGCTCCGGCGGTCGATCACAAACTGTGGTTGAAGTATTCCGCGTTGCTGCCCAAGCTGCCAGAAATGGCGCGAGCTCTGCGGGCGAAGACGCCGAAAGAATGAGACGCTGATGCACTCACGCCGAAGCGCTGCCCTGCCGATACTCTTCCGGAAGTCCGCTTTCGATCACCGCCCGCACTTTTTCCATCAAACACTCGCGGCTGCCGAAATCACTCGGTTCAATCGGAGGATGAAAGATCACAGTCGCCACGCCCGGCTTGATCGCAAACCTTCCCTTCGGCATCAGGTAATGCGTGCCGGCAATGGTCACCGGAACGACGGGCACTCCACACTCCATCGCCAAATAGAATGGTCCTTTCTTGAACGGCAAGAGCTTCCCGTCAAACGAACGGTGCCCTTCCATGTAGACGGTCATATTGATGCCCTGCTGTACAACCTGCTTCGAGAGACGCACCGATTCAATTCCAGCGTCGCGATTGCCGCGATCGACTGGCACCAGCGACCCTATTCGCATCGCCTGACCGAGAATCGGTATGCCGAACAGCTCTTTCTTCACCATCACCGAAGTGCGCCGCGGAACCAAAGGAATCGTGATCGGCGGGTCCAAATTCGACACGTGATTCGACATGAAGATATAAGTGCGCGCCGGATCCAGCTTGTCGAGGCCGACAGTCCGTACTTTTACTCCAGTCAGCCGTACTCCGTTCCACGCCCCAAACATAAACATGGAATAGAGCAGGCTCACGTCGCCCGAAATAAACGTCCAGGGGAATCCGATCAGCGCCGCCACTGGCGCGGCCAGTGCCCAGAATGCCAGCATCGCGATGGTGCGAATCATAATAGATTGCAGAGTATTTTGAACTACCGCTTGAGCGCCCTGTCTCTAGTGTGTTTCTTCCTGCGGAATCTGCGCTTCGCCCTTCAGCCAAGCCGCACGCCGTTCGCGCTGTTCCGCCGTGACATTGTCCACGTCTCTGAGTGCATACGAGATTTCGTCACGGGTTCCCACCTTCCACTTCAACTCGCGATCGCCACCGCGCCGGCCCTTTACCTTAACGGTGATCGTGTCGCCGGCGGAAAGCTGGGCGATTTCCTGCGAGGATTCCTGTCGCACGATCTTTCCGTTGATTTCCAGAATCATATCGCCAGTTTGCAGACCGGCGCGCTCCGCCTCGCTGCCCGCAGTTACCGACGCCGTCACGGGACCGTCGAAGTTTTGCGAAGCGATGAATCCAGCATCCGCAACCGCGTTCTTTCCCTCGACCAAGCGCAATCCCACGCCACGAAAAAAATCATCCCAAGGGATTTCATCTGTCCCGGCAACATACTTGGAGAAAAACAACCCGAGATCGGCATAGCTCACTGCCTCGGCAGCCTCACGGACGCCTTCCGAATCAGGAAAGAAGCGTCCCTTCTTCGCATAATCTTGATTCATCCACTGAAATACTTCGCGCAGCGATGTCTTTCCGTGGCTGGCCTCGCGCACTGCCAAATCCAACGCAACGCCGAGCAACTCGCCTTTGTTGTAATAAGAAATGCTACGTTCAGGACGACGGTAGTAAGCGTCACCCTCGAGCCACGCATTCAGGCTCGACTCTTCCGCCGACTGGGTCAGGTGCGCTGGACGCCGCTCCAGTTCGGTGATTCCCGCGGCCAGTTGCTGTTCGAAGTGACGCTCGTCGAGCAGACCAGCACGCAACTCAATGATGTCGCCCGCCGTGCTGGTGCATCCCTCACTGAACCAAAGAGCTCGCGTGTAATTTTCTCGGGTGTAATCCACCGGCTCGAGGGTCTGCGGGCGGATGCGCTTCACGTTCCACAGATGAAAAAACTCGTGCGCTGTTACCGACTCCAGAACCTCGGGAGCTTGCAACGGCACCTCCGCATGCACGGCGATCGCCGTCGAGTAAGAGTGTTCCATGCCACCGCCGGCCGGTCCCCGGGGAAAGTGATAGAGAAACATGTAGTTGTCGAAGGGACGATCGTCCATCCAACTGGTTGCGGCCGCGACAATTTTGTGGAGCATGGCATCAATCTTTTCCATATCGTAGTCGGCGGCCTCGGCGTCAACGATCACGCGATAATGTCCGCCGCCTTCATCGAAATCAGATTCTTTAAAGTCTCCGATTTCGACGGGAGAATCCACCAGGCGGTCATAATTTTCCGCGCCGAACCTGTCCTCGGGCAACGACGTCAACGGCGTCGCGACGCGCCATCCCTCAGGAACATGGCTGAAGCGCACGACCATCGCTGTGCTCCGCGCCTCCACGGGATACATGAGAACCTGCGCCAGATTCAAGAAGGCGTGATGGGAATTGAACTGAGCGCCGAAGGGCCCGGGCGAATCAAGAAAGATTTGATACTCCACCACTGCGCCTGCCTCTGCACCGGTGATCTGCCACCGGCTCTTATTCAATGCGTGCACCGCGAGGGCATGGCCAACGCGGTCCTTCGCGCGCACCCAGTTTATGTATTGTGCGAAGTCACGCACTTGATACAAGGCGTTCCACACCGGAAGCTGCAACTCCCGCTGCGCTGGTCCTTCCGGAAGTATGATCTGCACTTCGACCAGATGTTGATCGGGGTTGGCAAGAGAAATGGTGTAGCTGGTCGCGGCGTAGGACGGTGCAATGGCGATCGACAGCAGCAGGACGAGGCGAAGCGTTTGGCGCGCCGCGCGCCCTGTCGCGAGCGAGAGCCTCATTGCTTCCCTGCCAGATTCGCCGACTTGACGCCCTTTGATTCGCCGCTCTTTGATTCGCCGTTCTCTGATTCGACATTCTCTGAATCGCCCGCGAGGGCTCGCAGTCGCGCCGGCAGCTTTTCGTAGATTCCACCGAATCCGCCGTTCGAAAGGATCGCCACCACATCGCCGGAGCGCATCTCAGGAGCTATCGTCTGCACGATCTCGTCTGCATCGGCAATCAGCCGCGCACGCCTGCCATGTTGTTGAATATCTGCCGCCAGCTCCAGCAAATCGAGACGTTCATTCACCGGCACGGCATCGGAGCGGAACACGCCTGCCACGATCACCTCGTCGGCCTGCGCCAGACTCCTCGCCAGATCGGCTTGCAGCACGCGCCTCCGGAGGGTATTCGAACGCGGCTCCAGAATCGCCCACAATCGCGAACCCGGATAACGCGCGCGCAGCGCCTTCAGCGTGCCCGCAATCGCAGTGGGATGATGCGCGAAGTCGTCGATGATCGTGATGCCATTGACGTGTGCCTTCACTTCCAGGCGGCGCTTGACGCTCTTGAACGTTCTTAGCGCCGCTGCAATCTCCTCTGTCGAAATGCCGTAAGCCGAAGCCATCGCCGCGGCTGCGGTCGCGTTCCACACGTTGTATTCGCCCGCCAGCGGGAACTCAAGATCGGTCCAGAGATCTCCATCGCGCTGCACCGACCATGAGGTGCGTCCGGCTTCGAATTTCAGATTCGTGATTCGCCATCCTGCGCGCGCTCCCGCGCCATAGCGCTCAATCGGGCAAAACGATCTGCTCAAGCACCGCTCGAGGCTCGCGCCCTCCGCAGCATCTCCGGCCATTCCATCGAAAGCGATAATCCGCCCGCGCCGTGGAATCAGATTGACCAGCCGCTTGAACGCTGTCTCCACCGCTTCCAGATCTTTGTAGATATCGGCATGATCAAATTCGACCGAGGTGAGGATAACGGCATCTGGGAAATAGTGGAGAAACTTCGGCCCCTTGTCGAAGAACGCTGTATCGTATTCGTCGCCTTCAAGAATGAAATGCTTTCCCTGACCCAGATGGAAGCTCGATCCAAAATTTTCCGCGATTCCTCCGATCAGAAAAGAAGGCTGCATTCCCGCGGCGTGGAAAATCCACGCCAGCATTGAAGTCGTCGTGGTCTTTCCGTGCGTTCCCGCAACCACCAGCACTTCCCTGCCGCGCAGGAACTCATCGTGCAGCAATTGCGGCAACGAGCAGAATGGAATGCGCTGGTCGAGCACCTGCTCGAGTTCGAGATTCCCCCGCGAAATCGCGTTGCCCACTACGACCAGATCCGGGCAAGGCTCCAGATTCTTCGAATCAAATGGCTGGGCCACTGGAATCCCCAGTCCTGCCAGAAAATCCGACATTGGAGGATAGGCGGCTGCGTCCGAGCCGGTCACGCGAAACCCGCGTTGCTTCAGCATCCCGGCGAGGGACGCCATTGCGGTTCCGCAAATGCCAATCAGATGAATGTGATTTTTTTCGTTCATGATCGCGGCTGGCTCTTTCCAGCCGCAGCTACAGCCGACTCCCGAATCTTCAAACTCACCTGTCCGCCACGCACAGCCAACGTGGCCTTCACACCGATCGGCAGCGTGATGTTTCTGGCTGTCACATGTCCTGACCTTACGCCGTAGGCCACCGGCACTCCCAACTCGCCGACGATCCGCAGCACTACTTCTTCGAGCGTGTATTCCTGATTCGCAGTCTGCCGGCAATCCAGCATCTCGCCAAAGATAATTCCGCGCACTCCATCCAACTTGCCGGCCAGCTTTAATTGCATCAGCATGCGATCGATTTGAAATGGCTTCGCCGCCACATCTTCAAGAAACAGGATGGTACCCTCCGTCTTGATCTCATACGGTGTGCCCAGTGAAGCTACCAGTATCGAGAGGCAACCTCCGTAAAGACTTCCCTCGGCCGTGCCGTCCACTAGTCCTCTCGCTCCAGAACCCGTGTCCAGATGGGGTTCCCAAGGTGACGTCCCGGCCAGCGCCGCCTGCCAGGAAGCCAGGTCGACGCCATCCTCGTGCAGCCAGTCTCTTGCCACCATGGGTCCGTGGAAAGTAATCAACCCCGCCGTGTCGAGAAGATAAGTGAGCAGAGTGGTTACGTCGCTATAGCCGACGAAGATCTTCGGGTGCGTCTTGATCTTTTCCCAATCGAGCGCTTCAAAAAGATAGTTCGCGCCGTAACCGCCGCGGGCACAAATAATCGCTTCCACATCGTCGCGCTCAAACATTTCTTCCAGTTCGCGCGCCCGGCGCTGCACCGATCCCGCGAAGTAAAGGTCTTTATCAAGGATGGAATCGGAATAAATCGGCTGGTAACCCGCGCGCCGCAGCGCTTCGCATCCCGCCTCCAGATCGCCGCGCTTGACGTTGCTGGCGGGCGCCACAATGCCAACCTTAGCGCCCGGTCGAAGGGCGGGCGGCTTGACCCGGGGAGTGATTGAATAAGACATGCGTCGAGAACCTGTTTTGAAAGAGGGCGCGACCAGTACAGACATGATCGCGAATGACTATGCTGCGTTCACCGAACCCAGGAGACTAACTCAAATAAAAATCTCCCCGGCACACTAACCGAGCCGTTCCACGAAGAAATATCAGATCATTTTCCTTACGCACGGTTTGTGTCCCCCCGGGAGTATGCACCCGAACCGGGGATTCTGCCCGGCCCGCCAGCATCGCCGCCACCGCCGATGAGCAGGAGCCAGTGCCCGAGGATTGCGTCTCTCCCGCTCCGCGCTCGAAGAAGCGCGCCCTCACATCATGCTTTCCATCGACCGCAACCAGTACAACGTTTACACCTTCCTTGAACTCGCCGCTGCGCTGAATCTCGACAGCTTCGTTCTGCCAATTCTGGGAAAACCGCGGCACGAGCATCACGTAGTGCGGATTCCCCATCGAAACCGGTATCCCGCGCACCTCGCCAGTCCCGAGCTCCAACGTCAGTTCGGCTCCTACGGCCGCCGAGCCCATGTCGACCTCGAACTCGTACTCGCCTACGCTCCGTCCGATCAGCGTGCAGGTCTTCAAGCCAGCTCCGGTCTGGATCGTAATCCTTTCCTTACCTTGCTCGGCGCAAACATACGCCGCCACACATCTGGTGCCGTTGCCAGAAACCTCCGCCAGGGAGCCGTCGGCGTTAATCAACCGAACCTCCAAATCCGCCGTGGCGTGCGGATACATCCACTCTACCCCGTCCGCTCCCACGCCCCGGTGCCGATCGCACAGGCGCCGCGTAAGAGCGGCCATGTCGGCGGGAGCCATCGCGTTTTCAATGTCTCTAGAATCGATCAACAGGAAATCGTTCCCGAACGCGCAGGCTTTGACAAACGGAATTACCGCAGCCGGTGAACTCACTCGAATTCCACCGGCACCAACATAGGCACGACGAGCCCGCTCGCCATCTCTCGGTGCGGCAAATCAATTGTGTATTGCCAGTTCACGAATTCGATTCTTTGCCCGGGAGAGGTCTCGGATGGCCGGATTTTATCATTGCAATCTGTACTCATCGCCGAGTTCCAGCGTTAACCTGCTAGATTACCGGGTCTGCTCTTGTCCGCGAGTCTGCACTCGTCCTTGGAATATCGCCGTCGGCGGCTGCCCGGTGGTGTGGATTTCGACCAGAGCCCTTAAGCGGTGGTTCTCGGCCGCCGTCCACACCGGGTCGCCGTCGAATCCCACGACGAAATCTGCATAGCTCGCAGGATCGGCCAGCGCGCGCTCCCACAATCCTTCCGGATCAGTCGGCCGCTTCCAAACTCGATGATTGCCTTCGTTGATGACGCGCCGCAGCGGAACACCGGCCTGCTCGAGCGCACCAACGTGCTCGCCCAGATACATCAGTAGAGTGGAATCCGGCGGCAATGACTTGATCCAGCCCGCCAGTTGCCGATCCAACGAAACGCGTCCGCGCATGTTTGTCGCAGCTTCGCGATAGCAAATCGGATCGGCGCGCCAGATCATGCCATAACTTGCCATCGCCAACACCAGAATGCTCAGGAATGTCGCAGCGTCTGTCCAACGGTTCCAGGAAGCTTTGAAAAAGGGGGGCTTCGCCGCCAATTGAATGATGTAAGCAATCCCCAGCGGCACAAAGACGGCAAACGCCGGCAGAAGCTGCAGCCCATACCGCAGGTTATATTGCGAAAACGGCCACCACGCCGGCACGAAAATCGGCACGCTGCCATACGCGATCGATAAAGCGTAAAACGGCAAGGGAACCCACAACAGCAACGCGACGCGTCCCCGGCCGCTGAAAGCCGCCAGACTTCCCAGCAGCGCCAGCCCTAGCCACAGCCTGCCGAGCCAATTTGCTTCAGCTACGTCGAGCTCCGCGGCCTTCAGAAAATACGAGCCGGCGGCCAACAGGTTCCCTTTCGCCGGATTCACCGTCGCCGTCCTTTGTTCGATCGCTTTTGCAGAGTAAGGACCGTCCGCGAATTCAAGGGGATTCTGGTACACGATCGCGTTGTATCCGAGCCAAAGCAGTGGAGCAGATGCCACCAGCAAAACGAATTTCACAAGACCTGTTCGCGATACTGGAAGCAAAGGTCCAGACGATCGATCCTCGGGCAGTTTGCGAGGCCGGAAGCCGACGACTATGGCTCCAACGAACAACACCAGTGCAAGAAACCATCCGTCATAGCGCGTTAGACACGCCGCGGCCAGACAGACCCCGCACTTTGTAAGCGCCTTTGCGTTCCCCCGCAGAAATTCGGCGAAGTACACGATTGCCCATATAAAAAATGCCAGATACAGCGACTCTCCCATCGCTGTCGACTGCATGTAGATCAGATTAGGATTCGCGCCGTAAACGAAAGCTGCGACCCAGGCTCCGATCATCGCCACCAGGTCCACTTGCCCATTTCGGCTCAACACTGCGCGCATCAAGAGTCCGCGCATCAGGCGGAATATTCCCAGCACTCCGAACACGTACCCCGCCATGGCCGGAATGGAGCCGCCGGAGCCGTTTTGCCACATCCTCATGGAAGCGATGAACGGCATGATCAACAGGTGAGGCAGAGGCAACCACACTGTTCCCAACTGCAGCAGCCCGGGAGTTCTTGAATCGAATACGCGGCGCGCGATGTTGATGTGCGCCACGGCGTCGCCGTAAAGCAGCACGTCTCCCTGCCGGTAGTAAAAGAGAAAAGAAAATACGGAGACGAAGATCGCCAGCCATGTCAGCCGCACGATCTCAATTGCGGGATGTGCCTTCGGCGGCGGAGATTGCGGCTTCATTCGAGGTGAGTGAGTTCACGAAATATCTGAAAACGTTCGTCGATCTTTTCGCGGGTCAGCGACTGCAGCCGCTCCGTGCCGAAACTTTCTACGGCGAACGACCCCATCACTCCGCCGTAGAACAGCGCCCGCTTGAGCACCTCGCGATTCAATTCTTCCTGAGACGCCACGTAGCCCATAAATCCGCCGGCAAATGAATCGCCCGCTCCGGTCGGATCCTTCACTTCATCAAGCGGCAACGTGGGTGCGCGGAACGGGTGACGTCCAATGCCGAATGCACCTTCGCGAAAGAAAATGGTCGCGCCATATTCGCCGTGCTTGATTACCAGCGCCTGCGGCCCCATCGCTAGAACCTTCTGCGCCGCGCGCGGCAGGTTCTTCTCATTGGCCAACATCTTGGTTTCGGTGTCGTTAATCAGTAATACATTCACCAGCTTCAGGGTTTCGGCCAGCTCCGCGCGCGCGCCCTGGATCCAGTAATTCATGGTGTCGCATCCGGTTAGTCGTACGCCATTCATCTTCCGCCGCACGTTCGCCTGCAGCGTTGGCTGGATATTCGCCAGAAACAAGAACTCCGTGTCCTCATATTCCTTTGGAATCCGCGGCTGAAATTTCTCAAAGACGTTCAGATCGGTGAAGGTGGTCTTGGCCTCGTTCAGGTTTTCACCGTAAGTTCCACCCCAGCGGAAGGTCTTGCCTGCGGCGCGCTCGATGCCGCGCGTATCTATTCCCCGCTTCTTGAGGACGTTCTCATGTTCCGCGTCGAAGTCGTCCCCCACTACGGCCACCATGCGCACCTGGGTGAAGTAGCTGGCGGCCAGCGAGAAATAGGTCGCCGCTCCGCCCAGAATCCCTTTCACGCTGCCCGAAGGCGACGCGATGTCATCAAACGCAACCGATCCCACAACGACAATGCTCATCTTCACCTCAGTGTTCAGTGGCCGGTGATCAGTGATCAGTGGCCAGCTATAATCGCGAATCTTGATGTTACTGGCCACTGCCTTTCACATACCTTCCAATAATCAGCTTCAACTTTTTCCGTGTCGCTGCCGGAATCTTTTTGGGATCAGTCAAGATCGCATGCGCCAGCGCCGACCCGCACTTGCACGACCGTCCCCGCGGCACGCCCGCAACCGTTTCGCGAATTACTTTCGTCGCATTCTCGGCATTCTTCAGTAAGACGGCTACAATCTGATCTACGGTGACCGAATCGTGATGGGGATGCCAGCAGTCATAATCTGTCACCATCGCAACGGTGACGTAGCAAAGCTCCGCTTCCCGCGCCAGCTTTGCCTCCTGCAGGTTGGTCATGCCGATCACGTCCATGCCCAAGCTGCGATACACGTTCGACTCCGCCCTGGTTGAAAACTGCGGGCCTTCCATGCACAAATACGTTCCCCCGGGCTTGCCGGTCACTCCAATCTTTTTGCAAGCATTCTCGACCACTCCCGCCAGTTCTCCGCAGACTGGATCGGCAAATCCAACGTGTGCCACCACTCCGCTGCCGAAAAACGTATCCACGCGATGCCGCGTGCGATCGAAGAACTGGTCAGGAATCACGAAATCCAGCGGCTTATGTTCTTCCTTCAGCGATCCCACTGCCGAAACCGAAACAATTCTCTCGACTCCAAGCTGTTTGAACCCGTGAATATTCGCGCGGAAATTCAGCTCGCTCGGCAGAATGCGGTGACCGCGGCCGTGCCGCGCGAGAAACGCCACCTTCCGCCCCTCGAGCGTGCCACAAACGTAGGCGTCGGAAGGCGCGCCAAACGGCGTCTTTACACGCAGCTCTTTCGCCCTCATCAGGCCTGGCATGGCATAGAGCCCGCTGCCGCCGATAATCCCAATCTCCGCCTGTGCCACCAACCCTCCGGAGTTCGCGCCCTACAGGAACCTTCGCGCGTGTAAGTCGAACTCGTGATTATACAAGACAGTCTGCGCGGGCTTGTGTCTCCCTGTGGTTCACTCGCTCCAACCCGCTACAATCTTCCTATGCGTTTCACTGATGCGCTCGTCGTCCTCGCTCTCTGCGCCTCTGCTTCCGCGCAAAGCGCAACCAAACTTCCGTCCTCGCCGCAGGCCAAGTCCGTCACTGTTCCCCTCAAGCTCAGCCACAACCGCGTCATCATCGACGTTGACCTTCGACTGTCCGATGGAACAACCCAGCGCGTGCGTGCCTGGGTCGATAACGGAAACCCCGATCTTTACATGTCGCGGCGGTTGGCCCTGGGAACTTTTTCATGTGACGGACAACTCTGTTCCGTCACTCCGCCCGTGGAGATGAGCATCGGCGGAATGACAATCCCTCTTGGCGGAAAAATCCCCGGAGGTGGAATCAAAGAAGCTTGGGTACCCGCAGACGATAACGCTCCGATCGCTTCCGGCCTCGACGCTGAAGTCAACATCCCTGCCGCCGTCTTGAGCCGCTACGACGTGCTCATCAATTTTCCCGAACACCAATTCACCATCGGCCAACCCGGCAGTCTGAAGTTCAATGGAGTGCCGGCGAAGGTAGTCGTGAACCCGAAGAATGGCCTCATCCAGGTGCCGAGCCAGATTGAGAGGAAGAAGTACAACCTCAGCCTCGATTTGGGCGAGTCGATCAGCTTTCTTTCAGGAGAGTTATTCGACAGGCTGTCCTCGGCTCACCCCGATTGGCCGCATATGACGGGTGCGATCGGCCCGGCCAATATTTCAGGATCGGCAGACGAACCGGACTGGAGGCTGATGCGCGTCGACCGACTGCAATACGGTCCACTCTTCCTGACCGACGTGGCCCTTGCCGAATTTCCCAAGGATCAAATGACGCGGCTCGAAAATCGCGTCGGCGGCCCCACGGCCGGCCTGCTGGGTTCTGAGGCTCTACTGAATTATCGTGTCGGCCTCGACTACGCACACTCCACGGTCTATTTCGACATCGGCCGCTTGTTCGACGTCCCAGATTTCGACGTCATTGGCTTGGTCCTGCGCCCCGAGGACGATGGCCGCTTCACCGTCCTCAGCATCGCCGACTACGAAGGCAAACCTTCCGTCGCGCAAGGCGATGCTGGAGTTCAGCCGGGCGACCACCTTAGCGCAGTCGACGGCATTCCCGTGCACGGGTCGACCCTGGGGCAGGTCTGGTCCATGCTCGCGGGCTCGCCTGGCACAGAGCGCACGCTGACCGTTGAACGCGCGGGCCGGCAATTCGAGGTTGCCGCCCAGGTGCAGCACTTCCTGGGTGATGTGCCGCGGGAAAATCAGAAGAGACAGTCCAAAAAAAAGAACTGAGATCGCGGGATTCTATAGGCTTACCCATCAGGCTTACCCCTCTGGATTACTTCGCGAAAATTTCCTTTTCCAGCGTCTGTGTAGTGACTGGATCCAGGCTCTCGCTCACCAGGACGGTGTCGCCGTGTTGCTCAATCACGACAGCGCCTTCTTCCGTCGTCCACACATGCCGCCCTTGCAGCAACTCGACTTTGCGTTCCTGAGTTCGATCCGCCGAAGCGTTGGACGAATCTCTCAGCTCCTCCGCTTGCTTGTACCGTTGCCCGAGCGACCGGGCATAAATTTCAGCGAATTCGGCCGCCTTCTCCGCGTTCGACCAGCGCGACACGTAGAGCAGGCCAAGTGGGGACTTCAGATCGTTCTTCGGACGCGCCGCATAGTAGTAACCGCCCCGCCATTCCTGGCATAGCCGCTTGGACATCTCTTTGCCTACATATTGCTCGATCAGCACCGCGACATCGAACTCACCCATTGCACCGATATCAAACTTAATGTAACCCTTGAAGTCCCGCTTGAATTCCGGCAGAAGCATGGGCTCGATCTTCTCCCCCGAAAGATACGTCTCCGGCTGCATGATCTGCCGCGTCGTGTGCGGAGGATTCGCCAGGACTTCCGCGAACGCCTTCTCTTTGCCGCCGTTCGCCATCAGCTTCACGACAAACTCCATCCCATAGCTGTAGGGAAACGTCAGGGACTCCTTCATGAAAATGGGAGCGTCGTTAAACACCTTGGTGCCCGGCGTCCCCGTCAGGGTTTCCGACTCCATGCTTTCGACCAGGTCTGGCGAATCGGCAATCGAGCGTCCCGTCGGGGCCAGAGCATATTGAAACATCATCGCCTGCGCCTGGCCTTCGATCACGGCCTCGCGCGCGTCGTCGATTTCGTCGTTCTCGATGTCTTCGGGCGTGGGATCCCTTTTGATCTCGCCCAGATCCTTGTCGCCTTTCTTCATCCACTTGTCGAGGCCGATCGTCTGATCCTGCAGCGCGTGCGTGAGTTCGTGGGCCAGCACCGGTTCCTGCTCTTCCAGCGGAACCCAATCCAGCAGATTCACGGTTTTCGTTTTCGGATCGTAGTAGCCCGCCACTTCTTCGCGCAGCAGATCGACCAGCAGCTTCTGCATATCAAACTCGCGCGGCAGCAGGCCGAACTTCTTCAACACCAACTCCGAGCGCTGCAGCCGCTTCACATCATCGTCCTTCATGTGGTTGGTGAGATAAGCGACCACCTCATCGCGGCTGGTGAGCCGGCGCTTGACCTGCTTCTTGATTGGCAATCCCGTCTGCTTGCTGTCGAAGGCAAGAATCTCGTCGACGGAGTGAAATAGTTCCTCCGCTTCCTGCGGCGTAATCTTGACTTCTTTATCTTCGGGGGCAGCCGATTGCGCCGGAGGTGATGTGGGAGATGCTTGAGCGGGGGTGGTGCTCTTGTCTACCTGCTTCTGACTTTGATCTTGATTTGGCTGCTGACTCTGATCCTGCGATGACTGGGCGGAAGCCTGCGGAGTCTGATCCTGCGCATGGGCACGAAGAGTGCCTCTCCCCGAGAGCAGAACAACCGCTAAAAGGGGCCCAAGAAACCTCGTGCGCAGCAGCTTAACGGTATCCATTAGGAACGAGTCTACCCTGTTTGCCTATACTCTCTTCAAGGACAAACATGACGCCAAACATAACAATGAACACACCCGTCAACCTTTGGACCTCGGCCGATCACGCCCACGACTATCTCGAACGCGCTGATTCCATTCCTCACCGCACCGAAGGCGAATCCACTCTTCTGGAATTCATCCCGAAGACCGCACGCCGCGTCCTTGATCTCGGCACCGGAAACGGCCGCCTGCTGGCCCTGGTCAAGTCCGCTCTAGCCGCTGCTGGCATGGAATCTGTGGCGATCGACTTCTCACCAGCCATGCTCGAAGCCGTTGCCGAGCGCTTCGCCGGAGACTCGTCTGTAACCATTGTCGCCCACAATCTTGACCAGGCGCTGCCCGCGCTGGACAAGTTCGATGCGATCGTATCGTGCTTCGCGATTCACCATCTCGTGCACCAGCGCAAACGCGCGCTTTACGCCGAGGTTTACAGCCTGCTCAACCCCGGCGGCGTCTTCTGCAACCTGGACCACGTGGCGTCGCCCACGCAGCGCATGCACGAAGAGTTTCTGCACTCTATGGGCAACACTGTTGAAAAAGAAGATCCCTCAAACAAGCTGCTGGATCTGGAAACGCAGTTGCTATGGCTGCGCGAGATTGGCTTCGTGGATGTGGATTGTCTTTGGAAGTGGCGGGAACTGGCGCTGCTTGTGGGTAGACGATCCTGAAACGACGATGTCAGGGCTAAAGCTTAACCGCGACTAACACATTTGCCACCCAGTCACCGACCTCCCGTGTTCCCAGCGTGCCGCCTATATCCTGCGTAGTCTTCTTCTGCCGCACGGCTTCGAGGACGGCCGCTTCCATCTTCTCAGCTTCCTTCGCCAAGCCCAGATGCCCCAGCATCATAGCGGTGGACAGAATCGCGCCGAACGGGTTCGCCACGTTCTTCCCCGCAATCGGCGGCGCGGAGCCGTGCACCGGCTCGAACATTGACGTCTTCCCAGGATGAATATTTCCGCTGGCCGCCATTCCCAGGCCGCCCTGCAGTCCGGCGGCGAGATCGGTGATGATGTCGCCGAACATATTATTGGTCACGACGACATCGAACTCACGTGGATCGCGCACCATCTGCATGCAGAGAGCGTCCACGTACATGTGCTGCGCCGTGATCTGCGGATGCTCGCCGCTCACTTCCTTGAACACGCGCTGCCACAAGCCGCCCGCGTGGGTCATGGCATTCGACTTGTCGCACATGAGAACACGCTTGCGCGGCGAGCCATCGAGCTTGGTGTGGCGCTCGCAATACTCGAAGGCGTAGCGGATGATGCGCTCCACGCCCTTGCGCGTGTTGATGTCTTCCTGAATCGCGACCTCATCCGCCGTGCCCTGCTTGAAGACTCCGCCGGCATCGGTGTAGACGCCTTCAGTGTTCTCTCGAATGACAACGAAATCGACGTCCTTGGGCTCGATGCCCTTCAGCGGACACAGCGCGGCATCGAGCAGCCGCACAGGCCGCACGTTGGCGTAGAGGTCCATTTTGAAGCGCATGCCGAGGAGAATTTCCCTGGCATGGATGTTCGAGGGGACACGAGGGTCGCCGAAGGCACCGGCCAGTATCGCGTCGAAGTCGCGCTCCAGCATGGCAAAGCCATCGGGAGGGACGGTCATACCGTCGCGAAGATAACGGTCGGCACCCCAGTCAAACTCGCTGAGCTGGACGTCAGCCCTCGACGCCCGGATGACTTTGAGGGCTTGCAGGATGACTTCTTGCCCAATCCCGTCTCCGGGAATGACGGCGATACGTTTTCGGGATGGCGTTTGCGGGTCCACGGCAGAAAAGTTAACACAAGCTGTGCGGAATGAGTAGGTTGTCAACGGGCCGCCAATGAATCGCAGGGCCGTTCGCTATAATCAATACTTCCATGGCAACGACTCCCCTACAAGACGCACTGGGTGCGCAAAAGGAAGCCGACGGGCGACCCCTCGCGACGGCAGACTACCGCGGGGTTACGACCGCGGCGGGCTTCGCCGACCCCGGATCGGAGTTTGCGGCACTTGTCGCCGGTTGCGGAGTGTATGACCTGGGCTTCCGGGCCCGGATTTCGCTCACTGGCGGAGATCGCGTGCGCTGGCTGAACGGCATGGTCACAAACAACATTCGCGATCTCGCCTCGGCACACGGCGCATATGCTTTCCTGCTCAACCCGCAGGGCCGCATTCTCGGCGATATGGTTGTTTACAACCTCGGTGAGACGCTGGAAGTGGAAACTGATCGCAGCCAAGTCGAGAAGATTGTGGCCACATTCGATCATTACATCATCATGGACGACGTAGAAGTCGCAGACATCACCGCGGAAAAGACTGCTCTGGGCCTGGCGGGACCGAAGTCCCGCGCCGTGCTTAACGCCACGGGGATTGAATTACCAGAACTAGAACCTTTGCAGATGATCACTCCGCATTGCAACTGCGACTGTGGCTGTGTGGAGTGCACGGTTGTGCGCGGCGAGGATGCGCAGCATGAATCCTACGAAATCTGGCTTGCTCCCAAGGATGTTTATAAAACCTGGCGTGCTCTGATCGCCACTGGGGCAACGCCGGCGGGATCAGAGGCGTTAGAAATGCGGCGCATCCTCGCCGGCATTCCACTGTATGGTGTGGATATTCGTGAGCGCGACCTGCCCCAAGAAACCGAACAGATGCGCGCGCTCAACTTCAACAAGGGCTGCTACGTTGGGCAGGAAATCGTGGAGCGCATTCGCTCTCGGGGCAACGTCCATCGCAAATTTACCGGCTTCCTGGTGGAAGGCTCGGCGGGCATCGCCGTAGCTGCTAAGATCACTTCCGACGAAAAAGATGTGGGAGAAGTCACCAGCGTTGCTACTGTGCCGACGCCGTCCGGCGAGAGGACGGTCGCTCTGGGCTATATCCGCCGCGAAGTTGGAGTGCCGGGCCGCGAAGTGACGATTGGAACCGCCAAGGCTACTGTGGTCCAGTTGCCTTTAGAAAATGCGATGCTGGGTCAGGCAGAGGATTCAGTCCACCATCCCGTGCTGCATTTATAGGACAGACATATGGCTGAGAAGAGACAGGAATCAGGTTTCACCGTAACCGACCGCCGCTTATTCACAGAGGACGGAGAACTGCGCAAAGATGTCCCCGAGGAAGTAGGGGCACCGAAGGCTGTGGCGCCGGCTGCGGCGGCTCCGATCGTATTCAAGGAAACCGCGCAGCCCGTTGGCGACAGTGTGGTGGGTCTTCCGCCGCAGGCAGACAATACTGCGGGGCAAGGCGCGCCCGCGCCCCCTACTGCTGCCGAACAACAAGCCCAAGCCGATGCCTACCGGGAATCGGCTCAAGAACTCGACTCGCGCGTGGAACTTAGTGGACGTTCCGCCAAAGAGTTCGAGATGACCTTCGAGCGCTTCCT
>Ga0070765_100000590_pt1 | contig 21745 bp, 17 predicted proteins | sample HubBroMetageWFT5_FD_71516 | JGI IMG/M metagenome (GOLD analysis project Ga0070765, IMG submission 71516) | Warmed and freeze-thawed soil microbial communities from the Hubbard Brook experimental Forest, New Hampshire - Hubbard Brook CCASE Soil... | ecosystem: Environmental > Terrestrial > Soil... | reverse complement strand
TGGTCAAGCTTTTCGACGGCAAGCGAAGCTACGAAGAGATTGCGAAGATGTATTCCCAACAAAACGGCGTTGAATACGATGCCGAAAGCGTGCGTGAATTCGCGGCCAGCCTGGAAGCGGGCGAATTCTGGTACAAGAGCGCGCAGGAAAAAAACATTCAATTGATGCAGCTAACCCGCGAGGAGAGGAAGAGGAGGCTCAAGGGAAAGAACATCTGGAGCGATCTATCGGATGTGGATTTTCCGGCTTTCAACCCGGACCGGTTTGTGACCTGGCTGCATGATAAGACGAAGTTCATCTACACGCCGTGGTTCACGATCGTGAGCCTGATCGGTTTGTTCATCAGCGGGGCGATTACGATCGCGCACTGGTCGCAGATCGGGCAGGATTCGCTGAACTTTTTCCTGTGGAAGAGATCGTGGACGGATATCTTCTACCTCTACACAGTAGGAATGCTGGTCGTCGCCCTCCATGAACTCGCTCACGCGCATGCCTGCAAGCACTACGGGGGCCGTGTGCCGGCGATGGGTTTTGCGTTGATCTACCTTCTGCCGGCGTTTTACACCGATACGACCGAAGGATTCGTCCACGGCACCTTTACTCAGCGGCTGACCATTTCCTTCGCGGGCGTGTGGTCCGAAATGCTTCTGTACATGCTGGTGACGCCGCTCTGGTGGGGAACGACGCCGGGAACAACGCTGCATAACGCAGCTTATTTTGTGATGATCCTTTGCGGTTTTATGAACGTGATCGTGAACTGGAATCCGCTGATCAAGCTTGATGGATACTACATGCTGTGCGACATCGTGGGGCTCAACAATCTGAAAGAGGATTCGACCGGCTACACCTCGGCTTGGGTAAAAAAGCACATCTGGCGGCTGCCTGTGGAAGTGCCGTATGTGCCCCGGCAGCGGCGACTTGTTTTTGTGGTGTACGCGCTGGCCTCTGGTGCCTACAGCTACACGGTGCTTTACATCATGGCGAGCTTCACGGGGAACATTGTCCGGAGCTTCAGTCCGGAATGGGGTTTCGTTCCGGAATTGGGAGTCGCTGCACTTATCTTTCGATCGAGAATTCGTCTCCTGGTGAACTTTATGAAATTTCTATATTTGGACAAGAAAGACCGCATTCGAGCCTGGTTCACGCCTCGGCACACCGCGATGACCGCTGCTGTCGTGGGGCTGCTGCTGGCCATTCCCGTTTGGAGAGAGTCCGTCGCCGGCAAATTTGTGCTCCAGCCAGTGGATGAAGCGGTTGTGCGAGCGCATATGCAGGGCAGGGTGTCGAACATCTATGTGCGAGAAGGAGAGTCGGTCGCGAAAGGCGCGGCCTTGGCGAGTTTGAGCAGCATCGTCCAGCAAGCGAATCTCAACGATGCCGAAACCCGACTGCTCTTGGCTTCGGCCAAGGCCCGGGAAGCGGGATTGCATTACCGCGGCTACGGCGATGCGCTGGCCGAAAAAGAACGGTCGACCACACAATTCGCACAACTCTCGGAGATGAGTGCAGCCCTCGAACTAAGGGCGCCTCTCGCGGGAACGGTGATCACGCCAAAAGTTCAGGACCAGCTCGGCGCATATCTGAAAGCAGGAACTGAGTTTCTGGAAATTGCCGATTTGAGCCGTATGCGAGCACGAATCTATTCCTCGGAATATGATTTGTACAAGATCCGGACGGGCGAGACAGCCAAACTGCAGTTGGATGGGATGCTGCGTCGCAGAAATGGACAGGTCTCGCTGGTTTCCGCCCGCCCCACCGAGCCGCCCCCCGGAGCGGCGGAGGAAACTGACAAGGGCTCCCGATCCGAGGCGCAGCAATACTACTTCGTGGACATCGTGCTTGAGAATTCGGGTAACGAGCTTAAACCGGGGATGACTGGCATTGCGCGGGTCTATGGCAGCCGGAGGAGCATTGGGGGCATGGCAATGGAAGAGATAAAGAACTTTTGGGGTCGCAAACTGTGGTAACGGCGTAGTCTGAACAACGGTCGAGCAAACAAAAAGAGGGCCGCCCTTAGGCGGCCCTCCGGACAGTCCCGTTCGCGGAAAGCAATTACGCGCGGAGTTTCTTGATCATCTTGTTGACCTTGGCAACCTTCTGAATTTTGTTCACTTTGTGATGCTTGCTCATCTTCTGTGAGGCATCGGGGACCGAGGTCGAGGCTACGTTGGCCTTCTTGGTCGTCTTGAGGCTGCTGATGAGGCTCTTCTTTTCGATGGACATGGTGGCTGGCTCCTTAAGATTTTTAATTTCTTTCCCGCAGACGCAGAGTGATAGTGCAGGTGGTTTGCCAAACTTTCGTACAGGCTGAGGAAATCAGGGTGGTGAACAAAAGAAACGACTTAGTACGAAAGTACTGGCTGAAAGGACAGGATGAGAAGTGAAAAAATCGACGAATGGTAAAAAATTAACCGATGAATGGTTAAAATTTAACCTTTTTCGGTGAGCTGGCAGCATGGGCGGGACTGGGCCGCAGGGGGCTAGTCGATGTGGTGTTTGCGGCAGAGGTATTTCATGCGCTGGGGGTCCATTTGGAGCAGGGCGGCGGCCGCCGTCTTTTTGCCGCCGGTGCGGCGAAGGGCCGCGCTTAGGTAGGCCACTTCAATTTTTTCCATTTCGGCATCGAAATTGACGCCGGCTTCCGGGATCAGGATAGCCTCCTGGCTGGCGGAGCTGGAATAGAGCAGGTTCTGAGGAAGGTGCTCGGCGGTGATGGTTGGGCCGTCATTCATGATCACCAGGCGCTGGACCATGTTTTCCAGTTCGCGAACATTGCCCGGCCAACTGTAGTCTTCGAGAATTTCCAGCACATCAGGTTTCAGGGTTTTCAGTGGCTTTTTGGCCGATGCGGAATAAATGCGCAGGAAATGATCCACGAGTAGGGCGATGTCTCCATCGCGTTCGCGCAGAGCCGGAATGAAAATCGGCACGACGTTGATTCGGAAGTAGAGATCCTCTCGGAAACGGCCCTTGCGGACGCAGTCCTCCAAGTCGTCATTCGTCGCGGTTATCAGCCGGAAATCCAGCTTTCGCGCGGCCCGTCCGCCGAGGCGCTGCACGGAGCGTTCCTGGAGAACGCGGAGAAGCTTGCTCTGCAGGCTGGGATCGAGCGTGGTGATTTCGTCCAGAAAAAGTGTTCCGGAGTGGGCTAGTTCGATCAGCCCGGGCTTGGCCGCATCGGCGCCGGTGAATGCGCCCTTTTCGTAGCCAAAAAGCTCTGACTCCATCAACGACTCGGGCAGGGCAGAACAATTCAGGCAAATGAAGGGATTTTCCGCGCGCCCGCCACAAGCGACTATGGCCCTGGCAACCAGCTCCTTGCCGACACCGCTTTCGCCACGCAGAACGATAGAGGCGTTATTGTTGGCGACCGCTTCAATGGATTGCTGAAGCTTCTGCATTGCGGGGCTTGCGCCGACCAGGCCATAGAAGACGTTCTTGCTCTCGACTTGCTCGATGACCCGGCGGCCTTCGAGTTGAAGGAGCCGCTGCTCGACGGCCCGCGAGAGAACGATTTTCAGCTCGTCGTAATTTAGCGGGAAGAGAAAGAATTCGTCTGCGCCAGCCTGGCTGGCCTTCAGAGGAATCGTGCGGCTGTTGGTGCGGGTGAAGGCGACCACCACGGAATCTTCCTGGATCTTGCGAATCTCCGCGAGGACGTCGAGGCCATCGACGGGTCCGTCGCCGATACAATCCAGGTCAAAGAGAATGGCGTGCAACTCGGGTTGTTCGAGGAGCGACTGGATGTCCTCCTCGTTGGAGGCGAGGACGGCGCGGAATTGGCTGCCAAGATGTTTCCGCACTTCGGGGTAGATTGCCGCGTCATCGGTGATGACGCCGAGGGAAAAGCGCTCTTGCGCCGCTGCGGGTTCCGCCAATCGAAAAAGGCCTCCGGGGGCGCGATTATAGTGGACGCAGACGTATAGCGGAAGTGCAGGTTGCGCGGAAAAGGGAATTTTCGCTCAGCGCGCAGCGATGGTTTCGACGGGCTGAGCGGCGTTCGCTGGCGCCAGGGAAGCGTCGACGATCTGAAGCGCTTCCTCGACGATATCCAAACCCTGGCGCAGCTCCTCTTCATTGATGATGAGCGGCGGGCAGACCCACAGCATGTTGAAGCGGCTGAAGGCGTAGAGATGCCTGGATTTCAAGTGCGCGGCCAGCTTGCCCATTTCCGGGCTGGTGCCGTTGAAGGGCGCCAGCGGCTCGCGGGTGGCTTTGTCCTTCACGAGTTCGAGGACGCTGAAAAGGCCGATGGAGCGGACATCGCCAACGCAGCGATATTTTTGCTTCATGGCGTTCAGGCGGGAGGAAAGGTAACGGCCTTGGCGCTCGACATTCTCGAAGATTTTTTCTTCTTCGTAGACAGTCAGATTGGCCACGGCGGCAGCGCAACAAACTGGGTGGCCGCTGTACGTTAGTCCGCCCCAGAGCATGTGCGTTTCGAAAAATTGCGCAATGGGGTTGGAGACGATCACCGCGCCGAGCGGCATATAGCCGCTGGTGAGGCCTTTGGCGCAGGTGACGATGTCCGGCTTGTGGCCGTAATGCTGGGTGGCTAGCCACTTGCCAGTGCGGCCGAAACCGCTCATCACTTCGTCGTCGATCATCAGGATGCCGTATTTGTCGCAGACCGCGCGTAGCTTTGGATAGTAATCGTCGGGCGGGATCAGCAGGCCGTTCGAACCGGTGATGCCTTCGGTGATGATGGCGGCGATGCTCGTCGGGCCCTCCATCTGAATTATTTCTTCAATGTGGCTGACGCATTCGCGATGGCAGGTTTCCACTTTTTGACCGAAGGGGCAGCGGTAACAGTAAGGATCGAACACGCGGACAATGCCGGGAATACCGGGCTCCACCGGCCAGCGGCGCGGATCGCCGGAAGCGGTCATGGAGCCCATGGTGGCGCCGTGATAGGAGCGATAGCGCGTGATGATTTTGTCGCGGCCGGTGAAGAGCCGCGCCATTTTGATGGCGTTTTCGTTGGCTTCGGAGCCGCCGAGAGTGAAGAACGTTTTCGCGAGACCCGTGACTTCGGAGAGCTTCTTGCCGAGTTGGCCGCGGGGTTCGGTGGCGAAGCTGGGCCCGGCGAAGCAAAGCTCGTCGACTTGTTTCTTGATCGCTTCCAGCATTTTGGGATGCTGGTGGCCAACATTGAGATTGATGAGTTGCGAACTGAAATCCAGCCAGCGGTTGTCGTCACCGTCCCAGAACCACACACCCTGCCCGCGCTTCATGTGTATCGGAGCGGAAGCACCCTGAACGGACCAGGAAAACATGGTGTAGTCGCGATTGTCTTGCACGACCTGCTGGGAGTGAGAATCCATAGGAAAAATGCCTTTCACGAGATGAAGAGTACAGATGCAGACATATTAGAAGGAGAGGAAGGGCAAAGCAATGAGGAGCGCGCCGGCCACCTTAAGGAGTCGCGAGGAATTGAAGAGTGTCGGAAAGCTAATCGATGATATAAATAGCTTTCTGTTAATCAATAAACTACGTTGTCTGGCCGCTCGATGTCTGAAGAGAAAAAAGAAACGCCATCCGCCGGGCCACAAGGTCGCCGCAAAAAACGGATAAGTATATTCCCTTGCCGAGAAACAGAAATACCGAAAATGCAATATTGAAGATTTTTGAGCACGGGACAGAGAGAGAACTTATGCAGTATTTGCGCGCGAACGGCGTGGACGACGAGACCCCACGTTTTGCGCAGATCGTGAAGCTTTTCCGCGAGCACGGCGGGAGACGGACTTAGCGAGAGCCTCGAGTTCTTTGCGAGCTTTCTTCTCTTTAGCCGGCGACAGGGTAGCGAAATGCTCTTCGAGAAATAGCCGCTGCGCGAATCGTGTTAGTCGTCAGTCTTTGCACAAGGATGTTCGAAACAATTTTGATGCCAAACGCTCTCGCACGATCTGAACACTTAAAGTAATACTTGAATCTCATTTACTTGGGAAAAGATGCGAATGTCGGCGTGCCGACATTTTTTCGACGCGACGGAATGGCGCGCCGCGTTCGCTCGCACGCAAAACCGAACAAATTCTCTTCCGCGGCACCAGTGTTTGCTGAGGATCGACAAGGCGCCCGCTTCAGAAAGCGGCCGCTACACAGTTTTGCCGGAAAGGATCCACTTTGCGGTTTTTGTGGCTAGGCGGTCTAGGGCCGTTACCGAGAGTTCGAGGTGGTCTTCGCGGGTATCTTCGATTTTGTTGTGGCTGATGCCGTTAAGAGATTGCACGAACATCATGACGGCGGGGATGCCCGAGCGGGAGACTTCGGCGGCGTCGTGAAGCGGTCCGGAGGGCATGCGATGCGCCTTACCGGACGAGGCGCCGGGCGAAGTGCCTGGCGAAGTGCGGGACGAGGTTCCGAAGATTTCGCGGATGGCTTCGTCGCACAGATCGATTAGTTGCGGGTGGAAGGGGACTGGCTCGATGTTCCATATGCGCGACCATTCGACGGTGCAATTTTCTTCGGCGGCGAAACGTTGGCTGGCGGCGATAGCTTCCTGATACATCTGCGCGAGGATTTTGACGTCGAGGTCGCGCTGATCGAGCGTGGCTTCGCAACGGCCCACGACCGCGGTAACGATTCCCGGAAATGTTTTGAGGCTGCCTATGGTGCAGACGGCGTCGGGATGTTTTCTTGCTATGGTGCGAATTTCCAGTGCGAGTTTTGCGGCGGCGGCGAGGGCATCGCGGCGAGCGTTCATCGGCGTGGAGCCCGAGTGCGCTTCCTGGCCATGAAAGGTGATGGCGTGACGCTCGACGCCTTTGGTGCCGAGGACGACGGCGAGGGGAATCTGCATTGTTTCGAGGACGGGGCCTTGTTCGATGTGGAGTTCCAGGTAAGCTGCGGCGTTGGTGCGCTCTTTCGCCGACTCCGGGAAGCGGTCGATTTCCACGCCGCAACGGCGAAGAGCGTCTTCGAGCTTGATTCCGTCGCGATCGGTGCGTACACGATCCGCGGCGATGGAGTGCGTACCGGCGAATGCGGAGGAGCCAAGCAGGCTGCGGCCGAAACGCGCGCCCTCTTCATCGGCCCAATCGACGAGCCGAATCGTAATGGGTGGCTTCCCCTTGAATTCCTCGGCGAAGCGGCGAAGGACTTCCAGGCCGGCGAGAACATTCAGCGAACCATCGAGCCAGCCGCCGTTGGGAACGGAATCGAGATGTCCACCGATGAGCAATGCTTTTTCAGAGGCGCCGAGAAGCGTAGCCCAGTTGTTGCCTGCAGCGTCGTAGTGATGTTCGACCGGTAGAGCTTTTAGTTTTGCAGCGAACCATTCGCGGGCTTTGAGCCAGGTGTCGGTCCAGGCGACGCGTTGCGCGCCGTTCTCGTCGCTGGTTAGGGCGCGGAGTTCTTTTAGTTCCGCGACTGTGCGTTTGGGGTCGAGAGGCATTGTGGCTGGTGTCCTTTGTGAAGGCGGCCGCTACAAAAGGCAAATCTCAGAAGTACGCGGGCTCACGTTTCAGAAATTTTCCACGGGTGCGTTCGCCGACGAACTTGCCGTCACGCACCTGGACTTTGCCGCGCACAGTGACTACGGATGGCCGGCCTTCGATGGGCATGCCCTCGAATCCGCTGTAGTTGTTATTCACCGCATGCGTGTCCGCCGAAATAACGCCCTGATATTCGGGATCGTACACGACGAGATCGGCGTCGCTGCCGATGGCGATGGTACCCTTGCGCGGGAACAGACCGAAAACTTTTGCGGCACGGGTGCTGGCGCAATCCACAAAGCGATCAAGCGGCAGACGGCCGCGCTCCACGCCGTACGTGTAAAGGAGATTCACGCGGTCTTCGATGCCAGGGATGCCGTTGGGAATGTCGGTGAAGGCGTCCTTGCCCATGAGTTTCTGTTCGGTGTCGAAGGGGCAGTGATCCGTGCCAACGGTATCGATGGAGCCGAGCGCGAGAGCGTTCCACAAGGCGCGTTGATTGTGTTTTGCGCGCAGCGGCGGAGACATTACGTGCTTCATGCCCTCGACGCCCGGCCGTTCCGCGTGCGATTTGTCGAGAATGAAATGTGGGATTACGGATTCAATGTGCAGATGCACGCCACGGGTTTTTGCAGCGACGGCGACGTGCAGCGCTTTTTCGCACGAAAGATGCACGACGTAACCGGTTGCGGAAGTATTTTCGAGGAACGTCGCAAAGCGTCCGGTGCCTTCGGCCTCGACCGATTCCGGCCGGCTGGGCTCGTGCCATTCGGGGCCCTTTTTCCCCTCGGCCAGCAGCGCATTCTGAAGGCGCGCGACGAGCTCGGCGTTTTCGCAATGGGCGGTGACGATCACGCCGAGGCGTTTGGCGAGCATCAGCGTTTGGTACATTTCGCCGTCGTCGACCCCGAAGAAATTCTTGTAGGCCAGGAAAATCTTGAAGGACGCGGTGCCGTCTTTGACGATTTTCTGGAGCTGCGCGGGCGTTTCCTTTACGAATTTTGTTACCGACATGTGGAAGGCATAGTCACACGCGCTGTGGCCTTCGGCTTTGGACTTCCACAGGCTGTAACCTTCGAGCGCGTCATCGTTGCGATTGGGGCAGCACATTTCGATGTAGGTGGTGGTGCCGCCGATTAGCGCGGCGATGCTTCCGGTTTCGTGGGTGTCCTTGGCGAAGGTGGACATGAAGGGCAAGTAGATATGGACGTGGGGATCGATGAAGCCGGGAAAGACGAACTTGCCTGTGGCGTCGACCGTTTCCGTGCCGGCGGGGACTTCAAGATTTTTGCCGATGCGCGTGATGGTTTCGTCTTCCGCGTAAATGTCCGCGATGCAGCGCGAATCCGCGGTGACGATTTCTCCATTACGAATCAACAGCCCCATACAACGCTCCTCTTTGCCGGTTCGAAAACGGCGTTACCAGGGACAAACCCAAGAGCACAGGCAGGAGTGCCTGTGCCACAGGCGCTAGTGGATGTGGATGCCCATCTTCGCGCGATATTCCTGCATTTTCTTCCAATCTTCGGTGACTTCGGGTTGGGATTGCGAAAGCTGGTCCCAGGTGACCGGCGAGCGGCCGGAAGGCTCTTCGATCATATGAATGCAATCTTCCACCGGGCAGACGTTGTAGCACAGGCGGCAGCCTACGCAATCGTCCTCGCGGACGACGACCTTGGGACGCGTGCCGACGGCTTCGGCTTTGCCGTTGGAGCGCACGTCGTAGGCGGCGGGTGGAACCACGGAGCCGTCCGCCGCGATCAGGTCGATGCACTGATGCGCGGTGTCATTGCAAGCGACGTAGCAGAGGTCGCAGCGGATGCATTTGGTTTGGTCAATGCGCGCGATCGCTTTGAACGAAAGGTCGAAGTTCTTGAAGTCGGAGACACGGTGAAGGCTGCGGCTCACCACGTCCGGAATAGTCGCGAAGCCTTTTTCATCCATCCAGTTGGAGAGACCATCGCAGAGATCTTCAACGATGCGGAAGCCGTAGTGCATTACCGAGGTGCAAACTTGGAGACTGCTCGCTCCGAGGAGCAGAAACTCCGCGGCGTCGCGCCAGGTGGTGATGCCGCCCATGCCGGATATGGGAAGTTTTGAATTAGCGATGACAGAATCCCTGCCGAGCGCGACGAGCATATTCAGCGCGATCGGTTTTACAGCTGGGCCAGCGTAGCCGCCGTGGCCGCCTTTGCCACCGATGTTCGGGGTGATTTCGAGCGTGTCCAGATCCACGGCGATTATGGAATTGATGGTGTTGATTAAGGAAAGCGCACTGGCGCCTGCGGCTACCGCTGCGCGCGCGGGCATGACTATATCGGAGATGTTTGGCGTGAGTTTCACAATTACCGGAATTTTCGCCACGTCCATCACCCAACGGGTGATCTTCTCGCAATACTCAGGTACTTGGCCAACGGCGCTACCCATCCCGCGTTCGCTCATGCCATGCGGGCAGCCGTAGTTGAGTTCGATGCCGTCCGCCCCGGTGTCTTCGATTTTGCGGATGATGTCGTGCCAGGCTTCGGGCGTCGATTCAACCATGGCGGAAGCGATCACGGCGCGATCGGGCCAGGCGCGCTTTACTTCTGCAATTTCGCGGAGGTTTACGTCTAGCGGACGATCGGAGATGAGCTCGACGTTGTTGATGGCCAGCATTTTCTGATTGCCGTAATGCCAGGCGCCGTAGCGATTGGAGACGTTCAGGACCGGAGCGCCGATGGTCTTCCAGACCGCGCCGCCCCAGCCGGCTTCGAATGCGCGATGAACCTGCAGGCCGGAATTGGACGGCGGTGCGGAGGCCAGCCAGAACGGATTCGGCGAGCGTATGCCCGCGAAATTGATGCTGAGGTCAGCCACGACTCACCAACCTTTCGTGAATTGCGCTTGCGGCGAGTTTGCCGTCCTCGACAGCCATGACCGTGGATGCGGCGCCCCGGGCGCGGACGCAATCACCACCAGCATAAACGCCCGCGAGGTTGGTTTGGAAATGTTCGTCGACCTTGATGAAACCATTTTCGGTCGTGAGATTAAGTTGGGTGGCCAGAGAGGGTTTCTTCTGGCCGATGGCTTTGACGATTTGATCTGCGGGGAGAAGAAATTCGGAGCCAGGGAGAGGACGCGGAGACGGCCGGCCCGAAGAATCATTTTCACTGAGTTCCATACGCAAGCATTCGAGCGCGCGGACGGATTTGTTTTCCAAATGGACGCGGATAGGTTGGGCGAGAAAGTCGAAACCAACTCCTTCGCGCTTGATGAAATCGTATTCGTGGGGATAGGCGGTCATTTCGTTTTCGGTACGGCGATAGATCATGGTGACGCGTTCCGCGCCGAGGCGTTTGGCGATGGTGGCACAATCGATGGCGGTGTTGCCGGCGCCGACGACGACAACGTTGCGGCCGATTTGCATGGTGTCCGCGCCGGACTTGCTCTGTTCGATATATTCGAGGCCATCAAGGATGAATTCTTCGCCGGGAATGTCGAGCGAGGGCGTGTAACCGAGCCCGACGCTGAGGAAAATGGCATCGAATTTATTTTGCAGCTCGCTGACGGAGATGTTGGTGCCGACGTCTTTGCCGGTGACGATGTTGACGCCGAGGCATTTGATCATTTCGGCTTCGGCAAGGGCGACTTCGACCGGTTCGCGCAAGCCGATAATGCCGTAGGTGGACAGGCCGCCAGGCTGTTCACGCCTCTCATATAGAGTTACGGCGTGACCGCGTTTGGCTAGCTCACCGGCACAGGAAAGACCGGCAGGCCCTGCGCCGATTACGGCGATGGACTTGCCAGTCGCTTTTGCGGGTGGAAAAAGATTGATCTTGCTGCTGTAGAAATAATCCATGGCGTGACGCTGAAGACGTCCGATGGCAATGGGTTTGTGTTCGGAACCGAGGACGCAGGCGCCTTCGCAGAGTTGTTGGACCGGACAGACTCGTGCGCAGGTCGCTCCGAGAAGATTCGCTTCGAGGATGGTGCGCGCGGAACCTCGCAAGTTATCGGTGGAAATTTTCTTGATGAACTTGGGAATATCAATGTGCGTCGGGCAGGCGTGCGTGCAGGGCGCGTCGTAGCACATCAGGCAGCGCGTGGATTCGACGAAGGCTTCATGCTGCGTGAGCGGCGGCAGCAGTTCGCCTAGCGGGTGCTGCGGGGATGAGGCCGCACGCGGAAGGGTCACGAGGAACTCCGGGACTGGATAGGTGACAAACGGTGGGCCATAGGGAAGACAGGAAGATTAGAACTGTAACAGGGTTCTTTCAAGAGCAATGTAGAAGAGCACGGCCGGCTATTAGGTCATGGCCGAAAAGGTCCCTACGTTGAGATCCTTCGGCGATCTTCGTCGGATCGTCTCAGGAAGACAATCGGTTGCCGAGTTCATGAGATCCGCTAGGTGCACGACCGTTTGACCGTGCGGACATGGGGCGCAGCAATGCTGCGCCCCTACGCGGATTTTCAGACGTACTGTCCGTGGACTATTGGGTGATAGGTTGGCGACGCATGAGTAGAAGGTAGACGCCGGCGGCGGCGAAGAGGCCTACGAACCAGGCGTAGTCGTATAGCCAGCGCAGGCTGGGGACCGCCAAACCGATGAGCGCAACGCCTACGCCGACCACCAGCGCGACGATGGCTTTGCTGTTGAAGCCGTTCTTAAATTCGTAGACGCCGCCGCGGCGGTAGAGATCTTCCACTTGAAGATTGCGGCGGCGCACCAGGTAGTAGTCGCAGATCATGATGCCCGCGATGGGCCCGAGCAACGCGGAACAGCCCACGAGCCAGCCAAAAATATAGTGACTGAAATCGCTCATCAATTTCCACGGCATCATCAGAATGCCCACGATGCCGGTGATGAGGCCGCCCGTGCGGAAGGAAATCAGGCCGGGCCGAAGATTTGAGAAATCGTTGGCGGGCGAGACGACGTTGGCGGCGACGTTGGTGTTCAGTGTCGCAAGTAAAATCGCGATCAGCGCGATGAAAGCAACCAACGGCTGATTGAAGCGCCCGAGAAGCACGACGGGGTCCCATATAGGTTCGCCGAAGAGCACGACGGAAGCAGAAGTGACGGCGACACCAATGAAGGCGTACAGCGTCATCGCCGTGGGCAGGCCGAGTGCCTGGCCCACCATTTGCGCGCGCTGTGATTTGGCGTAACGCGTGAAATCGGGAATGTTCAGCGTGACGGTGGACCAGAAACCGATCATGCCGGTCAGCGCGGGGAAGAAAAAGCGGATGAACTCTCCGTTGGAATGGAATTTGCTGGGACGATGAAGAACCGGACCGAAACCGCCGGCCTTTTTGGTGATCCAGAAAAGGAGCACAACGCCGACGGCAAGCATCAGCGGCGCGCCGATCCCCTGGAGAAACTTTATGGTCTCAATGCCGCGCCAGATCACGAACATGTTGATGCCCCAGAAGAAAAAGAAGCAAAGCCACGCGCTGCCGGGAATATTTGCGGCGCCGGGCCAGGCGATTTGCAGCAGAGAGTACATGGCCTGGCCGCCAATCCAGGCCTGAATGCCAAACCAGCCGCAAGCGACCAACGCGCGAAGAATCGCGGGAATATTCGCTCCGCGAACGCCAAACGACGCGCGAATGAAAACTGGAAAGGGAATACCGTAACGCGTGCCGGCGTGAGCGTTCAGCAGCATCGGGATCAGCACAATGAGGTTGCCGAGGAGAACCGTGAAGACGGCTTGAAACCAATTCATGCCGCCAGCGATCAAGCCGGAGGCCAGCATGTAGGTAGGGATGCAAACGCTCATGGCGATCCAGAGCGACGCGTAGTTGTAGGTGCTCCACGAACGTTTTTCCTGCGGGACGGGTGCGAGATCGGGATTGTAGAGAGACGGGTCGACGCTTGTGGGCTCCATGGTTGGCTCAACAAGATAACAGAGCCGGCAGCGAACGGAAATGCGCCCTTGGCTCCAAAGAAAGAAGGGTGCCCGGGCATCGCGAATTTGCGACGAACAAGCACCCTTTTCGATTGCGCGATTTAATCCGCAACTACCTACCGAAAAACCCAGGAATAATTCAACCTTCCAGGATTTCCAGAGTATAGCGGCGGCGCAGTTTCATGCCGGCTGCGCCAAGCAACGTGCGAATGGCTTTAGCGGTATGACCCTGCCGTCCGATGACTTTGCCCAGATCTTCGGGATGAGTCCGCAATTCAAGGACAGTTACTTGCGAACCTTCCACCGCCTTGACATTGACTTGTTCCGGGTAGTCCACCAACGCTTTCGCGATTTCTTCCACCAGTTCTTTCATTGCGCCTCCTGTATGAGCAGCGAATTTCACGGACCTTGGCTTGAGCTTGTAGTGGTTCGGCAAATGCCAGAGAGTTCAGGCAGGGCGTCTTGTGAGGGCCGCCAAGCCTGCGAAGCGAGTGAGTAATGGAGAAATGAAAAAGTTGCGCGTTGAGGTTTGAAAAACGCTCCTCAAGGGCCGGCTGTAATCGGCCCGGCGAAACCTTTCAATTTGCGATGGGAAACGTCTCAGGTTCGAAGAACGGAGTGGAGGTATTGCAGATCGGCGGAGACCGGTGTGGTGTTTTCGTGGGCATGCGAATGCAGCAAGCCCGCAGCGTCCACAAAATGGTTTAGGTCGAACGCGTTGGAAGTTCCAGCCTGCGTGCTGGTGTGCGTGACGGACGCGCGCGTAGCGGCGTCGCGAACGGTAACGGTAAAATCATTGGAAGTGCTATCGGTGAGGGAGAGAAGCTCGGGAATCTCCGTGGCAAAGATGCTGCATAACAGCATACCGATAACGGTGCAGAACAAAATCCGCGATTGGAGTGATCGCCGCCTACGCATACTGGTTCGTCTCAACCCACAACCCCTTATACACCGTGGCGCGGAGCAAGGAAAGCGCGAAGTGCGGTCTACTCATTCTTGGTTGTAAGTGATTTGTAATTTAAGCACTAGGTAAATGGACTAGATGCACGGTGAGCCTGTTGCGAAGCGATCGAAGGCAAGCTGAAGAAGTTGGTCGCGCAAGCGCGCGAGTTGCAACCAGCGGAAGCCAGCGCAAAGTAACGTGAGGGTTCGTGACCCTCACCATTCGAAACTAAGAAACTGGAAAGATCAAAATGGTGGGGCTGGGGAGATTCGAACTCCCGACAAACGGTTTAGGAAACCGTTGCTCTATCCATCTGAGCTACAGCCCCGGCCTGCTTATTGTAATACGAGGTCAGTGTAATACGCTTCCCCTGGGCGCTTCTCGGGTTGTCGCTGTAGCTGAGCCAGTCCTGCAACTGCCTGTGGTATTATCCAGCCTCTAACCACATAAGCCGCGACCGCCCACGCTTGCCGCTGGAGGAACACCATGAGCAGTGCCCTGAAATGGATCGGGATCGTTATCGTTGTATTGATTCTGCTGCTGCTGATCGCGCCGTTTCTGATTCCCGTAGACAAATTCCGGCCGACGATCGAACAAAAAGCCAGCGAAGCGCTGGGCCGCAAGGTGGAACTGGGCAAACTGAGCTTGTCGCTGATCAGCGGTTCGCTGGGAGTGGACAATCTTTCCGTGGCCGATGATCCGAAATTCAATTCAGGGCCGTTCCTTACCGCGAAATCGCTGAAAGTGGGCGTCGAGATGATGCCGCTGATTTTTTCGCAGCAGGTGAACGTCACCAGCATCGTGATTGACGACCCGCAAGTGATGATGCTGAAGGATCCCAGCGGCAAGTGGAACTTTTCTTCGATTGGAGGCACCTCGAGTTCGACGCAAAAGCCTTCCTCCAGCGGAAGCACCCCTGCCGTGTCTATCGGGAAGCTGGAATTGAAAGATGGGCAGATCACCGTAGGCAACACCAATTCGAAGAAGCGCAGCGTTTATAACAATGTGGACCTGACGGCCAGTGACGTGGCGCTGACCAATAATTTTCCAGTGCTCCTGACTGTGGGACTGCCGGGTGGCGGCACGATGAAAGTCGACGGCAAGGTTGGTCCGGTCGACGCGAACGACGCCGCGCTCACGCCGCAGAATGTGAAGCTCAACGTCAGCGACCTGAACTTGGCGTCTACGGGATTTCTCGATCCGTCGCTCGGGTTGGGCGGAATCGTGGACATGGATGCGACGCTGGTTAGCCAAAGCGGCGTAATGAACGCCAAAGGACAGCTTAAATTGTCCAAGGCAATTCTGGTTGCCGGCGGGCAGGCGGCGAGCGTACCGGCCATCATTAATTTCGACACCAAGTACGATCTGGCGAAAAGCGCGGGGGTGTTGAACCCTTCGACGCTGAATATTGGAAATGCCAAGAGCAACCTTAGCGGAACGTACCGGTCTGAAGGCGATACTACGGTGGTGGACCTGAAGATTAATGGACAAGGTATGCCTGCTACGGATCTGGAATCGTTCCTGCCGGCGCTGGGCATCAATTTGCCGACCGGTTCGAAGCTGACCGCCGGAACACTGAACACGGATCTGCACGTCACCGGACCGACCGATAAACTGGTGACCGATGGAACCATTGGTTTGTTCAATGGAAAGCTAAGTGGGTTCAACCTTGGGCAGAAAATGTCCGGGGTCGCTTCGCTGGCGGGAGTCAAGACCGGCAACGATTTGACGATCGAAAAATTCACGACGAATGTGCACATGGCTCCAACGGGATTGAAGGCGGACAACCTGAACGTGGTCGCGCCGCAACTTGGCACTGTGGTTGGCGGAGGCACGTTGGATTCGAAGAACAACATGGACTTCAAACTGGTGGCTACCGTGAACAGTTCCGTGTTGAATGCGGCCGGCGGTGCAGCCGGAGCCGCGATGGGAGGCACGGTGGGCCAACTGATGGGCGGAGGCTCCAATTGCAAGAATGGCGGCATTAAAGTGCCGTTGCAGATTCACGGAACGACCTCGAATCCTCAGTTTGTGCCGGACGTAGGCGGCGCTGCGGCTAGCATGCTGAAGTCGGAACTAGCTTGCGGCGGTGGTGACGCGGGAGGATTGATAAAGGGCGTTACGGGCGGTGGAGCGGGCGGTGCCGCGAATACGATCAACCAATTGGGCGGGCTGCTCGGCAAAAAGAAGCCATAAGCTCCTGCCGGCCACGATCCGCATAATGGAAAAAAAAAGACAGGCATTCGTGCCTGTCTTTTTTTGTAGGAAATACGCCGGAACTGGAAGATGGCGCAACTTTTTGCGCATAACCGCGTATCTAAGAATGGAGACCATGCGCCGCCTTACCCGTCTTTTGTCCCCGCTTGTTCTGTGCCTTGCCCTCGTGCGTCCAGCTATCGCACAAGACCCGCATAAAATTCTGGACCAATACGTAAAGGCGGTGGGCGGGAGCAAAGTCATTTCCAAGATCCAAACGGTTTCGCTGGATGGCACATTCACGGCGAGTACACAGGACAAGCCGGGAACGTATACGTTCATTCTCAAGCAGCCCAACCGCTACTACTCCGAGGTTCGCGCGGACGGAAAAACACTAATCGACGCGTATAACGGCAAGTCCGCCTGGCACCAGACAGAGAGCGGCGAGATTTCCACGTTGTTAGGGGAGCAGGCGTTGCAGGTAGAGGCGGCGGCGCGCTATTACAATGCGCGCATGCAATCGCTGGCAAAGTTGAAAATTGGAACGGCGTACAAGGGCGAAGTGCAGGTGCGCGGGCGGCAAACGCAGCAAGTGGAATTGACCTATCCGACTGGGGTGCAATGGGAAGTGTTTTTCGATTCGCAGACGCACTTGATTGCGGAAGAGAAGACGGTGATTGCCGGAGTTCCGCGAGATATTTTCTATGACGACTACCGCCCGGTCGAGGGGCTGAAGATTCCCTACAAGATCGAAGTTCATCGCGGCGAACAGCAATATATCGTGACACTGACGCGTACGGCCGTGAACGAGACGGTTGGCGAGCGGGTATTCGATTTTCCGAAAAAATCGCAGGTGCAATTGCCGGACCTGAAGAAGCTGTTCGAGCAGATCGATGCGAATCAGAAGGAAATCGACAAGGTGAAAGAGAATTATGCCGGATCGAGAGTGGAAGAAGAAACGGAGTACGACAAGTCCGGACAAATCACCAAGAAGGAAGTGAACGAATACACCTTCTTTTACCTGAACGGCGATGAAATTTCGACGCTGGTTAAGAAAGAAGGCAAGCCGCTGGACAGCGAAGAACAGAAGAAGGAAAACGAGAAGACCCAGAAGCGTATCGAAGAAATTCAGAAGAAAGAGCAGAAGAAAGAAGCCAAGGAAGAAAAGGCCAAGGAACAAGGCAAGGAAGCGAAAGATGAGGACGATCCAGGAATCGAGATTTTTTTGCGCACTTGCCAGTTCGTGAATCCACGACGCGAAAGGTTCCGCGGACAGGATGTGCTGGTGTTCGATTTTGAGCCGAATCCGGAGTACAAGCCGAAGAATCTGGTGGAGCGGGTGGTGAAAGAACTTGCCGGGGTTATCTGGATCGATGAAAAAGCAAATGATGTGGCGCGTCTGGAAGCGTATTTCCTGAACGACGTGAAATTCGGCGGCGGATTGGTGGCCAATCTTCAGCGCGGAACGAGTTTTGTGTTTGAGCAGGCATATTTAAATAATGAGGTGTGGCTGCCAACGTATGAAGAGGCGCACATTGGCGTGCGCGTTTTGCTGGTGAAAGGAGTGAAGGTAAATGCCATCACGCGATATTCGGACTACAAACGATTTAACATTGAGACGCTGAACACCATTAACAAGCCCAAGGATGCAGACCCGGCTGCTGCACCGTCTCCCACCAAACCGCAATGAAGCGGATGGCCTGCGGCCCGTGTACCATATGGCGATATGAGCCCAGAGGGAAAAAACGGAGCCCGGAATAATTTTGGGCTGGCGTGGTTGCTGTTGTGCCTGGCGCTTGGACTGCATATTTGGGATGAGGCCGCGCATAACTTTCTGCCGTACTTCAATGCCGCCGTGCTCACCATCTGGGCACATTTTCAATGGCTTCCGCGGATGGATATGGAATTCCGGCCGTGGCTGATTAGGGTGTCGGCGGTGGCGGTCGTTTTGCTTTTGTTGACACCCTTTGCGTATCGGAATGCTCGGTGGGTTCGACCGTTGGGCTATCTGTTTGTGGGACTGCAGCTTCTCAACGGCTTGGGCCACATTGTGGAGACGCTCCTGGGTCATTCGGTGCCATCGGTGGCGTTTGATGGTCCGTCGCCTGGTTTTTACACCGCGCCGTTGTTGGTGGTGTTTTCGTTATTTTTGTTTTGGAGTTTAAGGAAGAGCAGAATGTGATTGCATGACCGACAGAGCCTATTGAACGCTACATTGGCGGACCGCCTCGGAAGGCGGTCCCTACAAAAGACAGAGGGCGAGGCCAGCGTTACCCAGAAGCGGACCCCATGAGCAAAACCCAAGACCCACACGCAAAACCGGCGTATGGGGCACCCGTCGAATGCAGCGACCCCTAGAGAAGAACCGCACCCCGAAAAGCGCAGGGTGCGGCACCCATCAGAGGATTCAAAAAGAGCGGTTAGCGGCCTTCGAAGGGGTAGCGGTCTTGCGATTGGACGGCGGCGGCTACGCGACGGCGCAGCGCGATGGTGTCAACGGCGTTGCGTTTGCCGAAACGTCGCAGGACTGCCAATTGGGTGGTCAGCATGTCGCCTTCGTGGACGGCAGCGAGGGCGCGCTTGGCTTCATGGTCAACGCGCTCGGCGGCATCGGCGATGAACACGCGCGCGGCGTCGATCATAGCGGAAGAAGCGGCTTCGCCCTTTGCTTGGGCCGCTTTTAGTGCACGCAACAGGCTGGACTCCATGGCGTAAATTTCCATCACGATGTTGGCGAGCGCAGCGATTAATTCCTGTTCGTCGGCTAGTTTTTCGCGAAATTTCTGAAGAGCACCACCCGCTGCTTGCAGGAAAATCTTCTTGGTGTTGGCGACGACTTTGGCTTCTTCCGCGAGTACGCTTTCGGGTGTTTCCTCAAAGGAAGGACCGGCGAGAACTTCGTCGGCGAGCTTCATGGCCGCCGGGATCAACGCTAATTGGCCGCCCATAGCGCGCTTCATCAGCATCTGAATGATCAGCATGCGATTGATTTCACTGGTGCCCTCGAAAATGCGATTTACGCGGGCATCGCGATAGGCGCGGCAGACCGGGTAATCCTCGTGGAAGCCGTAGCCGCCGAGGATCTGCACCGCTTCGTCGATTACGAAGTCCAGCATTTCGCTGCCGTAAACCTTCGCGATGGAGCTTTCGATCGCGTATTCCTCGAGGACTTTCATGGTGTTTTGCGTCTTGTCTCCAGAGCCGGCGGCCGCGTTCATGGCGGCTTCCATGTTGCCGGCGCTGCGGTAGACCATGGATTCGACGGCGAAGGTGCGAATAGCCATTTCCGCAAGCTTTTCGCGGATCAAGCCGAATTCGCCAATCTGTTTGCCGAAGGCTTTGCGCTCTTTCGCATACTTCGAAGCGGTCATCAGGGTGTGCTTCGCGCCACCAACGCAGGAAGCGCCCAGGGTAAAGCGGCCGGCGTTCAACACGTTGAAGGCCACGATGTGGCCGCGTCCGAGTTCATGCAGAAGGTTTTCCTTGGGCACTTTGCAATTTTCCAGGAACACCGGCGTGGTGGAACTGCCATGCAAGCCCATCTTGTGTTCTTCATTACCGGGTTTGCAACCAGGGAAGGACCGTTCGACGATGAACGCGCTGAGCTTTTCGCCGTCTACTTTCGCGAAAACGATATAGAGATCGGCGAAACCACCGTTACTGATCCACATTTTCTGGCCGTTCAGGATGTAGTGCGTGCCTTCGGGGTTGAGCTCCGCGCGTGTCAGAAGGTTCTGCGCGTCGCTTCCCGCTTGTGGCTCAGAGAGGCAATAGGCGCCGATGAACTCGCCGCTTGCGAGCTTCGGAAGATATTTTTTCTTCTGTTCCTCGGTGCCGAAGTAGACGATGGGCAGGGTGCCGATGCCCGCGTGCGCACCGTGCGTGGTAGCGAAGCCGCCGTAAATCGAGATTTTTTCGGTGAGGATGGTGCTGGAGATTTTGTCGAGCCCCGCTCCGCCATACTGTTCGGGTGTGCCGCCGCTCATCAGGCCGAGTTCCGCGGCTTTCTTCACCAACTGCGGCATCAGGCCGGGCTTTTTGGCTTCCAGATCTTTGACCAGCGGGAAGATTTCCTTGATCACGAATTCCTCGGCTGTCTGGCCGATGAGTTTCTGGTCGTCGGTGAGGTCTGCGGGAGTGAAAATGTCCGAGGGAGCCAGGGATTCGAGCAGGAAATTGCCGCCCTTTGCTGCCTGGTTGGAGAGAACGGAGGTGGCCATGCTTGTGCTCCTTATGCGTGCCGCGCCGGCATGTGTTAGGGAAAATTCAAACGAGCGTTTGAATTTTCCAGATACCAAAGTTTACCCGTGAAAAGGGGGTTTTCGCAAGAGGACTTTCGGCGGGGTGGTGATCTTTTTGACGCACCCTGCTGCTATTCGGGTGTGCGGTTTGGCGCTGATTTTGGTGGTGAGGTTTAGTGCGTAAAAGCGGTGGCTAGTCTGCCTGCGGCAGGCAGGCCATCGCACTCCAAAGGAGAGTGCAAAAACGTATCCCGTGTGGCAGACTCCAGCGCGATTCTTTACTCAACCTGCCCTAGGAGACACGACTTATGGGACGTCCCGTGATTCACTTTGAAGTTGGATGCCGCGATTTGCGGAAAACTCAGGAGTTTTACAAGAAGATGTTTGACTGGAAGATCGAAGTGTTTGGACCTGCAGCGATGATTGCGGCGGAAGGGAACGGAATCGGAGGGCACATTACCTCCTTGGGCCATGAACCCCACAATTACACGATTTTCTATGTCGATGTGGAGGATGTGGCGGCGTATTTGAAGAAGGCGGAATCGTTGGGAGGGAAGACTCTTGTTCCACCGGTGGATATTCCCACAGGAACGTTTGCATGGATGCAGGATCCGGAGGGAAACACCGTAGGGCTGTGGAAGCCTAAGGCGTGACCCTCTCTTCTGGATAAGTCGCCTGAACTAGCTGGCGCGCAGACTAAATGGACAATTTTCCGCCGCGCCGTTGGCCGCCGGCTGGATTCACGCCCGACAGCCGGTGCAATCCGCTGCGCTGTAGCGCAAACAGAATTGCCCAGGCAATCACACCGACCACACAAGCGGCGATAAGAATGATCAAGAGCGTCGGGAGTAGCATGAGCTGCTGTGCTGCATGAATCGGACCGACGTTAGGACGTGAGTAGGATACGGACGCGGAGATGGACTTGGCCTTGTCGATCGTCAGCAAAATCCCCACCAGGATAATCACCATCAGCGAAACTGTAGCTTTCGGAAAGCGAAACTCAGAATGCATGCTCAGCCTCCTTGTTGAAAATAACGCACTGCCATC
>Ga0070765_100000589_pt1 | contig 21805 bp, 9 predicted proteins | sample HubBroMetageWFT5_FD_71516 | JGI IMG/M metagenome (GOLD analysis project Ga0070765, IMG submission 71516) | Warmed and freeze-thawed soil microbial communities from the Hubbard Brook experimental Forest, New Hampshire - Hubbard Brook CCASE Soil... | ecosystem: Environmental > Terrestrial > Soil... | reverse complement strand
TGAGGGTAGTAAGCAGCACGGGCGACGCCAATTTGGGCGTTGGCGGCGACGAGCAACTGTTCGGATTGGCGAATGTCGGGTCGGCGCTCGAGAAGTTCTGAGGGAAGGCCCGCGGGAACTTCGGGGGGATGAGGTTGCTCGGTGAGGCGGAGGCCTCGGGTTATCGGACCGGGGTTGTCTCCCAGCAAGGTGCTGATGAAATTTTCTTCTTGCTGAATGCGGCGTTCGAGGTCGGGGATTTCTTCGCTGGCGGTATAGACAAGTTGTTCGGCCTGGCGGACGTCGAGTTCGGACGTGTTGCCGTGATTTGAGAGGACCGAGGTGAGACGAAGCGATTCGCGGCGCGCGGTCAAAGCGTTTTGCGAGAGTTCCAACTGAAGATCGAGCGCGCGGAGTTGAAAGTATGATGAGGCGACGTTGGCGACCAGGGAGCTGATCACAGCGCGGCGGCCCCACTCCGTGGCCAGCAGGGAGGCACGGGCGGATTCCGTGGCCCGGCGATATTGTCCCCAGAAATCGAGTTGCCAGGAGGCGGAGAGATTCAGCTGTCCGGTGGATTGCTCGATTGCCGGAAAGATGATGGATTTCGAAGTGCGCTGCGCGGAAAGATCCGCGCCGGCGCTGACGCTGGGAAATTGGTTGGAGCGCGTGATGCCCAGCTGGGCTTGCGCCTGGAGCACACGGGTGGCAGCGATGCGGACATCGTAATTCTGTTGAATGGCGGTGCGGATTAGAGATTGGAGCTGCTCATCGCGGAAGACTTCCCACCATTTTTGATCACCTAGCGAGGCGGCTTCGGCTGCGGAAGCTAGAGGCGAACTGGCGCGGAATTCCGTGGGGACGACGGCTGACGGGCGTTTGTAGTCAGGTCCCACCATGCAGCCAGAAATAAGCAGCGTGATGAGGAGCGATGCGAGGAGAGCTCTCATTTTAATCGTCTCCTGCAGCTGGGCTTGTGCGTGGAGTGGGAATTCCAGTGGCCATGGCGGCGCGGCCTGCTTTACCCATGGAGAGGCGCTCGACCACGTAGAAGACTGCCGGTATGAAGAAGATGCCGAGGGCGCTGGCCGCGAGCATGCCGCCGATCACGGCGGTGCCCATGATCTGGCGCGCGACGGAACCTGCACCGGAGGCAGTCCAGAGAGGGACGCAGCCGAGGATGAAGGCGAAGGAGGTCATGAGGATGGGCCGCAAACGTAAGCGAGCGCCTTCCAAAGCGGCGTCGACGAGCGGCTTGCCGTGTTCGTATTCTTCCTTGGCAAATTCGACGATCAGAATGGCGTTTTTGGCGGCGAGGCCGATGAGCATGACGAGACCGATTTGGGAGTACACGTCGCTTTCGATCTGCACCATGTACGTGGGAAGAAACGCGGAGAGCAATGTTCGGCGGAGCCAGAGGATGAAAAAAGCACCGAAAACTGCGACGGGAGTGCTGAGAAGGACGCTGAAGGGCAACGTCCAGCTTTCGTAGAGGGCCGCGAGAATCAGAAAGACGAACAGAAGAGAAAAGGCGAAAACCGCTGAGGCGGGAACACCTTGCTGGGCTTTTTTCTCCTGGAAAGACATGCCCAGGTAGTCGTAGCCCATTTCGCGGGGCATGGTTTGGTCGAAGACCTCTTCCATGGCGGCCATGGCCTGGCCGGCACTGAAGCCGGGAGCAGCGGCGCCGTTGATTTGGGCGGAGCGGTATTCGTTGAAGCGCATGGTGAATTCGGGGCCGGGGCGGGACTCGAATTTTGTGACCGCAGCGAGGGGAACCATCGCGCCGGTGGTATTTTTGACGAAAAACTGTCCGACATTTTCAGCGCGAGTGCGGTACTCGCCTTCCGCTTCGATGTAGACCTGCCATTGACGTCCGAAACGATTGAAATAGTTGATGAAGAGGCCGCCCATGAAGGCCTGCAGAGTCTGGTAGACATCTTTGACGGCGACACCTTGCTTGATGACTTTGTCGCGGTCTACGTCCACGAACTGCTGCGGGACGCTGGGGAGGAACGTGGTGTTGACACCCGCGATTTCCGGGCGCTTTCGGACGGCGCCGAGAAATTTGTCCAAGTTGTCGGCGAGGAATTGGACGTCGTTGCCGGCGCGGTCTTCCAGGACGAAGGTGAAGCCGCCGGATGTTCCGACGCCGGGAATAGCTGGGGGTGAAAAAGAGAACGCGATGCCTTCGGGAATCTGGCTGAGCTCGCGGTTGATGTTCTGCTTGATTTGCTGGAATTGTTCATCGCGGGATTTGCGTTCGTCCCAGGGCTTCAGAGTGACGAAGAAGAAGCCGTTGTAGCTGGTGCGGACGAAGCTGAGCAAGCTGAAACCGACGACACTGGTGGTGTACTGAACGCCCGGGGTCTTGGCGAGGGCAGCCTCGATTTTGCGAGCGACTTCATCGGTGCGCTGGAGAGAAGCGGCGTTCGGCAATTGCAGGTTGATGTAGAGATAGCCCTGGTCTTCATCGGGAAGGAAGCTGGATGGGACTTTGGTGCCGAAAAAGCCGGCGGCGGCTCCAAAAATGACCAGCAGTATCAGCGCGATGGCGCTCTTGCGAATGAGGAAGCCGCAAACGCGCACGTAGGCGTTGGTAGCGCTGGTGAAGGTCCGGTTAAACCAGTCGAAGAATTTTTTGAGCAAGCCACCGCGAGTCTTGTCTTTGGGGCGCAAGAGCAATGCGGAGAGAGCCGGGCTGAGCGTAAGGGCATTGAAGGCGGAAAGGGCCACGGAGATTGCGATGGTGACGGCGAACTGTTGATACAGACGGCCGGTAATGCCGGGGATGAACGCGGTGGGAATGAACACTGCGGAGAGGACGAGCGCGATGCCGACAACGGGGCCAGAGATCTCCGTCATGGCCTTGAGAGCGGCATCTTTTGGCGAGAGACCATCCTCGATGTGGCGCTCGACAGCTTCGACGACGACGATGGCGTCATCGACGACGAGGCCAATGGCTAGAACCAAGCCGAAAAGAGAGAGCGTATTGATGGAAAAGCCGAAAATCGGAAAGAAAATGAAGGTTCCCACGAGAGAAACAGGCACGGCTAGAAGAGGGATGAGAGTAGCGCGCCAGCCTTGGAGAAAGATGTAGACGACGACGATGACGAGAAGGATCGCGATCAATAGTGTTTCGACGATTTCTTTGATGCCTTGGGTGACGGCGAGCGTCGTGTCGAGGGAAATGACGTAGTCGATATCGCCCGGGAAGCGGGCCTTAGACTCTGCCATCAATTTTTTGAGGGCATCGGCGGCTTGCACGGCGTTGGAGCCCGGCAATTGGTAAGCGGCGATGATGGCGCCGGGTTTTCCGTTGAGGCGGCCGACGACGCTGTAATTTTGCGCGCCCAGCTCGACGCGGGCGACGTCTTTGAGGCGGACCACTCCGCCAATAGGAGTTTCGCGGACGACAATTTGGCCGAACTCTTCGGGCGAGGAGAGACGGCCGCGGGCACGCACGGAGTAGGTGAACTCCTGGCCCTTGGGAGCCGGTTCACTGCCGACCTGACCGGCGGGATTCACGGTGTTTTGGGACTGGATGGCACTGACAATTTCAGGAACAGTGATGGCGAGCTTGGCTAATTGGTCGGGTTTCACCCAAAGACGCATGGCGTACTGGCCGGCGCCGAAAATCTGGACGGTGCCGATTCCGTAGAGACGCGTGATCTGGTCGCTCAGATTGATGTAAGCGAAGTTCGAGAGAAACTGGGCATCGTAAGTGCCGTTGGGGGAATAGAGAGTGATAAGCATGAGCGGCGCAGTGACGGTTTTTTGAACCGTGATGCCGAAGTTGTTCACGTCGGCGGGCAGCTGCGAGGCGGCTTGCGTTTCACGCATCTGGGTGAGAATAAGATCGGTATTGGGATCGGTCTTCACGTCGTAATCGACGATCAGTCGCATGCCGCCATCGGCGGTGGAATTCAGCGAATACATATAGTTCATGTTGTCCACGCCGCTCATCTGCTGCTCAATGGGAGTGGCGACGGATTGCTCGATGGTGCCGGCGTCGGCGCCGACGTAGGTGGCAAGAACTTGGACTTCGGGAGGAACGATGTTCGGGAAGAGGGCGACGGGCAGAGTGAGGATGGTAATGGCACCAATAATGACCATGACGATGGAGATCACCATGGCGACGATGGGACGATTGATGAAAAATCTAGACATGGGTCAGTCCGCTCCGGCTGCTGCGGTCAGCGGTTTAGGATTGACGGATGCTCCGTCCCGCACTTTTTGCACACCTTCCACGATGACCATCTCGCCGGGTTTCACACCGCTATCGATGATCCATTCCGTTCCGACGCGCTCGCCGACTTTGACCATGCGGACGCTGACTTTGTTGTCGGTGCCAACGACCGCCAGCTGAAAGGTGCCTTGTAGCTCCACGACGGCTCGTTGCGGGACGAGGAGCGCGCCTGTGCGCGTGTAGGTAGAGGCACGAACGCGGGCGAATTGTCCCGGACGCAGGAAATTCTTTGGATTGGCAAACGCCGAGACGACGCGAATGGTGCCCGTGGTGATGTCCACCTGGCGGTCGGTATAGAGCATGTGGCCTTTGGATGGATACACGGTTCCGTCCGCGAGAATCAGTTCGAGGGGAGTACCATCTTTAGAAGACTCAAGATTGCTTTGTGCGTTGATGCCATCTGCGAGGCGCAGATACTCCTGCTCGCTAATGGGAAAATACGCTTTGATGGGATTTACCTGAGAGACGGAAGTGAGGACAGTGGTGGGGTTCACCAAATTGCCGAGCTGGACGAGGGCGATGCCGGCGATGCCATCGAAGAGAGAGGTGACATGAGTGAATCCAAGATTTAACTGAGCTTGTTCGACTTGGGCTTCCGAGGACTGAACGGCGGCTTTGGCGGCAAGATTCGCCTGGACATCGTTGTCCAACTGGCTTTGCGCGATGGCGCGCTCTTTGGCGAGAGGTGTGTCGCGATCTACGTCCAGCTGGGTCTTGCCCATTTGCGCCTGAGCTTGCGCCAACTGCGCCTTGGCTTGATCGAGTAGAGCCTGGAAGGGACGGGGGTCAATCTCGAATAGGATGTCACCTTTGTGGACGGGCGAACCCTCTTTGTACGTCTGCTTGACGATGTAGCCGGTGACTTGTGGCTGAATCTGGGCGTTGACGTAGCCGTCGAGGGTGGCGACCCATTCGCTCACGATGGGGACGTCTCTCTGTACGACGGCAATGACTTTTACTTCTGGCGGAGGGCCGAGGGGCGCGGCGGCTTTCCCACCGCAGCCAGCGAGGATAGCGATGAAGGAAAAGGCATTGGCGGTTACGAGCGTAGCGACCCTGGCGGAGTGAATAGAGCGGGGATGGCGTAGCCGCTGTGTGTGATGGAAAGGTGGACCAACAGGTCCGGCGAGTTCGAGCGACATCGATTCTCCTTGCGCGATGAGAATGGGCACACCCCTATAGTAGTTCTGATGAGTGGCATCAAGCCCCATCGAAATCAGCGAAACTGCGGGCGCGCGGCGCAGGATACATGGCCGCGCGAGTCTTCGAATCCCCATTGACGTTCCACTTAGATGTAAATGGAGAGTGGGGGGATACAAAAGAAAAAAGAGACTGACAGGCGGCGCTGGGCGTGTCCTGGCGACGCGTCAACGGCCGTTAAAGGGCGTTAAAGATCGGAAGAGGAAACCGCCCCCGCGCCCTCTGCCGGTCTGCAAATGTAGATTTGGGGCACGAGGCCAGTTTCTCTTTGATAGGACTTGGCCATTTTCTCTTTAAATTCCCCGGCGTAGCGCGCATCGACGAGGTTGATGGTAGCGCCGCCAAAGCCACCGCCCGTCATGCGCGCACCGAAAACTCCTTTTTGCTGGAAGGCCAGGTCCACCATCAAATCCAGTTCGCGGCAACTGACTTCGTATAAGTCGCGCAAACTGCGATGGGATTCGGCCATGCGCATTCCGAATCGCACGATATCACCGGAGCGAAGCGCCTCAGCGCTGTCGAGCACACGCGCATTCTCCGTGACAATGTGCAGTGCGCGCTTGTAGGTGACCTCCGAAAGGACATCGCGATGCTGTTCCAGCTGCTCGATGTTCACATCTCGCAGCGCACGAATCCCCGGCAAGACTTCGGCGAGCCGGCGGACAGCCGATTCGCAATCCGCGCGCCGGCGATTGTATTCGCTGGAGGCCAGTTCGTGCTTGACCATGGTGTTGCTGATCACCAGTTTGACGGATTCAGGAATCAAGAGAGACTTAAAGGTCAGCGCACGGCAGTCGAGCATCAAAGCGTGGTCCTCTTGTCCGTGCAGGGAAACGAATTGGTCCATGATTCCCACACGAGCGCCGACGAATTCGTTTTCTGCTTTTTGGCAGAGTTGCGCCAATTGGACGCGGTCCGGAGACCAGCCAGACTGATTGGCGAGAACCAGCGCGGTCGCGACCTCGATTGCAGCGGAGGAGCTAAGACCCGCGCCCATGGGGACTTCGCTTTCGATCAGAAGATTCGCGCCGTGCAGCCGGAATCCGGCCTGCTCAAGTTGCAGTGCCACGCCGACGGGATAGTCACTCCATGTTTTGGAAGGCTGCAGCGCTGGCGACGACAGGTCCGCTTCCGCCGAAGCGGAAAACTCCTCGGAGTAAATGTTGAGTTTGCGATCTTCTCTGGGGCCGGCGGCAACCCAGCAGTAAAACTCAATGGCCGCGGGCATGGCGAAGCCGTCGTTGTAATCCGTGTGCTCGCCGATCAGGTTGACGCGTCCTGGGGCGCGGTAGACCTGCGGGGTCGCGCCAAATCTGGCACGAAACCGCTCAACTATGTTCGACCGTCGTGTCATCAATTTTTTTTAGGCCACGGTCAATCCCAGAAGGGAAACCGCTGAAGCTATTGACAAATTGGCACTCACAAAGTTGCGAGGGTACATGAGGTTGTGGCTCGCCGCAAGCGCCCGTCAGACCGGACGCGTTGCGAGCGGCGATTTCAGGGCATAGAATGGCGGGAAGTATGGAAAACAGACGTGATGCCGCGCGGAGAGAAAAGAAATTTCTCTTGATGATGAAATGGTGGCATCGTTGTCGGCGCTCATTCGAAGGAGAGCAGAACCGAAGTGGAGAGGTTCTAGGCATAGTAGCCGTCATGCTGATGATTTTTCCCAGCGCGGTAGCTTTCGAGCAGGATGCTCTTCCCCAATTTTCCGGTGCCGCCACTATCCAAGGCACGATTCGGGACACCGCTGGCAAGCCCGTAGCTCTTGCGACTGTGGTTCTTGAAGAAAAGAACAACGCAACGAAGGTCGAGACGAAAACGAATGCGGCCGGGGCTTTCGTACTTTCCGCGGGGCACGCCGGAACTTATACCGTTCGAGCGGGAAAAACTGGATTTAGTGATTCTGTTGCAGACTCGCTGGTATTGTCGCTGGGTGACAAGAAGCATGTTGATTTTGTTCTCCAGGCGCCGCCGGCGTTTACGCTTAAATCTCCTGAGTCGACGCCGACGAAAGCCTCGCCAGGAGCGATAGAATTCGCGGACGAGCCGAATTTCACCGTGGCTGGAGTAACCGATTGGAGCAATCTCGGCCTGCATGGTTCCGCAGCCAGCTCGAAAACCAGTGAATCGCTCGCCAAGGAAACGCTGACGCTGAAATCCAGCGAGGCGGAAATGGCGCCCGCAAAAAATCGGGGGAAAGAATACCAGGCGGCTTCGGCATACATCGAGAAGGGCGACTTTTCGGGAGCTCGTGAGCAAGTCCGAAGAGCGCTTGCGCTCGCTGATAACGCAGAAGGCCATCGTCTGCTGGGCGAACTGGATGAGCGGCTGAACGACCCGCTTGAGGCGGTGCGCGAATTTGAGCAAGCGGCACGCATGGATCCCAGCGAGCAGAATTATTTCGAATGGGGGGCGGAGTTGCTCCTGCATAAAGCGGCTGAACCAGCCGTGGAGATTTTTAAGCGCGGGTCCAGCGAGCATCCAAACTCCGCAAGAATGATGACCGGGCTTGGGGCGGCACTTTACTCCGCTGGCTCGTACGATGAAGCGGCGCGCCGCCTGTGCGATGCTTCGGACTTGCAGCCCGCAGACCCCACTCCCTATCTTTTTCTCGGCAAGATAGAAAAGGCGACGCCGGCACCGCTGCCGTGCAGCGAGCAGAAGCTGGCGCGGTTTGCGCAAGAGCAGCCCAGGAATGCTCTGGCCAATTACTACTACGCGATAAGCCTCTGGAAGCGCGAAAAAGGATCTGAAGATCCAGCGGCCTTCAAACAGGCTGAAGAGTTTCTCGAAAAAGCCGTGGCCGTCGATCCCAAGATCGGCGAAGCATATCTTCAGCTGGGAATTGTGCATTTCGCGCAAGCTGATTCTGAGCAGGCCGTTCGCGATTACAAGAAAGCGATTGAAGCAGACCCGAGCCTTGGCGAGGCACATCGCCAGCTGGGTCTGGCTTACCAACGAATTGGTGATAAAACAAAAGCTCAGCCGGAATTTCAAGCATTTGAGCAGATCGAAAAAACAGAGGCCGCCGAACTCGAACGCCAGCGGCGCGAACTTCGGCAGTTCCTGATTATCCTGAAGGACGAGCCGACGGCCGCTCCGCCGCGTTAAGAAACCCGACGAACTCTCCGTTTTGGCTATTTGGTTTTGGGTTTGACAGCCGCGACGATACCGCTGCCTTCGCGGATGGTGAGAATCTGGTTGGCAACTACTTCGGTGAACCGCTCCATCTTCTGGGTGGTCGGCCACTTCACTTCGATTAGATCCACTTTTTGAATTTTTCCGAGGCCGAAGTGCAGACGCAGGTCGCTTTGCGACATGACGCTTGTGCCGCTGTGGACCTCGTCAATTTGGGCATGCTTGCCCGTCACGATACGGACGCGCGCGCCAATGGCGGTGCGATTGCACGTCGTCCCGATCAATTTGATCTTGATCCAATTCTGCTTGTTGCCGCCGTCATTGCGAAGCAGAGAAGGCAAATCGTTCATGTTCAAGATGAGGGCATCGATGTCGCCATCGTTGTCGTAGTCGCCGAACGCGGCGCCGCGGCTCGAGAACCGCTCGCTGATACCGAGTCCCATTTCGGGCGAAACGTCCTTGAACCGTCCATCGCCGAGGTTCTTATAAACCAGACGCGGGTTCTTGAAAGTCTGGCCGGTATCGTGGCCCTCGATTTCCGGGTACACGTGGCCGTTGACCTGGAGGAGATCTGGCCAGCCATCGTTGTCGTAGTCGATGAAGCCGCAGCCCCAGGCGACGTACTGGTTGTTGATTCCGATTCCGGAGGCAAACGTGACGTCATTGAACGTGCCATCCGCATTGTTGTGGTAGAGGTTGCAAGTGTCATCGGCAAAATTCGTTTTGAAGATGTCGAACCAGCCGTCGCAGTCGTAATCAGCAACGGCTACGCCCATGCCAGCCTGCTCATGGCCATTCTCACTGTAAGCGCAGCCGGCGATCACCGCGACATCCGTAAAAGTGCCGTCGTGATTGTTGTGAAAAAGAATGCTCGGTTGCGAATCGACGGCAACATAAATATCGGGCCAGCCGTCGTTATCGAAATCGTAGGAAACAGGTGTGATGGAATAGCGCGGGCCGGGTTTTAGGATCCCCGATTGTGCGGAGACGTCCGAGAAAGTTCCGTCGCCGTTGTTGTGATAAAGAACGTTGGTTTCGCCGGGAAGGCCGCGCGGGCCGCACATCGTGGGGATACCTTTCCACTGGCAAACGGGGGGCTCGGTTGGCGACGGAGTTTTTTCCGGATCGAGTTTTATGTAGTTACAAACGAAAAGATCGAGGTGCCCATCGCGGTCGTAGTCGAGCCAAGTGCAGCCAGCGCCCCAGCGGATTTCTTCGTTGTAGACGCCAGCCTTGTGCGTAGCGTCGGTGAAAGTGCCATCGCCGTTGTTGTGAAACAGAATGTTATGGCCCCAGAAGCAGCAGAAGAGATCGTCCCAGCCGTCGTTGTCGTAATCGCCGACGCAGACGCCCGTCTGCCAGCCCGTGCGCGCCAGGCCGGATTTTTCCGTAACATCGGTGAAGGTTCCGTCGCGGTTATTCTTGTAGAGATGAGAGGTGGGAGATTTGCCGGGCAGCCAGTTAGTGTTGAAGCGTGACCCGTTCGTCAAATAAATATCCAGCCAGCCATCATTGTCATAGTCGAAAAAGGCCAGGCCGCTGCCTTTGGCTTCAATGATGTATTTTTTTTGATCGATGCCGCCCCAAACGTTCGGGGAATTTAGTCCGGCTTCCTTGGCGACGTCGACGAACATAACGGGCGAAGCCGGGTGTGATGTGGAAACGCGCGGACTTGATGCTTGAGGATGGGGTGGAACCGCCGCTTCGAGGAGCAAGGAGCGTTTCCATTTCCACAGCGGGCTGGTGAGCGCGTCCAGCAACGTACTTCCCAGAAGGGCCGAAGAAGAAGCTAGGAAACGCCTGCGGAGAGGGTTCATGATCTACGGCTTATCCCGTCCGAAGCCGGCCTTGGCGCAAAGTCGAGCAGGTCAGGTGCATTTGCTGGGTTTACCGCATGTCGTCTCTTCATCGGCTAGCCACGCTTGGCGCGATTTTTGGAAACGATCGCAACACAATCCCAGCACCCTCTTTCACAGCAATGATTCGATCTGTGGGCACGTTCGTCAACTTGTCGACTTGCCCGCTGGGCCAGGTAATTTCCAGAGATTCAATTTTGGTGCGCTTGCCGAGACCAAAAAAAATCCTCGGGTCGCTAGCCGACATATAGCTCATGCCGCCTTTTGCCTGTTCGACATGCACGAACCCTTCGGAGGTTAACTTGAGCGAAGCGCCGATGCCATCGCGATTCGAACGCGTGCCGATGAGCAGAACTTCCAGCCAGTGATTGGCGTTGCCTCCATCATTGCGGAGGAGTTCAGGATAATCGCCGCGGACATTGATGGCGATGTCGGTGTCGCCGTCGTTGTCGTAGTCAGCGGTGGCGATGCCGCGCCCGGCGATGGGCCGGGAGAAGTCAGGACCGAGAGAGTCCGAAACTTTCTCGAACTGGCCCTTTCCTGCATTGCGGAACATGAGCAAAGGTTCCTTGTACGTCACTTCGCTGTGGTAGAGCTGAACGTTGTCCAGCATGGCGCCGTTCAATTGCACGATGTCGTTCCAGCCGTCGTTATCGTAATCCAGAAACTTCATGGAAACGCCGCTCATTAGGATCGCCTTGTTGCCGATGCCGGAGCGATAGGTGTAGTCGTCGAAAGAGCCGTCGTGATTGTTGTGGTAAAGGCGATTCAATTCGAAATCGAGATGCGTGACGTAAACATCGAGCCAGCCGTCGCCGTCCACGTCCGCGGCGTCGATACCCATACCCGCTTCGTAGCGCCCATCTTCGCTGGCCGCCAAACCGGAAACGAGCGAGACATCCTGAAAAGTTCCATCGTGTTTGTTGAGGAAGAGAAAATTGGGCCACGTGTCGTTGGCGATGGCGATGTCTGGCCAGCCGTCGTTGTTGAAGTCTGCGAGGACCACACCCATGCCTTTCGATTCGGGTTTGCCGACGCCCGATGAATCGCTCACGTCGGAGAAGGTTCGATCGTGATTGTTATGATAGAGCTTGGTTCTCTGGCCTTTGTAGTTGCCCGGATTGCAATAAGAACGATAGCCGGGACGCCGTTCGCCGCACCATAGGTTGGTCTTGGGCGTCCACTCGATGTAATTGGTGACCACCAGATCGAGCCAGCCGTCCTTATCGTAGTCAAACCATCCTGCGCTGGTGGACCAGCCGCCTTCATCCGCTACGCCGGCTTTGGCGGTTACGTCCGTGAAGGTTCCATCGCCATTGTTGTGATAGAGAATCGCGCGGCCATAGCCGGTGACGTACAGATCGGGATAGCCATCGTTGTCGAAATCTCCGACGGCGACGCCTTGACCGTAATGTCCGGCACCTCCGAGGCCGGCTTTTTCGGTGACGTCGGTAAACGTGCCGTCGCCATTATTGCGGTAAAGCGCGGATCGCAAGGGCTGAGCGGGTTTGTAAGCATCGGTTTCGCCCGATTGCACGAAGAAAAGATCCATCAAGCCATCCTGGTTGTAGTCGAGCCAGGCGACCCCGGTGCCCATGGTCTCCAGGTAATACTTTTCTTCGGTTTGCGTAGAGTCTTGAAGAAAGGTAATTCCCGCCTCTTTTCGAACGTCGGTATAGCGGACAGTTATGCGAGAGTCTTGCGCTTTAGGAGTTTGTCCGGCGAGGGCCATCTGAAAGAGGGTCATGCCAACGACCGCGGTCAGCGCCAGGATTGCGCAGCACATGCTTGTGAGAAACCGTCGCCTGCCTGCGGGTTTTTTATCCATTCCAAACTGGTCTCGACAGTGTTCGTTCCGTCAGCAGCGGGGCAATCATGCTTTCAACATTGTGAAATGATTAAGCGCTTAACGCATTCTAGCCCTGGCCATCGACGCGTTCAACCGCAAGTTTCCGCCGTGATTTCAAAGTGTGCGGTCGGCGAGCGAGAGCGCTAGCTGAAGTAACTGCAACCTGGCAGCCATCGGCATTGGTTCGCGAATCGTAGACGGCACATCCGGTGCTCGGGACAACGCTTCTTCGATGCGGTTGATGTCCAAGCCTCCGGCGGTAGTGCTGCCCTTAAAGCGATTCAACACCTCTCGCGCTTTGGCGATTTCTCCGGTTTGATAATAAAAAACTCCCAGCGTCGAATAACTCCCCGGCCATTCCGGAAGCAGATTCACGGCTCGTTCGAGATTCTCTTCTGCCTGCGGCGTCTTACCCTCCAGGACGGAGACCAGTCCCAAGCCCCAGAAGATTTTTCCGGAGCCTGGAATTCGCGCCAGACCTTTCCGCAACGTCTCTTCCGCACCGCCGGTATTGTTCTCGCGCAACTGCACCAGCGCGAGCGAGAGGTAATACTGATCGTTATCCGGATTTCGGGTGATCGCGTTTCGAAAAATCTCGGAAGCCCGCGAAGTCTCGCCAAGATGCGCGTGAATATCTCCGAACAGAGCCAAAAAGGAACCGTCCTGCTGGCCTTGCGCCGAAACTTGCTTGGCAGCTTCGAGCGCCTGCTCATAGACGCCTTTGCGGAAGTACGCATCGGCGAGATCAAATTTCACGTCATCTGAGTCGGGATTCGCGCTCAAGGCCGTCTGAAAATGCTGGATGGCGTCGTCGTAGAAACGAAAACGCGCCAACAGCACGCCCACTCCGGTCTGCGTCCGGTAGTCGCCAGCGCTCAGCTGATCGAGCTGCCGGATTGTCTTGCGGGCTTCTTCGGGCTTTCCAAGTTTTAGATAAGTTTCCGCGAGCAGATAGAGATTCTGAGGCTGGTCCGGGTGTTTGCTGACCTCCTCGGTCAGCTGAGTCAGGTCCAGTTGGGTGCGGTCCTGACTGGAAAGGCTGGAGCGGTTGTCCACGTAATCGAAAAGATGCTGGTACGGATAGGGACCGGCGGGAGCATTTTTCGAGAGCGTTTGAAATACATTCAAATCCCTCTGTGCGGCGTCCATCTGATGGAGGCTTCTCTCCACCATGGCCAGCTTGTAGTATCCAGCGGCAGGCTCGCGGTTCACCTTGACATATCGCCGCAGGAGGTCTGCTGCCTCCTGGAATTTTTTGCTCTCGATTCGTAAATTCGCCAATTCCAGCATCGCTTCAGAAAGATCGGGCTTTGCGCGCAGGGCGGCCTGAAAAAGTTCCTCGGCCCGCGCGTGATTGCCTTGGTGCTCCTCGATATAGCCCATGTTGAATAGGCAGGAGGCGTTGTGAGGATCTTGCTTGAGGCCAGCTTCAAAATACTTCCTGGCTTCATCGAATTGTCCAAGATGCCGGTAAGAGAGTCCCATGAATGCGTAGGATCGTGCCGAGGGGTCTACTTCGATCAGCGTCTTGAACTCCTCAATAGCTTTTTCCGCTTTTCCTGACATGAAATAGCTCTCACCCAAGGCTGCGCGGAGATCGGCTCGCCGCGGTGCGATTTTCAGGCCCGATTCCAGCAGAGGGATCGCATCTTCGAAATAGTTTTGGGTCATGCTGACGCGCGCCAGAAGAAAAATCACGTCCGTATTCTGAGGAGCGAGCTTGTGGGCGGCCACCAGCAAATCCATAGCATCGACAGACCTGTTTTGTTCCTGGTAGACCTCTGCGAGCAAGTAGAGCGTTTCGGGGGAATCGGATTTCAGCTTCAGCGCGCGATTCAACACCAGTTCCGCTTTCGCGTATTCGTCGCTCCGAAGATAGGCCTGGCCGAGGTTGTACAGAATCTCCAGCGTCTCCGGCTGGAGCGCGTTGGCCTTTTCCAGTTCGAGTTGAGCCGCCCGGTACTGTTTTTCGGACGCCAGCAGCACGCCGAGCGTGAAATGCAATTGCACGTCGTCTTTGTTTTGCGCGGAAAGATCGTTAGCCAGCTTCAGCCCTTGCGCAGTTCGGCCGGCCCTAAGATAAGCGCGGATTAAGTTGGATCGAGCAGCGATGTCCAGAGGGCGCACACGTTGAAAGTGAGAGATAGCTACTACAGGCGAACCGGTGGCCATTAGGAGCAGGCCCAGATTATAGTTTCCGTCGCGATTCCCGGGCTCTAGACGCAAGACCTTCCTGAATTCCTTCTCTGCCAGATCGAGCTTATTTTGCGCGACGTACAAGTTCCCAAGGTTGTTGAGCGCCCTGGTGGAGTTTGGGTCGAGTTTCAGCGCTTGCTGGAAAGACTGCAAAGCGTTCGCGTACTCTTTCTCGTCGGTGTTGACAATCCCCAACAGAGTGTAGGCATCGACGCTGGAAGGATTCCGCTGCAGTTCGTCCTGTATTTTCTTTTTGGCCTCAGCGATGGAACCTTGACGAAGCAGTTCTTCTGCTTCCTGAAGAGTGGGCGAAATCTTCAAGGGTTGCCGGGCATCGCCGCGGCCGGATACGGTTTGCTCCGCCAATCCCCTGGCCGAAATGAGAACCATTATCAGCGCAAGAATTCGGAGCAGCCTGAACGGGCTCCCGGCGCTCTTCGATGGACCCTGAAGTGACGCGCCGCTACGCATTTCGCAACTTTCCTCCGAGTGCGCTCTAATACAACGGTTGAACGCTCAATTTAGCATCTCCAGCGCTTGCTGAGCCAGCTTGTGCTGCGGCTGTTGATGGAGCAGCGCCACCAACACTTCTCTGGCTTTCTCTTTATCCTTCAAAACGATGTAGAGCCGCGCGAGATTGAGATAGGCTTGGTCGTAGTTGGGGGCTATGCGAATACAAGTCTCGAAGCTCTCCTTCGCTTTGGAATAGTTTTCTTGACGGACAAAGAGGACGCCCAAGTTGTTGAGCGCGTCGGGATAATCCGGACGCAAGCTCACCGCTTTTTCCAAATAGCTCGAAGCGCGCTCAAGTTGATCCTGCCGCGCGTAAAGCATTCCCAAACTGTAGCTCGTCTCTGCATTATCAGGTTCCATTTCAAGAGCGCGGCTCAGCAATTTTTCCGCTTCTTCAACCGCTCCTTGCCGTCGATAGAGGTTTCCGAGGTTCAGCATAGCAGTGACGTAGCCGGGCCTTAGAGACAAAGACTCTTGGAAGTTGCGGATCGCCTCCTCTGTCTGACCCTCCTGTCCTGCGACCATTCCGAGGTTGTTCCAGGCTTCTGGGTAGTCCGGACGCAGCCTCACCGTCTGCTCGAGGTACCGCCGCGCCTCCTGCAAAGCGTTTTTTCGGAGATGGAGCGTTCCCAGGTTGTAATAGGCTTCCGGCTCTTGCGGCTTGGCGGCGATGACTTGTCGGAAGGATGCCGCGGCTTGCTCGAGATAGCCGCGCTGAAACATAGCTACTCCATACGTAAAGTCGTTGCGTTGAAACACGTCCTGGTGCAGTGTTCCTTCAAAGGGAAGCGCACTCCTCGTACGAGCAGTTGCGGTTCCCGGCACTGATTTCAGGTCTTCTGCGAGCCGTTCAGGATTCACCGGCCCTTGGTAAACCTTGACGATCATGCCGTCCGGATTCACAAGAAACGATGTTGGGAGTGCAAGATCCCTGCGACGGTCAAACAGGTAGCGATAAATAATATTATAGATGCCAGTCACCTCTTGTGTTCCGAGCAGGATCGGGAAGGAGAGTCCCTCCTTCGCGACGAAGGATCGCACCGCTGCAACATCGCCAGGTTCATCCAGGTTGATCCCTAAAATGCGCAGCCCGTTTGCGAAAGTTGACTGGTGCCTCTGGAGAGCGCGCAACTGCTCTCCAGAAGCCGGCGCAGCCGTCGCCCAAAAGTGAAGCAACACGAAGCCTCGGAACGACTTAGGATCGCGCATATTACCAGCGAGGTCGGGTAACGAAAACTCCGGCGCGCTCAACGGCTCGATGAGCCATGTCTCCACCGACGAAGGCAGCGCTTCCGGCCTTTGAGGGTCGCTAGCTCGCTCGTAAGACGCAGGTGCAGCAGCAAACTCCTTTGCCGTAAAATTCTCCGAGCCCTCTTCGATCTCAATTCGGCGGTTCACCGGCAGTTGCTCGAACACCCGCATCAGCCCGCTGGGCCAGCGAACAGTTGCGCGGACGGCTCCCCGAGTTTTCCCAACTCCAAAAAAAAGCTCCTTGGTGTGCTGGGATAAAAATCCGGACCCGGCTTGGAGATATTTCGTCTGGCGATGCCCTTCGGCTTCGACCATTACCGCGGCCCCGATCGCATCGCGATTGCTTTTTTTCCCCCGCAAACGAATCGCGATCGAGTTGCCGAGCTCCTTCAACGCATTGCGCAAAATCCGGAGCTGCGGCGCGTTTCGGTTTTTGAGCACAACTTCCAAACGGCCGTCGTGATCCAGGTCGGCCAGCGCAAACGCTCGGCTGTCGTCGGGAAAATCCAATCCAACTGTGCCTGAGATGTCAGAAAACGTCCCATCGTGGTTATTCACATAGAAAACGTTCCGTTCGTAACCGTTCCAGGAGGCATCCGACCGGATCAGTTCGTTGATAGCGTTCCACCCCAGCTCATATTTCACCGACGGCGAGGGATTCCGCGGAGAATTCGCCACGACCTGCCGCCAGAAGAAGCTCGCGACATCGCCCGCGTCACACCCCGTAGCGTTAGACCCAGAAATATAGCCGTTCGCGATGTACAGGTCTGGATACCCGTCATGATCAAAGTCCCAGGCGTCGGAGGACCAAGCCCAGCGGCCCACATCAACTCCTGCCGCGCGGCTTATGTTTTGAAACTTCCCATTTCCTTGATTTCGATACAAGGAATTGCCGCGCGCATGTTGGCGGTAAAACCCGCGGATCGTCTCCGGATCTTGTTCATGAAAACGCTTTTGTTCGGAAACGCGCATGCCCGCGGGAGACCACATGTTCGCAACATAAACATCCTGGTTGCCGTCGTTGTCGAAGTCGAACCAGCACGCGCTCATGCCGGCCCCGGTGTCCTCGACGCCCGCCTCCGCGGAGACCGCCGTGAATTTCCCGGCGCCGTTGTTGCGATATAAGTTACTTCGCCCGAAGTCGTTCGCCACATACAAATCCGGCGCGCCGTCGGAGTTGTAATCGCCCCAGGCGCACGCGAAACTGTAGCGGTCGTTGTCCACGTTCAATCCCGCCGCCTCCGTGCGATCCTGAAAGGTTGCGTTCCCTTCGTTGTGAAGCAGAAAGTTCGGCGGCCCATTGCGCGCGTCGAAATACGGAGCAGGATAGTGATACTGGTCCAGACCCACGTAGTAGTTGTAAAGGCAGAAATAAATATCGAGACGTCCGTCGCCGTCATAGTCGGCTACGGCTGCCTGCGCGAACGTCCCCTCTGGAGGGCGTGCAAACTGGAAGGCGTCGCGTTTCAGCAAAAACTTTCCGTTCCCTTGGTTCAGAAAGAGCAGCGGCCCGCTGCCACAAACCACCAGAAGGTCCTGCAGCCCCTTGTTCTCAAAATCAGCGAACAGCGCGCACGCTGTTCCGTCCAGCACGCCCACGCCAGCCTTCTCCGTCACATCCTCGAAAGTTCCATCTCCGCGATTGTGATAGAGCCGGTTCGGAAGTCCCGGGGGCTGGCACACGTACAGATCATCGAGTCCGTCGTTGTCCATGTCACCCACCGCCAACCCGTTGTTCCCGTAAATGTCGATGCCGCACGCCCCATCCAAAATCGTGCGCCAATAGTCCACCCCGTGAAGCATCTGCTTTCGGTACGATTCCGTTTGGCCAAGCGCTTGGGAGGTAACGTCAATGAATATCGGTGCGTGAGCCCGGCTAAGGGTTTCTTCGGCCGCCTCCCATTGAACCACTCGCCATTCGACTGCTTCACTTTCGCCGCGCGACCACTGCGTCTTCCAATATCCGACACGCTCCTCGCGACCTGCGTCTTTTCGCGTGCCGACGAGGTCATACCGAATATCGACGCGGAACAACCGCGAAGCGCTATCGATTTCTTCGATTCCAGTAATTTCGAATTCCGCCGTCTCCACCTTCGACATGGGGGCGAAGTAAGTCTTAATCTCTTGAAGAAAACGCTCCCGGCCCGATACGACATCGGTCGCAAACCGTCTTCGAAAAACTTCGATCGCATCCCCCGAGCGCAAGGCGCTTTGCTGAACTGGAACCAGCGACGTGGCTTGCAGCGAAGTAGCCAGAAATTTCGCCAATACACCGATGGCCGGTGAACCTGCTTTAAGAGCTTGGCTCCATTCATCAAGAAGGCGCTTGATTTCAACCGCGTACTTTTCCGTGATGAATTCATCCGAGCCTGGAACGGCCTTGCGAAGAATGTCATCAAGCGGGGATTTCGCGGGATAGTGCGGCGTTACACGAAAATCAGCGAAGTTGAAAGTGGCGTTACAATCGGCCGGGCTCTCCGCGCGCAACGGCCGGAACGCCCGCGCATGCATGGGCGCAGGCAGCAGCAGAACAGGCGCCCAGCGCATTCGCCGCAGGAACGTCCGCCGGGAGAAAGCGTCGTCTTTGTCTCTCTGGCGCGTCATTTTCGATTTTCCCCGCCAACTCCGCTCGGCCTCTGCATGCTAGCACCGAGGTGAAGCGGGGCCAACGAGGAACGCGCCAACTCGGCAGTGCCACAGGTCTCGCCTGCGACCTTTGGCGATTGAAACGCAAAATGCCCTAATCCAATCAGGCTCTTTCAGAGGGAGCGGGCCCTGATGAATCGCGCAAAATCAGTTCAGCGGGAATTTGGTATTCCTTACCGTGAGGATTGGCGGAGCAGGAGAGTTCATGGAGAGCGTCGGCGGCCATCTCGCCCAGCATGTCCCGGTGGATGTCCACTGTTGTTAGCGAGGGATTACTGTATTCGGCCAAGCGAGTGTTGTCGAATCCGGTCACCGAAATATCCTGCGGTACGCGGCAGCCGCCTTTCAATAATCCCTTAATGACGCCTACGGCAGTGAGATCGTTCACAGCCATTACTGCAGTCGGTCTTGGTGACAGTTTTGCGATACTCAACCCCGCCGCCAAACCGCCCTCGAAGCGCAAGTCTCCGTGTATCACAGGCCCCGGCTCCATTCCCCAATCGCGCATACACTTTTCGTAGGCTTCCAACCGGGCCATGTTCGACTTGAGCTTTGGCCGCCCGGCGATAAAGGCGATCCGCCGATGCCCGTACTCGTGAAGGTGCTCCACGATTTGCTTGATTCCCGAGAAGTAGTCGATGCGCAGCTTGCTCACGTAGCCCCGAACAGGAGCGAGGTCCAGGAAAATGACAGCAATCCTTCTTCGCTCAAGTTCTTGGATAAGTTGCGAGCTGATCTCCGACGTCATGATCGCCACGCCGCGCACGTTATGCTCCATCATCCGCTCCGCGGCCTCGCGCGTTCTCCGCGGATCGTAATTCGTGTCGCTGAGAATGGCGTCGTACCCAAGCTGTCGCGCGCGCGTTTCGAAACTCTTGATTACTTCGGGGAAGAACGGATTCACAATGTCGGAAACAATGATTCCCATGGTGCGGCTGTCGCGCGAAGCCAGGTGACGCGCGTGCGCGTTCGGAAAATATCCCAGGCGCTTCACCGTCAAGAGCACCAGGCGGTGCGTCCGCGGGCCCACTTTGCCCGTCTTGTTCAACACGTTGGAAACCGTCGCCGTGGACACACCCGCGGCCTTGGCCACATCACGAATGGTTAAACCCATGGCGCTAGCATTCTGCTGTCCTCGACCAACTTCGACGTTACACCGAATCTCGGCATCCGGGAATCGCCGGCTGCGCAGAGTATAAATCAAAAAAAGTGCTTGACAACACGCAAATTGCCGTGATACCTGCTAGGTTAAGCGGTTAAGTGCTTTCGCGTAACTGCGTATGGGGTTAAGCGGTTTACTTCCATTCCGGGGTTTTGGGCTAGTCACGTTTACTGAGATTTGTCGCGTGGAGCGCGGGGCTTCTGGCCAGGTCCGATCAGGCGTCAGCGGCTCGGCTTAGAACGTTTAACGGCGTGCCAGCTTGGGATCGTCTATCGACGGGCCGCGTCTGTCGGGATTGCGCGAATAGCGCCGGGTAATGGACCGAGGAGGAAGTTCATGACGCGAATCGCAAGTTCAGGATTGATCCGGCGAGCATTCTTGGGGATGACCGCCGCATTTGTGCTGATGCTTTTGTGCGTGATGCCGCTGCGCGCTCAAGTCGACGCCGGCTCCATCTTGGGGACCGTTACTGACGCCTCGGGTTCAGCCGTTCACGGCGCCACAGTCACGATCACTAACGAAGGAACGAACGCCACTCTCTCCACCACTACGGGAAACGATGGCGTTTATAAATTCACGCCTGTAAGAATCGGGAGTTATAGGCTCACCGTAAACCTCCAAGGCTTCGAGGCGATCGCACGGCCCCACGTTACGGTGAACGTGGGTGAAAATGTGGTCGCGGATTTTTCCCTCAAACCTGGCAACGTCACTACAACCATTGAGGTCACTGCCACCGCTCCTGTGCTCCAGTCCCAGGACGCTTCCGTGGGCCAGGTGGTCGACGAGCGCAGCGTTAACGATCTTCCCTTGAACGGCCGGAATTTTACCTTTCTGGCCCAGCTTGCTGCCGGCGTCAACACGCCTCAAGCCGACACGCGTGGCAACGCAGCTAGCGGGGCCTTCTCTGCCAACGGCAATCGCCCCGCGCAGAACAATTACCTCCTCGATGGTATCGACAACAACTCGGACACCGTGGACTTCCTCAACGGCACCAACTACGTCGTTCTTCCTCCGGTCGATGCCGTCCAGGAGTTCAAGGTGCAAACCTCTGACTTCAGCGCCGAGTTCGGCCGCTCCGGCGCTGCCGTCCTCAACGCCACCATCAAGTCCGGCACCAACGAGTTCCATGGAGACGTATGGGAGTTCTTCCGCAACGACAAACTCGATGCCGCCGACTTTTTTGAAAACGCCCATAATGTTCGCAAGGGTGAACTACGTCAGAACCAGTTCGGCTTTACCGCCGGTGGACCCGTTTACATCCCGAAATTATTTAACGGCAAAAACAAAGTCTTTATCTTCGGCGACTATCAGGCCCTTCGCCGCGTTCAAGGAACGATTCTGACTGGCGCGGTTCCCAGCGCGGCAGAGCGCAGCAGTGGTTACACCAACTTCCAGGATCTCATCGCCGCTCAAGTAAGCTCGGGCACAGTTACCGACGCCTTGGGGCGCACCATGCCCGTCGGCACCATCTTGGACCCTGCGACCACTCGGGCGCTTCCTTCCGGCAAATTCGTTCGCGACCCTTTTGGTACGTGCGCGAATGAGCCCGGTGGTTTCACCTACACAGTCGCGGGCTGCAACTTGAACATGATTCCCGGCGGTCGTCTGGACCCAAACGCCATAGCGCTGTTGAATCTGTATCCAATGCCCACGACCAGTGCGGTGGGTTCGCTTCTCTCAAACTACGCCAATTCACCAAAGCTGTTCGAACACAGCAACTCCTTCGATACCCGGATGGACATCAACTTTAACGAGAAAAACCA
>Ga0070765_100000587_pt1 | contig 21879 bp, 17 predicted proteins | sample HubBroMetageWFT5_FD_71516 | JGI IMG/M metagenome (GOLD analysis project Ga0070765, IMG submission 71516) | Warmed and freeze-thawed soil microbial communities from the Hubbard Brook experimental Forest, New Hampshire - Hubbard Brook CCASE Soil... | ecosystem: Environmental > Terrestrial > Soil... | reverse complement strand
CCGGGCGTGTTTATGGATGTGGATGACGATCGCTCGCACGGACGCGACGAGCGCATACGCGTCGCATCCTTTTACTCCGGCGTGGATTTTTACTATCGCCTGATCCAGACGCTTTCCACGGCTCAATAATTTTCCCGGAGAAATATCGACGATGGGCTTGATGAGACGCTCGCTGCTGATGGCCTCGCAGAGCCCGTGGCTGCGCGAACGCGCTCCCCGCTACGGCTTCATGCGTCGCACGGTGAAACGATTCATGCCCGGCGAAAATGTAGGAGACGCGCTCGCCGCGGCACAAGCGCTTGCTTCAACCGGCATAGGCTCGGTGCTGACTCACCTCGGCGAAAATATTACCGACGGCGCCGAAGCCCAGGAAGTCACCAAACACTATCTGCATGTCCTCGATCAGATTCGCAATGCGAACCTTCCTGCAGAAGTTTCCGTAAAGCTCACTCAGCTTGGTCTCGATCTGGACCAGGAATTCTGTTCCGCTAATCTCGCAAAGCTCATCGAGCACACGCCGCCGGAAAAAACTCTGTGGATCGACATCGAGCAGAGTCCATACGTGGACGCGACGCTAGAACTTTATCGCCGTGCGCGCAAGGCACATCCAAACGTGGGAGTCTGCGTGCAGGCATATCTCTATCGCACGGAAAAAGATCTGGATTCGTTGATTTCAATCGCGGCTTCCGTGCGATTAGTAAAAGGCGCGTACAACGAACCGGCCGAAATAGCCTTTGCGTTGAAGAAAGACGTAGACGAAAATTATTTTCACCTGGCGCAAAGACTATTAAGTCCTGAAGCGCGCAACGCGCGTGTGAGAGCGGCGATTGCTACACATGACCGCTCGCTTATCAAACGGCTCACCGGGTGGGCTGCGTCTCAGGGCATCAAGAAACACCATCTCGAATTTCAAATGCTCTACGGCATTCAGCGAGCGGAGCAAGTGCGTTTGGTGCAGGAAGGCTATCGCTGCAACGTACTGATTTCGTATGGTTCTTTTTGGTTTCCTTGGTTCATGCGCCGGCTTGCCGAGCGGCCCGCCAATGCACTTTTCCTTGCTCGCAATTTCTTTTCCCGCTAGTTGAATACACCCGCAACGAAAGGAACTTTCCCAGGTCCTCCTACGTACCTCTCAGCAAGCGCAGGAGGTGTGTTTCCATGCGAGATTTCTGGAGCGATGTGCGCTACGGAGCGCGGATGCTGGCAAAAAGTCCGGCGTTCACGCTGGTTGCGATCCTGACACTCGCCGTAGGAATTGGAGCAAACACCGCGGTTTTCAGCGTTGTGAATTCATTCCTGTTCCATCCGCTCCCGGTGAGGAATCCTGCCCGGCTGGTCGTGGTCGCCAACGGCACTGACGACTACCAAAGCCCGCACGAAGTTTCTAATGCCGACTTCAAAGATTTTCAATCGCAGAGCGACGCGTTTGCCGACATGACTGCCTACCTGATCCATTTTTCGGGATTGACCGCAAATAATCGAAGCGAACGAGTGCTCGCTACCTATGTTAAAGGAAATTATTTTTCGGCTCTTGGGCTGCAACCCGCGTTGGGGCGGCTGTTTTTGCCAAGCGAGGGTGAAACTCTCGACGCCGACCCCGTCATTGTGCTGGGCTACTCCTATTGGAAGCAGCGTTTCAATCGAGATCCCTCGATTGTGGGCAAGACTGTAATTCTGAACGGCCAGCCTGTAACGGTGGTCGGTGTGGCACCCAAAGGATTTTTCGGAACGTTTTTTATCGTGGAGGCGAATATTTACGTTCCGCTCGGGATGCTGGGGAATGATGTAGAGTCCAAGAATATCTTCAATAATCGCGGGGACAGGCAGCTGCGCGCTCTCGCACACCTGAAGCCGGGTATCACGATGGAAAAGGCGCGCGTCTCCTTGCAAGTAATTGCCGATCGCCTTAATAGAGAATATCCGGATACAAATAAGAACTTACAGATGGCGGTGATTCCGGAAACGCTTGCCCGGCCGGAGGCCTCTTCAGCCAGCATGTGGCCGCTGATCGCTTCGGTATTCCTGGGACTTGTAGGAATGGTTCTTCTGGTCACTTGCGTGAACGTCACAAATCTGTTGCTGGCGCGAGCTTCCGTGCGTTCGAAGGAAATGGCGATTCGAGCGGCGCTCGGAGCGGGCCGCCGGCGATTGTTTCGCCAGGTGCTGACGGAAAGTCTTCTTCTCGCCGGACTGGGCGGTGCAGCAGGTACGGCGTTGGGCCTGTGGCTCATGAAATTAATTGAAAATATTCGCTTGCCCGGCGATTTCCCCATGCGCACAAGTATTCCGTTCGACTGGCGCGTGTTTCTTTTTGTAGCTTCGGTGGCTATAGCTTGCGGACTTTTTGCAGGAATTGTGCCGGCCTGGCGCGCCTCGCGCATGAGTCTGAATGGCGTTCTGCGCGAGAGCGGCCGCAGCCTCACCGACAGTGCCGGACATAACCGCATCCGGAGCGTGCTGGTCGCAGGGCAGGCGGCAGGTTCGCTTGTGGTGCTGATCATGGCGGGTCTTTTCCTACGAAGTTTGCAACGCGCGGAGAAGACGACTCTCGGATTTAATCCCGATCATGTTTTGAATTTGACCATGGATGTGAGCCAACTGGGTTACGACCAGAATCGGGGCACGAATTTCTACCGGCAGGTTATTGAGCGCGTTCGCGCGCTACCGGGAGTGGAATCGGCGGGTTTTGCTTACTCCGTGCCTTTCGGATATTTCAGCCAGTGGGATAACGTTTGGAAAGAAGGCCAGGAAGGCCTGCCGGAAAGCCAGGTGCCGCGTCCTCCTCACAACAAGGTGGACGGAGATTATTTCCATACAATGGGAATTCCAATCGTTCGCGGCCGCGCGTTTGGCGAACAAGATCAGGGCTCTTCGACCCGTGTTGCTGTGGTGAACGAAACGATGGCACGCACGTTTTGGCCGGGACAAGATCCGATTGGCCATCACTTCCGTTACGGAACGAAGCAGGCGCAGCCGGTGGAGGTGGTCGGTGTAGCCAAAGACGGAAAATATGTGTGGATCGCCGAGGACCAGCGCACTTATTTTTATGTTCCGCTGACGCAGGATTACAGCGCGGTGCGAGTCTTACAAGTGCGCGCGTCTGTGCCGCCGGCAGTTTTGACGCGATCAATTGAAGACCAGATTCACTCCGTGGAACCGGGTCTGCCGGTTTTCGAAGTCATGTCGATGGACACAGCGCTGCAGGGCGGAAATGGATTGTTTTTGTTCAGAGTGGCCGCAATTTTCGCGGGAATACTCGGTGGGCTTAGTCTTTTGTTAGCTGTTTGCGGCGTATATGGCGTGGTTTCTTACGGCGTAAATCAGCGGACACATGAAATCGGAATTCGCATGGCACTCGGCGCGCAACAGCAAAACATATTGCACCTGGTAGTTCTGCAGGGCGTCAAGCTGGTCCTGGGGGGACTGGTTCTTGGAATTGCGCTATCAGCAGGCCTCGCGCGGGTGCTTGAAAGCCTGCTGGTCGATACCGGCGCTCTTGATCCACTGGCGTACGGCGCCGCTTCGCTGCTGCTTATCGCCGTGGCGGTGATGGCTTGTTATCTTCCCGCACGTCGAGCGATGCGAGTGGACCCGTTAGTCGCGCTGCGGCACGAATAATTGTTGCTCAAAATTCTTGGTTACGCGCCCCCCGGCTTCTCTTTATCGGAGAAAGCTTTGATTGCTGCGCGCATTTCTTCCTGTGTTGGAACAGGTTTAGCGTGTGGCAATAGCACACTTATGGCCCTACGGATCGACTGCCTGGCCGTATTGATCGCCCCCAAAGGCGTGCATGATTGGCATGCTAACTTTTGCGCCAGCCTTGACTGCTTTTAAGAAGGCCGCGCCGGTATCTTCGGTGTAAATGTGCAGCGGCACAGGTGTGCCTCCGAGCGAAAGTGGCGAAAGTGGCGAAAGAGCATGGGCTCGGGAAACTCATCGCTCAACATCACGACTGAATCGCCGATTTTGATATCTGCATGCATTACCCGGCCGTTATCGTCCTTGGCCACACTGCGAATTTCCGCGCTAAAGGCATTTTCGTAGAACTCCAACACCTGGCTCTCGTTGCGGCAGAGGAGTTAAGGCGTAACGGAGTGGAACCCTTTGGGAATTGGTTTTACGGCTTCTGACATAACGTCCTAGTTTTCGTGGATTATTTCTTGCGGCTGTAAGTGGTCTGCTGAAACGCGGCTTCCTTGCCGTCCGCTCCTGTGCTCATCAGCGTAACGACAAATTGGTCGTCATCCACTTGGCGAATCGTCGCATGAATAGGGATTGTATCGCCGCGATGATTTTGCGATAGGCCGGTGAGGTCGATGGTCTTGCCGCCGTCGGGGCTGGTGCCGGTGAGAAACATCATGGCGGTGGACATGGTGTACATCCACACGGCTTCGTATTGTTTAGTGATGTTGTTGTAGCCATAGATGCGTGTACCCGAAACGGGACGGCCAAAAACGGTATCCGTATTTTCTTCAACGATAAATCTTCCACCCAGAGTTACGGAAATTTTCGCTGTTCCGCTGGAAGCATCAGCATTCGGCTGCGCGGCAAATTTAACAGTTCGGGCGTACTCGCCGGCGCGTTTTGCGAGAAATGCTTGCTCAGGTCCAGGCTCTGCGGCGTCAGCGGCCGCCGGAACGTTGGCAGCGGCCGCTGGAACGTTGGCAGCGGACTCAGATTTTTGGAATGAGCCCTCTTGCGCAGATGTCGCAATCGCCGTAAGAATCAGCAAAGCCAAAAGCGTAACGCCGCGACTTAGCCTAGCTGAATGGCTTGTTTCACTCATTCGAACCTCCCTCCACCAGCAGGACAATATGGCGAACGCCGCTGGGAAGTCTCAAATCTCTTTGAAAGTTAACTCAGTCTCTATCGCGTGCGTTCGTCTTTTTCGATTTTGCCGTCCCGCAAACGGATCACCCGGTGCGCGTGGGCGGCGATGTCGGGTTCGTGCGTTACGAGGATGATGGTATTGCCTTGCTCGTGCAAGCGTGCGAAGAGCGCCATAATTTCTTCGCCGGTCTGCGAGTCCAAGTTTCCTGTGGGCTCATCGGCCAGCAGGATCGAAGGAGTGTTTACGAGCGCGCGCGCAATTGCCACACGCTGCCGTTGGCCGCCGGAGAGTTCGTTAGGCTTGTGCATCATGCGATCGGCTAGATCGACTTGGCTCAGAGCTTTTTTCGCGCGGCCAAGACGCTCTTCAGAGGGCGTGCCGTTGTAAATCATCGGAAGTTCCACATTGTGTAGCGCAGTTGCTCGCGGCAGCAAATTGAAGGTCTGGAAGACGAATCCAATTTCCTTGTTTCGAATGTAGGCTAGTTCGTCGTCATCAAGTTGGCTGACCAGCCGCCCCGCCAGCCAGTAACTGCCCTTGCTAGGCGTGTCCAGGCAGCCGATCAGATTCATCAGGGTGGATTTTCCGGAACCCGAAGGTCCCATGATGGCCACGTACTCGCCTTTGTGAATCTCAATGCTGACACCGCGCAGTGCGTGCAACTTCTCCGCACCCATTTCGTATGTCTTCCACAGCTCTTCTGTTTGAATGACGATGCCGGCGTCTACCAGGTCTTTGCGGTATCCCTGCGGAGCGATGATTTCTTCGACGGCCACGTTCAGTGTGCTCCTGGAATCAACTCTAGCTAGTCGAAGAATCTTCGCGCTTGGGTTCGGAATTATCTATCTTAATGGGAGCGCCCGGGCGCAAGGTGCGCAACGCTTTGTAGCTGCCGATTACGATCTGGTCGCCGTCTTTCAAGCCATTCGTGATCTCAATGTCAGTAACTCCGGCGACGCCCGTCTGTACCGGGACGAATTCGGCTTTCTTTCCGCGGATAACGAAAACGCCTTGAACGTCTGTCTTCTGGGCGTTTGCCCCTGTGTTTGTTCCGGACGTGGGTTTAGAGGCCGCCAGCGTAACACTGCTGCTGTTTTTTCCAAGCGCCGCTTCGTCGATTTCTCGTTGGGTTCGTACGGCAAGTGCTTGAATTGGAATGGTGAGAACGTCTTTCTTCTGTTCGGTCTGAATCCTGGCGGTGGCGGAAAGCCCAGGGCGCAGTGAGTCAGGCGGGTTGTCCACCGTCACCACCACTTTGAAGTCGCGTGCTTCCTGGGTATTGGCGGTGGTCTGTGTTGTGGCAGCTTGGCCGGAAGACCGCAGGATGGCCAGCTCGCCGACCTGGCTTACGTGACCTTTGAAAGTCTTGCCGGGAAGCGCGTCGATGGTCACTTCGGCGGGTTGGCCCTCGCGGACATTGGTGATGTCGGTCTCGTCCACTTTCACTTCCGCGGTGACGATGCTCATGTCTGAAATCGTCATTAAGAAACTGCCTTCGGCGTTCTGAATTCCAGGTACGACGTTTTCGCCGACACGTACAGCGATATAGCTGACGATGCCGTCAATCGGAGCTGTGTACGTCGTTTTGCGCAGAATATCTTGTGTATGTTTGAGCACGGCCTGATTCTGATTCATGTTCTCGCGGGATTGGTCACGCGCGGCGCGCGCCTGCTCGACTTGCGCTTTGGAAGCATTCAGAGCGGCGACTGCGCTGTCGTAAGTAGCTTTGTTTGCGTCAAATTCCTGTTTGGCGATGAGCTGATCTTTATAGAGCTCCTGCGCCCGCTGCCAATCAAATTTTGCTTTTTCCAGGTCCGCTTGGCGCTGAGCCAGCGTTGCTACGGCAGAATCGTAGTTGGCCGCCGCGACGCGCATGCCGGCTTGAGTGGCGCTGATACTGGCTTCCTGTGCCTGGACGTCCGCACCTGGCTGGATATTCTCCAAATGCAGCAGGATGTCGCCCTTTTTTACGTGGTCGCCTTCCTTCACCACAATGTTCGTAATCTTGCCGATGCCCTCACCCAGCACGTTTGTGTAATTCTTTGGGCGAACTTCTCCCGAGGCGGTGACAACGGATACGAGATCCTGCTTAACGACTTTCCCGCTCTGAACTGTCACTACGCCTTTGTTCGACTGGTAGATGCTGTACCAGGATATGCCACCCAGGACTAGTACTGCTCCGAGAGTTATTCCAACTTTTTTCCACGTCTTCATACTTTTACCTCTAAGCCCCCACGCTTGCGGACAGAATCGTCCGCTCACTGTTGCATACGTCTGGAAGAGCCAGAATGTTTCTCGGATTAGACGAACTTAAAGAGATAAAGACAGTTCCGCCTACCAAAATTCGGAGAGTCTGCTCTTCTCTTTGGTTCCTGTACGAGGCTTCCAGTCCCACCATGAGCAAGCGGTCGAGATCGACTCGTCCACAGGTGCGGCCAAGGTGGGATACGCCTTTGCGGTAACCATTTTAAATGCAATCAGGCCGGAAAGAAACAGTAGTGTTGATTGGCTGCTCTACGCCGCGTAAAGGACAGGCAACCCCATTCCATATAACGTGCTCATACACGTATACGTGTCTGGAAACTAGCGTTGACCTGTACCTTGGGACAGGTTAGAATTTTTGACCAAATAGGGGAAAAAGGTTAATTATGGGCCGTTGCGGAAGGGTGTTTTTTATTGGCATTTTGGTTGCGGCCTTCGGGTGTGTAGAGCTAGCCTACGCGCAGGGCGAATCGCAAAATCCGCAAAATCCTCCGGCTGACCAGAACTCCGCGAAGAAGTCCGCAAAGCAGAGAGCCAAGAGCGATAAAGAACTCAAAAAAGAGCTCGATTCCCAATACAGGAAATGGCTCGACGAGGACGTCGTTTACATCATCTCTCCGGAAGAGCGCAGCGCCTTTCTCCACCTCGCGACGAACGAGGAGCGCGAGCAATTCATCGAGCAATTCTGGCAGCGTCGTAATCCTGATCCCGATTCGGCTGACAATACTTTTAAAGAAGAGCACTACCGCCGCATTGCTTACGTGAACGAACACTTTTCCTCCGGCATTCCTGGCTGGAAAACTGATCGCGGCCGCATTTACATCATGTGGGGACCCGCGGACGAAATTGAGTCGCATCCTTCGGGCGGAAGCTACGAACGGCCCGCGGAAGAAGGCGGCGGAGAAACCTCCACCTATCCATTCGAAGATTGGCGTTATCGCTACCTGGAAGGGATCGGTGAAAACGTCATATTAGAATTTGTGGATCCCACGATGAGCGGCGAATACCACCTCACCATGGATCCCAGCGAAAAAGACGCGCTCCTGATGGTTCCCGGCGCGGGCCTTACGCAGATGGAGTCCATGGGATTGGCCAGCAAGACCGCGCGGTTCAACAACACCGACGGCACGCACGATGCGGCTCCGATCGGCATGGCCACGGAAGCCATGAACGAATTTACCCGGCTGGATCTTTACGCCAAGATCCAGCAAGCCCCTCCCGTTAAGTTCAAGGATCTGGAGGCGGTGGTTACATCCCGTCTCGTGCGCGACCAGGTGAAATTTGATTACCGTTTCTACTTTCTGCGCATCACGTCCGACACCGTGCTCGTTCCGATTACCGTGCAAATTCCGACCAGCCAGCTAAGCTTTCAAGAGAAGCAGGGCGTCGATTCCGCTACCGTGAATCTTTTCGCGCGAATCAGCACGTTGAGCGGCCGCATCGTGCAAACCTTCGAAGATACGGTGAAACGTGATGTTCCGGCGAGCTTGCTGCAGCAGGCGAAGGCCGTTCCCTCGATTTACCAAAAGGCCGTGCCTTTAAGCCCCGGCTTGTACCGCTTGGATATCGTGCTGAAAGACGTGAATAATGGAAATGTCGGTGTAGTGAATACGCGGCTCGCCGTTCCACGCTTTGAAGATGATCATCTGTCGTCGAGTTCGCTCATCCTCGCGGACCAGATTACGCCGGTCTCGTCAAAAGACATCGGCCTAGGCCAGTTCGTCTTGGGTGACGTAAAAGTCCGGCCCAAGCTGGACGCTTCCTTCGCGGCCTCCGATGGCATGGGCGTTTTCCTGCAAATCTATAACTTGAAAGTCGATGACCAGACGCACAAATCAGATGCGACTGTGCAGTACCGGGTGATGAAAGACAAAACTACCGAGCCCGTTCTGAAGTTTGACATTCCAAAGGAAAAACTGCCGGAACACGGCGAGGAATTGACTCTGGAGAATATTATCACGCTGGGCTCGCTGCCTCCCGGTGCTTATAAGCTGGAAGTAGCGGTCACAGATAACTTAACGAAACAGACGATTACTCCGGCTATGGACTTTACCGTGAAGCCAGGTTCCGGAGCGGTTACACACGCGAGGTGACCTCGTGAGCATGCGAATGATGCGCTGGTCGGGTTTCGGGGTGCTTCTGTCCCTGCTGGCTATGCCAGTGATGGCTGCGCCAAACTCCGGCAAGATTTCCGGTGTCGTGCTGGACTCTTCCGGAACCCCACAAATGGGCGCCACGATTTTTGTCACCTCCGATCAACTTTTGAAGCTCTCTTCGACTGAACTGCTAACAAACGACCGTGGACGTTTTTCCACCGACCTGCTTCCATCCGGGAGTTATTCGATCAAGGTGACTCTCGCTGGCTTCCTTCCTGTAATCGAACAACATATTCAGGTGAACGACGAGCACACGACCCTGCTCGAGATCGTCCTGGGATCGGTTTTTTCATCACTGGAGAAACTGCGCAGGCAGCCCGACCAGCAAGTAAGCGCGGACGAGTGGATGTGGGTCTTGAGAAGTGCCGCCGCTACGCGACCGGTCCTGCGCTGGCAAGATGACGATGTAATCCTCGGCGCTCCGCCTGCTCAGTTTGAAACTTCCAAATCCCAGGCGGGCCAGATGCAGCTTGAGCTGACCTCAGGTTCTGACCATCCAGGTTCGGTCTCGAATCCAGCCGATTCTCCAGGTACCGCTATGGTGTACGACATGGGCCTGGGCGGTAACCAACAGCTGCTAATGGCTACCCAGTTCAGTTACGAAAGCGGTTCGTATTCCGGCGGCTTTGCAACGCAATGGATTCCGTCTGGAAAACCAGGCGTAGGCCCAGTGGCGACCCTTCTGTTGCGGGAGTCCCAACTTGGACCTAACGGGCCCACCTTCCGGGGCTTGCGGATGTCTTTTGACAATTCCTTCACCGTCGGGGATCGCATCAGTATCCGCTATGGCTCTGACTTTGTAATGGCCGGTCTTGCCGGCACCACCGGCGCCGCGCGACCACGCGCTCAGGTAGCCGTTCAAATCACGCCTACCTGGCAGGCTTCTGTATTGTTTGCCACAAACGGCTGGCAGGATTCGGCCGGCGATCAAAGCACTCTGCAATCCGCGCTGAATACACTCGATGAATTCCCGATAGTTTTGCAGCGCGACGGACACTCGGTCCTAGAGAATGGCTCGCACGAAGAACTGGCTGTCGAGCACACCTTAAACAAGAACGCCAGCGTTACCGTATCGGTGTTTAATGATCACGCCTCTCATACCGCGGTTTTCGGACATGGATCCGTTACTGGACCCGACTATTTGCAGGATTTTTTCACCAACGTCTTTGCCTATGACGCCGGTGAGTCCAGCTCGCTGGGAACGCGCGTCGCATATCATCAGAGACTTTCCGATAACATCAGCGCTACCGTAATTTACGAGTACGCCGGTGCGTTATCTCCGATAGAAGATCCCTCCGAAGCGATCCTGCGAAACGAGCTACAGACACGCTATCGCCAAAGTGCCGGCGTTCATATAACGGCAAAAGCTCCTAAAATCGGGACCCGGCTCACCGCGGGCTATAAGTGGATCAATGGGCCGGTCGTGTCAGCGGTAGACCCCTATGGTCAATCGCTGTACAACCTGGACCCCTATCTGAGCCTCGGTATTCGTCAGCCACTCCCGAGGTTCGTCCCTGGCCACGCCGAGATTCTAGCTGACTGTGGAAATCTTCTGGCCCAAGGGTATGTCCCGTTGACGACCAGCGATGGCCGCGTCGTCCTGATTCCCACTTACCGGTACCTACGGGGCGGCCTAAGCTTCCAGTTCTAACCGCGTACGAGCGTACCGGAATCGGGAACATGTCTTCCACAAACAGGATTGTGCCGCTCTCCGTTAACAGATGCTCCAGTAAGCTGTTCATTCAAAACGGGATGCACTTATTAGAATCCATAATGGCATGGAAGTAGACGTGCTAGCATCTGTTGTTGTTTCTGCTTAAGTTACGGGTGTAGCTGGATGAACGATAGTCTCCGAATGCGACTTGGCGCGGTCGTTCTGGCCCTGCTCACCCTATCTGCAATTGTATTTGCTTTCCTCAACTTCCAGCAGCGTTCGCGATTTGTTCTTCCAGACGATGGTGTGACTTGGCTGGACACCCAACAGGGTGTCGTAGCTTGGCATGTCGTCGCCGACTCTCCAGCCGCCAAGGCAGGAATCAAACAGGGCGACGTCGTGTTGGCCGTGCGAGATATTCCTATTCATCGCGCGACAGATGTTACGCGAGTCTTGTTTCACGCGGGTCCCTGGACCGAAGTGCGCTACCAGATGCATCGCGGCGAGGCCGCTTTTGAGACGCCGCTGGTGACTGCGCCGCAGGACTCTTCCTCGTCGATCGAAAATTATCTGCGGATCACCGCGCTTCTCTATATCTTCATTGGGCTGTTCATTTTCGTTCGCCGCTGGAACGCTCCGCGCGCTGTTCACTTTTACATTTTTTGTCTGGTGTCGTTCATCCTTTACAGCTTTCATTACACCGGGAAGCTGAATTCCTTTGACACAACCATCTATTGGGCGCAATCCATCGCGTGGCTTCTGCAGCCGGCTTTGCTGGTTCATTTCGCGCTCGTCTTTCCCGAGCGCCGGGGCACTCTCTGGCTGAAGTTAGTGGCTCTTTACAGCCTTCCGGCGGCTCTGCTCACACTGCAAATCTTCGTAGCAACTGGCACGCTCGATTTCCTGCCATCCATAGAGAGCCGAAATTTCCTGGATACGGTCGATCTTTTCTACCTCGGTATCTATTTCATGGTCGCGGCAGGAATTTTCCTGGCCAGTTATTTCAGGGCTCCTAGCGGCGTGCTGCGTCAGCAATTGAAATGGGTAACCGGTGGAACGATCGCGGGCATAGTTCCCTTTTTCCTGTTTTACGTGTTGCCGCGTACGGAAAGCTGGGTTCCTCAGCCCTGGATGAAACTCTCGGTTTTTTCTTTGGCCCTGATTCCGCTCTGTTTCGGTTACGCCATCATCCGCTACCGGCTGATGGACGTGGACATAATTTTTAAGCGCGGACTCGCATACACATTCGCCACGGCAGCCATCGTAGGGATTTATTTCGCAGGCATCGCACTGATTGGAGAAACATTCCACACACGATGGCCTACGGGTCCGGCCGGCGGAGTTATAGCGATTGTCGTAGCGGCATTCCTCTTTGAGCCTGTCCGCGGCTGGATGCAGACTCGCCTCGACCGATTTTTTTACCGCGATCGCCTGGACTACCGGCGCACGCTTATCGAGTTTGGTCGCGCGCTGACGAATGAAGTTCGCCTTGAGCCCCTTGTCGGCTCCGTGCTGGACCGGATTTCGCAAACATTGCTGGTAGATCGCTTGGCAATATTCCTTGAAGATCCCGCGCATGCGGGCCAGTTTGTTCTTTCGCGTTCGATGGGACTGCGCCCGGAAGGCCAGCTGGATTTGTCCTTCCTGGATCCTTCGCGGCCAGCGCTGGAGCGCGGATGCATGTTCTTTGAATCGGCGCGCGCAGCGACGGAGGAAAGCGAGCCCGTCAGGCGTACGCTGGAAGAGCTCGATTTGAATTATTTCATCTCCTGCCGCTTCCGCGAACGCACTGTGGCAATTCTCGGCCTGGGCAAGACAGTCGACGGCGATTATCTATCGAGCGACGACCTCGAATTGCTCTCCACGATCGCCGGCTATGTGGCCATCGCCATCGAGAATGCGCGCCTTTATCAATCGCTCGAACAGAAGGCTATGCAAATCGAGCGTCTGAAGGACTTCAGCGAAAATATCGTCGAGTCATTGAATATCGGCGTGCTCACCGTCGATTTGGAAGATTGCATTGAGTCCTGGAATCCCCAGCTCGAAAATTTACTGGGCATTCCGCGTCCAGAAGCGCTGAGACGTCGCCTTCAGGACGTTCTGCCCCAGGATTTGGTGGCTGAAATTTCGTCGCGCTACACCGCAGACCGCGTCTCCGGGATTTACAAATTCCATCTGAATACTCCCGCCGGCCGGCGGCTGGTTATCAATGCCTCGATTGCACCTCTAGTAGGGAAAAATGGCGCCCGTTTGGGCCGGCTGATTTTATTGGATGACATAACTCAGCGCGTGCGCCTGGAAGAACAGATGGTGCAGACAGAAAAGCTCACCTCGCTCGGCCTGCTGGCTGCGGGCGTAGCACACGAGGTGAACACGCCACTCGCGGTGATCTCGAATTACATTCAGATGCTTGCCAAGCAGATTCCTGTGGGCGACCCGCGGCAAAAAACAATTGAACGGATTGTGAAACAGACCTTCCGCGCCAGCGAAATAGTGAACAACCTGCTAAACTTTTCTCGCACCGGCGCAGCGGAGTTTGTGGAGGTAGATTTAAATTCCGTGTTGGAAGAAACTCTTACGCTGGTGCAGCATCCATTCAAAACAGCACAAGTGAACGTGATCAAGAACTACACGGAGAAGTTGCCGCCTGTTCTGGGCTCTATGACGCGCCTGCAGCAGGTCTTTCTGAACCTGTTTATGAACGCGCGTGACGCCATGCCGAGCGGCGGTATGCTGGAAGTACGCACCGGGGCGCATAATGGGTCGGTTGCAGTAGAAGTTACGGACACCGGTTCGGGTATTCCGGCAGAAAATCTCCATCGTATCTTCGATCCATTTTTTACGACAAAGGCCACCGGACGGGGCACCGGGCTGGGTCTTTCGGTTAGCTATGGGATTATAAAAGAGCACGCGGGTAAGGTTGACGTGCGCTCGACGCCCGGTAAGGGAACGTCCTTCCGGCTAGAATTTCCCGTAGCCAGGAAGGCGGTCCATGCCTAAAGGCTCCATTCTTGTAATTGATGACGAAGTGGAAATTCGCGAAGGGCTGGAAGCACTTCTCACTTCGGAAAGCTTCCAGGTTACGCTCGCCGATTCCGGAGAAGCTGGACTGCGCCAGCTCGAAGACCATCCCTTCGACCTAATGCTGCTCGACGTCAGCTTGCCTGACCGCAACGGCTTGGAATTGTTGCGCGAGATTCGCCGGCGTGATCCGCAGCTAGCCATCATATTAATCACCGCCTATGGCTCCATCGACATGGCTCGCGCAGCCTTCAAAGGCGGCGCTCAGGACTTTATTACCAAACCCTGGTCCAACGATGAGCTGATTGCCCAAGTTTCGCTGGCTATCGAGGGCCGCAGGCTTCGCGACGAGAACGTCCAGCTAAAGCGCGCTCTGAAGCAGCGCTACAACTTTCCTAACATCGTCGGCAAAAGTGAAAAGATGCAGAGCGTGCTGGACTTGGTCACGCAGGTCGCACCTTCGCGCTCTACGATCCTGATCTCGGGCGAGAGCGGCACCGGTAAGGAAGTTTTCGCCAAGGCCATTCATTCTGCTTCCACCCGGGCGGATAAAGCATTCATCCCCATCAATACCGGGTCAATTCCGGCCGACCTTCTGGAATCGCAGCTCTTCGGCCATGTGAAGGGCGCTTTCACCAGTGCTATCGCGTCGAAAAAAGGATTATTCGAAGTGGCCGATCAGGGCACCATCTTTTTTGACGAGATTTCCACCATCAGCCCAGAAACGCAGGCCAAGCTTCTGCGTGTGATTCAAGAGCGTGAGTTCATGCGTTTGGGCGGTACCGAGACGATTAAAGTTGACGTGCGGATTCTTGCTGCGTCCAACGAAGATTTGATGAAGCTCGTTCGCGAAGGCCGTTTTCGTGAGGATTTGTTTCACCGGCTGAACGTGATCTCCTTGCATCTGCCTCCGCTGCGTGAACGCAAAGAAGATATTCCTTTGTTAATCGATCGCTTCCTGGACCAGTTCTGCCAGGAAAATGGCAAGCCGCCGCGCACGTTCACACATGGAGCCATGAAACTGTTGATGGATTACGATTGGCCCGGGAATGTCCGCGAGCTGGAAAATGTCGTCGAGCGCGCTATCGTTCTTTCTACTCAGGAATCCATGGATGCCGAACTCCTGCCGGAAAGTGTGCGCTCTCGCGAGATCGTGAAAGGCGTTCGCTTGCAGCTCGCCGAGTTCCTGCCGCCCATGCCCGGTGAAGCTGGAGAGTTCGGAAGTTCACCGTCTCTCTTCCAGATACTGGAAGAAGTCGAGCGCCGCATCATCGTTGACATGCTGGAGCGTACGAACTGGAATCAAACTGAGGCCGCTGAGCGTTTTCAGGTTCCGCTCTCTACGCTCAATCAGAAAATCAAACGCCTGGGAATTGAAACGCGCCGCCGCACCACGCCCGTGCGAGGCGCTGCTGCGGGGTTCGGCGAGGATACGGCGGACTTTCTAGCAGGCAAGTAGTGGCCAAACCGAACAGATTTCAGCGGTTTAACCGGGATAATCGGGTCAGGATATCAGCGCCCGTCCGGCAAGGATCCCGAGGATATGATACGGCGCAGCCTCCAGCGCGACAAGCGCTTTTGGAGGAATCAAAAATGTCTGCTCGATGGCGTACTGTCCCGACATCACTGCGTGCGCCACGCAATCGGTAAAAACGAGCCAAGTCGCTCGCGGCGGAAATTCCAACTGAGTCTTCGGGCAGTCCCTCTGAAATTCCTCGTTTTCCTTCAGATAATCGTGGAACCGAAGCATGAACATATCATAGGGCGTGCGTCCGATCACGCCAAAACCTAGCTTGGAACCAAAATCCTGGACTGTTCGGCTCAAAAACGAATTATCTTCAGCGATGTCCTGCAGCCCAGCTTCCCCGGCGTATCGTCGCGCCAGAACTTCAAACCCCTCGGTGGTTCGCCAAACACGCGGCTTTTTGGGATTTAAATTTGTAAATACCCGCAAAATGCGCGCGCCTCGCGTAGGGCGGCTGGGAAACGCGTCCACGTGCAGGAGGTCGTTGCGTTTGTGCAGCGGCAGGTCGCGGCCTTCTTCTTCCAACGGCCGAAAACTGGCGAAATCCTGATTCCATTTGCCTGCGTACGGCGTTAAAAATTTCCCCAGGAACTGTGTCACCTGAGCGCTGTAGTTCCGCATGATTGATTGCAGCCGGCGGATCGTCTCGCGGTCGCCGGAAACTCCGCGTAAGGAATCCTCGCTTGGCCGGTATGAAACATTTTTATGCGTGCGCAGCTCGGACCATTCTTGCTCGAGCAGGAATTTCTGGTCCACGGCGGGAAAGTCGAAGGGCGGCTCGTGAAAAAAAAGTATTCGCCCGTGCTCCAGCATTTCACAGTAAGCGCGCGCGTGGCCCTCGCTCTGTCCGGAGGCAATCCAGCCCATAGGATATTTGTAATCTTCCACTGGAACCCACGGCGGATTCGGAGTTGCGCTCTTCTGCATCTAACTTTTCGCAGCAGTAGGAAGCTTGTAACCGCGTGGAAGCAAAGTCGTGCTTAGATCCAAACCAGAAAGATCCACACCGTCGAGATTGGTCTCACGAAGAACCGTCGTTTTCATGTCCGCCCCGGTAAAATCCGCGCCCCGGACTTCTGCCAGGCGGAAATTTGAAGCCACCAAATTTGCGCCACGCAGGATCGCGCCACGCAGGTCTGCGCGGAAAAGCTCGGCCCCGCCGATTTTGGCCTCCGTGAGATCGGCCTCGGTCAGATTAGCTTCGGTTAAATCGGCTTTGCGGAGATCCGCGCGGCGGAGCTTGGCCTTGCTTAAATTCGTGGAGGAAAGTCTGGCGTCGTGCAAATTAGCGCCTTCAAGGTTTGCGCCATGAAAATCCACAAGATCCAGATTTTCGCGCTGCAGATTTATGCGCGAGAGATCGGCGCCGGATAAGTCTGCGCGAGCGCCGGTTTCATCCCCGCGGACGAAGCGCCGATGCGACTCAAGAATTTCCGAAATGGTACGCCCATTGTGTTTAATATTTTTGGGGGATCTCGTCATGGTCGTGAATAACTAGGATGCGTATAGTATTTAGCAAGTATAACATGGCGGACCCGGCGCCAGATTATTGGCCGCTTGCGAATTTGTGGTACCGTCGAAGCATGGGCCATCGCCATCATTCTTCCCTTCGTCATCGGTCACAATTCAGAACGGTCGTATCTCTCGCGGCAATCTTTTTCGCGCTGTCTCCCATGCTTTTTTTCGTTTCTCAAGAGGCCGCTTCGCAGCAAAGGCAAGACACCCCCGGCGATGAGATCGTCGCAAATCTGTCGGCGGGCCGCGTGATCATCGCAGTCGTGAAGGACGCCATACTCATCGCCACAATAGAAAATCCAGTCGAGCCGCAGACACGCATCCCAACTCCCGTGGACCTTGGCTCCAGACGCACCGGCGTTTTTCTCGGCGCCGTAGAATGGACCTCGCCCGCTTCGCATCTCGAAATCGCTCGTCTGGATAGAGACTTGCCGCACCTGCGCGGCCAGGTCGCCTCCGCGGGGCCGCATTTGCAGCAAGCTGCGCCGGACGCCGAAGCTACCGACATCGATTCGATCGGACATGGCGTAGCCGAACGCTTGAACCAAATCGCGAGAAATCTCCATGGGAAAATAACTTTGCCGCCGAACGAACCTGTCGCGGAGTTGATTCTCGCGGATTACGTGGAAAGCTATGGCCCGGAAATTTGGCAGTTGAATTTTACCCTTCAGCAAGCCATTCAGCGGGAAGATTACTACGACACGCACGTTCCTTTACCGCAGTACCGGCAATTTTGGCCGCCGGAAAAAGGTCAGCCGCACACCTTGGTGGAATTCCAATATCCGCCGGAAGATTCCGAGCCCGCGCTAATTGATCGCATACGAAAAAACGATCCTGAGATCGAAAAACTTTGCGCTGCGGACGCTAAAATGCGAGAAGTACGGGATCGTTTTGCGCGTGGTGAGAGCAACAAAGTGCTGGCAGTGGATGCAATTCAGTTTCTGCGCGCTGCGTTGAATATTGTGGCGCCGTCTAACGCGGGTGAAACATTCGCTGCCATCAACATGGAAACAGGATTCAGCTGGATTCTAAAACCTCCGGCCGAGGCTCCAAAACCAAGCGAGCAAAAGGAACACCCGCCCGACGCGCCTTCACTTCTACAACCACACTAAAGAATCAAGCCACGGAGAAGTTCGACGGTGAAAAAGCGCGGTTGTCGTTTAGTCGGATGAAGAGGGAACTCCGGGCCGATGCCTGGATTATTTCTTCTCCGCAACTTGCTGCTTCAAGCGCGCATTCTTCTCGTTCACCGAACGCTCGAGGTCTTGTTTGTGCGCGATAAGTCTGCCTGCGATCGCCGAGTCAGACAGCGCCAGAATTTCCGCGGCGAAAATTGCAGAATTCACTGCTCCTGCCTTATCGATTGCCATCGTCGCCACGGGAATTCCGCCGGGCATTTGTACCGTCGACAGAAGTGCATCCAGCCCGTTCAGCGTGCTCGTGCCCATCGGTACTCCGATCACCGGCAGCGTAGTGTTGGCGGCGATCACTCCCGCAAGGTGCGCGGCGGCGCCAGCCGCCGCGATCAGCACTTTCAGCCCTCGCTTAGAAGCTGTGGTCGCGTACTCATGCGCCCGCGCCGGTGTGCGATGTGCAGACACGACTTCCAGTTCATAGGAAATTCCAAATTTCTCCAGAGTTTTCGCCGCCTCGCTCATCACCGGGTAATCGGTATCCGATCCCATCAAAATTCCTACCAGCGCCGCAGCTTCGTGTTTATTCTCTTTGGCCAATTGATTCGTCTCCTAGTGTGTATGCTGCATCGCCAGCTGTTTTCGCGGGCGCGTCTCAACTTCGATCCTGTCGCCTTTACGAATGATTCCTGCTTCGATAACTCTGCAAAGCCAACCTCGCTGGCCACGCAATTCTTGCTGCAAACCCATTCGTATTTCATCCATTCGCGGACAGGGATCGCACGGAACCGTGATTTCCAAAAGGCTTTGACCGATTCGAAGGCTTTGCCCTATCTTGAGCGTTTGGAAATCAACACCAACTGTGGTCACGTTCTCCTTCACCGCGCCTGGCACAATATCAAAACGCTCCAGCGTTTCCGAATCCATCATCAGGACTTGCCGTTCGGATCCCCGGCGGCCGTGAATGCAACCGCGAAAACCTTTATCTACAATCGCCTCCGCTTGCTCCACTTCCTGCATCGGAAATCTGTGAACTAAGCATGTAAAAAGATGCAGAACCTCAGCCATTCGACGACTCCGCCGCGGCTTTTCCGCCTGCTTTGGAATTTCCAATATCTTTCCGGTAATGCGCTCCATCAATGCGAATCTTGCCCGCAGCTTCATAGGCAATCTTGCAAGCCGCTGCCACATTCTCCCCTGTCGCGCCGACGCCTAGAATTCGGCCACCCGTCGCGTAATACTTTTCACCTTCTCGTCGCGTACCCGCGTGAAAGATTACCGCCCCAGGAACCTTGGTGGCAGCATCGAGTCCTTGGATTTCTTTGCCAAGCTTTGGATCGTTGGGATAGCCTTCCGAAGCTATGACTACGCACACGCTTGCGCGGGCGGAAGACTTCGCTTCCAATGGCGTGAGGTCTCCTCGAGCGGCATGGGCGCACGCATCCGCAAGATCAAAATCGGCGCGAAGCAAAATCGCTTGCGTCTCTGGGTCCCCGAGCCGGCAATTGTATTCCAGGACCTTCGGCCCATCTGGCGTAAGCATCAATCCAAAATACAAGAAGCCTCGGTAGGTGAGCCCATCCTTTTGAAGCCCCGCCAACGTCGGCTGTACGACGGTCTTGAAAATTTCCGCCTCCAGCTCAGGCGACAAAAGATCGGCGGCGGAAAATGCGCCCATGCCCCCCGTATTCGGACCCTGATCGTTATCAAACGCACGCTTGTGGTCGCGAGCTGCTGCCAGAGATAGGAAGTTTTTCCCGTCGCTTAGGATGATGTAAGAGAGCTCGCGTCCCGCTAATCCCTCCTCCAACAAGACTTGCTTCCCGGCATCTCCGAACTCGCGTCTCTCCATCAGGCGGTCGATGAATTCAGATGCTTCGTCCGGAGAAGAAGTCACCAACACGCCTTTTCCCGCGCACAATCCATCAGCCTTCACCACCAGCGGCCAATCGACTGAACACAGAGAGGTATAGGCGTCAATCGGTGAATCGAAAATTCCGTACGTTGACGCTGTCGGGACCCCGTGCCGCTCCATAAATCTCTTTGCAAAGACTTTGCTTCCCTCTAGCTGGGCCGCCGCCTTTGTTGGACCTAACAGCGCCAGCCCGCGCTTTGCAAATTCGTCCGCGATACCACGCACCAGCGGCAATTCCGGCCCACAGATCGTAAGATCGACACCGAGTTTCTCTGCCAGATCTGCAGCCGCGCCAACACTCCCCACGTCTAGCGGGACGCATTCCGCGTCGTTCGAAATGCCGCCATTTCCGGGAGCGCACCAGATTTTCTCGACGCCGGCACTCGTCCGCAATTTCCAGACGATTGCGTGCTCGCGGCCGCCGCCACCTATCACAAGGATTTTCACGTTGGTCACAGAATCAAGAACGATACGGGGGACGGGTACCTCTGTCAACTCTAGTTACTCATGTCCGGTCCCGGCTCGGAAGATCTCCTGGCGCTGCAATCTGCGGAATACGCCGGCCGAGGGCCGCAAAGACAGCCGGCATAGGTGCATACTATATATGTAGTTTATAGACGGGGATGCGCGATTTCTTGATGCTTTCCCTTCCACTACGTTCCACTACCCTCGCACACTCAAGTTCCTAGTAGTGTTTTCGACCCTCCTATAATAATCTGCTCGGGACACCGGGTGTAGTGCGCATTTTCTTTCAATGTGTTGAATTTAAACTACTTAGTTTACAGCTTATGCCAATCATTCCAGATGATCTAATCGATAAGACTCTGGAGGCGTACCGAGTCTCGGCGACTCCCACAATTCGATCAGGGATACGAACATATATTTCATTGTTGCTGCGATGGAATGAGAGGATTTCCCTCACCACAGTATCTGATCCGCTTGAGATTCTGCGGTTCCACTTTGGCGAGAGTATGTTTGCCGCTTCGGTTGTTCCGATTCGGAATGGTCGGCTCGCCGACGTTGGAGCGGGTGCAGGTTTCCCCGGCCTTCCTCTCAAAATCGCGATTCCATCACTCGATTTAGTTCTCATCGAATCAAATGCAAAGAAGGCATCTTTCTTGGCCGAGTGTGTCCGCGAACTCCATCTTGTCGGTGTAGAAATCGTTCGAAGCCGCTATGAAGATCTTGACGCTGGTATCTGTAAACTGGACTTCATCACGGCCAGAGCTCTGGGTGGCTATAAAGTCCTCATCCGATGGGCTCAGAACAGCTTGACATCCAGAGGCGGGTTGATTCTGTGGCTTGGACAGGATGACGCAACTGAACTGCAGGAAGAATCGGCCCTTGAGTGGCGCTCGCCCGTACCTATTCCCAATAGCGATAGGCGGGTGCTTCTTTTTGGAAGTAACAAATAGAAGGAGTGTTCCACGTGGAACATTTCTATCCGCAATTTTGAGCCATTGTTTCACGTGAAACAACTTGCATCTTCCTAGAGCGGTCTGCTACATTCCCGCCCGAGGGACCCGTTATTGGCTCGCATCATCTCGATCGCAAACCAAAAAGGTGGAGTCGGCAAAACCACCACGGCAGTTAACCTAGGAGCCTCGCTCGCCGCATCAGACCAAAAAACTCTGATAATCGACTGCGATCCGCAGGGAAACACTACCAGCGCCTTAGGATTCCCGAAAGATCCTGCGCGACGAACGCTCTATCAAGCCCTCATTTTGGACGAATCGATCGAGAGAATCACTCTCGACGCTCAAGTCGAAGGATTGGACCTAATTCCGTCCGATAAAAACCTCGTCGGAGCTGCGGTTGAGCTCGTTAACATGGAAAACCGCGAATACCGGTTACGAGCCGCTATAGC
>Ga0070765_100000586_pt1 | contig 21886 bp, 14 predicted proteins | sample HubBroMetageWFT5_FD_71516 | JGI IMG/M metagenome (GOLD analysis project Ga0070765, IMG submission 71516) | Warmed and freeze-thawed soil microbial communities from the Hubbard Brook experimental Forest, New Hampshire - Hubbard Brook CCASE Soil... | ecosystem: Environmental > Terrestrial > Soil... | reverse complement strand
GGCCTCGCGCCCGATCTGTTCGCCACCAACGGCGTCGGTTTCGGTACCTTCAGAAAAGCTCTGTGGTCTGAAAGCCGGTTCGCGCCGGAGTCGTTCCAGAATGGCCAGAACTTCTTCGGCGGCCACAATGTCACCGCCATCGTCCTCGAGGTCCCCAGCAGCCTGATCGGCCAAGGTGTGGTGCACGCATGGGCCACCGCATCGCTCTACGGGCACGCGCCGGAGGTGCAGGTGTCGCGTTGGGGCCTGCCGATGATCACCCACATGCTGCTCTCCGATCCTTCGCTGCACGACGCATCGGAAAACTACAACCGGGCGGTCCCGGCGGACGAAGTGGCGCTGTTCTCCAAACCGATTCGCGACTTCGTGGAAAAAGTCACCGCGCTCGCCCACTCTGCGGCCGACCCATCCGCCTACGCTACGCAACTGCTCGCGCGCCTCTGCCCAGGGGTCTTGCCATATGAGCTGGACACGCCCGCCTCATACTCCTTTGCCGCCTTCAACGGCCGCGGCCTCTGCGACGACGTGATGGACGTGATTCTCACGCTGGTCACGAACACGGCCCTTGGCGATGGAGTGGCGCCCGATATGCGTCTGATGCGCCCGGATTTTCCCTATTTCGGCGAGCCGCACCCTACGGCGGCGAGTTCCGCAAAGAAGTGAGGGCGAAGGAGTGAGTGCGCGGCCGGCGCAGCGACGATCTGCGATTGGATGGATTTGCTCGCGGGCAGCGCGGAGCGAATCTCCGTCGTCTCCGGCAAGCGCTCTGCCCTGTCAAGTGTCATCATCAGGCCAAATGGACTGAGTTCCTGATTAGCTCTTACCGGACAAGTGCCTTTTCAACTCCCCAGAAGTCCGGTTGTGGGAAGTTCACCGTTTCACCGGATCGGTAGCGCTAAACGCGCTTGTATCCAATGATGTGGCCATCCGCACCGGTCCTGTCGAGCGTTCGACGCTTTGACATGAAGTCGAGACTTCGTCATCTCTCCATGGAACGCTAGCCCTGAACACAATTCTCTTACGCGACTAACAGACTTGAAATGAACTCTTTCGCTCTTGCGAGAGAGGCATCGAGATTTGGTATCCAAATTGCCTCCAGAGAAAACTGAGAAGAAGGACTACCGCTCGAAAGCAAAGGCAGCCGATAAGGACACCATGGGTGATCAATGACAACAAAAGGCGCACGCAGCGCGTTCCTGCGCAGTTATCACATCCCTTCAATCCTGCTGCACTATCCGCGTCTCGTCCGCTCAATGAGGCGAGTGGCCATCCTCGATGAAATGGCGGCCGCTACGTGCATCCGCGACCTCAAGGCACGGCGCCGCCGCTCACCCTCGACGACCAGATCGATTCGAAACGAGCCGGCGCACCATTGCGGTTGCACTCGATACCCGCTGCCAGCAAGTGTTTCATCACTTTACGCTCGAACGGAGATTGCGCGTGGTTTTTCTTTTTCTTCCATCTCCCGCATCAGGTGGCTCGAATCCTGGGCGTGCTCGAAAAGGTCTGCCCTACGGAGAAGCCATCCGCCGCCTCAACGAAGCCATCGGCACTCAGTTTGACACCTTCGTCGTCCACATCTTTATCTCATTCGCCCAAGCCGAAATGTCCACCGTGTTTGCCGCGCCGGCACTTCCGTTTCCTCGGCATTCTAGCGACGTGGCCCAGGCTCCTGCCAGCGACGCTTGGTTTCAGGTATTCACCTTAGGGGGATTTCCGTATTTTCCCGCCTATGATTTCCCTCCGTTTTGGTTTTACTTATCCACATACCGGATCTTGTGTACGCAGGGATCGCTTGCGTTCGCTCAGTCGTCCCCGCTGCACAAAAAAAAACGCCTAATTTGCGAGACGAACAACGTTTTTCTAAGACACGAGGGCCAAGCCAAGTTGAGGAAAAGGGAACGAGGAACACTCTTTACAAGCCGATATTGAACGAGGGCCGACCGGGCACTGAGAGCCAAATTGTATAGGAGGAATTACCGAGCCATGAAACGCCCTATGTGGCTTGCGGCTGCAATATTAACTCTACTCTCCGCCACACCAGCCTGCGCCGATAATCGCTTTATTGTCCGCTCCACGTTGGGCAGCAGCGCTCTGACACAGCTCTGCTTGTTGCAGACTTGCACGGTGGTGACCGCCATCGATGGAACGTTGAACCAGGTCTTCCTTCTAACCACACCTACCGCAATCGACCCGACGACTTTTCTAACTCTCTTGCGCAACACCCCGGGCATCGTCGACGCCGAACTCGATCAGGTGCTCAGCTTGGTCGCTGGCCTCAACGCCGTGACCACGCCGCCCCCCGGGCTAACCGACAGCTCTCCCGTAAATTATTTTGGCACCACGGTCTGGAATGGCTACGCCAACCAACCCGCGTCGGGCATCGTCCACGTTCAGGATGCGCAGAACACGTTTCAGGTATCGGGCAAGGGCATCGTCGCCGACATTGACACCGGAGTGGACCCCAATCACCCCGCCCTGAAAAGCGTTCTCCTCGCGGGCTACGACTTCACGCGCAACCAGCCGGGCGGCTCGGAGATGACGGATTTTACTTCGCCCGCGCCCTCCCCGTGTCCCAGTTGCCAGCCCGCCATCGTGAATCAATCCACGGCTGCGGTTCTCGACCAGTCCACGGCTGCGGTTCTTGATGGAAATCTCCAATATGCGGCCTTCGGTCACGGCACGATGGTCATGGGGGTGATCCATCTCGTCGCCCCGAGTGCCCAACTTCTGCCCCTCAAGGCCTTCCATTCCGACGGCACCGGCTACCTCTCCGACATTTTGCGCGCGATCTATTACGCCGCTCAGAACAACGCCAACATCATCAACATGAGTTTCGATTTCAAAACACCATCCCAGGAACTCTCCAACGCGCTCGACTATGCAGGCAGGCTCAACATCATCTGCGCGGCCTCTGCAGGCAACGACGGCGCAATGGAAACGGTTTACCCCGCAGCGCTCCAGACCGATGTAATGGGCGTCGCGTCCACCAGCGACCTCGACACGCGTTCCACATTTTCAAATTTTGGCAACACCATCGTTTGGGTCGCCGCTCCCGGCGAAGCAATCATCACCACCTACCCCTTCAGCACATATTCCGCGGGATGGGGGACGTCCTTCAGCGCACCCTTCGTCTCCGGCGGCGCGGCTCTCTTGCGCGCCCTTAGGACCGACATCAACCAATCGCTCGCCTCTGCTGCCATCGCCCACGCGCAATTTGTGGGCGCCGACATGGGCAACGGCCGCCTTGACTTGCTGATGGCCCTCGCGGCTTTGCCCTTGGGAAACGGCTCGCCAGACTACAGCGTTGCCGCCGCGCCCTCCGGCACGACCATTACCGCCGGACAAATGGCAAATTTTTCCGTTTCCGCGGCTCCCTCCGGCGGATTCAATCAAAACGTGACCTGGACTTGCACCGGAGCGCCTATGGCATCCACGTGTACCGTTTCGCCTGCTTCCTCGCCAATGAATGGTTCAAACGTCGCCACCTCAAGTGTCTCTGTGATGACAACCATGCGCTCGAGTGCCAAGGCAGTCGCCAAACCGCGCTTTGCTCCTCCTCCACTTCCGCGCCAAGTCTTCCCGATATTCATTGCGTGGCTCCTCGTTATGCTGATATTGCGCAAGTTGAAGCGTACGGAACGCTCCAGGCGGTTGCTTGGCGCGGCAGCCGGCCTGGTTCTCGTAGCGCTTTGTGCGTCCTGTGGTGGTGGCACCTACACTGGCTCGCCCCCGCCGCCCACCCTAGGAACTCCAATCGGGACCTACACCATCACGGTGACCGGTACTTCAGGCAGCCTCAGCCGCTCCGCCTCGTTCCAGCTGGTCGTGCAATAATCGGAGCATCCTGGCCCCGCCGCTCGTTCAATTCAACCTGAAATTCACCGAATGCTTTGTTAGCTCCTCGCAGCGGTTTCGTGTGTGTCCCGACAAAAGCTTTTCCTCCACCACCTTTCCCTAAGCGACGACCCCGCTCATACGGTCAAACTCGCAGCACACATTTTCAGGTGAAGGTTGCCAGCGCGTCGGGAGATGATTCAAATGGAGGTGCATCGACTCACCACGTCTTCTCCTACCGTTCGTGATAGCGGTGTATATGTCCAGTTCACAAGAGGTTTGCCGCGAATCGAGACTGCGGGCTTCATCAGGAATTATCCCCATCAATCTTTAGGGTATGAACCGGATTGTTACGTTTAACATGCTCGGCTATCGTCCGACGTGGGTCAGATTTCCACTCGCCACCTGGGTTTTTCGAGCGGTGTGACTAGTTCCCGGGAATTCAGGCCTTGAATCAATAGGGAGTTGCAGGCAAATGGGACTCCAATGGCGGTAGCTTTTTTTGGGGGGAACAATGAGCACACGGAATCATCTTTGGCCGTGGTTCGCAATTTTGACCAAGACCGGCCGGGAAAAGAATGCGACCTTGTTGCTGGAAAATTCCGGGTTTGAATGTTACCTGCCTGTCAGCAAATCCAGCCGAAAGTGGTCCGATCGCATGAAGGAAATTGATGTGCCGCTGTTCCCGGGATATTTATTTTGCCGGATGAATCCGAATGACCGGTTGCCGGTGCTGATCACTCCGGGCGTGGTGCAGATTGTGGGAACGGGCAAGACGCCAATTCCGATCGAAGAGGAAGAGATCGCGGCGATCCAGCGCGTGGGCAGCAGCGGCCTCTCGACGATGCCGTGGCCGTACCTGCGGGTGGGCCAGATGGCCCGGATAGCAGAAGGGCCGCTGCGGGGAATGAGCGGAATCGTGGTCAGGATCAAGTCCGGATTGAAGCTGGTGTTGTCCGTCCAATTATTGCAGCGCTCGATTGCAGTGGAAATCGACCGCACCTGGATCCGCACGGAGCATCCAACTAAAGCGGCGGATCACCGGACACCGGCGGAAGTGCTTGACGCCGCAACTTGTTGACGGAATCTAACCAGAGTTCGCCCAGAGCTCTGCGAAAAAACGTAGTGGAACGTTTTGAAACGTAGGGGTTGGCCGGATCTAAACCCCCCGCACCGGCTAACCAAAATTCCATTCCCCCCAAACGGAACACGAGAAGGCCATGCAACTTCTTGTATTTATCGCAGCACTGCTAATCTCAGCAATTTTCACGCGCCTGGTTCGCGATTATGCCATTCGGCACGGTTGGGCCAATCCTCCCGCTTCGGATCGCCATATTCATACGCGACCCATACCGCGGCTGGGCGGAGTCGCGATTTTCCTCACGCTCTGGTGCATCGCGCTGCTGGCGCATTGGGTGCCGGAGCATTTCGGGATGAGCGAATTTCCGTTGTCGCAACTCACGGTGAAGATCCTGGGGCCGGCATCGATCATTTTCTTGCTCGGCCTGATTGACGATTTTTATGGGCTCACCGCGTACATCAAGTTTTCCGTTCAGGCAGTGGCGGCGGTGCTGTTGTATTGCAATGGCATTGGAATTTCCAGATTGACGATCCTCGCGGGTCACCCCCATTTGGGATGGCTGGTGGGACTTCCGCTGACAATTCTTTGGGTTCTCTGGATTACCAATGCGTTCAACCTGATTGATGGGCTCGATGGGCTGGCGGCTGGGTCGGCGTTGCTTTCGACTCTGGTGAGCTGCGTTGTGGCGATGGTCGGCCATAATGACGTGGTCCTGATACTGACGCTGGCGCTGGCGGGCGCGATCAGCGGGTTCCTGCGCTACAACTTCAATCCGGCTTCGATCTTTCTCGGCGATTGCGGCAGCTTGCTGATCGGGTTCCTGATCAGCGCGATTGCCATCGCCGGTTCACACAAATCTCCGACGATGGTGGCGGTTGCGATCCCCATCGTTTCCCTGGGCCTGCCGATTCTGGATGTCGCGGTCGCGGTAATCCGGCGATTTTTGAGCTACAAACGGCTATTCGCTCCCGATCGCGAGCATATTCACCACAAGTTGCTTGGCCGGGGCATTTCACACCGGCAGACCGTCCTGGTGCTGTATAGCGTCAGCGCCTGTTTTTGCCTCTTCAGTTTGCTGCTGCTGAATCCCGGCGGCGCCGCGCTTGCTGCGGTGTTGCTGGTGGTGGGCATCGGTGTCCTGATCGGAGTGCAGCAGTTGCGGTATCACGAGTTTCTGGAACTCGGCCGCATCGCCAGCCGTACCCTGAATCAACGCCACGTGATCGCGAATGGCATCAGCGTGCGCCGGGCGGCGGACAGCCTGAAGGCGTGCACCGGCCTGCCACAATTTTGCCAGATTTTGCGGGATTGCCTGGAACCGATCGGATTCGATGGATTCGGTCTTTATCTGTCGGTGGGATTGCCCGTCGAAGTGGAGCTTGGTCCCTTCAAGATGGTGAGCAGGTCCAAAGTCCAATACTTTTGGGATCAACTGCCGGAACCGTGCGAAGCAAATTGGAGTCTGACGTTCAGCTTGACCAAACGAAACGGGAAGTCGCTAGGGGGATGCACATTATACCGGAAGAACACAGTCTCTCCGCTATGGATGGATCTGGATGTTTTTACGACGACAGGATTTTCCGAAGCGGTCGCAGCGTGTGTGGAGAACATTCAGAATGCCTGGCCTGGCCAGAGCGAAGAAGAAGAAAAGGGCAAGAAGTCTGCATACGAACCAAGTAGCACAAGGATTCGTCCGGGGTTCCGCCAAACCATCCCAGTGCGAAGCTCCGGCTAGAGCTCAACTTCGACGTAGATTGCGGCAAAGACAGGGCCGCGCAAATGAATATGGAACACAAAACGCAGATATCGGCGAGCCGGCAGCATCCTGGACAACAAGGGAGTTTTTATGGCTTGGCCGCCTCTAAGCTCACTCGACTGGCAGCTTGTCTGTTGTTCATCTCCAGACTTCTAGCGCTCAGTTTGGCCGGTGTGTTCCTGATCGCAGGCGCAGCCGCGCAGAGTCCTTCTGCAGCCGCGCCCAATCAACAGCAGGCAAAATGCGGCAGCCAGATTCGCTCGACGTATTTGCTGGGACCCGACGACCAACTGGAGATTTCCGGGCCGGAATTGACGGACCTATCGAACAAGCCGGTCCGCATTGATGGCGAGGGTGACATTGCGGTGCCGTTGGCCGGGCCTGTGCACGTGGCTGGGTTGACGGTGCAGCAGACCGAGCAAGAGCTGGGCAAAGTTCTAAGCAAGTACATTCGCCACCCGCAAGTTGTTGTCAACGTCGCAGAGGTTCGCAGCCAGCCGGTCTCTGTCCTGGGTGCGGTGAATTCTCCGGGCGTTCACCAGGTGCAGGGGCATAAGACTGTGCTGGAAATGCTGGCGATGGCCGGCGGGATTCGCCAGGACGCAGGGTACAGCATTCGAATCACTCGGGAAGTGGAGTGGGGGTGTATCCCTCTGCCAGGAGCGCAGCTTGACGGTTCGGGACGGTACAGCGTGGCTGAGGTGAACTTGAGAAAAATCATGGACGCCAAGACCCCCGAAGAAAATATCCAGATTTTTCCGCACGATGTCATCTCTGTGCCGAAGGCCGAAATGGTGTACGTGATTGGCGAGGTCAAGCGTTCGGGCGGATTCGTTCTCGGCGAGCACCAATCCATCTCCGTGCTGCAGGCGCTTTCACTTGCGGAGGGGCTCAACACTGGTGCCGACCCGCGGCACGCCAAAATTTTACGGCTGAAGCCCGAGGCCGATCAAAGAGTAGAGGTAGCCGTGGATGTTAAGGATGCACTCAACGGGAAAAAGCCCGACACCCCCCTGCAGGGCGAAGACATTTTGTTTATACCGGGCAGCACAGGCAAGAAAGCGGCACTCCGTGGGCTGGAAGCAGCGATTCAAACGGGAACCGGCCTGGCTATCTGGCGCATGCCTTGAAGCCAAGTTTAAGGGGCTGAAATGAGAGCTTCGGAATTTCCAATGCAGAGAAAAAATGGGCGTTCGACGGAGATTGATCTGTGGAATGAACAACGCCCCGCGCTGTATAAGCATGCGGAATCACCTTCGTCCGAGGTTGGAGGGTCTGCGGGTTACGACAGCCTGCTGGAGTACTGGCAGATTCTCTTCCGCCATCGAAAGACACTGCTGAGTTTTATCGGGGCTGGCCTGGTGGCGGCGATCCTGATCAGCCTGATCCAGACACCGATCTACCGCGTGCGCACTTCCCTTGAAATTCAGGGCACAGGTTTTCTGGAGACAAAAGGCCCTAACGACACTGGCGGCAACTACGCTTCGCCAGAGTCCTACGTCGAGACGCAAGTCAAACTTCTGCAGAGCGAATCGCTGTTGGAGCACGTGATTGAGAAACTGAAGCTCCAGAACGAGCAAACGAAAACCGGGTGGCGCGCGTTTACATGGCGCGTCCACCACATGTTCCAGTTTTCCAACGCTTCGGGTCTTCCGGAACGCGAGAAATTAATGAAGGAGATCGAACGCAATTTGACGGTGCGGACGTCAGGCAACTCGCGTTTGCTCGAAGTGACCTATGAGTCGCCGGATCCCAAGGGTGCCGCCGATTTCGCGAATACGCTGGTCAGCCAATTCATCGAGCTGAGCCAGGAAGAGAGATGGAAATCCGCGCAAGGCACCGCCGAATGGCTGACGAGCCACCTGGACAAAATGAAAGCCCAGTTGGAACAGTCAGAAACGGAGATGCAGGAGTATGCACGGACTTCCGGGTTGTCCTTCACTTCGGAGAAAGAAAACCTGGCGGAGAGCCGGCTAAAAGAGTTGCAGGACGATCTTTCCAAGGCCCAGGCAGACCGCATCGCCAACCAGGCGAAACTTGAAGGGGCGAAGAGCAAGCCGGCGGATACCTTGCCCGAAGTGCTGGATGACGCGACGATGCGCGAGTATCGCCAGCGGCTGACGGATTTGCAGCGGCAGTATGCCGAACTCAGCGCGACGCTTACACCGGAACACTACAAAGTTCAACGCGTGCAGGCGCAGATCGATGAGCTGAAGTCCGCAATGCAGAGGGAACGCGGGAACGTGGTGCACCGCATCGGCAACGAATATTCGGCTGCGCTCCGCCGCGAGACTTTGTTGTCCAGGGCGCGCGACGTGCAGGCAAAGGTGGTGGCGGATCAATCGGAGAAAGCTATCCACTACGACACGTTGAAGCGCGATGTGGATTCGAACCGGCACCTCTATGAAGTGATGCTGCAACGCGTGAAGGAGGCCAGCTTGGCTTCCGCGATGCGCGACAGCAACGCGATGGTCATCGACCGCGCCCGGCCGCCATTGGTCCCGTACCGTCCGAGCCTGCCGATGAACTCAGCCATTGGCTTGTGCAGTGGCGTGCTTTTCGGATTTGGATTTGTGCTGCTGCGCGAGCGCGTTAACCGCAGGATCAGCGCTCCGGGCGACGCACAAGTTTATCTGGATTTACCGGAGCTGGGCGTTATCCCGTTGGACGAAACAGCCATCCCCAGACAGATTTCCAACGGGCTGTACCCCCGGCGCCCTGCTCCGGTACTCCCTGCCTGGAAATCCGATTGTCCGGAACTTGCCACCTGGAAGCGAAAGCCATCGATGGTGGCGGAATGCGCGCGGACAACGCTGACCTCGATCCTGTTGCCCAACGAGAATGGCGAGGGGCCGCAGCTCATCGTGATCACCAGCCCGTGCCCGGGTGATGGGAAAACCACCGTGGCTTGCAACTTGAGCATCGCGGTGGCGGAGATTGGCCGCAAGGTGCTGCTGATCGAGGGCGATCTGCGCCGGCCAAGATTGAATAAGGTTTTTGGCGTGGGCAACAACTGGGGCTTGAGCGATGTCCTGCGAGGAGATGGCCCGCTGGAAAACGTTTCCGTGTCTCACCTGGTGCGCGAGACCGAAGTGGCTGGGCTTTACCTGCTGCCCGGAGGAAGTTGCGGGGTCACGCCTTCGAATCTTTTCTATTCTCCGCGGATGTCGACTCTGCTGACACGGCTTCGCGCGGAGTTCGACATGATTTTGATGGACGCGCCGCCGATGATCCATCTTGCGGATGCCCGGGTGCTGGGCCACCTGGCGGATGGCGTTGTGCTGGTGATCCGCGCAGGGCAGACCACGACCGAAAGCGCGCTCTCCGCCTGCCAGCGATTCGCGGAAGACGGCACGCGAGTTCTAGGCACGATTCTGAACAGCTGGGATCCGAGGACGACGGGAGGATACGGCTATGGAGGTTACGCCGATTATCACGCGACCGCGAAAAAGTAGAGCGGGCGAGTGAAGTGCGAAGTCCGCTCGACCAGCGGCCACTGCGTGCCCGGAAAATATTCTAAAGACTTCCCACCGACGGATCCCGTGAATAGGAAACCTTATCTCTCACCATGCTCTTTGATTCCCCAGCATATTTTGTCTTCCTGATTCCCGTTGTGCTGATTTACTGGCGCCTGAATCGCCGCGAGCAAAATATTTTCCTGCTGCTCGCGAGCTACTTCTTTTACGGATGGTGGGATTGGCGATTCCTTGCGCTGATGATCTGCAGCACGACGGCGGATTTCCTGATCGCCCAGAAGATCGATCCGGAGCGCGGCGACACGAACCGCAGGAAGTGGTTTATTTTTTCGCTGGTGTTGAATTTCTCCATTCTGGGGACATTCAAGTATTTCAATTTCTTCGTGGACTCTTTCTCGGCGACTATCGACACACTGGGCTTTCACAATATTCCGATGCCGCTGATCCGCATCCTTCTTCCGCCGGGGATTTCCTTTTATACGTTCCAGGAAGTGGCCTACATCGTGGACGTTTACAAGGGACGGCTGCAGCCGGCGAAGTCGTTTGTGGAATACGGCCTGTTCGTCAGTTTGTTTCCCCACCTGATCGCCGGACCGATTCAAAGGCCAGGTCACCTGCTCCCGCAGGTTCAGTGCGACCGCACCTTCGATCCCGACGGGTTTTTTGACGGTATCATGTTGATTTTTTCCGGCCTGGTGCGGAAGTGCGTGGTTGCTGACAATTGCGCGGTGCTGGCCAATGCGGCGTTTGGCGGACAATTCGGAAAGCCGAGCCTCTGGGTCGTTCTGCTCGGGACCTATGCGTTCGCGTGGCAGGTGTACGGAGATTTCAGCGGCTACAGCGACATCGCGCGGGGCAGCGCCCAATTGATGGGCTTCCATTTCATGGTCAATTTCCGGCAGCCGTACCTTTCGCAAAGGCTGCAGGAGTTCTGGCGGCGCTGGCACATCAGCTTGAGCAGTTGGCTGCGCGATTACCTATACATCCCGCTGGGAGGCAGTGCGGGCGGGAAATGGAAGACTTCCCTGAACCTGGCGATCACGATGATTCTGGCCGGTCTTTGGCACGGCGCAAACTGGACGTTCGTCATTTTTGGCGCGATTCACGGCGTGGTTCTTTCCATTGAACGGCTGATTTTTCCAGCCGCAAAGGAGTCTGCCAATGCGGTCCAAACAGAAGGCGTTGCCCACTTCCTTTCCGTCTGGGGACAACGCGTTCTGACGTTCAACGTGTTTTGCCTGAGCCTGGCTTTTTTCCGCGCGACGTCGCTCGCGGCGGCGACGCAGTACCTTGCAGGACTTTCTGATCTTGCCTGGCGGAGCGAATACGCAACCGCGTTCCTGATGCTGAGCCTTTTTTCCATACCGTTGTTCATCGTGGACCTGCTGATGGAAGCCAGAAATCAGGAGTACCCGTTCGCAAACGCTTCTTACGCATTTCGCACCGCGCTGGCCACGGCGGCGTTCGTTGTGCTGGCACTTTTTTCAGGGAGCAATCTCAATGCCTTCGTCTATTTCCGGTTCTGAGTCCAAAGCCATCACGTATGCGAAGGCCCTCGCGGCGATCTGCGGGGTGCTGATTCTTGTGTTCGAAATTGCTTCGGTTTATCTGCTGAACCATTGGTCGCCAACGTACGCGAGGATTTCACGGCAGTACGACGAAGCGTTGAAGATACGCCCGGCCGGCGCCGGCGAGCCACCGAGCGTGCTGATGGTCGGCAATTCGCTGCTGCTGCATGGAGTGGAAGTGAACCGCCTGCAGGCGTTGACTTCTTCCAGCATGCGCCTCCACCCAATTTTTCTGGAAGCGACGGGCTACTACGACTGGCTGTACGCGCTGCACGGGCTGTTTCTGCGGGGAGCCCGGCCGCAGGTGGTGGTGGTCGGCGTCGGCGTGAATTATTTTCTGGAGAACGGCGTGCGGCAGGATTATACGCCGATGCTGTTTTTCAACGCGCGGGACACTCTCGCCGTGGCTTCCGATTTGCAACTGGACCGCACCACGACCAGCAATCTCCTGCTGGCGCATTCGAGCACTTTTTGGGATACGCGCAGCGCCATTCGAATGCAAGTGCTGAACCACATGGTGCCGCATCTGGAAGGTCTTTTTTCGCTTGTGAATCAGAAACCCGCCGTTCCGGAGGGAAGGGAATTCGCGGAGATAACGATCCCGCGTTTGCAGAGGCTGCGCGAATTGTGCGAGGCAAATGGAGCCAAGCTGATCCTGCTTGTCCCTCCGACTTTGTATTCCGAAAATGCGGTCAGCCAGATGGCCGCTGCCGCGCAAGCCGCTGGAGTGGATGTTTCGGTACCGATTGATCCGGCGGCGCTTCCGGCAAAGTTTTACCAGCCGGACGGAATGCACCTCAATCGGGATGGGGCCGTGCTGTTTACATCGGCGCTGGCCAAGGATCTTCCCGAAAAGGTGATGGCGCACGAAACGCTGGCCGCACGAAAGTAAGCTTTGCCAGGACAGGATAATTCACCCAAAGGATGGAAATGAATTCCGTGGCAATCACAATAAGGAAAGCGAGCCAGACTCGTGACCACTAAATCTCCAACTGTGTTCGCCCTGGAACAAAGCGACCGTTCCTCCCTGTGCGCGGACTTCAGCTGGGCATTCGTTGGGAATGCCGTTTATGCCGGCGGCCAGTTCGCGATGCTGATGCTGCTGACGAAGCTGGTGCGGCCTGAACTGGTAGGGCAGTATGCGCTGGGACTCGCACTGGTTTATCCCGTGATGATGCTTACGAACATGCAGTTGCGGTCCGTGATGAATTCGAGCGCGAGCGAGCGGGCGCAGTTTGGGCATTACCTGAGCCTTCGCTTGCTCACCACTTCCGCGGCATTCGTGACTATCTTCGGCATCACGCAAGCCCTGCGGTATGACCGCGAGTTGACGGAAGTGGTTTTGATGGTGGGGGTCGCGTACGGAATCGAAACGATCAGCGATGTGTATTATGCGCGTCTGCAGCTGCACGACAGAATGGCCGAGATTTCCAAATCCTTGATGGCCCGGGCGGCGCTGTCCGTGCTGGGGCTGGCAGCGGCAACTTACGTGACCAGAAGTGTGGTGTGGGGAATTGCCAGCGTCGCCGTGGCGCGCGCCATCGTCCTCATTGCTTACGACACTCGTGAACGGACGCACACTCTACCGGGGCAAACCAGATGGTTTTCGCTGGACGGGGAACTCGCGCCGCGGTTCGATGCCAGCGAGCAACGCGAACTATTGTGGCGGAGTCTTCCGCTGGGAATCGTTGTGCTTTTGACCACGCTAAATTCCAGCATCCCCAGTTTCTTCATCAAGCATGGGATTGGAGAGCGCGATCTGGGCATTTTCTCCGCGCTCGGATTGACGATCTCTGCCGGGAACATGGCCGTGGTTTCGCTTGGGCAGTCTGCGTTCACCCGCTTGTCCAGAGCCTACGCAACCGGAAATATGGGAGCCTTCGGCTCGCTTCTCGGCATGCTTCTGGCCTGCGGCGCGGCCATCGGCGTGTGCGGAATGATTATTTCCAAATTTGCAGGACGCGAGATCCTTACCATCCTCTTCAGGCCCGAATATGCGGAGCGGGCGGATCTTCTCCCGTGGATCATGGCGGCCGGCGCCGTCTTGTTTATGGCGCAATTTTTGGGATTTGGAATGACCGCGGCGGGTTTTTACCATTCGCAGGTATACCTGAATATTTTGGCCAACGCGAGCTTGGTGGCGGCGTGCTACTGGCTGGTTGCCGGCAAGGGCTTGCTCGGCGCGATCCTCGCGATGCTGATTGCCGCAATTGTGCAGCTTGCGGCGAGCGCCATCATCCTTGCCGCCGGCATGCGAACGAGAGCAAGCGTACGCGCGGAATCGCTGGAAGCGGCATGATGCCATCGATGCAGATCCGTTCGAACTTCGGAGAAGGTGACTTGTGACTGAGCAGGGACAATTCAGCGCATTCCCTGGGCATCGGGGGGTAATCGTTCCGGAAGCGATGCCAGGGTTTGCGGCGGGGCAGGGACGAGTGGTTGGGCGGGGTTTGCGTCGGCCGTCGAAGTCGCTGAGTTCCGTGAGCGGCGGATTTGCCCGCCTCTTCGCCGGGACTGAAAAGCTTTCCACACTTGGCAAAATCGCGTTTGGCTCGCTGTGGTTGCTGGTGTTCGCAATGCCGTGGGAAGACGCCATCACGATTTCGGGTTTTGGCACCAGCGTACGCCTGATCGGGATGGTGACCCTGGGGCTGGGTGTGCTGGCAGTCGTCGAACGCGGAAGAGTAAGGCGACCCGCGGTTGGCCACGTCGTCATGGCATTGTTTGTTGTGCTAGCGGTGCTGAGTTACCTGTGGAGCCTGTATCCCGAGGGAACGCTGATCGAAGCATTCTCCTACGTCCAACTGCTCACGATGGTGTGGCTGATCTGGGAACTGGCTCCCGGAGTACAAGAGCAGATGCACCTGATGCGGGCTTATGTTTTCGGAACGTTTGTCTCCGGGATAGATACCTTCTACCTGTTTCTTTCTCACCAGGAGTCGGTCTACCAGCGGTACGCCGGCGCGAAATTAGATGCCAACGATTTGGGGCTGATCATGGCTTTGAGCATCCCGATGTCCTACTACTTGCTGATTCAACAGCCCGGGCGGATGGTGTGGGTGTACAGAGTGCATTTGATTCTGGCGGGAACGACCATCCTGCTGACGGCCTCAAGAGGAGCGACGCTGGCGACGGTTGTCGCGCTGACGATCGTGCCGCTGACCCAGGCGCGGCTGGGCGGGCGACAAAGAGTCGCACTGCTGCTGACAGTAATATTGCTCATCGGCGGCGTTCTTTTCTTCGTCCCCGAAACGTCATGGGAACGCCTTTCCACCATGCCCACCGAATTCGAGCAAGGGACGTTCACGGGTCGCACGATCATCTGGAAAGCGGGCTGGGAGATTTTCCGCGCGCATCCTTTCGTGGGGATTGGGGCGAATGCGTTCCGCGTTATCGTCAGCCGTGAATTGGCGGAACCGATTCGAATGGGTGAAGCGGATCCCGCGCCGCCCGCGCACAATACGTTTTTATCGGTGCTCGTCGAGCAGGGCGTGCTTGGCTTCGCTGTTTTTTGCGGCTTGCTGGGCGCCCTGGCTGTGTCATTGAGGGACATGCCGCCTTTCCCGCAACGGTTGTGGATTGTATCGCTCGCCGTTTGGGTGGTAGGAGTCTCCAGCCTGACTTGGGAAATGCGCAAACCGACGTGGTTTTTCTTCGGCCTTTTGATGGCGCAATGCGGAAGCATTTCTCAGATGCGGCGCGATGCGCGAGCGTTCGCCCGGCCTCGCAAAAGTTCAACCGCTTCTTCCGCGCGGATCATGGGCGTGGGAATTTCCGCGCCGAATCCTCTATGGAAATTGTTGCCTGAAAAACATTTCAGGGCGTGAACCTCGAGCTTCCGGAAATCCCGGCCACAGCCTTTGCGAATGGCACGTGGCCCTAACAAGAAAAATTCCAGCCCGGACTGGCGAACGAAAATCATGAGCAAAATCAAAGCAGTCCAGATCGTTCCGATGCTGAGCCCCGGAGGCGCAGAGCGCGTCGCCGTTCATATCGCAAGGGGATTGAACCGCCGGCGGTATGAACCAATCGTCATTTCATTCACAGGGCGAGTCGGCTGCGACCTCGACCACATGCTGGAAGAAGCCGGGATAGAAGTTCGCTATCTCGGGAAGCATCCGGGATTCGATTATCGCGTGTACAGCCGGCTGGATAGCGTCCTCAAGGAATACGAGCCGGATGTGATCCACACGCACCTGCACGTGCTTCGTTATGCGTTGCCTTCGATGCTGCTTAGGAAGGGCGTTGGCATGCTGCACACGGTCCACAACCTTGCCGAACGGGAGATTGAGCCCCGGGCGCGGCTGATTCAGCGTTACGCGCTTACTCATGGAGTGAAGCCGATCGCCGTCGCGGAAGAGGTGGCGGCCAGCCTGGTGAGCCTCTATGGAATTCAACATTGCCGGGTGATTTCGAACTGCATTCCGACGGACGTTTACGCGCATCCCCAGATCCCGCGGAAGGAGTGGCGGGCGAAGGAAGGTTTCAAGGACAGCGACATTCTTTTTGTCTGCGTGGCGCGATTTGCTCCGCAGAAAAATCACGCGCTGCTTCTGGAAGCGTTTGCGCAAGGCCCAGCGTCCGATCCCCGCGCGCACCTGGTGCTGGTGGGAGCGGGAGACTTGCGTGCACAGCTCGAAGAGCAAGTGCGGAAGCTCGATTTGAGCGGCAAAATTCATTTTCTTGGGCTGCGCAGCGATATTCCAGAGGTGCTGGGCGCAATGGATGTGTTTGTTCTGGGTTCGGACTACGAGGGGAATCCGCTCTCGGTTCTTGAGGCGATGGCCTCCGGCTTGCCGATTGTGAGCACCGCGGCCGGAGGCGTGCCAAATCTCTTCGAAAACGGCAAGGAGGGTTTCCTGGTGCCGCCGGGGGATCTTCAGGGGCTGGCCAAATCGATGAGCTCTCTCCTCAAATATCAAGCGGCGCGGGAGTCCATGGGAGCGGCAGCTGCGAGCCGCGCAAGAGAAAACTTTGACGTGTCGAGCATGGTCCGCGCCTATGAGCAGGTCTACGAGGATCTAGTTGCTCGATCGGATCGCCGGAACGCACAGAGCGTGTTCCGAGGGCCTGCGATTCCAGCCGAAGAAAGATTGGGAAGCCACCACCGATGAGCTTTCCGAGAGAAGAATGAAGACGAACATGATCAAAGTGATGCACATCATTACGACGCTGGGCCCGGCCGGGGCAGAGAACATGCTGTGCCGGGTCGCGGCCGGGATGGATGGGACGCGATTTGAAAACGAGGTGGTATCGCTGACCGAAGTGCTGGACCTGGCGGGAAAAATGCATTCTATCGGCGTGCGCGTGCGCACGCTCGGCATGAAGAAGAGCATTCCCAATCCGCTGCTGGTGATGCGCCTGGCGCAATGGATCCGGGAATCGAAGCCGGACGTGATTCACACCTGGATGTATCACGCGAACCTGATTGGCACGCTGGCGGCGCGCCTGGCGGGGAATGTGCCCGTGATTTGGGCGATTCACCACAATGCGTATGACCCTCGCGTTGACAAGCGACGGACCATGCTGGTGAACCGAGCTTGCGCGCTTTTGTCGCGAAAATTCGCCACCCGAATCGTATTTTGTTCGGAGGCATCACTGCGGACGCACAAGAAGCTCAGCTACGCGGCCGAAAAACTGGAAGTAATTCCCAACGGCTTCGATTTGGAACAAGTCAAGCCTGATTCGACCGCTCACGCATCGTTGCGCGAGGAACTCGGTATCCCGGCGGATGCGATCGTGATTGGAATCGCCGCGCGCTTTCATCCGCACAAGGATCATCACAACTTCATTCAAGCCGCCGCTCGTTTGTACAAAATTATGCCGGAGGTTCACTTTCTGCTTTTCGGGATGGGTATTACGTGGGAGAACGCGCAGTTGACTGGGTGGATTGATTCCGCGAGAATTCGCGAGCGCTGCCATCTGCTGGGATTGCGCCAGGATATTTCCCGCCTGTTTTCCGGAATGGATATCGCCACCACGGCGTCTCGCAGCGAGGCATTTCCCATTGTAGTCGGCGAGGCCATGGCTTGCGGGACGCCTTGCGTCGTGACCGACGTGGGAGACTCTGCATTAATTGTGGAAAACACGGGCAGCGTCGTGGCACCCGAAGATCCGCACGCGCTGGCCGAAGCGTGGCGGGCACTGATCGACGCCGGGCCTGCCGTACGGCGGCGCCTCGGAATCGCGGCCAGGTGCCGAGTGCAACGGCATTTCGCCTTGCCCGCGATCGTGGAGAGTTACCAGGCGATTTACGCACAGGTGGCGGCTCGTACACAGCGAGAAGTGCCTGCGGCGGGCCTTTCGCAATTTGCCCGGTAAATTCAGGACGCTCAACACAAACATGAAGGTAAATTCAAATCGGCCACGCCTGGTCATCGCGGTGAATTCGTCGATCGCCGTCGGGTTCCTGCAGGGTCAGCCGGAATATTTCCAGAACTCGGGTTTTGATGTGACCGTTTTGTGCCCGGAAAGGCGTTCCGGCGAGTGGGAAGTGCCGCGACCCGACGGCGTTCGGGTGGTGGAAGTTCCCATGGAGCGAGAAATTTCACCCGTGCGGGACCTTCACTCGGTCTGGCATTTGTGGGGCATCCTGCGCGCGCTGCGCCCCACGGTCACCAATGTGGGCACACCCAAGGCAGGACTTCTTGGCGGATTTACCGCCTGGCTGACGCGCGTCCCTTGCCGCTTCTATACGCTGCACGGTTTGCGCTTCGAGACCACCACGGGATTCAGGCGCAAACTCCTGATCTATGCCGAGCGGCTGGGGTGCCGTTTCGCGCATCGCGTCGTGTGCGTCAGCCACAGTGTACGGGAGAAAGCGATTGCCTACGGGCTCGTGGATCGAGAAAGGGCGCTGGTTTTTGGGGCGGGAAGTTGCAATGGCGTGGATGTATCGCGCTTCGCGCCGACACCTCATCGGATGAGGCGGGCGGCCGAGTTGCGAGGTCAGTTCGGAATTCCCGCGGATGCGCCGGTCGCACTTTTCGTCGGGCGGCTGACCTGCGACAAAGGGATTGCCGAACTCCTGCAAGCCTTTTTGCAACTCGAGGAACGATTGCCTCAGCTTCGCTTGCTTTTGGTGGGGAGCTTTGAAGATGGCGACCCACTTCCCAAGGACGTTCGCAGACGCCTGGAATCACATGAGCGCGTGATCTTGGCCGGGCCTGTTAAGGACACCGCTCCGTACTACGCCATGGCGGATGTTCTGGTGCTGCCGAGCTACCGCGAAGGGCTGCCCACGGTGATTCTGGAGGGGCACGCGGCGGGCAAACCGGTGATCGGAGCCGCGGCGACCGGGATCGTCGATCTGATTGCCGATGGCGAGACCGGCCTTCTTTTTCCAGTGGGGGATGCGTCGGCGCTTGCTGATGCGATCGGCAGGATCATCGACGACAAAGCTTTGGCCGGGAAACTCGCCCTAGCGGGCCAGGAGCAAGTGAAGCGCAAATTCCGACAGGAGCTGATCTGGGCCGCGTTGCGCCGGGAGTATCTCAAAGTCCTGCAGGGGAGAGAATCACCGCATTCCTCTGTTCTTCCCCAGCCCGGGAATTAGACGCGGGGAAAAATTCATGAACAACAACTCAAGTTTCGTGCCGCGGAAAAGGGGTTACGGGCAACAGATTTTTCAAACCGGGAAGGTGCCGCTGTTAGTGGCAGGAGTGTTAGTCGTGGTTGTGATTTTCATAAAGGCAAACAAGTCGTCGGCCGCGGCATTTCCCGCTTGGGTGGCATCCGGTCTGGTCAGGGTAGGGAAGACGGAAGCCCCGGGAATGGTTTCTTCCATCGACCTCTCCGGCGCGCGCGGGGAGATCGTGGACGCCCAGATCATCGTGCATGCGCCTGCCAGCGGTTTGACCAATGTGAATGTGAACCCCACTGATCTCAGCGCTCCCGACGGCGGGACGATTCCTGCCTCGAACATAACGTTGTACCGTGAAACCTATGTGACGGTGGCAGGCACTGCGAATTACGGCGGCGGCAGCAATCCGCCGCTCGGCGCGGGAACTTATCCGGAGCCACTCATCCCCTTCAATGATCCGGAGACGAGCGCGCCCTTGTGCGGAAGCTCGGCCGCGCTCAAAGCCTGCAACGCGAGCATCGGCGCGGGGGAGAATCAGCCTTACTGGGTCGACATCACCATTCCGCATGGGACCGCGACCAGCCCGTCGGGGACTTATACGGGCAATATTTTGGTCACCGCCACTCAGGGCACGGTGACGATCCCGGTTTCTCTGACAGTGTGGAATTTCGAACTTCCCATGCAGCCTTCGGAGCTTTCTCTCTGGACGCTATGGCCGCCTGCGGCGGGGGACACGACCACCAGCTTGGCGCGAGCTTTGATGCGCAACAAAGTGATGAGCTGGGTGGATGCGGCGACAGACGCCACCTCGGACATGACCAATTCCGGATTGAATCGCGCCGGCCTGGACGGCTATTACCATTTCCAGGTCAAGTGCGACGGCTCTCACACCAGCATCCCTTCGACCGATCAAATCGAAGCGGCGGCGGCAAATTTTCCGGTGACCCTGGCGCTCGATCTTTACGTCGGGGACGAACTGAACGACTGTCCCAATGATTACCCGGTGCTGAAAGCCATCGGCGCCCGCGTGCATGCAGCAAATCGCAGTGTGAAAACGATACTGACAGTCAACACGCCCGACGCAAAACTTTTCGATGACGGCCACGGCCGGAGCGCCATCGACCATTGGGCGCTGCTGGATTCCATGGAAAAGTGGCCCTCGCTGCCGTTTGCCGGCGGAGGTGACCTGTGGAGCTACACGAGCTGCAATACCGGGAACGGTAACGCGCCGGAATGGCTGGTGGACTATCCGCCGATCAACGAGCGCATCCAGGCGGGATTCCTGAACTGGATGCAAGGAGCGACTGGAATTCTTTACTACCGGGCTGACGGATGGACCGTGGGAAATTCCATCGGAAGTTGGAGCAATGTGGATACAAACGCTTGCGGCGGCGGCCTGGGAAGGCCGGGTGACGGAATCTTTCTGTATCCGCCGGGGCCGATTGGATCGACCGAACCCGCTCCGGGAATACGCTTGAAGGCCATCCGCGACGGGATTCAGGATTACGAATACGCGCAACTGCTCAAAAATCGGGGGCAGACCTCGTACGTGGAGTTCTTGCTTAAGCCGATCGCGGCGAGTTGGACCAAGTGGAGCCACGACCCGAGCGACATCGAGACGGTGCGGCTGAAATTCGGGCAGCAACTTCATCAACTTGCACATCCCTAGCGTTTTTTCCCAGGCACTGAATTTCGAAACTTTTTCGAGAAGCTTCCTCAAGACGGCAAGGGCCACTGCAGGATCCACGAAACCAAATCAATCACAGGAGCAAAAAAATGACAGGGTGTGACATTGCAATTATCGGTGCAGGCCCGTACGGACTTTCCGCGGCGGCGCACTTGCGCACGATCAGGGGCCTGGACGTGCACACGTTCGGCGAACCCATGGTTTTCTGGCAACAAAATATGCCAAAGGGAATGTTGTTGCGTTCGGGCTGGGAGGCCAGCCATATTGCCGACCCGAACCAGTCCCTGACGCTGGATGTATTCCGAAAAGAAAGCCGTAATCACTTTTCGAGCCCTGTGCCGCTCGATCGCTTCGTGAACTACGGACTTTGGCATCAACAGCACTCCGTTCCGGACCTCGACCAGAGAAAGATTGTCTGCGTCGAACCCGGAACCCGCGGATTCCGGCTCATTCTCGCAGATGGCGAGTCGGTGCTGGCTAACCGTGTGGTGATCGCCGCCGGTATTTCTTCGTTCACCTGGCGTCCGCCGGAATTCGATAATCTTCCCTCTTCGCTGGCGACGCATACTTCGGAACACATTGATTTCGAACGGTTCGTCGGGAAAGAAGTGCTGGTGGTCGGAGGCGGCCAAAGCGCGCTGGAATCCGCGGCACTGCTGCACGAAGCAGGGGCCGTTGTCGAAATCGTTGCGCGTGCTCGCGAGATCCGGTGGCTCGGTGGCGTCGTATCGCGGACGATTCATCGGGGCTTCGGGCCAAAGATTTCGAGACTTCTCTACGCGCCGACGGACGTCGGTCCCGCGGGCATCAGCCAGATCGTTGCGAGACCTGACCTGGTGCGGCGTTTCTCGCGGCCGATTCAGGACTGGCTCCGGAAGAGATCCATCCGGCCTGCCGGC
>Ga0070765_100000585_pt1 | contig 21894 bp, 17 predicted proteins | sample HubBroMetageWFT5_FD_71516 | JGI IMG/M metagenome (GOLD analysis project Ga0070765, IMG submission 71516) | Warmed and freeze-thawed soil microbial communities from the Hubbard Brook experimental Forest, New Hampshire - Hubbard Brook CCASE Soil... | ecosystem: Environmental > Terrestrial > Soil... | reverse complement strand
CGGTGCGGGAAACATTAATGTAGGCTGACGGTAATAAAATGAGCGGCTGGCCGGATACCTGACCACGACGGGTGAAGTGGCGGCGAATCGAATGCTCGCCATCGAATTTGTCTTCGAGGACATCGAGAAGCTGAACCGCGTCGAGGTTCGAAATGACACGCTGATAGTGTTTGACCCGCTGAATAACTGACTGGATGCGGGTTTCGAGGATTATCAGTCGAGCGTTGAGCAGCCTTTGCAGGGTCGTTGCGAGAAGCTGGGGCCGACTCGAATACAGCTCGCAATTCGGAGTCATCTCTTTCGAGAGCCGGTGGATCAGCACGAGTTGCTGAAGATCGAGTGCAATCTCCAGCGATAAAATTTCCCACCAATCGATTCCCCACTGATCCACAATGCGCCCCGATCCGAGTCGCAAAAGCTCCCGCAGGCGATAAAGATCCTCAGTCTCCTCCGCGTAATCGTAGATGCTTATTACTGAACATCCAGCCTGTTTGCTCCAGCGTTCGTATGTGCCGGCCGGAGCGCGACCGGTATCGATCACGAGGTCCCACGCCACTGGATATGACTGGGGGAGGGTATCTTCTGAATCGAGCAGCAGGACCTTCATGGTTGAGCCCCAGTTGATGGCCGCGCTAATGCTTTGCGCACGTAGTGTTCCAACCGTGGCGAAGACTTGAGAGCGGCGGCCGCATGATACCGGGCCGCAACTCTCAGATAAGTGACTGCCGACTTCGCCAGAGTTACATGTAAAGTTTCGCGCCCGGCGGTCGCCCAACGTTGCTTATGGTGTTCACCGCCCAGACCGAGATCGACGAAATCGGTCTCAGCTGAGTCGCACGCTTCTTCAATGACTCTGAGGCGGAGGCCTGAACCCGGAGAATACTCGCGAAAAGCGCAATCAAAGGTCATCTGGTAGAACGACCAATGGCTCGCAAATTGAAAAGCGTATAGCCAGGCTATCGGACGGTCGCCCACGCGAAGTTGGTTAAACCTGATCCAGCCATGGGATGAAAGTAATTTGGCTAGCTCTGCAAGAAACGCGATGCGTTGCGGGCTGTCCAGATTACTGACGCGGCCAAGGGCCGAGAGCCTGGCGACGTGAGCTGCGGAGAATGCCGGCAATGCCGAAACAATCTGCCCCCATGACCTCAGGCGATCAACTTCGACCGGTACTTTTGCCGCTAACGCTTTGAGGTAGCGGCGTTCGCGTTTATGCTGTACGGCGCGGCGCACCGACTCTCGCTGCTCCGTAGTCCGCAACAAAACCTGAGGACACTGGAAAGCAGGCCGAGAAAACAAGTTGTACCCTCGCGGCTGCGCAACCAGGCCGAGTGCGGCGGCAGTGGCGGAATCAGCGGGTAGGTTCGCCATTACCAGAGTGGACAAACCTAATATTTGCAGTTCGCCCAGAACTCTGTTCACCAGTTCTTGCCGTAATTCAGGAGAAGAAATAAAATCACAATAATCCGCCGTGGCACCGGCCAGAAACATCACTTCTCGTTGTGCCGTGTTGGTCGCGAGTGCAGCCACACCAATCAAGGAATCCTGTTCGTAGGCCAAAATCAGAAGCGGCGTGATGGAATCGCGATAGGAGCGGCTTACTGCCACTGCCCATTCGTAGGTGTAGAAAACTTCCGGACGCTCCATTAGATACACCAGTTCGTTCCACTGGCGGGCTAGGATATCGTCGTCGGGAATTTCTCGGTGCAGAATTAGTCGCATTCTTTTCTGTTGATCGGATGCTTACCGTTTTTCGTGAATGGGGGCTGACGACATCGTCCCCTCAAGCGTTGGAGCCTAAGGCAGCGCTCAGGCTCGCCAACCCGAACAGTTCCTGCAATGATCGATGAAAACCTGAAATGTGGGCTGCAAATTCCGCGAGACTCATCGCGGCCGTGATATGTATTCGCGGCAAAGCAAATTTCGGAGTCTGTCTTCCCATAGTTCCGCCAACGTTGAAGAATGCGGCCCTGTAGCCGGCTCGTTTCGCCATTTGCAATTCTCGCGATGAGACTGAGGACGAATCTCCGAAGGGATAAGCCAATGCCCATATCCTTTGCCCTACGACCCGCTCGAGGTGGTTCTTGCTCCACGAGATTTCGCTCCACGCTTCTTCCGGCGACGATTGCGAAAGTATGGGATGAGAGAGCGTATGCGCACCGATGCACATTCCCGCTTGGGCAAGTCGATGCAGTTCGAATTCGTTCAACACCAGGAACCGGCGGCTGAGTGCGCGATCCCCTCGGTATTGAGAATCCCATTGCTCAGAAAGGCCCAATTGCGTTCTCAGTTTTCTCAGAAACGTTTTCCGCCGATCCAGGTCGTATTGCGAAAACTGTCTTATCAGATCCCGCCACGACAAATGTTTTTCCTGCCGGCTTGCCTCTGCTTGCAATCCGAGTGCGAGCAGTTTCGAAGAAAAAGTTTCAGGAGCTGCCAGAAACATCAGATGGAGTTCCTCGTACCACAACATTGTCGGCGCGCGGCTAAGCGATGCGCCAGTGACAAAGAATAGGCATTTGATCTCGAATTCCTGAAGAACGGGCAGCATTTCGAACAGACAGTTCTGCAAGCCGTCATCGCATGTCAGCAGCAAGGAACGCGGAGGCAATTCATGTCCGGCCTCGGACCAGAGCAGGAATTGTTCTGGAGAGATCACGTTGTACTGATCTTTCAGGAATCGAAGTTGGCGGCGGAAAGAATCCTCGCTTACCAGGTTCCCATCCAACTCGCGATCGACGATTTTGTATCCTGCGGGCAGAACACCGTGATAGGTCAATACCGTAGGGCCAGCCCGGGGCGCGGGATTCAGATACCCCGACTTGGACAGTCCGGGATACACCACGTGCTTCAATAGCGGACTGAGCAACTTCATCCCTTCGCCACCAGGTCCCAACTTAGCGGAGTGCCACGTTCGATGTCACGAGCAGCGCGCTTGCCGACAATCTGCGACAAATGCCGGGTGTGCAATCCGTGACCGGGCCGAATCGAACGAATGTTGTGTTCGCTGAACGTTTCTCCTTGCCTCAAGGCCTCGACTACAAAGAGCGAGCGGCGAAAAACACGGCTGCTGCGTTCACTGTCCGTGGGACCGAAGTGAATTTCTCCCAGAGATTTCTCGGCTACTCGGACCGCTTCTACCATAGCTTTGAACTCTGCTGGTTCCAGCGAGAAGGTGCTATCGGGGCCTTTCAGCGATCGAGACAGGGTGAAATGTTTTTCGATAATGCATGCCCCCAAAGCTACGGCTGCCACGGGAACAGCAATGTCCATGGTGTGATCCGACAATCCCACCGGAACGTCAAACCTTCGCGTCAGCTCCGGAATGGTTCGCAAATTCATCTCGCTAGGAGGAGCCGGGTAAGCGCTGGCGCACTTCAGCAATGCGAGTTGCCTGGCTCCGGCCTGGCGAGCAGTCTTAACGGCTTCTTCGATCTCCTCAATCGTGGCCATGCCGGTCGAGAGGATCAGCGGCTTGCCGGTGCGTGACATTTTCTGGAGAAGCGGAAGGTCAACCAGTTCGCAGGATGCAACCTTATACGCTGGCACCTTCATCGTCTCCAGAAAATCCACGGCAGTCGCGTCAAAGGCAGAGGAAAAGAAACCGAGCCCGAGATCGTCAGCAACTCGTTTCAGCTTGGGCTGCCAATCCCACGGCATGCAGGCTTCACCATAGAGTTCGTGAAGGGCGCGGCCATCCCAGATCGTACCCCCGTGAATTTGGAAGTCCTCACGATCGCTGCGAATCGTGATCGTGTCCGGCGTGTATGTCTGCAACTTAACCGCGTCGGCGCCAGATTCCCGGGCAGCTTGGATCAGCCGGAGCGCCTGATCAAACTCCTGGTTGTGATTGGCGGAAAGTTCGGCGACGACGTACACCGGTTGCCCCGTGCCGATTTGCCGCTCTCCAATTTGAAAAGCCTTCATCGCGTTTCTCCGGCCTTCACTGAGACTAATTCGCCCACTTCTTCCGGCAGAAAGGGAGTCCGTCGTCCGCTGCGCAGAATTTCAAGCGATTGCGCTCCCTGATTGAAAATCAAGTCGAGAATCGAGGCATACGGACGGAACGGAGAAAACAATTGGCGGTACCGCGGATGTTCATAGTGCTGAAAAATTACCTCGATCCCCTTGTCCCGCAGAACTTCCATTTCCGGGATCAAGTAGTCTGCAGAACCGAGAGGTGAGAGGTATTGTGTTGTGCCGAGAGCATCACAGATATTGGCTAGCAACTCTGTTCGCCTGCCGGGTTGCTTCAGCTGGGATGAACGCAACAAACGCGTCTGAATTCCCAGCACCTCCATAAACCATTCGACTAAAACGATGTCCAGATCGGCGAGCAAAGCAGGCGAAGAAAAATTTATCTGCGCTGTCATTCGGGAACGCAAGTCTTCGAAATAGTCGTCGAAAAACGGAGCTCGGCGATAGTTCAGTTCGATGGCGCGAAGATGACTCCGCCAGAACTCCCTGTCGCGAATTTCCACCTGGTTGATCAACTGGCCAAAGCGTCCGCGGAAGAGTACGGGGACAGTGAGCCATTGCAGTCCAGTTGGAGTCTTGATGCGATTGCGCTGCTGCCATGACTGTTTCTCGAATTGAACGTTGTCCAACAGGACAAATGTGTCCACCTGATCGATCAGGTCCAGGTATCCGATCCACGGCAGGTATGTGGGCTGCGAAATCGCTATTTTCATTCGGTTGCCGAGGTCTGCTCCGTTAATACAAAACGTTCGGTCACCTTCTGGAATCCGAGCGAGATCCAGAGTTCCGCTGCTGCAGCATTACCCTCGACCACTTCCAACTGAATCTTTGAAGGAGATGCCTTCCACAGTTCGTCAATGATCTTTTTCGCACAGGCGCGAGCAATGCCTTCTCGACGCCGCTCGGGAACGACAAAAACTTCATAGATCACTCCCGTTTGACGCGGCAAAAACCGATGCTCTTCCATTCCGAAGAGAATGAATCCCACCCGCTGCCCATCGGAGACGATCCACCGAAGCTCGTATTTCGGATTTCCTTTAATCCTGTCGAAATAGGAATTCTCCCAGTCATGTGCTGGCATAAACGCCGGATTCAATTCCCGGAAATGTTGGTGCGCCATCTCCAGAAACTGTTCGCGCTCGTCGGTTTCGATTGCGATCGTTCTAAGCCGCGGACGATCCGTATTTTCGGGCAGAACATTTTCGGGGAGAACCTGACTGAGAATTCGACTGACGCCTTTGCCATCGACCAAGTTCTTTCCCAATCGAGCCATCTGCTCTCTGCAACCCTGGCATGCAATTATCTGTTCCAGCGCATGAGCCAAACTATCCGGCTCAAAATCGTCAACCCATCCCATACTGCGTACCGCCCCCATGGCATCAAGTTCCGTAATAATCTGTCGCTGCGTCGGGGTTCTGAAATAGCTTAAGGTTGCACAGCCCATGTACAGAAGTTCCCAGAGAGTGCCCCCCGCGCAAATAATCGCCACGTCAGACTGCGCCATCAGTTCGAGCATGTTGGTCGCATTGCCCACAAGATGTATTGGCATACTCAAGTTCGCAACGGTTTGCTGAAGCTCGGCGATTTTCGGGTTGCTGCCACCGGCCACAACCGCGACTTCAAGATCGGGAATGGAAATCTTGGGAAGCATCTCGATCAGGCGCAACGTAAAGTTGTCTGGGTCGCTGCCGCCCATCGTGACCAGCAATCTCCGTCCAATCGCGGGAATCCCGCGCCGCCAATCGCGCCGGGCGTGAAACTCGCGCCGCAGCAGCGAATAATCCGGGCCGAGCAAGAGCCGGGTGTACGGCTCGCGATTGACGTACATCTTCTCGCACGCATGGACATTTTGATCGAGCACCAAATCGGCGGAATAATGCTTGCATTGGCCAAGGTCATCCACGAACAGCAGCTTCAGTCCGGCGCTCTTTAGGTTGCGTTGGTACTCGGAATCGAACTGATAACCATCCACGACGACGCATGCCGTGTCACGTGCGTAAGCGAGGGCTGCAATTTCTCTGGCATCTTCGACGCTATTGGGTAGATCCTTCAGGCGGACAATTTCCATTCTTTCAGAATGCAGGCGTGCGTCGACCGCGGGAGTCGATTGCGCCATCGCAAACGCCACATTTCCGCCGGCGTCCTGCCATCCCTGCGCCAATGCAAGGCAGCGCATCACGTGGCCCGTGCCCATTGCGATGCTGGCATCGGCTCGAACGATGAGGGTATTCGTGAACATCAGGCTCCTTGCACCGCTTTCTGCACTACGTGCGAGTTGAGTTCAGCAAGTTCCGGCTCCCGCTCCATTAAGCGAATAACTTCGCTCCAGTTAAAGTCATCGTCGTTGTCGAAGCGCCTGTAGATAATCCGGAGTAGCTCAAGGTCTTCGGCAGTATCCAGCGTCCAGCGATATTGACTGTAGTCAATTTGTCCGCGCTGCGAAACCAGCCGGAATAATTCTGGGTGCTGGTAAAAATAGGGCGTCACGTGTTCCCGCTCGTAGCTTTGGTGAGCATCGCGCCACGCCTGTCCAAGCGCAGTCACGGTGAAAACCTCTGTGTCCAAGCCTCGGGGATAAGTCCGCGGAAATACGTTGCTGGCGTAATCGCTGCGGTTATGCTGAAAAATTCGGATAGTTTCATCCACGAGCTGCGGATCGATCACCGGGCAGTCGGAAGTAACGCGCACAACCGCTCCGGCCGCGCACGCCCTCGCAGCCTGGTAATAGCGATCCAAAACATCGTTCTCGGAGCCGCAAAAAGATGAAACCCCGAGTCGCTGACACTCGAGAATGATGGCGTCGTCCGCAATCGAATCGGTCGTAGCGACTAGAATTTCGTCGATCTGCGTCGCGCGGGATAAACGTCTTACGACACGGGCCAAAACAGTTTCGCCTCCCAGATCCATCAGTACCTTGCCAGGCAAGCGAGTGCTTCCCATTCGGGCTTGGACAATCGCCGTGATCTTCACTGCTTTTCTCCGGTCGGCATCCTTGCTGCTAATTCCTCTCGAAGTGCGCCACAACTTTGCTCAGTGCGCGAATGACATCATCAATGTCACTGTCGGTCATGCCGTGAAACATCGGCAGGCTGATCAGGCATTCGTATGCGGCCTCGGCGACGGGATACTCGCCGCCCTTGTATCCAAAGCGATCGCGATAGTACGGATGGCGGTGCACCGGGATGTAGTGAACATTCACACCAATGTTTTCCGCGCGCAAGGCCTGGAACACCTGGGCGCGACCTGTGGCGAGTCTGGTCGAATCCAGGCGGATCGGATAAAGATGCCAGGCGGGATTGACGTCCGGGCGGGGGCGCGGCGGACGGATGCCGGGCAGGTCGCGGAATGCGCCGGTATATCGGGCTGCGATTTGCCTGCGTCGCGCGAGATTTGCCTCCAGCTTTTTCATTTGCGCAAGGCCAAGAGCGCATGCAATGTCGGTGAGGCGATAGTTGAATCCCAACAGAACCATTTCGTAGTGCCATTGGCCGGCACTCTGTCGCTGCCGCGCGTCGCTGCTAATGCCGTGATTGCGAAAGCGGCGTAGGGTCTCGGCGTAGACCGGATGGTCGGTCGTGACCATGCCGCCCTCGCCGGTTGTCAGATGCTTCACAGGATGAAAACTGAACACGGTCATATGTGCGATACTGCCCGCCCGGCGTCCGCGGTACTCCGCGCCCAGGGCATGGCAGGCGTCCTCGATCACTGTCAGCCCGTGGCCTTCAGCCAAATGCAGAATGGAATCTAAGTCCGCAGGGTGGCCAGCGTAATCGACGGGAAGAATTGCCTTGGTGCGGGGCGTGATTTTTGTTGCTGCCAGTTCGGAATCAAGATTCAAGGTGTCGTCGACCACATCGGCGAACACTGGAGTCGCGCCTTGATAGAGCACGCAGTTCGCCGTGGCCGCGAATGTCAGCGGAGAAGTAATGGCCTCATCCCCCGGTTTCAATCCAGCGGCGAAGGCAGCGGCGTGCAAGGCGGCGGTGCCGGAACTGAAGCTGACGGCATATTTCGCGCCCACCCACGCAGCGATTGCTTCTTCGAACTCGCCGATCTTGGGGCCAGTGGTCAACCAATCGGAGCGCAACGTCTCCACCACAGCTTGAATGTCGCTCTCATCGATTGACTGCCGCCCGTACGGCAGCAAAGTCTCCCGAACCGGCGGTCCGCCATGGATTGCGAGTACTTCACTGCTGACTGGCGCTACAGTCATAAGTTTCCGTTAGGCTGGGGCGCGCAGCTTTTGTTCATCGGGCCAGGCGACGACCAGAGGAGAACTTTCGCCGACTAGTTCATATAACTCCTCGACGCTCAGCCACTGGGGATTGCTATCGCTGGCGTAGCGGAATCCCTCGGGAAGCGGGCGAGCCTGCTTCCAATTTTCTTTGCGCCACCAGGGATGCGCGGGTTGAATCACGTACATGTCATCCATCTCCAGGGTGTGACGAGCTTCATCTTCCGACAGCAGCACCTCGTGCAGTTTCTCGCCCGGGCGGATCCCGATCGCTTCCACATCGCAACCTGGCGCCATCGCCTCGGCCATTTCCATCAGCTTCATACTGGGAATCTTAGGAACAAAAATCTCGCCTCCATGCATCTGCTCGATACAACGAATCACAAGTCGGACGCCCTGTTCGAGAGTGATCCAGAAGCGCGTCATGCGGGAATCGGTGATGGTAATCTTGCCGCGTTTGCGCTGCTCCTGGAAAACCGGAATCACGCTGCCACGGCTGCCCAGAACGTTTCCGTAGCGCGCACAGCTGAACCGCGTGTTCTGCGAGCCGGAATAAGCGTTTGCCTGAACGAACATTTTCTCCGCGCAGAGTTTGGTCGCACCATAAAGATTGATAGGGTTTACGGCTTTGTCAGTGCTGAGAGCCAGAATGCGGCGAACTCCGCGGTTGATTGCGGCATCGATGACATTACGGCCGCCCATAATGTTGGTCTGAATGGCTTCGAAAGGATTGTATTCGCAGGCAGGAACTTGCTTGAGCGCTGCGGCGTGAACCACCACCGTGACTCCGGAAAAGGCGCGTTCCAGACGCTGCGCATCGCGCACGTCCCCAATGAAATAGCGCAAGCTCGGGTGGTCGAACCCCGCAGCCCGCATGTCATGCTGCTTGAGTTCGTCCCGGCTGAAGATGATCAGCTTTTGCGGACGGTACTCGCGTAGCATCAGTTCGACGAACTTCCTGCCGAAAGAACCCGTCCCGCCGGTGATCAGCACCACCTCTTCGGACCAGTGCATGGATGGAATTCCTCAATGCAAACTCCGTACTTAGCAGCCAAGGTGCGCCCGCTCGCATACGCTCGAAATGGAATTTGCCAGCGCCAGTATAGCGGAGATAACAGACAATCAAACCTGCAGGAACCCCCGTTAACACTAAGGAACCCATCTGATTAGGAGCACCGAGTCCTCGCCTTACGGTGCTAGACTGGGCCCAATCGCAGTAAGAAGCAGAAGCGACGGGACTCGGGTTACGGTTTTTACTTACAAGAAAACCGGAAGACGAATCTGACCGGACCTGCCTGCCGCCATATTTTCTCTTGGGAGGATTGATGGACGCGGGTCCGCTAGTACCGTTGAATAGCCAGATTTTGCGCGAACGCCAGCCGCCTTTTCCAATCGAATTCGACCGCGACCCTGTGCCCGCAGCCTATCCTGGCGCTGCCACCCAAGATTCTGTGTTGCGTGAATACGTGCGGATTTTTATCAAGCGCAAGTGGGTCCTGATTGCAACTGTGGCGCTGGTAGTCAGCGTGGTTACCATTTCTACCCTGCGCACCACGCCCATCTACGAAGCCGTAGGCAGTATCGCCATAAATAAGATGGATCCAGTCACCTTCAACCTTAAGGATTCATCCAGCGCCGTCGACTATTACGATCCCGCCGATCTGGATACGGAGGTGCGGATTCTGAAGAGCGATCTGCTGGCTCTTCAGGTCATCCGGCAACTAAACCTGGACAAGCCGACGGAGATCGGGGCTGGGAACACATCGCCGTCTTCATCCCTGGAGTTGACAGCCGACGCGATGCAGCCTGATTCCGCCAGGACCTCGGCTGTACTTGCAGGTTTCAAAGGCAGCCTGCTAGTTTCGCTCGTTCCCAATACCAGGATCATCGAAATCCGTTATCGCAGTCCGGATAAGAATCTCGCGGCGCGGGTAGTAAATTCGCTGGCGAATACCTATGTCGAACAAAACTTCAAGACCCGATTCGAGTCCACCATGCAGGCTTCGGACTGGCTTTCGAAACAGTTAGTCGATCTCCAGATAAAAGTGGAGACGTCGCAGGAAAAACTGGTCAAGTATCAGAAGGAACATGAAATCCTCGGGATCGACGAAAAACAAAACATCACCACGGCCAAACTGGATGAATTGAACCGTGAATTGACCTCCGCCGAATCCACGCGCATGGAGAAGGAATCGATTTACCACCTCGTGCAGGCCGGGGATTCGGACTCCATCGCAGCAGCCGCTAACGTTGACGGCGCGGCCAGGGGCTCCAGTGCGAATTCAGCGCTGCTGGAGAAACTGCGTGAACAGCAAGCCGATCTCAAGATCCAAGTGGCACAACTGAGCACGCAGTTCGGACCTTCCTATCCGAAATTGGCGCAGCTAAATAGTCAACTCAAGGAAGTCGATGCGCAGATTCAAAGTGAAATGCGCAAGGTGGCGGCTCGCCTGCGCGGCGACTATTTAGCCGCCCTGCAGCGCGAAACCATGCTGCGCAGCGCACTGGAGAAACAAAAACAGGAGGCTAACAAGCTCAACGAGAGTGCGATTGAATACAGCCTGCTCAAGCGCGACGTCGACGCCAACCGGACGCTCTCGGAAGGATTGCTGGAACGGTTGAAAGAAGCCGGAGTCACGGCAGGTCTGAGATCGAACAACTTCCGCATCGTGGATGTGGCGCGAGTTCCAACCGCGCCCTCTGGACCGAACATTCTACGAAACCTTGGCTTTGCGTTGGCGCTGGGGCTTTCCACCGGCATTGGGCTTGCATTCCTGTTTGAGAGCATGGACAACACCGTCCGCACTCCGGAGCAGGCGCAAACAATTTCGGCGCTTCCGTCCTTAGGTATGATTCCACTCGGGTCCAGAAGCATGAAGCAAGTGGGCAGTCGTGAGAAACTGGCGCTGGCCGCGTCCAAAGAAGCCGTCGAACTGGTGACCAAATCGCGTCCTCGCTCGCAAATGGCGGAATCCTATCGCGCCCTGCGAACTTCCTTGCTGCTCACATTTGCGGGAGGGCCGCCCAAGGTCATTCTCATTACCAGCGCGCTTCCTGAAGAGGGTAAGACCACTACCAGCGTCAACTCGGCGATTGTGCTGGCGCAGAAAGGCACGCGAGTTTTGCTGATTGATGCGGACCTCCGCCGGCCCAGCATTCACAAGACCTTTGGCATGGGTCCAAAACTTGGTCTTAGTAACGTGCTGACCGGAACGGCGACGCTGCAGCAGGCAATTATTCCATCGACGATTCTGCCCGAGCTCTTTATACTTCCGGCCGGAACTCCGCCACCGAACCCAGCCGAACTTCTTGCCTCCACAAAAATGAAAAATATTCTTGAGGAGTTGCGGAAACAGTATGACCACATTGTCATCGATTCTCCGCCAACTTTGTCGGTTACGGACGCCGTGGTCATGTCAACCGGTGCCGACGCCGTCGTCCTCGTGATTCGCTCTGGACACACCACAAAACCGGCGTTGCGGCGCGCCCGCGACATCCTTTTGCAAGTGAACGCGCGAGTGTGCGGCGTATTAGTGAACGCTGTCGATCTCAATTCGCCTGACTATTATTATCACTACGAATATCAGGGAAAATATGGGCGCGATTACTACCAGGAAGATGCCTTGAGCAGCGCGGAGGAAGTCGTTTCTGAAGCCACCTCCAGCGGAGCATAAGGTGGGTGGCACCTGGTGGAGTGCGCCCGCACAAACATTACTCGCATGAAGATCGCGCTGCGAAGCCCAGCTCGAAAGGTTATCTTCTTAGGGGTATGCCTGACGCTGGCCGCGCTTTACATTGCATTGGCGGCCCGCGCATTTGTTGCCGATCGCTTTTCCCAGAAGCTTGATCTCGCCAGCCTGCAAGCGGCCGCAAGATTAGAGCCTGGAAATGCGGATTACCAATACCGGCTCGGGCACTTCTTTCTTCTTACCCAGCATGAACCGGAGACGGCAGCGCGATTCTTCAGCTCCGCGATTGCGCTAAACCCGCACAACGCCAGCTACTGGCTTGCACTCTCGCGAACCTACGAGCGCGCTAACAGCGATCAAGCAAAGGATGCGTTGAAACACGCTATAGTGGCTGACCCATCGGATCCAGATGTCGCCTGGGACGCGGCCAATTTCTACTGGGTTCTAGGAGAGAAAGATAAGGCACTGCAGGAATTCCGTGTGGTCTTGGAAAATGATCCTTACTCGCAGGCCGCGGCCTTGGAACGCTGTTGGCGAATCAAGCCGGATGTCGAAGCTCTCCTGCGGGAGGTGGTTCTACGCGACGCCGATGTTTACGCGACGTTTTTGGATTTCTTGACTTCCAGGAACGAACCGGCTGCGGCGTCCAGAGTTTGGGCCCAGATCGTGCAACTCGAACATCCGGTGGAGACGCGCCACGTTTTCGATTATGTCCGATATCTTATCGACCGACGAGAGGTCGCGCAGGCGCATCAAGCCTGGCGCCAGGCAGCAAGTTTGGTCGATCTTTCCAGCTACCAACCGGCCCCGGGAAACCTTGTAGTGAACGGCGATTTCAGCCTGCCCGTGCTGAACGGCGGCTTCGATTGGCTGTACGAGAAAACATCCGATGTTTCGCTGGCGCTGGATCCGACCGAATCGCACTCCGGCCACCGTTCTCTCTCTATAGTCTTTGACAGTCGTGGAATGGAAGACGCCGGCATCCGGCAACTCATTGCAGTCGCGCCGAATACAGAGTACGAATTCTCAGCATATTTCAAGTCGCAAGGTTTGGAGGGCGCGGGTGGGCCACGCTTTTTGATCGCTGACCAATTTACCGGAACAAAGTACTTTGCCAGCGAAGACCTTAAAAATGCTGATGTCTGGAAACAGGTTGAGGGAACGTTTAGCACCGGCCCAGATACAAACCTTGTGGTTCTGCGGATCCAGCGAGTGCCGGCCGGAAATGCGATTCGTGGCAAGCTGTGGATTGGCGGCGTTCATCTGGCCGCGCGCCACCAGGCTCAGGAACAAATTGCGGCCGGTGGCCAATGACTTCCTCCCTTCCGTTCGCCCCACTTGACCGGCCCAGCTCAATCATGCGATCCCGTGTTTCGCTGGTGGATTCAGTCCTGTTCTATGGTGTGTTTAGCCTGCTGCTGTTTGGGCCTTTGGCATTTGGCGCGGTAGAGGTGTGGTCGGTCTCGATGCTGCAGGTCGGTGCGGGTCTGCTTTTCACGCTTTGGGCGGCGGGACAAGGCGCGTCGGGCGAATTGGAAATCGTGGGCAGCCCGCTGTTTTTTCCCATGTTGTTTTTTGCCGGTCTGATTCTATGGCAACTTGCGAGTGGACGAACCGCCTATCGGGCCGACACATTTTCCGCTGGCCTCCTGTACTCCGCGTATGGTGTGTTGTGTTTCTTGGTGGTTCAGTGCTTGCGCCGAACATCGCAGGTTAAGGCGCTCGCTTGGATGCTCTCCGCATATGGTTTCGCGGTTGCAGTTTTCGCTCTGCTGCAAAGCATCACTTCGAATGGCAAACTCTATTGGCTTCGGTCTCTCCCTTCGGGCGGTTGGATCTATGGTCCCTACATAAACCACAACCATTACGCCGGGCTGATGGAAATGCTGACGCCGATTCCGCTGGTTGTCTCTTTCTCCGGCGATGTTCAGAGCCGGAGCAAGGCTCTAGCCGTTCTGGCGGCTGCAGTGATGGCCAGCACGATCTTTCTGTCTGGATCGCGAGGTGGTATGGCTGCCTTCGCCGCGCAGATGGCTCTGCTCGCGGCTTTCCTGCTCAACCGACGAAAGAACTGGACAGCGACCTTTGCCCTCGCCTGCTTCATGGGCGTGGCAGTGGTTTTGCTGGTTTGGCTGGGCGGCGGCGAATTAGCGGAACGGATGGCTAGCATTCATGCTGGGACTCGAATGGAACTGTCGGGAGGCACGCGGCTGACAATCGATCGCGACGCGCTGAAAATGTTCGCTCAAAGACCACTTGGGGGATGGGGGTTGGGCGTGTTTCCTGAAATCTATCCACAGTTCAGCAGTCTCTCGAGCAGGTTTCCCGCAGGCGTAGCCCATAACGATTACTTGCAATTATTGGTGGAAATGGGTGCGTTCGGATTTGCCGCCGCTTTGTGGTTTTTGGCGACAGTGTTTCACTCCGCGCGGAAGAAATTGAAACATTGGCCACCCGGCACTAATAGCGCCGTGACTTTAGCTGCCGGGCTCGGCATAAGCGGAATTCTGGTTCACAGTCTGGTGGATTTCAACCTGCAGATTCCGGCAAACGCGGCGCTGTTTTACGTCCTGTGCACCGTGGCCGCCATGGAGCCCAGTTTTGGCCGGCATCGCCATAAACACCGATGCCGGTCTCATTCAATCGAAGAGTTATCGAACGAGGTACTTGTTTCAGCTACGGCTTCCATGGGCTGAGGAATGGCTTGGGAGCGTCGCACAACAGCAAACACACGATCACTCCTCCCCCAACCGCGATGCTCCCCAGAACAAACGGATTTGTCAGTATGTGCTCATCTCCCGGCGGAGGCATTCCGGCCCCCTTTTTCTTCTTTTTGCATTTCCCGGATTTGTCGGCCGTTACCTCATCTCCCGCTGACAGGTTGGCGGTCTCTTTTCCGCAGTTAACGTTCACATCGCCCTTGCTGGCAAATACCTTAACCGTTTCCTCCGTCTCCGCCACTTGAAATTCTGTCCACGTATTCGATGCCGGCGTTGCAGTTACCTCCCGAGCCAACGCGACCATGCCTTTAGACGTGGCGACGCTGATGCTGCCGCTTTCGAGAGAGACAGCATTCCCTTCAAACTTTACCAACGAGTCTGGGTAGACGGTGACGCCAGAGCCGGCGGAATCGAGGGTAGCAACGGACTCGGGCTGGGTCTGGATTAAGTCACCGGGGAAGATTGCGGAGGAACGCGGCAAGGGTTTGCCATTCAGCCAAACTGTGCCTTTGCCATAAAGCATGGCTGCGCCCGAATCAGTATCCGTCGCAAGCAGGGCGACGGGAATCAGCGCGATCATCATCCAGCAAATAACGTGTCGGAGCATAGACACACCAATACACAAACTCTTCGCGGTGATGCTAGCCTGCAGACTGTCGACCGTCAATTGCTTTCGCTGGTTACCACGACCGTCACCTAGCCTCGGACACCTCGGCTGGGCCGCCAGGAAACGCTCGTCGAAGATCGTCGCGAAACTTCGGCGCTTCGCGCCGCTGGGCGGACGAAGGCGTCCGCCCCTACGTGGTTCAAGCGCTGCGCCAGCGGTCGACGAATTCCCACCAGATCAGCCTCGACCACTCGTCGAAGTTGACCTTCGCCCACTGGCGATGCCGCCACCATTGCACTCCAAACTCGCTGGCATCGAAGGCTGCCGCAACGCTGTAGTCTGCCGGCAACTCGTGCTTAAAGATGCTGAGGGCCCGCCGAGTGTGAAAATCAGAAGTCACCAGCAAAATTCTTCGAGCGTTGCCTCGTGGCAGACAGCCAGTCACATCTCGAGCTTCACCTTTGGTTGACAGTGCGTAAATCGGGCAAACCATAATTGAGCCCGCTTGCGGCAGCCCGTCGATATACTTGCGCGCAATCTCCAACTGGTTCCACTGGTAAATCTTAGCCTCGGCTGGGACATCAAGAATCAATCGCGGTGCGTAACCCTGCTCGAGCAACTCCAAGCCCCGCGCCGGACGCCGGTCCGTTTCTCCGGCGAGCACAACGATCACATCGGACTTGCGAGGTTCGTTTACGACCAGAAATCGACCAGAAATTGCAGCCAGTGCGATTACAAACAATCCGACAAACATCAGGATAAGTCGAAACCTTCTCATAGATTTGTTTCCCGCAGTCTGACAATCTGATTGAATGATCCAGACTACGCGAAATCTCTCGCGCGGTGGCAACCGCCCGCAAGTCTTAGAACTATCGTGTTCTGTCGCGCAAGATTTTGCGGAACAACATGTTAAAATTCAGGTGACCTCCTCCTACTTCAACTATGACTACTGAATTAAAGCCAGTCGCGTTGTTTTCCGAACTGAAGACGAAGATCGACCAAAAAAAGGCACGGGTCGCTGTGATTGGGCTGGGCTACGTGGGCTTGCCGCTGGCTCTTCTCTACACTGAGGAAAAATTCCCGGTTACCGGGTTCGATATCGATGCCCGCAAAGTCTCCATCCTGGATCAGGGCGGTTCCTACATTTTCCGCATTCCAGCCACCGACATTCAGGCCGCGAAAAAACAGGGGTTCAGCGCGACCGCCGAATATTCCCGGTTGACGGAGATGGATGCCATCATCATTTGCGTTCCCACGCCGCTAAACGAATACCACGAGCCCGACTTGAGTTTCATCACGGATACGGCGAAGTCCATCGCCCCCCATTTACGCGCTGGACATCTGGTGATCCTTGAGAGTACGACCTATCCCGGCACGACGGAAGAGGTGCTGATTCCAATCTTGGAGAAAGGCAACCGGCACGGGCTTAAGGCTTCGCGCGGCGATGCTTCCAACGGGAACGAGTTTTACGTTGCGTTCTCTCCCGAGCGGGAAGATCCAGGGAATCAGACTGTAGCGCGTCGCGACATTCCGAAAGTGGTGGGCGGATTGGATGCCAAAGCATCCGATCTGGCTGCTGCTTTGTATGGCGCGATCTTCAATCGCGTGGTACGCGTCTCTTCACCAGCAGCCGCGGAGATGACCAAGTTGCTGGAGAACATCTATCGCTGCGTCAATATTGCGCTGGTAAATGAGTTAAAGCTGTTGTCACTGCGCATGGGAATCGATATTTGGGAAGTGATTGAGGCGGCGGCAACCAAGCCCTTTGGCTTTCAGCCTTTTTATCCGGGACCCGGGTTGGGCGGCCATTGCATTCCGGTGGATCCCTTTTACCTTTCCTGGAAAGCCAAAGAATGGGACTTCCGCACGCGCTTCATTGAACTGGCCGGCGAGATCAACACCAACATGCCCTACCACGTGCTGGAATCGGTCGGCAAAGCTCTCAACCAGCACAAGAAAGCCTTGAACGGCGCCAAGGTTCTGGTGCTCGGACTGGCTTACAAAAAAGATATCGACGACTTGCGCGAGTCTCCGTCGTTGACCATTATCGAGTTGCTGCAAAAAGACGGCGCTCAGGTAAGCTACAACGATCCTTACTTCCCGACCGTTGGTAAAGGGCGCAAATACGATCTGCAGATGAAATGCACGCCGCTGGAGAATCTTGGCCAGTACGACTGCGTGCTGATCGTGACCGACCACTCGGACTACGACTATGCGAGCATTGTGCGCGAATCGCAGTTGGTAGTGGACACGCGCAACGCCACGCGCGGAATCAAGAGTCCCAAAGTCGTCCACTGCTGATGAGCGAACCGGAATCGCCGATAGCACTCGCGAACTCTTCTACGAAATCAGTTCACGGTTAGCGGCGCTGTGACGCTGCCGATCCGGCCGCTCAAATTGTTTCGAACCACAAAACGCACATCATAGCTTCCTGGAGGCAGTTCCAGTGCATTCTGGTAGAAGATTCCGTCCGCTTTGATTTTGGCGAGTCCGGCCGGAGGAATCGTTCCCTTGGTTGTCTGCCCTGCGCTACCCACCGGGGCGCCTTTCAACGTAGCTTGAGCAACGAAGTCCACATCAAAGCGGTTCCTGTTCCCTTCGTCGATCACGCCTGCTGCTGGCAGGTGCAATGCAAATGCCACCTTCTTCTTGGTCCCGTCCGGGGAGGTTCCCTGCCATTTCACAGTCACCGCAATTCCCGTGCTGTCAAATGGAGAGCTCAAAGCGAAACCGATATCCGCCTTGTGGGTTAAGTCAGGATCCACGGTCGCGTTAGTGACGAAAAAACCGGCGCGGGCTCGAACTTCTGTGTCCTTGCGCTGTACCTGAACCTGCAATTTTCGCCAGCCCGGCTTGGAATTAGCAGTGTTCATATAATAGCCGAGCAGATAGTAGGAGGCCGAATCTTCGGCCGCGCGCTTGAAGCCTGCAGCCAGATCGTTGCTGTTGTAGAAGGCGCGGCCTCCCGTCATCTCGGCAAATGTTTTTAGAGTGTCGAGGGTGGAACTCTGTAACCAGCCTCGGCCGGAAACATTATTCGCGGAGCCATCGCCGCTGTAGGTAACATCGCCGCCAGCCGATACGAGGCCGCGCACGTCCACGGGATAAACCGAGACTTGCGCATCCTTCAATGCTTCCATCGCCCGCTCGTATAGCACTGACTGGCTGCCGCCGGGCACGCTCGAGGGGGAATCCAGCGGAAACGGAAAGCCTCCAGTCGCCCAGATCAGAGACTTCCTTCCCGGAATGCCCGAAAGCGACCAGGCGATGGCGAGGAAGGCCTTCATCGTGTCTTCGATGGCTCGTGATTGCTGGTAAGCTCCCTCGAGTGTGTCTGCGTTCAAAATGAACTGGCGCATTTTTTCTGCCGGATCTTCTCCTGGGCTCGTTCCTCCGCCAAGCTCGCTCGACCGGTTTCCGGTGGCGGCCGCTACCTGTCCTTCGGAACCAAAAGCCTGCATCGGCGAGAGTTCGCCGCTTGCCTTCTTAAGAGCAGCAATCAGCGAGGCTGGATCGCTGTTCAATCCGCTCAGCACCTTTACTCCCTTGCTGCCAACCACCACCAATCCCAGCACCTGACCTGATTCCAGGTGGTCGGCCAGATACTTGATCAATTCTTTCCGTCCGAAGGCCTGATCGAGGAAGGGAGTGTTGATCGTGTCCAATGCGATCAGGGTGACAGCTCGCGGCTGTGTTTCATCGAGAATGAGATTACTGAATGTGCCCGGTGCACTTCGGGCCGGGGTTGGCGGAGTATTGCTGGTGTTGACCTCCTCGAAGGCAGTGATCCGCTGCTGCTTGCCGTTTTCCGAGATCTTGAAATCGTCCTTGTTCAAGTTATGAACGTGGCTGCCCGATTTGTCGGTCACGACAGCGGGCACTTGAACCAGCACGGTCTCCGACTTGAACCTGAGCGCACCCTCTTCCTCAGCACGATGAGAGTTGCTGGAATCGACGCTCGGCATGGTCACCGGCGGTGGCCCGGGAGCGGGCACAAAGACGTCGCCCCCTTGTTGTCCAATTTCCTGAGCCAATGCACCGATTGAAAAGAGGATCACGCAGGACAAGAAACTCAAAAATTTATACCAGCACATCGATTCCCCCGTGTCACGATCCCGTTACTATCCTAGATGCTGTTGGTATGCAGTTCTGCCGCCTTGCGCGGGTCCGCGCCAGCGGTCAGGATCCCGGACTGCGCCAAGGTTCGGGTATTTCACCCCGCGAAGTCCCACTGAAAAGAGGATTCCCCAAACCACGAGCAGCACAATGCTGGGCCAACTCGCCTCCGGCCCAAACGTTCCGCCCGTGAGCCACGCCGGGCCGTGAAAATTGGAATTGAACAGATGCCCCTGCCCCGGGAACCCGCTGGAAACTACTCCGTAGAAGAAAATCTCGCCCCACGACCATGCCGCGTGGATTCCCAATGCCATCCAAAGATCCCCGGTTTTTCGAATCACCACACACGTCACCATACAGTAAAGAAATGCAGCGACTGGGCCCAGTCCGTGTCCTCCGGGATTCAGGTAGTGCATTCCGCCCATCCACAGCGAGGTCACGAGCGCCGCTGGCCAGAAACCAATCCCGGTGGTAAGAGTAAATAGCAGGTAGCCGCGATAAAAGAAGTCTTCGAGCACCGCCCCCAGAAAAAGCGGCACGGTCCAGAAAAGACCGTACTTCCATATGTCCGCGCCATGCAAGGCTAAAGATCCGAATGAAAAACCACCCGCGAGGTGGATGACCAGCAATAGAACCGTGAGCGAAACGAAACTGAACGCGGCGCCCAACCAGAACTGGCTGCAGAACGCACGTCGCCAGGGCAGGCCGTAATCGGCAATGGTGCGGCCCTCGATTCTCGCAACAATTCCGCTGGCTAAAAGGACAGCCACGAGAAAAATCCCCATCATCACGGTGCCACCCAAGGGCGACCCCATGGGGGTGGTGTGGAGTTTCTCCGTAAGAGCGTCGACGGCTTTACTGGCACAGTAACCGAGAGGAATGAAGATCGCGTAAAAAATCAGCAACCGCCATCCGGCGCGAAGGCCATTGGGCCCTTTGAGGATGTTGTACGAAACTGGTTGACCCTCCCGTGAGAAGGTGGAAGCGGAAAACGGCGACGCCGGACTTGGCAGTACAGGCTCGTTCATCGGGATTTCCGTGGTGGCAAGATTAGCATCTGACATCCTGAGGTTTTGGATATTTCACTCCACGCAGCCACGTTGAGAAGAGAATCCCCCAAATGATCTGCAGCGCAACATTGGGCCAGCCTGCCTCTGGCCCGTATATTCCCCCCGTCAGCCACGCCGGGCCGTGAAGGGTGGCATTGAACAAATGCCCCTGCACCATTTCACCGCCGGAGGGCACACCGTAAAAGAAAGTTGCACCCCAATCCCATGCCGCGTGGATTCCCAGCGCCATCCACAGGTCGCCCGTTCTCCGGATCACAAGGCAGGTCACCAGACAGTAGAGGAATGTAACGAATGGGCCCAGCCCGAGCCCGCCGGGTTTAAGAAAGTGCGTTCCAGCCATCACCAGGGAGCTCACGACCGCCGCTGGCCAGAAGCCTATGCCGGTGGTCAATGTGAATAGAAAGTAGCCGCGATAGAGGAAGTCCTCCATGACCGCGACCAGAATGAAAGCTACCGTCCAGAGAATGCCGTTTCTCCAGATGTCCGCGCCGTGCAAGGCGAGAGAACCGAAGGAGAAAGCGCCCGCCAGGCGAAGCCCAAACAACAATGCCGTGAGTGAAGCGAAGCTAATTGCGGCTCCTTGCCAGAACTGCCCGCAGAGTGCCCGCCGCCACGGCAGGCCGTAGTCAGCGATGCTACGGCCCTCGATTGTCGCCATGATTCCGGTAGCCAGGAAAAGTCCAGCGAGAATAACCACCATCACGATGAGAATGTCCGTCGGCGAGAACATCTCTACGTGCAGCCTACGCTCGGCAGAGTCGATGATCGCGGCCGTGCCGTAATACAGCGGGACGAGCATCGCAATAAAGATCAGCAACCGCCATCCGGCGCGAAGGCCGTTGGGACCTTTCAAGATGTTGTACCGCGCCGTTTCGGCCAGCCGAAAAGAGGTGTCGCTCATCCCAATGCCCGACGTAAATCCGCGCCCGAGGCCTGTTTACCCAAGACCAACGCTAGCATGGGTTCGGTTAGCTAAGGTATGATCTTTTGCGCCAATTTGAGTGGCGAGGCGTCATTATAAGGTGATCGTCAGAGCATCTAACAGGTAGACATGTCTCACGTTCCAACCGTTTTTGCTCGTTCGGTGCGCAAGATTGCTGATGCCGTGGCTGTTCGCGGTGACGCGCACTCATTGCTTCGGACCATCGGCCTCGATCAGGACATGATCGACGACCCTGAACTCCGAATCCCTTACGCCGATATGATGATGCTTTCCGAGCATGCCGCCAGAATGACCAAAGACGCCGCCTTCGGTCTCCACGTGGGAGAGCGGGTAAAAGTGCAGTCGTACGGCATCGTGGGATATTCGATCATGACGAGCGCGACGGTGGAGGAGGCGCTGCGCAGCCAGATTCGGTGTCTTCCGCTCTGGACCAACGTCGGCAACTTTAAGTTGGATGTTGACGGACCAGTCGCGAGTTTTCGGTGGGAGTATTCGGCGGTTTCACTGCCCGATTCTCACCATGATTATGAGATGTCT
>Ga0070765_100000584_pt1 | contig 21906 bp, 24 predicted proteins | sample HubBroMetageWFT5_FD_71516 | JGI IMG/M metagenome (GOLD analysis project Ga0070765, IMG submission 71516) | Warmed and freeze-thawed soil microbial communities from the Hubbard Brook experimental Forest, New Hampshire - Hubbard Brook CCASE Soil... | ecosystem: Environmental > Terrestrial > Soil... | reverse complement strand
CTGTTTGTGCATGCGCGGTGGATGGTCGATCAGCAGCGCGCTTTGCTAATGAACGTTTGGTTGCGTGTCGGCCATGAAGTAACCAGCGAGACGCTCGATAAAGAGGTCTCCCTGCTGCCACTGTGGCTGTCCGCCAGAGACGGCAAGTCTCTCCCAGCGGAAGACGTGGGCTTTGATCGACTCGCCTCCGTTGTCAACGTCTTTGACCGAACCGACGGCTATGGGGATCTGCTCATCTATTTTCAGGGATACGAGGGTTACAACATCCATCTCTTTCGCTATACGGACGCTGGCCTTGTTGCAACGGCGGTTTCGCAGGGAGACGGCTGCTGAGGTCCTATTGCTCCGGTGAGTCTAGTTTGGTTCTCCAACTTCGTGGGCCGCACTTTAGCACGTGCCCATGATGCAGCAAGCGGTCGAGCATGGCACTGACTGCAGCTGCATCGCCCAACAGTTTCCCCCAATCCTCCACAGGGCGGTTGGAGGTCAGGATGGTGCTGGCGCGTTCGTAGCGGCGCATGATGATCTCAAGTAGCTCTTCGGCGGCGGTGAGCGGCAGCTTGCGCATTCCCAGATCGTCGATGATCAACAGGGGTACGGTCACCAAGAAGTCCATGTGCTCTTTGCGAGTGCCATCGAGCATGGCTTCGGCCAGTTCGTCGAGCAGAGTATGGGTTTCGCGATAGAGCACACGGTATCCCTGCTGGATGGCAGCTTGGCCTATAGCCTGTGCCAAGTGACTCTTGCCGGTTCCGGCGGACCGAGAAACAGTGCGTCCTCGTGCCGCCCGATGAAGGCTCCGGTGGCCAGATCGAAGACCAGACTGCGATTCATCTTCTTGTTGAAAGCGAAGTCGAAGTTGTCGAGGGTCTTCTGGGAGTCGCGAAACTGGGCCTGCTTTTTTCGCCGCTCCAGCAAACGCTCGCCACGCCGGGCCAGTTCATCGGAGACCAGGCACGAGAGCAGGTCAATGGGGGCGAGCGGTTCGGTTTGGGCCTGGCGCAGACGGGTCTCCAGCACGGCGGCCATTCCGCCCAAGCGAAGTTGTTTGAGAGCACGATCGAGTTCAATCAGATTCATTCTTCTGTCTCCTTGGTTCTGTAGTTAATAAGGTCGCGGTACTGCACCAGTTCGCGGATGAGGGGATCGACTTGCTGCAAGCTAAGCGGGGCTTGTTGGGCAGCGCTCCAGATAGCGGCGGACAAAGCGGTATTCCTGGACTCCCATTTCCAGCGCGGCGGCGCAGGCTTCATCGACCGCCGCGGTGCCGTACTTCTTGGCTAAGGAGAGAACGCCCAAGATGCGGCGTACACCGACCTCGCCTTGCTGGCGATGGATGGCGTCGCAGAGTGTGCCGATGTGCGATCCGGCGCGACCCGCTCGCCACAGCAGTAGCGAAGTCCGCGTGCAATGATGCTTACAAAATGGCGATCCACCGGCCGCGTCCGATTCCGCCAGGAAGTCGGCAAAAGAACGGGTCAACTTCAGCTTGTCCTCCCGTAAGCCGCGCAGTTCATCCTCACGGAGTCGGTTTTCGTGCAAGAGTTTTCCAAACACGTCCGTGAGGCGCGAATACCGATAGTCGTATTTGCGGTCGATCTCTTTATGGCGTTCCGTCAGGTAATGTTCCAAGTCCCACAGATCCAGACGACTGCTGGATCTGGCTGGCCATCTTCTTTGCTTCCTGAATCACTTCGGGAAGCTCTCGCTGTAGAAAAAGCATCTGGGCAAGGGGTAGAATGCCGCCACGGAGGACCCGACCATAGATTTCGAGGCCGAAAGGTTGAGTGGATGTGGGCTGCGAAAAAACAGTCGAAATAGTTTGAGCGCCCAGACGCCGTGACTACGGGCCTGTTGCTGCGGCCAGCTTCTGCGCCGCGGCCAACTGCCTGGCTTTCGCTGCCTGTATCTTCTTCATCATCTGCGGATGGCGCGCCCATTCGATCTGCTTCTCGGGAGGCGCGCCGTACAACTCGGGATGGGTATAGAAGCCGCGCAGCCGCGCTTCTTTTTCCTGCTCGACCACCAGCGGATGCGCCTTGGCGTAGGCATCCTGCCGCACCCCCGCCACCTGCCAAGAGACTTCGACGTTGGGCGCACTCGTTCTGATCTCGAACTGGTTGTTTTCGATCTTTCGTCCGACGATGGCTTGGGCGAATTGCCCGATCACCGTCAACTGGTAGCGGAAGTCGGTGTTCAGCACTTGAAACCACTCCGGTAGTTGCACTGTCGCATACCCCTGGCTGTCGGTGGTGACGTTGCCGGTGTAGATGTTCATCATCTCCGAGGACTCGACGGAAGCGTGAACCAGGTATTTGTTGGCAGGATCCATGGGATGGTCGATTTTGAACTCCTTTGTGGTGGCCGAGAGGATACCGCCGATGTTGACATTCCCGTAGAACTCCCCCGCATAGCCGCTGCCGGCTACTGCGTCCACTCCATCGCCGAAGAACGAACTGTCGCCGCCAGTCAAGACACCACCTGCTCCGTCATAAAATCCTCCAGTACCGCCAGTGAATACACCTCCTGCTCCGTCGTAAAATCCACCCGTACCACCGATACTATTGATGCCGTAGCCACCTAGGCTGCCACCGGAAAAATTTTCAGCAGGATCACCGTTGCCTCCATAGGCATCCACTCCGTCCGTACCGTCTTCATTCGAGCCCGACGGGGCTGAGTAACCAATGAAATAGCCCCCCGGACCGCCGGGAGCAACGGTCGAGGTCCCCCCGACGCCGCTCACCCCTTCCCCCACCACGCCGGCGCCATTGATACTGTTATTTACGCCAAGAACCCCATAATTTGTGCCCGTCGTCGCCGTCTCCAAGCCGTACACGCCGTACCCATTTGCTACGCTGGAGCTGCCTGACACCGCCCCTGCAGTGATGTCGCCCGTGTCGCTCAGATTGCCGGTGATGGTCTGATCGCCAGTGAACGTGTTGGCCCCCAGCGTGGCGAAGGCCGAGCAGGTGAATGGTAGCGCACTCAACGCGCTGCCAACTGCGCAGGCATTGGATGCGAGGCTCAACGTTCCGCTTCCGGTGATAGGCCCGCCGGTCAGTCCTGTGCCGCTGGCAACGCTGGTCACCGTGCCCGTGCCCACGTTCGCGCACGTCCACACGCCGCTGACGTATTGCAGCACCTGATTCGCGGCGCAAGTCTTCAGTCCCAAAGTAGTCGCGCCGCCCAACGCTACCGAGCCGCCACCCGTCATGCCCCCGCCCGCGGTCACAGTCAGAGAGGGATTCGCCAGCATCGTGTTAGTGACGCCGGCACTGGCGATGCTCAGCGTGCCGGTCTTAGTGATGGGTCCACCTGTCAGCCCCGCTCCGCTGGCCACGCTGGCCACCGTGCCGGGGAATGTCTGCCCTGCGGCAAAAGTGAACCGCCCATTGCTCGCGATCTTCAAGCCGGTTTCGCCAGGCGCAGTCGTACCCGAGGCGAACAACAAGCTCAAAGTTGCCGAAGGACTCGCCGTATCGTTGCCCACGGGTTCGGCGCGCAGATCGAAGGTCTCACTCACGGCTGCCGCCGTGCCGCTGTTGTACAATGAAGCCAAAAATTCCTGACCCTGAGAAACCTTGCCTGCACTGGACGTGGCCGTGCCCGTGGCGGGCAACGTGAGCAGCCCTTCCACAGTGGCGGCGCCCCTAACGTTGAGCGTGGTGCCCGACTGGGACAGCAGCGAATCGATAATGGACGCGGCCCCGCTGAAGACCGGCAGATAGCCGGCGCTGCCACCGGTTGTGGTCACGTCGGTGGCTGTCGCCGACCAAACGCCCTGCTCGGTTCCCGCCTCAGCAGTGGATACCGGGGCCGCCTCGCTCAGTGGCGCCGCCAGCACGAACGCTGACGGAGGCAATCCGCCGATCGTCGCCGCGTCCCCAGCCTTTAGCGCATAAGGCACGCTCAACAGCAACACGCGCGGCTGTTCCACTTGCTCGGCAATCCGCACTCCCAGCCAGCGCGCTTCGCTATTGGCGAACAGTGCTGTCGGCACTCCGTTCGGCTGCGTGACGCCCAGCTCGACGGAGTAATGCCCAGTGGAGTCGAGCTGAACATTATTCTGCGTCTCCGTCCACAGCGGCACTCCACCTTGCTGGTTGTTGTAGAGCGAGAAGGTAATGCTCACCGCGCCGCTCAGCGTATTCTCGCCTTCATCCGTGGCGACATTGGAGAACTGAATCAGCGGCGGCACCATTCCGTTCGCAACCGTCGCCCCGCTCTGCTGCGCCTGCCCAAGCAAGCCAAAAAGCAGCACCATCCCGATTGAAAGCATTACTCCCCGGAGTTGCTTCATAAGGCCTCCACCGCTTAATTTGTTCTTCCTTTCGAGCTTCCATGACTCACGACGGTCACTTCGCCACTAACGCGATCTTCAGTTCGGGTTTCGGTCCCTACTTCCTAGGGCCGCAGCATTGCCGGGTCGGGCCGTCGGGGTGCCTGCGCAGGATTGTTCATTTCACTGAATGCGTAGACATTCCCGTCGTCCGAACCTACGTAGACCACCCCATTGACCACCGCTGGAGAAGACTCCACGGAAAGCGCGGTGGGGAATTGCCACAGATCGGCGCCGGAGCTGGCGTCCAAGGCGAACACGTTTCCGTCGTCCGAGCCGACATAAACCACCCCGTTGGCCACTGCGGGGGAGGAGGTCACCACGTCGTTGGTGTAGAAACTCCACAACTGAGTGGCGTAGATGGCGTTCAGAGCATAGATGCCTCCGTCGTAAGAGCTCACGTAGACTACCCCGTTGGCTACTGCGGGCGTAGTCTCAACTGGATTTCCTATGGCGAATTGGTATCGCCACACATAATCTCCGTTTCTGGCGTTCAGGGCGTAAAGATAGCTATCGCCCGATCCCACATAGACCACGCCGGCGCTTACCGTCGGAGAAGATGCCACAAAACTGCCGGTGGTGAATTGCCATAGTTCGGCGCCGGTGCTGGCGTTCAGGGCATAAACGTTGGCGTCGTACGAGCCGACATAGACCATTCCATCGGCCACCGCGGGGGAGGACGTCACTAAATTCCCGGTGGTGAATTGCCACAGTTCGGCGCCTGTGCCAGCGTTCAGGGCGTACACATTCTGGTCGTTCGAGCCGATGTAGACCACTCCCTCGGCCACTGTCGGGGAAGACGACACGCCAGAACCGGTGGTAAATTCCCACAACTCGGCGCCGGTGCTGGCGTTCACGGCATACACGCTCTGGGCTGAAGCGACGAAGACCATTCCGTTGGCTACTGCCGGGGAACTCACGAGACCCTCGGTACTAAATTGCCAAAGCCTGGCGCCGGTGCCGGCGTTCAAGGCATAAAGACTGCCACCCGAACCGACGTAGACCACACCATTGGCAACCGCCGGGGAAGAAACGCTACCCTGAGTGGCATAGCTCCACTGCAGATCAAGATCGCCAACTGTAGCTGGAGTGAGAACATTCTCGTAAGGGTTCAGTCCGCTATGAGTAGGTGCGAAGTGGAATTGCGCCCAGTTGGTCTGCACCGTGAAGGGCGCCTGCGCAGCTTCACCTGTAACCCCAGCCACGCCGGCAGTAACCCAGTTGATTCCGGGCAGCGCCGAAGCGGGTACCTGGATTTTCATCCCGGAGAACGATCCCGCGCTGTTCGTTACCCCGAGCGCTAGGTAAGTTGTGTCAAAATAAATGTCAACTTCGGTATAAGCCGGGAAGCCGCTGCCGGAGACCAGAGTGTTGGTGGTCGGCGGCCCACCCCTAACCGAGAGCGTCACGGCGGGCTGGGCAAGACACAATCCGCCCAGCAACAACATGCTGAGCAACGTCAGGCAAAGGTCTGAAAGAACGGCTCTGCATACTGCCCATTTCAGCATACCAACCTCCTTAACGAACTCTGGAATCTGTATTTGTCAGCCACTGCAATCAAACTCTCGAACTGGCTAGCCGATTCCGGACTGCCCCGAAGGACCGTCTGAAGCGTCTGCCGCCAGCAAACCCACAAACGAGCGCAGGCATATGCGAACCGAGCCCTGCGGCGACTGTGACCAGTGCAGTTCTCCTCTTTCCAACCATCTCTGGATCTTCTCCACCCCCTCCGGAGCGAAATTGCCGAGTGCTTCCAGGGTGACGATTTCCGTCTCCACCCCACACCGTTCGCACCAGATGCGTCCCAAGCTTCCGCACCGCAAAGTCGACACTCGTTCGGTCTCGATCGTGATGCGGGTGGTTTTCGTCATCAGTTCCGCAAGCCCCGTCTGCTAGGCCGTTTGCCAGCGGGGTGCCCGTTGGGCGCGGGGTCCGAGAACTTCATGCTGCTTTTCGCCCCCACAAATCTGTGCTATCTTGGGGGCTCGGAATTGCCGTGGCCACCGCCCTCGGTCGCCGAACAGGTTGCATTGTGCATGGGAGCCCACGAAATGTCCTGAAATGGGCGGTGAAAACTTCTGAAATTTTCCGAAAGCGCGTATGCGCATGACGGGCAAGCAGTTCTACGAATTCGGACCCTACCGCATTGACCCGGCCAGAAACCTGCTGCTGCGCGGCGACCAGACTATTCCGCTCACTTCCAAAGCCTTTGAAACCTTGCTGATCTTGGTCGAGCACGGCGACCAGGAAGTCTCCAAGGACGAATTGATGAGCAAGCTCTGGCCCGACACGTTCGTGGAAGAGGCCAATCTCACCAAACACATCTCCATGGTGCGGAAAGCCCTGGGGGAGACCGTGCATGACCACCGTTACATTCTGACCTTGCCGGGGCGGGGCTATCGCTTCGCAGAAAGGGTGCGAACCACGGAGGAGGGAACGAACTTGGTCCTCGAAAGCCGCTCCCTGTCGAGGGTGGTTATTGAACAGACAGAGCAAACGGAAGTGGAGGCAACGGCGATTCCGGCGCTGCCGCAGCCTCGCACACGCTGGGTCTGGATTCTCGCGGCCGCTGGTGTCTTCTCATTAGTGATGGGCTCCTTCCTTACTATTCGTCACCGGCACGAGTTCACTGCGTTAGGGGAGACGGACTCGGTTTTGGTCGCGGACTTCGTGAATACGACTGGCGATCCGGTGTTCGACGATACGCTGAAGACGGCACTCAACATTTCCCTGCGGCAATCGCCGTTCCTCAATGTGGTCTCCGACGGCGAGGTGGCGAAGACATTGCAACTGATGACGCGTCCGTCCAGCACGAAACTAACGCCCGAGGTGGCCCGTGAGCTTTGCCAGCGGGCAGGCAGCAAGGCCTACATTGCTGGAGCGATTGGCGGTCTGGGCAACGAATATGTGTTGGGGTTGAAGGCGGTGAATTGCCAGAGCGGAGACACGCTGGTCGAGGAGCAGGTGACCGCAGCGACGAAGGAAAAGGTGCTGGACGCGCTTGGCCAAGCGGCATCTAAGGCGCGTCGCGGATTAGGAGAATCGCTGCCCTCCGTGCAGAAGTTCGATGTTCCACTGGCTGAGGCCACCACCCCGTCGCTGAACGCTCTGAAAGCGTACAGCCTTGGCAGAAAGGTGATTCACGAGAAAGGCGTGGCCGCTGCCCTGCCGTACAATCAACGCGCCATTGAACTGGATCCGAATTTTGCCATGGGCTACATGGCAGTGGGCATCGAGTACGGCAATCTCGGCGAGGTAGGGCGGGCCAGGGAGTACATCACCAAGGCATTCCAGATGCGGGACCATGCCGGCGAACGAGAAAAACTGGAAATCACCGCCGCTTACTATTCCACTGTAACCGGAGAGGTGGATAAAGCGGTCCAAGCATATCGGGAGAAGATTGAGAGTTACCCGCGGGACGGCTCATCTTACATGAACCTGGGCGTAGAACACGCCGCACAAGGTCAGTACGAAAAAGCTGCGGAGGTTACTCGCCAAGGGATACGACTTGCACCCGATCAAATCCGTTTCTACGAGGCTCTGGACTCCTACACTCTCGCCTTGCAGCATTTTGACGAAACGCGGCAGGTCGTCCGCGAGGCTCAATCGCGAAATCTGGATGATTACGAACTCCACGGTGATCTCTACTATCTTGCCTTTCTCGGCTCGGACTCTGCCGCGATGGCGCAACAGCTCCAGTGGTTTGCTGATCACCGCGAATATGCAAACGTTGGACTGGCACTCTCATCCGACACCGAAGCATACGGCGGTCATGTTGCCAAAGCGCGGGAACTGACTAGTCGGGCTGTAGACTCTGCCAAACGAACGGACAACAAGGAAAGTGCGGCGATCTATCTTGCGAATGAGGCTCTGCAACAGGCGGCTTACGACAATGCTGCGGAAGCCCAGCAAATAGCGGCACAGGCCTTAAAGCTTACTCCCGAGAGTCAGGGCGTCGAGAGCGAAGCGGCGCTTGCGTTTGCCATGGCGGGCGATACCGCGCGAGCTGAATCCCTGGCCCAAGACTTAGGAAAACGCTTCCCCTATGACACCCAGGTGCAGTTACTTTGGTTGCCTGCGATTCAGGCGCAGTTGGCGCTGGACAACAAGAATCCGGCTCTCGCCCTCAATACCCTGCAAGCTGCTTTACCCATCGAGTTGGGCAACGTTCCGTTCGGCAATAATATTTCGTGTCTCTATGATGTGTATCTACGCGGAGACGCATACTTGGCAGCCGGAAAGGCTAACGCTGCTGCGGGCGAGTTTCGGAAAATTCTGGACCACGGCGGTATTGTCTCGAACTGTTGGACGGGAGCGTTGGCACATCTGGGAATCGCTCGTGCCAACGTGTTCGAGTCGAGAACGTCGCAGGGAGCGGAGGCCGACGCCGCCTGTGCCCGGGCACTCGCCGCTTACAAAGATTTCCTTGCGCTCTGGAAGGACGCAGACCCCGACATCCCTATCCTGAAAAAAACCAAGGCAGAGTATGCGAAGTTGCAGTAAGGCCCGCAGAATCTCAGTCTCCGAACCTGGGCTTGCGAAGGCCGCCAGGGTGCGCCTATCACTCGCCCAATACGCCTTTCGCCCATGTCGCAAGCGGAGATTGCATCTCGTACGGCCCGAGTTTCGTCCCGAGGCTAGAGCCATTTCTGAGCGCAACGATAGCTTGCCCAGCAAAGCTGTGAGAGGGTGCGACGATTCGGGGTGGATGGTCGGCTAACCGGAAGTAATCCGAGCCGCCAAACTGGTGGGCACTCGTCTCAGTTGGTGAAAAATCGCCATTTCACTCATTGACGGAGGCACGGGCAACTACGCTGTGATTTTCTGCCTCAAGAAAAAGCGTCCCAGACTCAGTTTCAGTCACGGGACGCAAGTTTTGGAACCAGTTTGAACAGCTCGGAACAACCCTCTCCCTTTTTGTTCACATGCCGTCCTCCGACAGCCTAGATATAGCGGAAGGCTTAATGACTCACCGGCTGAATACCTCCTTGTAAATCCTTGTAAGGCAAACAGAATAGCGCCGAATCCTTGTAAGCCAGCAATCCATTACGCTAACATCGGATAACGCGATACCGCAGCGCCCGGTTGGCCGACCACCCGGCCATTATTGAATCGTCACCCATTTCGTATACCTTGAAGCGGTGCAGCGAGTTTTATAGTCTGTTCGAGACGTGCTCTGCCTGTCGCCACGAGCGAGATGGTGCTGATTCCTTACTGACGAGGAAGTTAGAATGCGCAAACTGCTATTTCCTATGATCTTCGTTCTTGTCCTGATTCCCCACGCTGGTGCACAGCAGTTTGCCTTCCCGGAATCAGCAGCTCAGGATCCTGCGACGCTATCCAAAGCGGTAGTCGGATTGGCGGGTCAAGCTCTCGCGGTTTACAAAGATGACGATCGAGAGAGATATCTCAGTAACCTGTGGGCCTTGCAAGCTCTGGCGGGACGTTATCCCGAAGCTGTTCAGAGCTTCGTGGCGCTGCGTGACCTCCGCCGCACCGCCCACGTCAGCAACGCGGCCTGGCGCGATCTCCAGTTTGAGATTTACGTTCGCGCCAAGGCTGCCGCATCGGCACAGAATTTGCCCTTCGACGAAGCCTATAAGCAGGCCTTCCGTGCGGTGTTTGGACAGCTCGACGATCGCACCTCGGCGCGGGCGATGCCTCTCTTCAACGTTGTGGATGAGACCTGGATGGGGCCGGCTCTTCAGGGTGATCTCGATGCGCAAAAGGGCAAATCCAGCATCGCGCTCGATGCGACGGTGACCCTGGTGCGCGATTACGAACCCGTGCAGGCTTACCGCGATTCTGCCCCTCTGCGATCTGCTTTGATCGCTGAGGATGATAGCCGGCGCTACGCCATCGAGAGAGATGTTAAGGTGAAGACCGAGGATGGAGCCACTGTCTGCGCTTTCGTGGCGCGACCGCGAGCTTCTACCGGACGCCTTCCCGCCCTTCTGCTGTTCACGATCTATTACGACTTCGACGACAACCTGAATGATGCGCGACTGAGTGCGGCGTATGGCTATGCCAGTGTCGTGGGATTCACGCGCGGCAAAGCATGCAGCCCCGACAAGCCGGTTCCCTATGAACACGATGGTGTCGATGCAGCCTCATTAACCGATTGGATTACGGCGCAGCAATGGAGCGATGGGCGGGTTGGCATGTACGAGGGCAGCTACAACGGGTTTACTCAATGGGCTACGGCCAAGTACATGCCCAAGGGTCTCAAGGCCATGATGACCGGAGCGCCCGCTGCGCCGGGCATCGATGTGCCGATGGAAGGAAACGTCTTCTGGAATTTCGTTTATCCGTGGTCGTTCTATACGGCGAACGGAAAGGGTGCTGACGACGCGACCTATAACGACCGCAAGCGCTGGGAGAAGCTCGATCACGATTGGTATGTGAGCGGGCGGGCGTATCGCGACCTGGACAAGATCGATGGCACGCCGAACCCGATCTTTGACCGCTGGCTCGAGCATCCGAGCTACGACACCTACTGGCAGAACCTGATTCCCTACCAAGAAGAGTTTGCGCGGATCAATATCCCGGTCCTCATCACGATTGGCTACTATGCCGGCGGACCCGGAGCGGGCGTTTACTACTTCAGCCAGCATGAGAAGTACAATCCCGCGGCAGAACATTACCTCTTGATTGGACCGTATGGCCACATTGAAGCGCAGTATGGCCCATTCGGCCTGTTGGGCAACAGCGTCACGTCTCTGTCGGGATTGAAGCTGGACCCGGTCGCGGTGCTTGATCTGACCGACCTTCGTTACGAGTGGTTCGATTACGTTTTCAAGGACGCCCCGCGCCCTGATTTGCTGAAGGACAGAGTGAACTATGAAGTCACCGGCGCCAACGTTTGGAAGCACACCTCTTCGCTGGCGAGGATGGCTGGCGGAACCCGGCGCTTCTACTTGAGTGCCACGAAGACAGATCACGCCTACCGGCTCAGCGAGCAAAAGGAAGCGCATGACGCATCGAGCGACCTGCGGGTAAACCTTGCAGATCGAAGCGATGTGGATCGCAAGGTTCCCGGCGGTGGCGTTCTAGACACTCAACGGGACACCTGGAATGGCATCGAGTTCATCAGCAATCCGCTAAGAAACGCCACCGAGTTGAGCGGTCTGTTTTCCGGACGGCTCGACTTCGTTACGAACAAGAAGGACTTTGACTTTGAGATCGACCTGTATGAGCTGACACCGCACGGCGACTACGTTCAGCTTGCGCCTTACTGGTCGCGTGCCAGCTATGTTGGAGACCGCAGCTATCCACACTTGCTGACTGCGGGCAAGCGACAGCACCTAGATTTCCAAAGCATTCGTTTGATGAGTCGGCAGCTGCAGCAAGGAAGCCGAATCGTCGCGGTTCTGAGAGTGATCAAAGAGCCGGGCCGCCAGATCAATTACGGCACAGGCGAGGACGTGAGCGCGGAGACTGTCCAGAACGCCAATGCTTCTCTGGAAATTCATTGGTATAGCGACAGCTACCTCGATCTTCCGGTTGGAAGATAAGGCCCTCAGTTGGCTGTCGGTCTCAGAGGTCCATACCGGGCGAAGCACTCGCAGATAACGAGAAACGGCCTGATCGTCAACGATTCTGGAGTGGACACGAAAAGGCCAATGCATTCAAGCACTCACCGATACACCAATGTCGAATCAACGGATAGTGGGCGAATCACGGGCAACTCTCACCTTCAGTCGCGGCACTACTCTGATCATTGATCGGTGGGACGGAGGCCACCGGTCATGAAGCAGAAGCCAAGTTCCAGATGAAGACGCAACAGTACCAATTCCATCCTGCGCTTGCCCGACCTTGAGCACGCCAAGGCCGCTGTGTTGAACAGCCTCAACTCGACAGACGCAAAGCGGGGTTATTGTCACGCCATCGATGAATTCGTTGACTGGTATTGTTCGGAACCGCGCTTGGCCTTCAACAGGATCGTGGTCTTGCGCTATCGCTCTCATCTTGAATCCCGTCAACTCGCCCCCGGAACCATCAATCTGCGCCTTGGCGCCGTGCGCCGGCTCCGCCTACGAAGCCGCCGACTGCGGTCTTCTCAGCGCCGATCTGGCGGCCGGTATTCGTCGCGTTAAAGGCGTGAAGAAGCTGGGTATTCGCCTCGGCAACTGGTTAACGGCAGAGCAAAGCAATGCGCTTTGGCAAGCACCCGATCGTCAGCGACTCAAAGGGAAACGTGACCGAGCTTTGCTGGCTTTGCTACTCGCGTGTGGGTTGAGGAGGCATGAGGCCGTGGCTTTGACCTTGGCTCATCTCCAGCAGCGCGAAGATCATTGGGCCATTGTGGATCTGGTTGGCTAGGGGTCCACATCCGAACGGTTCCGGTTTCCCGATTGGGTAAGGGCCGAACTCGACGATTGGCTCGCGGCGGCCGCCATTGATCGAGGAAGAATGTTCCGCCGGGTCAACAAGGTAGGCAGGACATGGGGCGATGGGATGACGGTGAAGGCAGTTTGGCACATCATGAAGGAATCCGCGAAGAGCATTGGAGTGGCGAAGTTGGCGCCGCACGATCTGCGACGGACCTGTGCTCGCTCTGCCACGCGTCGGGAGGCGAGTTGGAGCAGATACAATTTCTCTTGGGGCACGTTTCGGTGCAGACAACCGAACGCTACCTTGGCTGCAAGCAACGGATTCGATCAGCCGTCAATGATCGCATTGGCATCGGGCCTAATTCTTGAGCTGAGGGGCGGACGGGTCTGGAAGGTTAGCCGACCAACAGGCACTTAGATGCAAGTCCATAGATAGCAGCTGACCAGTTCTTGTCGGGAACGGTGAGAGTCGCCTCCGGCATTTTGTGCTAGCATCCGTGGCACATCTGAAAGGAAAATCCAAATGAGTGTCCTCCAAAGGTTTCTCTCATTTGCGCTGGCATTGGCTTCGACCGCAATTGTGGCTCGCGCCCAATCTCAGGCAACGCCTAGCCCAGAAGTGAAGAAGCTGGCGGTAATGGTTGGCAAGTTTACGATCGAAGATGAATTGAAAGCAGGGTTTATGGGGCCGAACTCGCCAGCGATGAAATTCAGTGGCACTGACGATTGCAGATGGACGGCAGACGGCTTCGCCGTGATCTGCGAGACAGTACTCTATAGACCCGGGAGTAAATACTCGGACACCTCCTTCGTCTACTACGATCCAACTTCCAAGACATACCGATACCACGCAGTCGACAGTTCAGGAGCAACAGAAGACAAGACTGGTACGGTGAGCGGCGACGTATGGACTTGGCTTGGGGACAGCGTCTTTGGCGGGAAGGTGTATCACACCCGGTACACCATGAAGGTTGTTTCACCGGATTCCTACGAATACTCCGATGAGTCGGGCGAGAGCGAGAATTCCATGAAGGTGTTCGTGAGCGGGAAGGAGACTCGCGTCGCAGCCACCAAGCCCGAGGAATCGCAACCAGTGCAGCCTGGCGCAACCCCACTGCTGCTGGAGAAAAATGAAGGCGAGACGCGTCTCTGGCGGCCCGAGGCGGGAGAGGTTGACCCTGGGGGATTCATTCTCAAGGTCACTCCCAAAGCCAATGGCTCCGAGCATTTGGTGCTCATTGGCGGAGAAGACATGCTCCCCGGCGCAGCCATACCAACCCATAAGCATCTTGAGCAGGATGAGATCGTGCTTGTCGAGAAAGGCACCATCCACGCTCATGTCGGAGATCAGGAGCGCGATCTGCATGCGGGAGGAATGGTGTTCATTCCGCAGCATACGTGGGTTGGCCTGAAGAACACCGGCACCGAACCCGCCAGCATAGTCGCCATATTCTCGGCCCCCGGATTCGAGGATCATCTGCGCTGCGAATCAGTTCCGGCGGGAGAAAAGCCGACAACAATCTCCCTCTCCGAAGAGCATGAATGCGACCGACTGGGCCACGTCGTCTACGGCGACCGTGCAGAAAAGGACCCCGACAAATGAACAGAGGCTGCGAATGCGCGGCTGGATAGCCGACACGAGGCAGTCAGGCTGGCTTGGAGGTGGTGGTTGGGAAAGGCTTGCTTGATGAACTCAGCTCGTGAGCTGGCCACTCTTGAAACGTGTCAAGTGCTCGCCTTCACTCTAAAAGATGCTTTGGATGGAGAATATTATATCAGCATCTTGCTCTGCTGGCGGCGGGCAGGATGGTTGGGTCGGTGAATTCGAGCAGTTCGATGGGCGCGCCGTTTTCGACGATGAACGCGACGCGGGCGCCGTCGGATGGGCTGTTGGGAGGAATTGGGATTTCGCGGCCAGCTAGCTCGGAGGCGAGATCAGCCACTTCAAACGCGACGTGCGGAACTCGCCGGACGAGATCAGGGGCCGCCGCGTTCGCTTCGAAACGCATCCACTCCACGCCAAATTCGTTTTTCTCGTGGCTGACGGCAAACAATTTCAGGTGTTTCAAGTGGGTCTCGCTAGGCTTCACTTCAGTGGTGGGAATTCCGATGTGATGGTACTGGCGCATGTTTTTCGCTCTCCGTGGAATTTGGCACTAATTCTACGGCGTCGTTACCGCATTTGAAACCGCGCCCTCATGCCCGGACTTTTCAGACACGAAGTCAAATTGTACTTCTCTGGTTTTGGCACAGGACAGATTCGGAATGCATGACGGGCAAATCCCAAGGTAAGGTTTGCCAACCACTCGCTCGGAGTATCTCCGGCCGGAACTGCGCTTCTCACTACAGCTCGTTGTCAAACCATCCGCAGATCTGTCCAGGGTTTCAGGAATGCCAATCAAAATCTAGAGATCGGCCATTCAAGTTCGGCGCCCGCTTGTGATCTTCATGTGTTTCTGGTAACAGTTCAATCAATGAGCCTGTCCATTCTCGTCTCCGTCCTTTTGCTCGGATTCCTAGCCGACGATTGGTCGAAGCTCTGGCTTCGCCCTCGGTCTGCCTGCAAACCGGGACACTCGGGGAAGTACCGATGAAAGAGAAGCTCTGGACGTGGTTGGCTGGAGTGCGTTCGGCCTTTCCTACCGCCTTCAGTCCCTACTGGCGCGTGCTGCCGTTAGGGCGAATGAAGATGTTCCTGGCAGGGTACTTCTTCGTGGGCGCTGCCGGCGGTTTCGCGTTCGATCTGTTGCAGCTCAATGCTTCGCCCGTCGGCGGAGGTTTCTTTTGGCCCATCTTAATCGGCACGGGAGCGATGGCGGCCAGGGCCGCCGCAATCAAAAGAGTTCGTCTTGTCCCTCTCCTGTTTCTGCTGGTTGTCTTGACGGCCTGGCTGGGCTACTGGGCCTCGCACGTTTCGACGCCTCTCCCGGTCCCCGTCGCTGTACACCGGCGCGTGCTATTCGATGCGGTCGGGATCTTGGTTGGTATCGGTTTCGGGGCTCGATTTCTGCTGATATTCGCGGGTACGGAGGGCGTGGCCAGCGTGCGTATGCAGACCGAGCTTGCTTTGGCCCACGGCATTCAGGCGACCCTGGTTCCGACCATCTCTTTCCAGAACGCGAGTTTCGAGCTATACGGCAAATCGATCCCTAGCACAGAAATGGGCGGCGATCTGATCGACGTCATCGAGAGCGACGGCGGGTTGGTGGCCTACGTCGCTGATGTCTCCGGCCACGGCCTGCCCGCCGGCCAGCTCATGGGGATGTTGAAGACTGCCATGCGACTCGCCGTGCAATTCCGCCAAATGCCTGTAGCAGCGCTCGAAAGTGTAGACTGCGTGCTGCCAGATCTCAAGGAGCCTGGAATGTATGCCACCCTGGCCCTGCTCCACTTCGATGGCTCCAGGGAAGCCGAATACGCGCTGGCCGGCCATCCACCGATCCCTCCACTATCGGCAGGGCAGCAGAGACACGGCCCGGCTCTCGATGGAGCAGCTTCCGCTGGGATTGATCCCCGGCGGTTCTTATGCTACTAGGCGCATCAGCTTTTCACCGCGCGATCTCTTCTTGATGGTTACCGACGGCATAACGGAAGTGGCCAATGCCAAAGATTAAGAATTTGGACTGACCCGCCTGCAAGAGCTGCTTGCACAGCACGCTGCCAGAGCCTTGCCGGAGATTTGGGATCTCATCATGCGCGAGGTCCGACAATATGGTCCGCAGCAGGATGACCAAAGTCTGCTCCTGCTGCGCGTGCTGGACCCGGCCATCCCTCTCGCGACCTGAATTCCAAAGGGGCGCAGGGAAACCCGAACCCAGGGGGCCCACAATGAGCGAGCCGCAATGTGCCCCGGGAAATTGCGTCGAGGCCCCAGCGGTCAAGCTGGTCAGATCTGGGTCATGCCACCATCGACGACCAGTTCGATGCCGGTGATATAGCTACTTTCGTCAGAAGCGAGAAACGACACCACTTTGGCAATTTCGTCCAAGGTTCCGGTGCGACCGAGGGGTATATTGCCCACGACGCTGTCTGCGTACTGCTTGATTTGTTCGTCCGTCATCCCCAGCGAATTGCGATAGCCCGGTGAGGGAATTACGCCTGGACTAACAGCGTTCACGCGGATTTTGCGGTCTTTAAGATCCGTGGTGAAGGTACGCGCGAAAGAACGCACCGCGGCTTTGGATGCGCTGTAGACACTCATCGCGGGCGCTCCAGTACTGGCAACGATCGACGCATTCAGAATGACGGAGCTTCCATCCTTTAGGAGCGGAAGCGCCTTTTGCACGGTGAATAGTAGACCCTTGACGTTCCCGTTGAAAGTATTGTCGAAGTGCTCTTCGGTGATTGCGGCGAGCGGGGCGAATTGTCCGGTGCCGGCGTTGGCGAATAGAATGTCGATGTGCCCCTTCTGCTGCTTGACAGTGGCGTACAAGCGATCGAGATCGGCGAGATTTGAGACGTCGCCCTGCACTGCAGTAATACTCTTACCGATCTGCTTCACCGCTGCATCGAGTTCGCTCTGGCGGCGGCCCGTGATAAAGACGTACGCGCCCTCCGCGACGAAGCGTTGTGCGGTTGCAAGACCGATTCCGCTATTGCCTCCGGTGATGACTGCTACTTTTCCTTCCAGCTTACTCATGAGCTTTCTCCTGTTTGATTTTCTATTTCTCCTGGCATTTCCGTACCGTCAAGTACAGATGTCACGAGCGACTGAATAGATGCAATATTTGTACCGATAGGTATGGAAGAGGCATCATAGATAGGTATGGAACGGAACAAATCCCCAAAACGAATAGGACGTCCCCGCGCCTTCGATATCGACCGAGCGTTGGACCGTGCGCTGGTAGTGTTCTGGCGAAAGGGATATGAGGGCGCGTCTCTGTCGGACCTGACCAAAGCTGTGGGCGTCAATCGTCCAAGTCTATATGCCGCCTTTGGCGACAAAGAAGCGCTGTTCCGCAAGGCGCTCGACCGGTACTTGAAGGGGCCGGCGGCCTACACCCAAGAAGCATTGAGGGAGCCGACCGCCCGCGCAGTCGTGGAACGATTGTTGCTGGGTGCGGCCGATTTGAACACAGCCCGGCGCAATCCCGGCGGGTGCCTCATGGTGCAAGGTGCGCTCGCGAGTGGCGAGGCGGCCGATTCGATCCGGCAGGAACTGACCGCCTGCCGCACGGCGGGTGAAGTTGCGATGCGCCGGCGTTTCGAGCGTGCGAAATCAGAAGGTGACCTACCGGCCAATGTGAATCCTGCTGATCTTGCTCGCTACATCGCGACGGTCCTCTACGGAATGGCAGTTCAAGCAGCGGGCGGCGCAAGCCGAAGTAAATTACAGCGCGTAGTCGAGATGATGCTGCGAACGTTGCCGATGTGAGACAGCCCGTGGTCCACCTTTGTCGGAAGCGACAGTCGCCGACGCTTGTCTGTGAATCGAGACCGGGCTCAGCCGAGAAGACACAACTCTATAGACCGGATATGACTGTCGACCAACCGGGAATTACTTCATTGGTGGACACAAGCGCGTTTGTGAGGACTCAAGAGCCCCCGTCGTACCGCGGCCAAACCCCGATACTCCACACTGGAGACCGGCTGGATCAGGGCCAGCCTCACTGCGAGACGGTTGCTGCGTAGACCGGGTCCGGATAGAGCACTCGAACAATTTCCTTGATGACCTTGTGGCCATTTTCACCATTGGTGAAGATCACTGCACCGATCTGTTTGGAGGGGATGAAGAAGGCCAGGGTGTGTGCTCCAGAGTCTGCCCCCGAATGGTCGATGATGGTAACACCGTTGTGGACAATGACCTGCCAGCCTAATCCCATACCTGCGGAGATGTGGCAGGGAGTGCCAGGCACTTCGTAGACGCAGACTTGCTCGGCCGCGTCATCAGGAACCCAATTGCGTGTCATCACCAGCCGTTGCGCAGCGATGGCAGGGCTCAGGCCTTCGTTGTGCATGACGTTGATGACAAAGTGCGCGTAGTCTGTGACGGTCGTTTCGACCAGGTCGGCGGCGTTCCAGGTGGGAGTAAATGGCGGCTGGAAAAAGCGGCCCTTGCCATAAGGCTCGGCCACGCGGCGACTGAACCAGTCCTGCGCGGTGAATGACGTGTCTTTCATACCGATGGGTCCGAGGACATATTGCTGCGCGAGTTGATCGAACGGCTCTTGCGCCTTGTTCTGCGCGAAACGGGCGACATAAAAGTAACCTTCTCCCGAATAGCTGCTCTGGGTGCCAGGCTGGAACTTGAAGGTGAGAACGTTGCTCGTCATGCGACGCCAGTTGGCAAAGCCCGTCTGATGGGAAAGACAGAGGCGCGGCGTAAGAAGCTTGTTCCAAGCATTGTCCTTGACGTCAGGGTCGACCCAGTAAGGAAAAATTGGCTCGTCGAGCTGGAGCTTGTTTTGCGAAGCCATCCGCAATATTGTTTCCGCCACGATGGGCTTGGTGAGTGAGGCGACGTTGTAGAGAGTCGCCACACTCGCCTGAACACCGGGACTCTGCTCGCCAGACACGACCGTCCAGGTGAGCTTGCCGTTCGAGATATAAGCGACAGTGGCGCTCGGCACATCATATTGCTTCAGCCATCCGGGCAGTTTCTGCGCCACTTGTGTCCGCAGTTCCATGGCTGTCGGTTGGGCGTTCTGCGCCAACAAAGCCATACAGGCCGCGAAAACAGATGTCAGGCCAAGAGCAACGTGAAAAAGTCTGAGCTGGTGTCGCATCGAGTGCCTCCGATACCGGTACAACGCCTTACCCGCGCAGTTGGTAAACACAACTCAAAAAATATTTGTTCGATCCCAGTTAACCAGAAGGCACCGAGCCGGGTTGTCCTGATATGAGAACCATCGCTTGGCGTTCGCCGGAGTCCTGCTTGGGTTAGGTTGTGCAGCATTGCCGGAGTCATGGCTCAGCTTCAAACAGACAAGGAGCTTCAACTATGTCACACGCACGAAAAGGCATCTGCAGGCTTTTATTTCTGGGCATCGTCCTCTGCTTGACATGGAACGCTCATGCCCAAGCCCCCACGAGTCCGCTCACGGAAACAGTTCGCGCTCTCGATACCAAGCTCTTCGATGCCTACAACCACTGCGATCTCTCAACATTGGGATCGATGGTCACCGATGACCTCGAGTTCTACCACGACCAGACAGGGCTCTCGGTTGGCAAAGCTCCGTTCATCGCCGCGATCAAAGAGAACATCTGCGGTAAGGTGCAACGCACGTTGCTCCCTTCGACGCTGGAGGTCTATCCAATCAAAGGCTACGGCGCGGTCGAGCTTGGGATTCACCGCTTCAATCATCCCGACCAACCGTCCAACACAGGAGACGCTCGTTTTGTGACGCTTTGGCGCAATGCTAATGGGCGCTGGCAGGTGACCAGGGTTATTAGCTACGACCACAATGCAGGCCTATTGGCTAAATAGGCGATGACGAAGGGTGATGTCATCTTGAACAACGAGTGATCGTTTACCATAGCTCTGCTCTACCATTGTAGCCGTCGAGAAGGAGTTTCCTTGGACCAAAAAAAACTTGCTATTTTGGCCATTTTTGGGACAGCGGCGTGGGTAATCTGGCTCATTTTCAGTGCTGTCCGCCAGTATCTGCTCACCCGGTCTCAGGCTGCAGCCCAGGACAGACTCCTGTCCCGCGTGAGTTCTCCGGAGAGCCTCCAAGTCTTCCTTGCGTCGGAACCCGGCAGGGAGTTCCTCCGCCGCCTGGAGCCCGATCCGAATGATGCATGGCGAGTCATCATTCGCTCCGCCCAGGCGGCGACGACCTTCGTGATACTCGGCATTGGCTTGCTCCTCTGTCATCTCGTGTATCGAGATGTCCAAGGCCTGCTGCCTTTCAGCTTCGGGGCATTCATTCTGGCCGCAGCGTTCGGGGCATCGGCAGCGGTGTCCCTTGTGCTGCATCGGTATTCAGGACTGCTGCCAAGGCGAGCGCGAGTGACCAGCGAACGTGGATGAGCAGGCTTTCCGTGCGCTCTATGATGCGACAGCGAAACCGCTGTGGCGCTATATCGTGCGCGTGTGTGGCAGGCAGGATGTCGCCGAGGACCTGCTGCAGGAGTGTTACTTCCGCTTGCTTCGTACTGAAAGAGCCTATATGCCGCTCGAAGATGCGCGGCCCTACCTCTTTCGAATTGCCAGCAATCTCTTGCATAACCGGTGGCGTCGCGGCGAAGAGCTTTCGCTGGAAGACACAGCCGAGCTAGGCTTGGAAGTGCATCCCGACAAGAGCGTGGATGCCGCGCGTATGCTGCAGGGTCTCAAACCGAGAGCGCGGGAATTGCTTTGGCTTGCTTATGTGGAAGAGATGACACATCGCGAGATCGCTGCGGTCACCGGGCTCAACGTGATGAGCATTCGCATCCTGCTGCTGCGTGCCCGGCGCGAGGCGAAGGCGCTGCTGGAATCGAAAGGAGGGAATCATGTCTGAAAAAGCAAAACAACAGATATGCCGCGCACTTCAACAGCTGCATGCAGCCACTGAGCTCAATCTGCCCACCGCGGAGGAGGTTTGGTCGCGATCGGAGTTCCGTCTTGCTTATCGTCGGCGGCGACGCAACAGCGCCTCGGATGCGGCGATGCTTCTCCCCGCTTTCTATGGCCTCGCAGTCGTGCTTTGGACTGCCTGGTCAGGATGGTCCAGTATCGGCCTGCTCGCAATGGTGGCATTTGCGGCTGTGGCGGCGTGTGTGTTCGTGCGGAACATCTCTCGAAGTTTTCGCAGTTAACCAAACGAGCGACAGTGACGCCGCTGGGTAGAGGTCAGATCCATGTTCATTCGTTGTCCCTTGTTGTCGTTAGGTTTCGTTTTTGCGAGCTTCACTGTTAACGCGCAGCGTCAGGGCTAAATCATCGGCGGAATGGAAACTCACTCGGGTGTTGAGCTATGGGCATCCGAGAAGGCCGACCCATCTGCTTGCCCAGGTCAAAGAAGCCCCGGGAATGAGTCAGGGATGGCCTAGCCAGGCGTTGCGTGAGTGTACTGAAAGCAGCTTTAAAAGCCTTTGTTGACTACCGACAAGGCGGCTAGTAGAAAGTGATCTCGTCCCTTGGCCTTGGATTCTGGGCGGATTACGGGCAATCTCGACGCAGCATTAATAATTGAATTCATCTCCCATCTGACCATTCGCGAGAGGTCCACCTCTAAATGAGCACCAGATCCCGTACTCTTTATGCGTATCAGGTTTGGTTCCTACCGCTCACTTAACTTTTTTCTCGCG
>Ga0070765_100000583_pt1 | contig 21911 bp, 18 predicted proteins | sample HubBroMetageWFT5_FD_71516 | JGI IMG/M metagenome (GOLD analysis project Ga0070765, IMG submission 71516) | Warmed and freeze-thawed soil microbial communities from the Hubbard Brook experimental Forest, New Hampshire - Hubbard Brook CCASE Soil... | ecosystem: Environmental > Terrestrial > Soil... | reverse complement strand
AGCGCTTCGTCTAGCTGATTCAGCAGTGCGAGCCGGGATCCCAGATGCTTGTGGGCAAACGAAACTTCCACCTTATACTGATCACTCTTGGGGTCAGCTTTGGCTAAAAGGTCGTAGATCTTCAGCGATTTCGCAAAGTATTCTATGGACTCACTGTTGTGGTCCGTCCCGAAAGAGCCTCCTAACAACTCATAAGACTTCGCAAGCGCGTACTGAACACGCCGATCGTCCGGACTCGATACAGCCAGCGGCTCCAAGATGGCCAGTGCCTCTTGACGGTATTTCTCGGATTCTTTGCCGTCACCTTGCCCACCCAGTAAGAGAGCGAGATTGTTGTAGCTCGCCGCCAGGTCTCGACGGAAGTCACGATTCTCCGGTTGCAGCGCCGACGCCGCCTTTCGAAATTCAACCGCCTTGCGGCCGTTCTCAATCGCCTTGGTCGTCTCGCCGAGATTTGCATCTCGAACGTTTCCCAGAACGCTTGCGAGCCTCCCATAGGCCGTTGCAAGTTCACTCAGCAATGCAGGATCGTTCCCCGACTCCTTAGCTAGATCATCCAGATATTCCTGTGCACGTTCGAGTATGAGCTTTCGAGTCGCGGTGGCTCCTGGCAGTTCGCTGATCGAATCGTGGACTTCGAAGATCAGCGAGTTCGCTAACTTGCGAACGTCGTTGAAGCGGCGCTCTGCTCGAGCGCGTTCAATGCGGGCGATTCGAGCCTGTCGCAAAGTCACGCCCGTGGCAAACAGAAGCGCGACCGCCACGAGCGCGGCCACTGCAACTCCGGCTTTGTGGCGGGTGAGGAACTTCGATGCGCGATAGCCGAAGGTATCTTTGCGGGCGATGACGGGAAGGTGATCGAGATGGCGCCGGATATCCTGAGCGAATTGCTCGACGGAGGCGTAGCGGCGTTGTGGTTCCTTGCGCAATGCCATAAGGACAATGTTGTCGAGGTCGCCGCTAAGGCGCTTGATGAGTTTTTCCGGCAAACCTTCTCTCACGGAGCTGAGAATTGAATCGTCCGCAGACTTACCCTCGCTCCCGTCAAGTGGTAACTGCTTTCGCCGCACTGCCGTGCTGGGCTTCTCCGGTTCGGTTTCGCAGACGGCAAGGGAGAGCTCGTGGGGGGTGTGAGTGGAAACATTGTAGGGAGTGCGTCCGGTAAGAACCTCATACAAAACTACTCCCAGCGAGTAGACGTCGCTGGCCGTGGTGATCGGCTCGCCCTTGACTTGTTCCGGGCTGGCATACTCCGGCGTCATCAATCGAAAAAGGCTAATGGTTTGTTCGTTTTGGTTAGCGACCTCGCTGGATTCAAGTATCTTCGCAATTCCGAAATCCAGCAGCTTTGGGACTCCTTCGGCGTTGACCAGGATGTTGCCGGGTTTGATATCGCGATGAATAATCAGCCGCTGGTGTGCGTACTGCACGGCAGAACAAATCTGAAGAAAAAGCTTCAGTCGATCCGTGGTGGACAGCTTGTGGGCATCGCAGAACTTGTCAATGCGCTGGCCCTCGACGAGCTCCATAACGAAATAGGGCACACCCTCTGTCGTCGCTCCTCCATCCAAAATTCTTGCAATATTAGGATGATCGAGACTCGCCAGAATTTGACGCTCGTTCTTAAACCTGGCGGCTGCAAATTCCGCGCCCAACTCTGAGCGCACGATCTTCAGCGCGACTCTTTGATTGTATTGGCCGTCGGCGCGAACCGCACGGTACACCGCACCCATGCCGCCGACCGCAATCTCATCGAGAATTTCGTAGGCCCCAATACGCTTGCCAGCTAGCAAGCGGAATCGGGTTTCTTCATCAGAGTTCAGACTCATTGCGGAGCCGGGGTTCAGCACGTCTGTGCCTGCTTGCTCGTGTGAAGCAATCAACGATTCGAGTTCGCTGCGCAGAAATGGATCGGCACATGCCCCATCCAAGAACGCAGTGCGATTGCCGGACTCCAGCTCAAGAGCGGATTCAAGAATGGGGCGGACGAATTGCCACTGTTCCGGCGTCATGCTTGGAACTCTTTTCCGCGCATTTCGCGGAGGAGCCAGGCCCTTGCGGAGGCCCAGGAACGCTTCACGGTGGCTGGTGAAATGCCCAGAAATTCGGAGGTATCTTCGATGGAAAGGCCGCCGAAGTAGCGCAGCTCGATGATCTGGCTCTGCTGCGAATCGAGTTTGGCAAGACGGTCGAGAGCTTCGTCGAGGGCCAAAACATCCACGTCGCGCTGTGGTGAGGCAACGTTTTGATCCAAAGTTAGCCGAGTTAAGCCAGCACCGCGCTTGGCCGCACGCCGTTTCCTCTCGTAGTCCACCAGAATCCAGCGCATAAGTTGCGCGGCTATGCCCAGGAAGTGCGCACGGTTTTCAGCGTGGACAGATTTTTCGCTGGCAAGTCTAAGGTAAGCCTCGTGGACCAGCGCGGTGGTTTGTAGAGTGTGATTCGGACGCTGTTGGCGAAGATGAGAGCGAGCGAGACGGCGCAACTCGTTGTAGACAAGAGGCAGGATGGCCTCCAATGCCTTGCGGTCTCCGTTCCCCCAATGGAGGAGTAGGTCGCTGACTTGCTTGGAGGAAACTGGGGTCACGTGGGGGCCTCCGCGTGTGGTCACCACGGCGGGGATGTTGCCGCGAGGATAGTAAAAAGCCACGCAAAGTTCAACCTATTCCGCTGAAATCGGTTGAGTTTGTAGGCAGGATCAGACCCGCACAAGATCGCGGAAATTTGCTGAGGCGTGAACTTGCCCAATTACGTGATTAGCTTCATTTGCTTTGCGTTTCTTGGCGTCCCACCGGAAATGCAAATTGATATGGCGAAGAGCCAGCCCGTGGAGGCGATCGTACCGACAAGGGTTAGCCACTGCCGGGGTTAGAAGGCAAGAAAACTGGAAAGGAAACACCGTGGGGGACGGATTGCCGGGGTGATGAAGATAGCGATACGAATCTGCTCGACAGAATCCAATTGTGAGCGACTCGACTTCCCTTCTGAATGGATACTTAGGGCATGTCTGGCGTACTGAAAGCGATCGTCTGTGGCGGTGCTGCATGCGCGATTCTCGACGGCATCGCTGCGAGCGTTCAGTTTGGACTGAAAGGAATAAAGACGCTCCGCGTTTGGCAAGGTGTTGCCAGCGGCTTATTGGGCGAGCGCGCGTTTGGACAAGGATGGGCCAGCGGAGGCTTCGGACTGCTTCTGCATTTCGTGATTGCGTTCAGCATCGCGACTGTGTTTGTCGAGGCATTCACGCAAATTCCGCTACTCGCGCGAGCTTATTGGATCTCCGGTGGGGTTTACGGGGTAGTCGTTTTTGTGGTGATGAATTTGGTTGTGGTGCCACTCTCTGCAAGACCGAAGAGGCCGGCATCATCGCAAATCATAATCGTCCAATTTATCGTTCACGTTGTTTTCGTTGGGCTGCCGATTGCAATGGCCGCGAACCGATTTGCTTTCCCGTGAATCGTAAGGAGAAAAATATGAGCGTTGCATCCGCCGTCTTGCCAGTACCAAGACCGAAAGCGTTGATGGCGATTTTCGTGGGCGGGATGTTGGCAGGAAGTCTGGACCTTGGAGCCGCGTTCATCTTATATGGAGCAGGGGTTCCGCGGGTAATCGCCGCCGGACTTCTTGGGCCGACGGCAGTCCGCGGAGGCTTAGGCACATACGCGCTCGGGATTGCGTTACAGTTTCTTATCGCAACGTCGGCGGCGGCAGTCTACTACGCGGCGAGCGGGAAGCTTGCATTCCTCAAGGAGCACGCGCTGGTCTGCGGTTTGTTTTACGGCATTGCAGTATTCCTGGTTATGAATCTGATTGTTGTGCCGCTTTCAGCGCTTCACGGCCGAGGCCCGTTCCAGCTCGCTGGACTCATTCAGGGGCTGTTGGTGCACATGTTTTTTATTGGGTTGCCGATTTCCTTCAGCGTTCGCCAATTTGCGAAATAGATAGTGTAAAGCGCCGACGGTTACACGAGGTTGCGGCGAAACCGGGGACACGGGCGGAATCGGATGCCGCTCTGCGAACTCGCGCTTTCAAGCTTCGACAATTTTGTTTCGAACGGCGTAGCGTACCAGCGCAGCTGTCGAGTGAAGATCAAGTTTTAGCATGATGCGAGCCCGGTAACATTCGACGGTCCGTGTGCTGATATCCAGAATCGACCCAATTTCTTTATTGGATTTGCCATCGGCTAAAAGACAGAGGATTTGTCGTTCCCTTGGACTTGGACTGTTGCAGGTTAGTGTACTCTCCCCGCTCGATTCTGGCGTGTGAGTGGGGGTGGAGCCGGAAGCAACAGTGCTCTGAAGACAAAATATCCATTCCTGCGGCCGGTTCGCTTTCATGAATAAGGCACGCCGCACCAGCGCCGCTTCCAGTTGGATCTCAGACGTATAGAACCGGAGAGACAGGGAGGTTCTGAGGAGCGTTACGGAGCGATTGACAAGCTCGAAAGTCCGCGCTGACAAGGCGGAAAACTCTTCTTCTAGAAGATTCGGTTCGCGCAGGACATCAGATTGGAATTTATCTCTGAGACGAGAGAGCTTCAATTCCACGCAGCGTCCCCTGGTAATCTCGGAAAAGGTCGTGGCAACGAGCCTTACTTGTCTTGATTCGTCCCTTATAGGGTAGATGTTCGCCAGCCACCGACGCGATTGTGTGGCCGCGGGCACCTGGGCCGTTAATTCGAGATTCGACAAAGAGTTGCCTGAATTCCAAACCCGGCGGAAGGCAAGTTCCAGGTTCGGAACCCCTCCATGGAACAGCTGATGTAAGTGTTTGCCGATATGCTTTTTGGCGGATACGCGCATCATTGATCGCAGGGCGCCGTTGAACGCTTTGCAGTGTAAATTGCGATCGAAAAGAGCAACGCCAATTGTGGAATTGCCCAGAAGGCCGGTCAAAGATCTCACACTTGCGTCGGAGGGATCTCCAAGTTTGCCCGCAGCAACACCACCGAAGGCTTTGCATTGGCTTTCTTCGACGTGATTGATGCTGTCCAACAATACCTCCAAGCAGCTTGCAGCTTTATTTAAGCGCCCCTTCGGTTACCAAATCAGCTTCGTCCGCCCACGCGGCGTGCGGAGTCCGATAAATGGAACGATAAACGCGCGAGATGCCATAGCGCTATCGCGTCATATTTACTAGTGAGGGCTGGCCAATCTTGCATGTATTTCCCTAAGTCTAAAGATGTGGGGATGCTTGGAACCTGACTGGACTCTTTTCAGGAGTATAGCCACTAGGTTAGAGCAATGTAAAGCTATTATAGCATGGTGGAAGATTGTGATTGGATAGACAGTCCAAATTTCGGCTGAGAGGCGCCGACGGGAGACGCGGCCGCAAAAGTCAGCCCGCGGAGGCGATCAGGTAGCGCCGCTGGGTTTATCGGGAGCGATATCAACGATAGTGATGACGGCTCCATTAATCTTATTCTCCACCGTCCTATAGGGCAGGATTTTGAACTGGTAATGAACACCCATGCGGTCTGTAAGCTCTCGTTCCATCGGGTGAAAATCCGAGACGACCTGCAGAACCATCGACTGTAGATCGGCGATTTCGATGCTGGGATTGATATTCGACAGCGGACGTCCAATATCGCCGGGAATTAGTCCGAGAAACTTCTGCGCCTTGGGGGTGAAGCGCCGGATGGTTAGGTCGCTGCCAATCATAACCACTGCGATGTCGATGCTGGAGAGCAAATTGATCAAGTCGTTGTTGATTTGAGTGACTTCAAGGTTGCGGCTTCGAAGTTCGTCGTTTACGGTCGTCAGTTCCTCGTTGGCGGACTGAAGCTCCTCCTTGGCGGTTTCCATCTCTTCGTTTGTGCTCTGCAATTCTTCGTTGCTTGAAAGAATCTCCTCGTTCGCCGACTGTAATTCTTCATTGGTAGCTTCTTGCGTTTCAATGACGGACTGAAGATATTCCTTCGTCGCCGCCAATTCCTGTTCAAGCTTGGCAGATTGTTTCAACGCCGATGCCGTTTCTTCGCGCGGTCGGGCACGGCGCGCGGCGGTCTCGCGCGCAGGTTCAGGCGACGATTCTTGAAACACAATCATGAAGTACAGCTCTTTTAGATTTCCCAGAGTGATGGGAACTACTTGGAAGTTCACTAATCGCGTCGAATCCGCCGCGTCCGGCCTCTCGCTATTTTCGTTTCCAATTTTGATTCGCAGATTACGCTTTTCGACAACGGTGTTGTCTTTCTTGGCCCGGCTAATGGCGTTCCGCAGTTCGACGAGGAGCCCTTCCCGAGCCATCTTCAAAAGGCTTAGACTGGCCCGGCCCGGGGCGAGCTTGAGATAACGGTTTACGTTTCCACGAGTGTGAATGATCTCTATTTCCTCGTTTGCGAAGACGGTGGCAGGAGCGTACTGAGTCAGCAGCCGGCGATCGAATTCTTTTTGTGCCTCTGCATAGTTCCAAGCGGGATCCGGCTGCTTGACGGGAATCCGGATTGGTCCATATTCCTTGCGCTCCGACTGGGAGTCGAGTGAGAGAACACCGCCCTGGTGCACGCTCCCGCTCTTTCTTGAAAAGATTTTGTGCGTGCGGTCTTCGACGGCGAACAAACCCGTTGTTGCACTGAGACCTTCGGAACTTCCCAGGACCAGAAACCCGCTGGACCTCAGCGCATAGTGGAACAGAGAGATAATTTTATTTTGGAGGACTGGTTCAAGATAGATGAGGAGGTTCCGGCAGCAGATCAAGTCCATACGCGAAAAGGGTGGATCGTTCAAGACGTTGTGCTGCGCGAAAATACACATATCCCGGATGGTCTTGCTGACGCGGTAGCCGCCTTCCACCTTTGTGAAAAACCTCCGAAGCCGCTCTGGCGATACGTCGCCCTGAATGTTCTCGGGATACAAGCCGTTGCGCGCCTTGGTGACGCTCAAATCACTCACATCGGTGCCGAAAAACTGAATTGGCATTTGCGAGGCTTTGTCGCCTAGGAATTCGAGCAGCGCGATGGCAACCGAATAAGTTTCCTCGCCCGAAGCGCACCCGGGTGTCCAGATGCGAATACCGTGCTCCCGCGAGACGCTCTTCTGGATCGCGGCGAACACGGTCGATTTCAGGGCCTCGAAAACACGCGGAGTGCGGAAGAAACTGGTCACGTTGATGAGCATGTCCTGGTAGAGCGCCTTGACCTCGGCGGGATGGCTCTGGACTAACTTGGCGTACTCCTCGATTATATCAATTTTGTGAACCACCATGCGCCGCTGGATGCGGCGCAAAATGGTTGTTTGGCGGTAATGGGTGAAATCCACGCCAGTGGCCCGGCGCAAAACCTGGAAAATGGAGTTCATTCCCGCGCTGGGAGCCGGAGCAGCTTCGGCCCCCTGGGACAAAGGATCGCGAGCGACATAGGGATGACGTGCAATGCGGGCGAGTTCCTTGGCAATTCCCTTGGGGGGGAGCACGTAGTCGACATACCCTGCAACGACCGCGCTTCGCGGCATGCCGTCATACTTGGCCGAGGCTTCGTCCTGCGCAAAAGTTACGCCACCGTGGGCTTGTATCTCGGCCATTCCCAGAGTCCCATCCGAACCCGATCCCGACAATATGACGCCAATGGCGCGATTTCCCTTTTGTTCAGCCAGCGCGCGCATAAAGTGGTCCACGGACATATGAAGCCCTCGTGATTCTTCGCGCGGGCTGAGATGCAGGGTCTGGTTGGAAATGTACATTGTGGCGTTTGGCGGGATCACGTAGACCTGATTGGCCTTTACTGGCAGACCTTCAGACACCTCCGTTACCGACATGATGGTCTTCCGGGCGAGCAACTCGGTGAGAATGCTGTGATGCTTGGGGTCAAGATGTTGCACGAGGACGAAGGCCATGCCGGTGTCAGCCGGGAGGTAATTCATCAGCTCGGTGACAGCTTCAATGCCACCAGCGGAGGCTCCAATGGCCACAATAGTGGTGTCATTCGGGTGCTCAGCCGCCATCAGGCTGTCAGGCTTCGCGAGGTCCTGCTGATCGCTCCCACGCGCAGGTTTAGGGCTCATGACTTCCCTTCAGTTTTAGACGCCGAGCACGCCGGCGTGCGAGGAATGACGGCGTTATCCAAATTCAAGAGGGTACAATCACCCGATGAGTGCTGTTCCAGGTATCTCATGTCAACAGCAGAATCGCTTGGGCCCGATTCTAGTCCATTTATATAAGGAGGGACAAGACCTTCTTGTCGATATCAAGTACGTTTATTATCCATTACGAGAAGTAGTTTTCTTGAAGAATCCTCGCCGGATGAGCTTCCTGCGGAATATCGCTGTGCGCTGATTCGAACTCGCTGGCGAAAAGAATCGAGCGGCGCCATACGAATCTCGCCAAAACATATCATATAACCAAGAGAGTTATGGCAACCTTCTCCCCCGAGGCTACTGTGGAGGGCCAGCATTCGAAGCCTCCCCGAACTTCTCGCCGCAACCGAACAGAAGGACCGACAAATCAATGAGGAACCCACTTGGGATTATGCGTGAAGAGACCGTTGACGAACCCCATCTGATAGACAATAAAAAGACCAAAGGCGAGGCTTATGACTCCCGAGACGAGCCCTAAGCCGCGATTGAGACGAGCAAAGCGGTTTTCGGAAAGCGTAAAGGGGGCAGCGATCGTTACGGTGATCAGCATCATCCCGGCAACGGTGCCAATTCCGAAGACCAATAGATATACAACTGCCCACGATGGAACGCGGATCGTCGTGAGCACTAACAAAGAGACAGCAGCCGAACCCGCGAGACCGTGAACGATGCCCACGACCAATGGCCGGACGATTTGATAGAAACCCATCCGGCCAAAGATTCGATCCAGCCAACCGACTGGGGTCGCATCCTCCGGATGGCCGTGCTTCTCGGGACTGTGGCCATGGGGATGACTGTGGATGTAGTCCCCGTGTCCATGGGGATGCGAGTGATGTCCGGCCTGCGAGGGTGTGACTGTTTCCGTAATCCAGCGCATCATTCCCGAAAGATTTAAAATTCCCAGAAGAATCAACATCAGGCCAACAGAGAATTCCATGGTCAGGCCAACTCTTGCCGGAATCACAACGCCAAACAAGATGATTGCAGAGCCAACGATGAGAATTGTGATTGTGTGACCTAGCCCCCAGAGGACACCGATCAATGCTGCTTGGCGGGTGCTTCGCTGACGGCTGACGATCGTGGTTACCGCAATAACGTGATCCGGATCGGTGGCATGGCGCATGCCGAGGAAGAAGCCAAGAGCGATGATGGAGAGCAAAGTGATCATTTATTATTAGACGGCAGCGCCGGCGCGGGAATGTGTGCGTCGACTTTCCAGAAAGTCTTTGTAAGTCGGTATCCCTTCTCCTGTTTTGGCCGATAGCTTGAGTACATCCATGCCTGGCCGCACTGCTTGGTGCCCACACCTAGAAACGCTTGTAGGCATTCCATTTAGGACTACGGGAGTCTACCGGTCAAGTACTAAGGTCTTGACTCGATTGTGAAAGGCCTGGACGAATGGTATCCGAATGGAGACGCGCGGTAGATGACGGGCTTTTTAAGAGACTGATCAAGGGACCGATCACCTGACCACGCATGGGAACAAGCGGCGCGCAAATTAAATCGCTTTCAGCCCAGGGAGCGTTTTGCAGTCCAATGAGCGCCCGCCACAGTCAGGGTTCGCCCAGTTAGGGCCTGAGCGATATGTCATTGCACCAGACAATCAGTGGCCGAATGGAAAGGCGGCTTCCGATCATTCTGATAGTACGCCTCGCGGTGGCACGAAGTGAGGGTACCAACGGAGAAGAGAGAACGTACACCGATAACATCAGTGCACATGGCGCTCGCGTATTCTCCAGGCAGCCTTTGCAACCTGATGACGAGATATTGATAACTCCCGTGAGCGAAGAAACGGTTTGCGGGAACGTGGTTTATTGTCAAAGGGTGGCGGATGACCGCTACGGCATCGGAGTGAAGTTTCAAGATCGCACCGTCACGTGGTCCGCCATGCGCAGATTTGACGGCATACAACTCAGTTCCCCGCCCAAACCAAAGTCCAGCTAAGGGGAGTATTATCGGGATATCCATCGAACGTACACTTACAAGTGCAGTTCGGGTTGGCACCTAGGAGAAACGCTTGCCGACTTTGGCGCTGGTGGATTCCGACCTTCCCCATATTTTTTTCCACCCCAAGTCTCCTTAATCAATGGAAGCCGAACAGGCTCTCTTAAGCTGGGGGAGCGGAAGTCCCGTGAAAGGCCAAGGGGGAATGAGGATGAATCACTTTAGGGCTGAGGATTGGATCGATTTCGTGAATCTTGTGGCTCCTCAGAAACAAAATGAAACGATGAAGGAGCATTTGAGTGTCAGTTGCCAGCGGTGTCTGGAAACGGTAGCTCTATGGCAAAAAGTTCGCAACTTAGCAACAGTCGAGGCCAGCTATAAGCTTCTAGAGGCGGATGTCCGAATCGCCAGAACAGCATTCGCGCCTGTCGTCCGAGTGGGGCCACCGAAGGAAACGGGCAGGTTCGTCGAGCTACTGTTCGACAGTTGTGTGGAATCGACGAGGGGCGGAGTACGCTCGAGCGGCCCGGGGACGAGACAAGTGCTCTACCGCGCCGAACCCTACCAGATCGATATCCAAATTGAAGAAAAGCCAGAGGGCAATCGCCTCATTGTGACCGGGCAGTTGTTGGACGTGAGCTTCCCGGGAATTGTCGGGAGCGACGTGAAAATCACCCTTTCGAATTATCGCGGAAACGTTATCCATACGATTACCAATCAGCTTGGTGAGTTCCGCGCTGAAATCGAAAATTCCGGTGACCTGGAGCTTTCCTTCCCCGGCCAAGGCGATAAAGCCATCGTGATTTCTCTCCGCAATGCCCTTGGAAAATCGCCCGGCAGCAAAGAGTGACTTGCGCCCGGCGAATTTGTTGTCAGCCCTTTTCCGGGCGGCACCTACGCCAGCACATCCGATACTGCCTTCCGTTCTCCATTGGTCGCGGGTATATCGCTGCTGCTCTTGAGCGCCAACCTGAGAAACGCGCCGACTGGATCAATCGTACGATTACGAACCAGCAGTCGTTAACGCCCAAACATGGAATACGTTACGCCCTGGGACTCTCGCTGTGGGGGCGCAGGCGTTTGAAGCTGACGCCTGGAGGCCGCTGCAATGGCACGCTCCGCCGGACGATTGGCGATACGGTCGAGAGCGTCGGCAATACGAGACAATTCGAAGGTAACCTGGTCGAGCGCGCTCGACCTCTTCAAGATGACGATGCGTTTGCGGCTGAAGTAAAGGGCGATCCAGAATAGCAGTCCAATCACGAGTGATACGCCCGCCATAAAGACGTCGTGGCTTGTGATCGTGACACTCCTGCCAGCAATGGTAATGACGTGGTCCGAGATCAAAGTTTCCTCCCGGCTGGGACTTCTGGATTGTTTATCCGCGGCCGGATGTAAGCGGCTCCAACGGTGTAGCTACTGAAGGATTGTCGGTATGTGGATCCCCGAGTGCGTCTATTTTAGTTGCGAAGCCTGGATCGTGCAACGCTCTATGCAAATCTGGTTCAAGCCAGAAGTTTCTTCCCGAACTTGATGAACTCCATATGATCATGCAGCTCCCCTAGCGGGGAGATCCTCTGAAAGCTGGTACTCCCTGATCCAAGCAACTTTAACGCCAGACGCGTATTGCGGTTAGCAAAGGGTTGAAGATTCAACTGCATAGGGCAAACGGCTTCAGCGACAGTCGTTCGGATCGGTGTTGAGATATGTGTAGATTCTTCCAGACACGCGGACTTCTTGCTTCACGTGAAGGTTCGCTTAAGCGTCGGTTTTCTCCTGTTCTTTGGAAAGTGCCGAGGTTCGTTGTCTTTTCATGGCTTTTTGGCCAAGCCCTGCGGGAGGGCTACTACTCCCGATATCGTGGCTGTCGCCGTTGTTTGCCAGACTGGCCTGATACTAGTACTCATGCCCAGAACTAAGGTCTTTACCTGAGGCGCTTTGAGGGGGTTTACTTGATTGAGTAGGGAGGTTTCTCATGGTATTTCCTTTCAAAGTGTCCGCGTATTTACCTTACGAATCTATGCAGAGTAGGGCTGTTTGAGCCGAGGAGAGAATCTTCATGGCGAAACGAGAAGGGACGCTCGCGTCCCCCGAACAAAAGAGAACTGAAGAACCGTCAGAGCTCCTTCGAGAACTGGTAGCGCACCTTCGCCAGAATCGAACTCAACTCCGCGAGGAATGGGTGGTGCGCATCACGGAGACCCGCCTGCTTACCGCGATGACCAAAGAAGAGATCTTCGCGGAAGCAACTTCGGTGTACGACAGTTACGTTGAGGCTCTCGAAACTGAAGCATTCGAGGCGCTGCAGGCCTACGCGCGGAATCTTTCGGAACGCATCATTCCCCGAGGTGTCGAAACCCACGAAGTCGTCGGGATTGTGCTGTTATTGCGCGACGTACTTGCGCGTTCCCTCTTCGCCAAATACCAGAATGACTTTAGGAAATTGAATCGAATCTTGGATGCCTACGAACCGGCGGCAAACCGCATCGCAAACACCGTGGCTGTCGGTTTCGTACAAGAGCGCGAGCGCGTTATTCGTCAACAGCAGGAAGCTATTCGCGAACTGTCCACTCCAGTGTTACAGGTTCGCGAGCGATTGCTGATTCTTCCCATCATCGGAGTCATCGATCCTCAGCGCGCTCGGCAATTGACGGAGCAGCTCCTACGCGGAATTCGCACCAATCGCGCCAAAGTCGTTGTGATCGATATCACCGGTGTGGCCGCCATGGACCTTACGGTGGCGAACAACTTGGTGCAAACGGTTGAAGCGTCACGGCTGCTCGGAGCGACAGTCATTGTCACGGGCCTTTCGCCAGAAATTGCCCAGACGTTGGTCACCATCGGCGTAGACCTGGGCAAGATGAATACGGTGGGCGACTTGCAAGGTGGCATCGAGCAGGCAGAAAGACTGTTGGGATATAAGGTTGAGAAACTAGCGGAGCCACGCTAGGCAAAGCGGAGGAACGGCCAGGTGGAAGTCCCGATTCTCAAGCAGGGGGCGGTCCTCATCGCAACCTTTCAGGCCGCTCTCTCGGACGCGGATCTCAATCAACTGCGCATGGGCTTGGTGCAGCAAGTTGTCAAGTTTCGCTCCCGGGCTGTGATCGTCGATGTCACTGCGATGGACGTGATGGACTCGTTCGCCTCACGGACGTTGCGGGAGATCGCGCACATGATCAGGCTGCGCGGAGCGGAGACGGTTATCGTTGGAATTCAGCCCGAAGTGGCTTTTGCAATGGTGCAGCTGGGCTTAACACTAGAAGGCGTTGCAACTGCGCTGGACTTGGAAGAAGGGCTAGCCTACTTAAACGAAAAGTTCAAAACGACGAACTGAGAGTGAGCCATAGTGTCGGTTGGGGAAACCAGGGTGGCAATCAACTCCGACCAGGATATCGTCTCAGCCCGCCAAAAAGGCCGGGCAATGGCGATAGAACTGGGGTTTTCCTCCGGAGATGCGACGCTCATTGCCACGGCCATTTCGGAGTTGGCGCGAAACATCGTGTCCTACGCACGCAAGGGCCAAATCACCCTGAAAGGAGTCCAAGGTTCAAGCCGGGTCGGCATTCTGGTTATCGCATCGGATGACGGCCCGGGGATCCTGGATATTCGCCAAGCCCTCCGTGATGGCTTTTCAACTTCTGGAAGTCTAGGACTTGGATTACCTGGAGTACGCCGTTTGATGGACGAATTTGAGATCAATTCCCAACCCAACCGGGGAACAACTGTGACGGTGAAGAAGTGGAGACAATAAAAGATCCGATGGTCGAGTATGGTGTTGCAAAATTCGTCCTTCCAGGACAAGGCAAGTCCGGCGATCGCCACCTCGTTTGCTGCACCCGAACGGGAATTCTGATTGCGGTAGTTGACGGTATAGGACATGGCGAGGAAGCGGCCACTGTCTCTAAGACTGCGGCTACCCTACTCAAAAGTCTTGCGGACGAACCAATCATTTCGCTCGTGGAACGCTGCCACGAGAAACTCCGAGGAACTCGGGGGGTTGTAATGAGCCTTGCTTTCATCGACCCGGAACATGGCATGATGACTTGGCTCGGTGTCGGCAATGTCCAAGGAGTTTTGATGCGCTGCAATGCGAGAAATGGAAATGGGCAGGAGTCACTTCTTCTCCGAGGCGGCGTCGTCGGTTCCCAGTTACCGCCACTCCAAGCCAACGTCCTTCCTGTGGGCCGGGAAGACACATTGTTTTTTGCCACGGATGGAATTCGCGGCGGTTTTGCAGAGACCCTCACTGCTCTGGAGAATCCACAAAGAGCGGCAGACAGAATTCTGGAAAACTATCGAAGTGGAAATGACGATGCTCTCATTTTGGTCGTGCGGTTAACGGGAATCAATCGATGAAGGTCGCAACTCGACATAAGCCGAAGCCTCGGGCTGGTTTTGATGTCGAATACTGCTCATCGCTGCGTGAATATGTGGATGGAGGAGGCGAGCCTGCGCTGGGCCAGGCGTATGAACTCGGTCGTCGGGCGCTCAGCGAGCAAAAGAATCTAGTGGATCTGGTTGCCCTGCATCATCAAGCTGTACTTTCCCTTGTTCGCGGCGCGAATAGTGAGAAACGCCGCGAGGTATTGCTTCGGGCCAGTGCGGAGTATTTCGCGGAGTGCTTGTCCCCCTACGAAATGGCGCACCGCGGGTTTCAGGATGCCTTGAAGGCCCTGCGGAATTTAAACCAAACGCTCGAGGCTGAGATCAAGCGCATCGCCTATGCCGTACACGACGAGGCCGGACAACTGCTCGTCGCCGTGCACCTTGCGCTTGCTGAGGTTGTTCCGGAACTGCCCGAGCCTCAACAGTTGCAGATCGCTCGGATTAAAGAATTGTTGAACCAAGTTGAGAAACATTTGCGACGGTATTCCCATGAACTTCGGCCTACAATATTGGATGACCTCGGCTGGATTCCTGCGATTCGTTTTCTAGCGGACGGCATTTCGAAACGGGCCAGCCTTCCGATTCACATCGACGCTACCGTATCTGGACGCCTGCCGGGCACTGTTGAGACGACTCTTTACCGCATAGTTCAGGAAGCGCTAACTAATACGGTGAAGCATGCGAAAGCAACCGGCGTGTGGATTAGCGCGCGAAAAGAAAATCGTGTGCTGTGTTGTTCGATCCGGGACGACGGCCGTGGATTTGATTCCAACCCCGCGCACGCGACGCCTGTACAGAAGGGGTTAGGGCTGATCGCAATGCAAGAACGCGTGACTGCAATTGGCGGCACGCTGCATATTGAATCTCGTTCCGGGCACGGGACTGAGCTTTCTATCCGACTCCCATTGGAGGTTGACCATGCCAATTCGCATCGTACTCGCAGATGACCATGTGCTTGTACGCCAGGGTCTAAAGTCATTGCTGGAGCGTGAGAAATTTCAAGTGATGGCCGAGGCATCCGACGGGCAAGACGCTGTTCGCCTGACGGAAACACACCACCCGGATATCACTGTCCTGGACATCAGTATGCCCACGCTGAACGGTATTGATGCGGCTCGCGAACTGGGTCGTACCTGCCCAAAAACGAAAGTAATTCTTCTCACTCAGCATGAAGAAGAGCAATACATTCACGAGGCGCTCGAAGCCGGAGTGAAGGGATACGTTTTGAAAAATCAGGCCTCAAGCGACCTGATTCATGCAATTCAACAGGTCTCTCGAGGCGAATTCTACCTGAGTCCAGGCATATCGCGCGCGCTGGTGGAGGCCTACCGCTCCAAATCCGACAGGCCAGAGGATCCCTTGACCGCGCGCGAACGACAGGTCTTGCAATTGATTGCTGAGGGAAAATCCACGAAGGACGCTGCTTCCCTTCTTGGTATCAGCGTGAAAACGGCCGAATCTCACCGCATGCGACTCATGCAGAAACTCGATATTCACGAGACAGCAAGCCTTGTGCGCTACGCAGTCCGCCGGGGGCTGGTGCAGGCGTGAATGGAAACACTCGGAGCCGCTTGTCTGCCCGCGAAGCCCGCCGCAAGTTGTGCAATTTCCTTGGAGTAAGGAATCATTGTGAACTCGTTTTCAAACACAGATTCCCCAACAACTAGGTCTTTACCTCAGAGCGAATTCGAGGAACCACCTGATTGCCTGGGGCAGAGAAATTCCTTAACCTGCGCACAACTCGATGCCTACACGCGTCTTGCTTGCCGATGATCATTCCTTGGTCCGCCAGGGACTCAAGGTGTTGCTCGAAAAAAATGGATTTCAGGTTGTCTCGGAAGCCGCGGATGGACAAGAAACGGTTCGCTCGGTAGAAAAGCTCCAACCCGACGTGGCTATCCTTGACATCAGCATGCCGATCTTGAACGGCGTGGATGCCGCTCGTGAACTCAAGAAATCATCGCCGAAAACAAAAGTCATTCTCCTTACACAGCACGACGAAGATCAGTATGTGACGGAAGCTTTGCGCGCCGGCGTTAGAGGTTACGTTCTGAAGAGCCAGGCAGCGGAGGCCCTCGTGCACGCTATTCAGGAGGTCTGTCGCGGATCTGTATACCTTAGCCCAAACGTCTCGCGAGCTGTTGTTGACGCCTATGTATCCAAAACGCCTTTCTCGCCCGACCCTCTTTCAGGAAGAGAACGCCAGGTTCTCCAATTGGTAGGAGAAGGAAAGTCCACGAAGGATATCGCTGTCCATCTGGGGATCAGCGTAAAGACTGCGGAATCGCACAGAGCAAGACTCATGAAGAAACTCGATATCCACGAAACAGCAAGTTTGGTTCGCTACGCCATTCGCCGCGGCATGATCCAGCCTTGACGATGCTCCCTCGAACTCACCTGTCAATGTCTCTACATGTTTATCCACCTCTTAAATAAGCAATTCACTGGATTGAGTTAATTTTGCAACGGACTATCTTGCTCTAAAGAGAGCGGGCCGCCTCCCTGGTCAGGGCACCCACCTCGATCACCCCAACTACCGAACAGCACTGACACGGAGGCGGACCGTACTCAAGGGATTGGAGGATTTGGTGACAGAAACATTCCCGCAGACAACGCAAGTGAAGAGAATTGGGATACGTGAGGGTCAAATTGGCGAATCCGAATGGCGAAGGTCGACGATGGGTCTGCTTCGTCAACACCTTCTCCTTCTTGCGATGAAGAATGGTCGCGCTCCGCTGCCACTTGCTCCCGCCCCTTGCAAAGGATTGCTGCGTCGAGAACTTCTAAAACGATCTCCAGGCACTCGGAAATATTGCCCGCCGATTCTACCTCTTAGGAGATGGGCGCATGTTGCTGGCCGAAATAGAATATGGTCGCTCTCAGTTCTATCCGTGCAAGGGACATTGTCAAGTGAAAGCCAGATCGCGCGAAAGGACCTTCCGTAACTCAAGGATGCACTCAAATGCCCATGGGATCGAATAAATTAAAGTTCAGCAGCTGCTTGAGGAAGCGGGAGGCCGGCTCCAAATCCGAAAACAATCCGTCTGATGTTGCGATCCTGAGCATGGCGGTGGACTCCCAATCATTATTCCGCCGCAGCGCCCCGCGCTTATTACCATGCGGAGAGAATAAACAAATGGATGATGTTTTCCAGGGGCTCCTTTTCCAAGCAAATCGAGAACTCGCCAGCTTGCTGCGAGATGTCCGCACAGAATCGCAAGCCATTCTGCCCGGTGATGTACGAAGCCAACAGATTAGTGAGCTGCTCATGCGTGCGGTCCGTTGCGCCGCCAAACAATACATGTTGCAAGCAGAGCTGGGCAGTCTTGCCCTCACTGACGATTTGACAGGTTTGTATAACCGCCGCGGTTTCATGGCCCTGGCAGAACGCCAATTAAAGCTTGGGCGTCGCTCTGGCCGCGGGATGTTGCTGTTTGTAGTGGACGTGGACCATTTGAAGCAAATTAACGATACATTCGGCCATCGCGAAGGCGATCTTGCGCTAAAGCGCGTGGCCGAGGCCATGGAACAAACATTCCGGGATTCAGATGTTGTCGCTCGCCTAGGCGGAGATGAATTCGCTGTGCTCGCGATCGAAGCGTCGGGCCACAGTGAGGCCACCATCAAGGCCCGGCTCTTCAAGTGTTTGAGATCAGTCTGCGCCAAAGAATCTCGCTACCGGATTTCTCTCAGTCTAGGCCTTGCACGTTTCGATTCCGGAGGCCTTGCATCGATTGCAGAATTGATGGCGAAAGCCGACCACGCTATGTACGAGCACAAGAGGCGGCGATCTTTGCCACTTCTCGATAGGGAGGTAGTTAGAATTCAGGCTCAATAGGTATTTTAAATCTTAAGAATCATCGTCGACTAATTTCTTGTTGGTTCTTGCTGCCTTTCGGTGCCGCTGAGCCCGGCGACGGCTAGATGAAACCAACAACCGGAAGGTTATTCTACAGATGCCCGCAAAGTCAGGAAGGATTGAAAAACGGATTCGACTAACTGTCCCAGTCGAGATAACCAGTCTTCAATACACGGGCGCGAATGAGCGGACGACTACGGAGAATGTCTGCTCGCTGGGCGTACGAGTTCTGACTGAAAACGCCAGAGAACTGAATGAACGACTGATGATTAAGTCTCTCGCGGGCAATCTGCGAGTTCTCGCCCGCGTTGTTTACTGTCAACGACTGCCCGATGGACACTTCGGGGTTGGACTGCAGTTCCAGGGTGGAGCGGTCAGCTGGTCAAAAGACTCACTGGGTGGAAATGGCGAGCAATATTCATCAGACAGTCCGATTGTTTGCTAGTTGGGCAAGTCTCTCCTGCTACCCAAACAGATTCCAAATTGTAATGCTACACTTGTCGCGATCAACCGCTGCTGCCGGTTGCGACGCTTCCCTGAACTGTACGTGTGTGTAAAGTTTTCTGCGGCGGGTAATACGCGGCAAGACGGCTATGTCGAAACCAAGGAAACCCAAAGCCGCCAGACCGGTCCCTTCCGACAAAGGGTTTCCCCTGCCCGCTCAGCTCTTCCGCGTCGTCGCCGAGACGGCCACGGACGCCATCGTCACCATCGACGAGCAAAGTACCGTCCTCTTCGTCAACAGAGCCGCCGAAAGGATCTTCGGCTACGCCATTTCGGAAATGATGCATCAACCCGTCACCATGCTCATGCCCCACTACCTTCGCGAGGCACATCGCGCCTCCGTCGGAGGATACCTGCAAACGGGTCAAAAGCATTTTTCGTGGACCGCCATCAAACTAACCGGTCTGCACCGCTCCGGAAGGGAATTTCCTATCGAAGTTTCCTTGGGCGAGCACGTCAACGGGAAAAAGCGCATTTTCACTGGCATAGTCCGCGACATTTCAGCGCGTGAGCAATCTGAAGCCCTGCTCCGTCAGTCCCAGGAGAAGTACGCGAGCATGGTCCATTCAAGTCCCGATGCCATCACTTTGCGCAGTCTCCCGGACCGCCGCTATCTGGAAGTGAATGAAGGGTTCACACGTCTCACCGGTTACTCCGCCCAAGAAGTGCTGGGAAAAACACCCGCCGAGCTCGGTTTGTGGGTGGAACAACAACCTCACCAAACGACGCTTCAGATGGTGGAAACGGAAGGTCAGGTCCAGGGCGAGGAGTTTCGTTTCAGAACCAAGGCGGGCGAAATCCGATATGGTCAACTCTCCGCGGTGCGCGTCGCGATCAACGGACAGCCTTGCATGCTTTCCGTCACCCACGACATCACTGACCGCAAACACGCCGAAGCCGAAGTATCTCAATTGGCCTTGATTGTTGAATCTTCTGACGATGCAATCGTAGGAAAGTCGCTGAATGGCAAGATAGAAAGTTGGAACGCCGGCGCCGAGCAGCTTTATGGTTACGCAGCAAGCGAAGTACTCGGGCGACCGGTCAGTATCCTTATCCCTCCAGAACAACGTGACGAGCTGCCTGAAATTTTGGAAAGGCTCAAGAGGGACGAGAGAGTCCAGCACTATGAAACCGTTCGTGTCCGAAAGGATGGGCGGAGAATTAATGTTTCCGTGTCCATTTCTCCCCTCAAGGATACGGAAGGAAAGATCATTGGCGCCTCCGCAATCGCCCGCGACGTAACGGAACGAAAGCGCGTCGAGGCGCAACTCCAAAAGTCCGAGGCTCAATTTCGTTCACTTGTCCACGACGCCCCTTACGGAATCTACCGAGTCACGCTCGACGGACGGCTCCTCCACGTGAACCCCGCTCTCGTGATGATGCTCGGTTATGATTCGGAAGAAGAGCTGATGCGGCTCAACGTGGAAAAAGACATCTATCGCGATCCGCAAATACGTCAGCGCTTGCTTAAAGAGCATGCCCACAAAGACGATTTTCGAGCCCTCGAGGCCGAATGGCGAAGAAAAGACGGGAAGTTTATCACTGTCAGAATGACCGGCCACCCCGTCTTGGAAAAAGACAATTCCCTTTCCTATTTCGAGGTTTTTGCCGAAGACATAACAGAACGTCGCAGTCTCGAGAGGCAGCTTCTCCAGGCGCAAAAAATGGAGGCCATCGGCCGTCTCGCCGGCGGCATCGCCCACGATTTCAACAATCTCCTTAGCGTCATCCTCGGTCACAGCGACATTCTTGAACAGCAAGTTGGCTCAAACGGCCGCTTGCGCAAGAGCGTGGAAGCGACTCGTACCGCCGCCGAACGCGCCGCCGCTCTGACCATGCAGCTCCTTGCCTTCAGTCGCAAACAGGTCATTGAGCCAACCGTCGTCGACCTCAACACCTCCGTCACCGAAATTCAGAAGATGCTGCATCGCGTCATCGGCGAGGACATCGAACTGGCCATCAGGCTGCAACCCGACCTCGGATATGTGAAAGCCGATCCCGGCCAGTTGGGACAAGTGCTCATGAACCTCGCTGTCAATTCGCGCGACGCCATGCCCAGCGGCGGCAAGCTCGCCATCGAAACCGCAAACGTCGAGCTCGACGATACTTACGTCCGCCAGCACCTGGGCGCCAGGCCTGGCCGATTCATCATGCTCGCCGTCAGCGACACCGGCATTGGCATGGATTCTGACACCCTGTCCCACATCTTTGAACCGTTCTTCACCACCAAGGATCCAGGCAAGGGTACTGGTTTAGGTCTTTCGATGGTCTACGGAATCGTCAAGCAGAACAACGGTTACATCATGGCTTACAGCGAACCCGGCCGTGGCACCACCTTCAAGGTTTATTTCCCGCGCACTGCGGAGAGTTTGCCCGCCCCCCACAAGGTGCGGAAGGAAATTCAAGGCGGCTCGGAGACCATTCTGATAGTCGAAGATGAGCTGGCCCTTCGAGAGCTGACCTGCCTGCTCCTGCAAGAGGCTGGATATACCGTTGTCGAATCCTCCGGAGTCGAAGACGCCATTGCGACCGCAAAAGATTCTCACCGCAAAATCGATCTCTTGCTCACGGACGTTGTCATGCCCCGCATGGATGGCCGCGAACTGGCGAACCAATTGGTCGCGCTTCGCCCTAATCTCAAAATTCTCTACATGTCCGGCTATACCGACGACGTCATCGTCAATCGCGGCGCTTTGACCCAGGGCGCCAAGCTCGTCCAAAAGCCTTTTACAAAAAGCACTCTCTTGCAAAAGGTCCGGGAAACGCTGGACTCCCAAGTCGCAAATCCCCTCACCCGCAAGTAAATCCATTCGCGAAGCGAAGTCTTCCGGCAAACGCTTTGGAGCAACTTTGGACCTCGACTACGCGCTTGCCCCAAAACGTCTTCAGCAGTAGACGTCGTATGGAGCCCCACGATGCCCTAAGAAGCGCTTGACAGTCGGAGGATGGCCCTCCAGAGCAGGGAAAGCACTTGCCCGTTTTCTGGACTTCTTGCCAGTTTTCTCCATAAGCGCCGAATTGTAAGTTGAACCTGTCCCAGTCCAAGGGGTTAACGATGAACGAATTCACCGCTTGGATGCAAAGCAATTGGTATGCGCTGGGAAATCTCTTCGTTCAGTGTGCCTTCCTGGCCGCTGGTGTTTGGT
>Ga0070765_100000582_pt1 | contig 21934 bp, 16 predicted proteins | sample HubBroMetageWFT5_FD_71516 | JGI IMG/M metagenome (GOLD analysis project Ga0070765, IMG submission 71516) | Warmed and freeze-thawed soil microbial communities from the Hubbard Brook experimental Forest, New Hampshire - Hubbard Brook CCASE Soil... | ecosystem: Environmental > Terrestrial > Soil... | reverse complement strand
AAGACTAGCTGGCGGAGGGGGTGGGATTCGAACCCACGAGACCCTTTCAGGCCTAACGGTTTTCAAGACCGCCGGTTTCAACCACTCACCCACCCCTCCGGGTATCTCTGAGTTTACCCGGAGCAAGCATATGTTCCAACTAGGTGGAGTTATAAAACACGGCTGCGGGAAGCTATCCCCATAACCTTGCGGGAACAAATCGTTCGCGCCGGCTTCGGAATTCTACAGATCTCTTCCCTGCGAATCTTCCATCTTAGGTATTTCAAACGTGGTTAAGATTCTTGCCTTGGAGATCGTGCATGTGAAGTCCACGGTTTTTTCGTCAGTTCCGACAGTAGGTTCGCCGCTGTCGGTTTTCTTCGGAAAAACAAACATGACGCCGGTCATTTTGCCGTCCTGGCCGTGCAAAATCTGAACCTTCAATGGAGCGATTTTTTGCTTAGTCTTTTTTGCCGTCAGGAAAGCCGACGCTTGCAATGTCTTGTCATCTGCTGAAGCAAATGGCGTCAAATCGCGGCCGCCCACAAATATCTGATAGACGTCAGGAACCTTGGCCACCTCTTTTTCCGCATCTTCCGGCTTCATTTGACCTTCCAGAACGGAGTTCCTGATTCCAGCTTCGCGGATCGTTCGAGCCGAAACCCACCGAACTACAAAGATGGCCTTTCCCGCTGGAGTGTCCCCGGCACCCGCGCTACCCTGGCCTGTTTTCAGAGCCATCCCGCCGTCGTCTGACATTTCGTATTTGGACCCGGCCCCTTTCCATGTTGCGTCAATCTCTACAGTCTTACACCAGGGCGATTCGGCAAAAATTCTCTTAATATCGTTAGTATCCCACTGTTGATAGGGTTTAGCCTTCCAGGGATCGGAGCTGGCCCACGCCAAAGCGCCCAGCACCAACAGAAACAACGCGGCCAGTATGAATTTTGTCGAACTATTCCGCGCCCCAGAAATTCCCTTTCGAGATTCCATAAGTCCTCCGGTAATGTTCGCTATTTGGTAGACCGTTAGTGAAGCCGCCAATCTTCAAAAGCCATTACCTTCTTAGTAGATAATAACAAAAATCGGGATTCCTGCGAAACACGCGCTGTACACCCTCCTGCATTTTCGTGTAAGTTGAAATTGGCTCGCCAAGTCTTAGAGGTACCGCACTTCTTTTTCTAGCGTACTGCGTCGAAGATCAATGTCTGCCGGAGCCGCCTTCACATTGCGAGATGCCAATTCGCCGATCAGTTCCAGGATCGGCGCCGTAGAAGTCTTCCGCCATTTATCTTACAAACACCTTGTGGCGGCGTTGTCGTTGGGCCTCCTCCTGCGATTGTTTTTCGTCATTCATTTTCCGTTCTATGCCGGCGATACGAAATTCTACGACGAGCTTGCGCGGAATTTGTTAGATCACGGAGTCTATGGACTTTTTGTTCGCGGCCAATTAACCCCGGTCGACATGCGCATGCCCGGCTACCCTGTTTTTCTTTCCGGCTTGTATGCCGCATTGGGACGTTCAAGCAAAGCCGTCATGTTTTTTCAAGCCTTCATCGATTTGTTCACTTGCCTTTTGACCGCCGTGATCGCGGGTTTGATTGCTCCCGCTGACAGTAAGACGCGTGTCGCAACGATGGCCTTGTGGATGGCCGCACTTTGTCCCTTCACAGCAAATTACAGTGCCGCACTTCTGACCGAAGTTCTCTCCACGTTTCTTACAACTTTGGCAGTATTGGTTTTTTTGATGGGCTTTAGCCGATCGTCAACAATTTCTCCGGCGAAATCGTCGGAGCACCGGGATTTGTATTCGCAAGTTGCCTCCTGGCTCCTCGTGGGAGTTATCGTTGGACTGGGCACGTTGGTACGGCCGGAAACCCCGCTTTTTTTGCTAGCGGTGGGGTTGGTGCTCGCGGTTTGCTGGAGACAGCGCGCGAACTGGAAAAAATTGTTCTTAGCGGTGTCTTGGATGTCGGTCGGCTTAATCCTCATTTTGACCCCTTGGGCAGCACGCAATGCCAGATCAATGGGCCGCATCGAGTTTCTCGCCCCGCGCTACGCGCAAACCTACGGCGATTTCATACCTCGCGGTTTTTATTCATGGACTGGCACTTGGATGGTGCGCTTCAGAGATGCTTATCTGGTGACTTGGAAGCTGGGAAAAGATCGAATTCGCATGGAGGATTTGCCGGAAACCGCTTTCGATTCGAACGCAGAACGAGGTCGTGTTAAAGTGCTGCTCGATCAGTACAACAGCGATTTGCAGATGTCCCCCCTGCTCGATCGCGAATTCGCTACGCTTGCGCGCGAGCGGGAAGCGCGCCGGCCAATTCGAACGTACGTGGATGTTCCGCTGGAGCGAGTGTATGCGATTTGGTTTACCCCGCGCATAGCGTTACTCCCCTACTCGGGAATGTTATGGCCTCCCGAAGAGATGTGGCGAAATGACAGGACGGGCTTCACCACCACCATCGGATTCGGCATCTTAAACTTCATGTATCTCTTCCTGGCGACGATCGGAGCCTGGCGTTTTCGTAAACAGCCCATGGTTGCATTTCTCATCGCTCTGGTTTTGACTCGCACGATTTTTCTAACACAGTTACAGACAGTCGAGCCGCGCTACGTGATCGTTTGTTATCCCGTGATTTTGGTCCTCGGCGCGCTGGCTTGGTCCCGATCCAGCCGGCGATTGCCGGCACTCGTCGATTAGAGTAGCGTTTCCCGTGATACGATTTATGCGGCCGCAGGTTAGGGTAGTAGTCAGGAGTTGGAGGTTGACGATGCGAAAATCAAGCTCGCTCGCAGTAATATTTTTTTCCACCATGGCTGGATTCGGTCTTGGCCTTGTGCATGCTCAAGATGCGTCGCAACCTGCCGCTCAGCAGCCTGCCCGGGAAAAAAGCCCGGCGTCTGATGTGCCGGCCTACCACGCGAGTCGCTCAAAGGATCCATTGCCCGAAACGCTCGATCCTTCTCAATTCCCCGATCAGCAAACCAAGAATGTTTATGCGTTGGCGGCGAAAGTTAAAAACGTGCTGTATCAGCAGCCCTGCTATTGTCATTGCGACAAGGACATGGGACACACCAGCTTGCTGAGCTGTTATACCGACCGGCACGCCTCCGTTTGTTCGCTATGCCAGAAAGAAGCGGTTCTCGCATACACGGAAACGCAGAAGGGAAAAACTCCGGCCCAGATTCGCAAAGAGATTATCGACGGCAAGTGGAAAGACGTGGATTTATCTGTATATGAAACGCCAGCGCCCTCAAACTAAGAACACTCTCGCGTCTGTTGGCAGCGAACCGATTTCCCGCCTCGCGCAACAAACGATTGTCCGGTCAGTGGACGGGATGGGAAGACGGGCCCGACGGCCAGTCTTGCGGTGTGAAATCAACTCCCCAAAAATGTGGGCTGGGTGACAGAAACTCGATGCCGACCCGCGTACCTTTTTCAGATGTATCCCCGAGATATACCACGCGGCACTCTTGCTCTTCTTCAGTTACCGGATTGATCAACACCAGCTCCGCGCCCATCGCAATTTCTTCTTGCAGATAGAGCAACCCTCCGTGGGCGTTGATCACGATGGTTTGGCTGTTCTCTCGAAACTTTCTGCCCTGCACGCTCTTCCCCGTTGCACGCACAGGTATCCGCGTGAAAACGCGTGAACTTCGGCGTTCAGCGCTGGTCTGGCCGTTCACTTGTGTGTCAGTCATCTCTGTTTCATATCGTGCATGCTGCACGACTCAGAGTCAACCACGCTCACTACACCGAGTGCCCAATAACGCAGTCGGGCTAAAAAGCTTGCTGAAATATAGGAAGGTTCTCCGATAGAATGACGAGTCCGTACCCTGAAATGCAGCCAATTATGGTCAGCAGCGGTTCGCGGCGTCAGGAGCATGAATGAAATTGATCGATTACATTGACTCGCGTCGCGAGCAGAATCTGACGGAGCTGAAGGAATTTCTTCGGATACCCAGTGTAAGTACCAAAAGCGAACACAAGCCTGACATCGAGCGCGCCGCTCAGTGGGTGGCAGAGAAGCTGCGCGCCGCAGGTTTGGAAAATATTGAAATCGCGCAGACCAAGATGCATCCGTTGGTATACGGAGAATCTCTGCACGCGCCGGGAAAACCCACCATCCTCTTTTATGGACACTATGATGTGCAGCCCGCGGAACCGTTGGATTTGTGGAGCAGTCCGGCATTCGAACCTGCCGTCCGGGATGGAAAGCTATTCGGTCGAGGCACGGCTGACGATAAGGGCCAGGTTCACATTCATTTAAAAGCTCTGGAAGCGCTCAAAAACACGACGGGAAAGCTTCCCGTAAACGTGAAAGTAATGATCGAAGGGGAAGAGGAAGTCGGAAGCGTAAGTCTGTGGGATTTCGTGCAGAAGAATCGCGAGCGCCTGAAGGCCGATGCCTTAGTGGTCTCGGATACTTCCATGCTGGGTAAAGGGGTACCGTCTATTACCTATGGTTTGCGTGGACTAAACTACTATCAGATCGAACTCACCGGGCCAGCGCAGGATTTGCATTCAGGAGTTTTTGGCGGCGCGGTGCCCAATCCCATTACGATCCTCGCCGAGATGTTTGCAAAACTTCATGATAAGAATTTTCGAGTGACCGTTCCTGGTTTCTACGACGACGTTGCTACCGTGTCGTCCAAGGAAAGGAAAGCGCTGAATGCTCTACCCTGGAGAGAGAAGGATTTTAGAAAGACGGTTGGTGCCCCAGGATTATGCGGTGAAAAAGGATACACCATCGTCGAGCAACTCTGGATCAGGCCGACGCTCGAGCCAAATGGAATTTGGGGCGGGTATATGGGCGAAGGCGCAAAAACTGTAATTCCCTCCAAAGTTTGGGCCAAGATATCCACGCGGCTTGTGCCGAATCAGCATCCGGCAAAAATCGCAAAATTAGTCGAAAAACATATTCGCAAATTGCTGCCAAAGGAAGTTACCTGCAAGTTTGAGATCCTCAGTACCGGAAAGCCGTGGGTCGCGCCCTATTCGCATCCAATTTTCCAGAAGGCTATCCACTCGTTGGAAAGCGGCTTCGGCAAGAAGGCCGTGTTTATTCGTGAAGGTGGATCGATTCCGTTCGTGACTCAAATGCACGATACTTTCAAGGTACCTTGCGTGCTTCTGGGTTTTGGATTGCCGGACGAAAACGCCCACGCGCCCGACGAACACATCGCGCTTGAAAATTATTTTGGCGGAATCAAGGCCGTCGCGCTTTTTTATAACGAACTCGGCTCGTAATAAAAAACTTATACGTAATAACACCTATTGAGGAAAGGCCCATTTTTTGGGCTTTTTCCAAGGATTTCCTTGCGTTCCACGAATAGTGCAGCTATAGTCCGCAAGGCATCCCGAACCCCGGGGCCACACAGAAATTACAACGAGGAGGAAAACGTAACTCGATGGCAAATCCGCTAAGCAAATCTAAAATCATTGCACACATGGCTGAGAAGGTTAGCACTCCCGAAAAGCCAGTGTCCAAGAAGCAGGTCGCGTCTTTCTTTGACGAATTTTTCAAGCTGGCTGTAAAGGAAACAAAGGGAGCGGGCAAATTCGTAATTCCAGGGCTCGGCCGCTCGGTAAAGGCACATCGGAAGGCGCGTATGGGTCGCAACCCGGCAACTGGCGAGGCTATCAAGATCAAGGCCAAGACCGTCGTACGTTTGCGCGCTGCGAAAGCTTTTAAAGACGCCGTACTGAAGTAGTTTCCTTCGGCGCAGAGATTCGCGGCAAAACCCCCAGGCATCCCCGTCCATGACATTCGACGGAGGTTTGGGGGTTTTGTCTTTTCATTCGCGCTTAATCAGCAGTCACAAGCTGCGTTGGGCGAACGTAATCACCTCATAAGCGGGTAGCGTATGGCTGAACATTCAGGCCTGTTGACCGACCTCTATGAATTAACGATGGCGGCGGGATATTTGCAAACTCGCTTTGACGCCAAAGCTACGTTCGAGCTTTTTGTCCGCCACCTTCCCCCGAAAAGAAATTTCCTGGTAGCCGCTGGACTTGAGCAGGCTTTGGATTTTCTGGAGCACGTTCGTTTTACGGCCGAGGAGATTTTCTTCCTCCGCAAGCATCCCGTTTTTTGCAATATCCGCGACGAATTCTTCGATTATCTAGCGACATTTCGTTTTACCGGCGATGTCTGGGCCATGCCCGAAGGAAGCCTGGCATTTCCTGGCGAGCCGCTCCTGCGAGTGGTCGCGCCAATCATTGAAGGCCAGATCATGGAAACTTATTTGCTGGCCACGTTGAGTTATCAAACCATGATCGCGAGTAAGGCAGCGCGGGTGGTCACCGCGGCACAGGGGCGGCAAGTAGTCGAATTTGGAGCAAGGCGCGCGCACGGCAGCCAGGCCAGCCTGCTCGCCGCTCGCGCGGCGGCTATCGGTGGATGCGAGGGTACCTCCAATGTTCTCGCCGGACAGCAATTCGGCATGAACACCTATGGAACTCAGGCCCACTCGTGGGTCATGGCCCACCAAAACGAAAGAGAAGCTTTTGCTCACTTCCTCGACGCTTTCCCCGGACACTCCGTTCTTCTCCTCGACACATACGACGTACGCACGGCCCTGAAGACAATCCTCAAAATGGGACGCAAGCCCGCCGGTGTCCGGCTGGATAGCGGTGACCTGGCGAGAGACAGCCGCTGGGTGCGCCGTGAACTCGATCGCGTGGGATGGAAAGACGTCAAAATATTTGCGTCCGGCGATTTGGACGAATATAGGATCAAAAAGTTGCTAGCACAAGGAGCGGCCATCGATGCTTTTGGTGTTGGAACATCGCTAGCCACTCCGGGCGACGCCCCACATTTGAACTTAATCTACAAACTCGTGGAGTTGGAGCGGGCCGGAGAGGTTTACGAAGCCGCAAAATTGAGCGCTGCAAAAGTTACCTACCCCGGGCGCAAACAGGCGCTCAGGCATTCAAATAGCAAAGGGCAGTACATCGGCGATAAAATTACACTGGACGGCGAACCATCCAATGGCAGTGAGCCCATGCTAAGCGAAGTAATGCGAGGCGGCCGGCGTACCGCACCAGCGGAGTCGATTAGCGTTTTGCGCGGCCGCTGTATAAACAGTTTGGCCCGGCTTCCGCAAAAATTTCTGCAAATCAACCGGTCCGCCGTCTATCCCGTGCGCTACAGCCAGCGCCTGAAAACAATGCTGGAACAAGTGCGGCGACGAGTCCGTGGCTCCACGTTAAAATAGGTTTGTTGTGCGGATTGAAAACAGATGCTGAAAAACCGAATCGTGTTATGGGAAGTAGACACCCAGCAGGATTTCATGCTGCCGGGAGGAAAGCTTTACGTTCCTGGTGCGGAAAAAATCATTCCAAACATTAAGCGGTTAGTAGATCAGGCGCGTGGAGGGCGTGTTTTGCTCATTTCCAGTGCCTGCCGTCATCTGCCCAACGATCCGGAATTCGAGAGCTTTCCGCTCCACTGCGTTCGCGGAACCCCAGGCGAACGCATCATCCCCCAGGGTCTGGCACAAAAAGTACATTCTGTTCCGAATGACGGAAGTGCGAAGCTGCCCAGCTCAATTCTTGATAATCAGCAGCTCGTTCTCGAGAAGCAAACTCTGGACGTTTTCAGTAACCCTCATACCGAAGCAATAGTCAATCGACTTGGCAAGGGTACTGAATATCTGATCTTTGGCGTGGTTATCGAACACTGCGTGTATCTGGCCGCAAAAGGTTTGATAGGCCGCGGTCATAAAGTATCGATTGTCAAAGACGCCGTCGAGACCTTAAAAGGCGCGGAAGGGCAGCGTTCGCTAGCTGAACTCGCATCCCTGGGTGCAAAGTTTATTTCTACCGACGAAGCGATTGCAGCCGTCGCTGGCAAGTCCGCGCATTAAGCTGTCAACTGCGAACCGTAAAATGTCACGCGATCAATTGCAACAAGCCTGGGAACTTCTCCAACAAGCTTATCAGTCACAAATGCAAGGTGACTATGACCAAGCCATCGAACTCTATACAGAATCTTTGAATATCTTCCCTACCGCGGAGGCTCATACATTTCTTGGCTGGACCTACCACTTCCAGGGAAAAGTGAATGAAGCCATTGCCGAGTGCAAACGTGCGATCGAAGTGGATCCCGAATTCGGCAATCCGTATAACGACATCGGCTCTTACTTGATAGAGCTAGGACGTTTCGATGAAGCGATTCCGTGGCTCGAACGCGCTATTACCGCCCCTCGTTACGACCCACGCCATTACCCGTACTTCAATCTCGGGCGCGCCTACTACGCCAAAGGCATGATCACAAAGGCGCGCGAATACTTCCAGGAAGCGCTGCGCATCGAGCCTCAGTACACCCTCGCCCGGCAAGCCATCGAGAATATCCGCCGTATGGTCAACTAAACCGGTTGGGCCGGAGCACTGCTGGGTTTGAAAATTCTGTCGTACAGCCAGGTGAGACCTGCAGTAACAACTCCAACTGCCGATATAATCCACCACATTTGCTGCGGCCTGTGAATCACCTCGCCGTAATAATGGACCAGGTACCCGCCCAACGTCCCCGCAATAAAATATCCGATGGCAATGGGTAAAAATGCGTAACCCATATAAAGCCCTTGTTGTCCCGATGGCGCCAGGCGCGAAACATATTCGTAGTATCGAGAAGCCTGCGTGATCTCGCCGATGGCTACACCCACCAATGTCGCAACCAACATTGGAATCGCCGGGTGAATCGCCAGGAGCATCCACGAAAGCCCTGTAATCAGAAAGCCCAACGCCATGGCTTTGACCGCCGGCATTTTGCGCGTGAGATATGCCGCCAGAATCTGAAAACAAATTACGATGATGGGATCCACTGACAAAATCAAATCCACATTCGCCTTCGGATCCACATAGCCGCGAATGAAAAGCGGAACAGAAACGTATTGCTGCCAGAACACAATGTAAAAACCGGATGAGATCAAAAGGAAAAGCACGAATCTAAAGTTGCCCAGTACAACAAACATGTTCCCGAGGGCTGTGAAAACACTCCCGACTTTAGCTTCGCCCGAACGCCCTGGCTCACGATAAAAAAACAGCGTGGTCCAAAACATGAGAAAAACGCTCAGAGCAGCGACGCGAAACACGCTTTCGATTCCCCATCCCAACTGTTTCCGCACCAGCCACGCGACGATGGGCCCCAGCGCGCCGCCGATGTTCACCAGCGTGTAGTAAATGGAATAACCCAATGACCGAACATTCTCGCTGGATGCGCGCGCGGTGGTCCCGGCTACGCACGGCTTCACCACTCCGGGCCCCAAAGCTGGAATCATCAGTATTGCCAGCACCAGCCATTTATCTCCCATGGCGTGACGCAGCGATTCCATCCAGGTAGCCGAAAGAGAACCGAGCAGAAAATATCCAACCGTCATCACCAGATAGGCAAACATCAACGCCCGGCGAAAACCGAAACGGTCGGCCAAGGTTCCGCCAAGAATCGGCAAAAACCATACGACCAGGCCAAAGGTGCCCACAAGCCATCCCGTGAGTTCACTCGAAAAATGCAGCTGTTCGCTCAGGTAGATGGCGAGTACGGCGGTCGTTGCGTAGTACGCAACGCGTTCGAAAATTTCCGTGAAGTTTGCAATCCAGAATGCCGGTTCGAACCCCGACCGAATTTCGCGAACCCGTTGTGTAAAGCTCAACTTTCCTCCGAACCGTTACATAGCCCGCAGTACATCGCGCAGCGCCGGCCGCGATTGTAGCGGAACGACCGCCGATCCGCTCTCGATTTTTGCGCCACATGATATGTTAAGATTGGCTGTTTGGTCTGAAGCGATTTACGCAAACGATGCCCACCGCGACAATGAAAGCCTTGCGCAAGATGCGCCCCGAGCGAGGCGCCCAGCTCGAATCAGTCCCCATTCCCATTCCCGGCCCGACAGAAGTGCTTGTGCGCGTCGACGCCGCCTCTATCTGTGGCACCGACCTCCATATCTATGGCTGGGACCGCTGGTCCGCCTCGCGCATTCACCCACCGATGACGTTCGGTCATGAATTCTGCGGCACAGTGGAAAAAGCCGGTTCAGAAGTAACCTCGGTCCGTCTCGGTGATTTTGTCAGTGCGGAAATGCACATCAATTGTGGACATTGCCGCCCCTGCCGCATGGGTCAGCCGCACGTCTGCCAAAATGTGAAGATAATCGGAATCGACGCGGACGGCTGCTTCGCTGAATTCGTGATAATTCCCATACGCAATGTATGGAAAGTTGATCCCGCGATTCCTAAGCACTATGCCGCAATACTCGACCCGCTCGGTAACGCTGTCCACACGGTTCTTGCTGGAGAAATCGCGGCACTCAACGTGCTCGTGACCGGCGCCGGACCAATCGGATTGATGGCCATTGCCGTGGCGCGGGCTTGCGGAAGCGCGATGATATTCGCCACCGAGGTGAACGCACACCGCCGCGAACTCGCCAAGAAAATGGGCGCTGACCAAGCGCTCGACCCCAGCCAAGGCGACGTGGTTGCGCGCGTCCTCGAAGCCACGGACGGAGCCGGTGTCGATGTGCTGCTCGAAATGAGCGGCAACCCAACCGCAATTCATCAAGGCTTTCAAATGCTGCGGCCCGGCGGGCGCGCCTCACTCTTGGGAATTCCGAAAGATCCCGTTACCTTCGATCTCGTAAACGACGTCATTTTCAAAGGTGCAACTGTTCAAGGAATTTACGGCCGCAAGATGTTCGAAACCTGGGTCCAGATGACGGAACTTCTGAAGCATGGAAGGCTGAATCTCGAGCCTCTGTTTAGCGAGCGATTGCCGCTCGAAAAGTTTGCCGATGCATTTTCACTGCTTGAATCTGGCCAAGCCGGCAAAATTCTGTTCTGCCCCAACGGTTCGCAGAAGTGGTCCAACGGTCCCGGTCGAAACAGTTAGTTCCGGCACATTTGTTCCCAACTGTAAATTTGCGCTTACAATAAGTCTGGTCATCATCAAGATTGATTAAATCATCGGAGAACTCATGAGCACCACAACCACGCGGCCTCAACTTCAGTATTTACACGACACGCTCGAAGACCTGAAAGCTAAACATCTCTATTTCCATCTCAAAATTCTAAGAGGTGAACAAAAGCCGGTCGCAAATTTCGACGGCAAGGACGTAATCAATCTCAGCTCGAATAACTACTTGGGCTTGACTAGTCATCCAAAGTTGAAGCGCGCGGCGATCGAAGCCATTCGGGAATTTGGCGTTGGTTCCGGTGCGGTTCGCACTATTGCCGGAACCATGGAAATGCACATGCGCTTGGAAGAGCAGATCGCGCACTTTAAACAAGTGGAAGCCTGCGTCGTTTTCCAATCTGGATTCGCGGCGAACGCAGGAACGGTATCAGCTATTCTCGGCAAAGAAGACCTGATCATTTCCGACGAACTGAATCACGCCTCCATCATCGATGGAGCCCGTCTCTCTAAAGCCACCATAAAAGTCTTCAAACACAAGGACACCGCCGATTGCGAGCGCATCCTGAAAGAGACGGAAAATTGGAATGGCAAGAAATTGCTAATTACCGACGGCGTTTTCTCCATGGATGGAGACATCGCAAACCTGCCCGCGCTTTGCGACCTCGCCGAAAAATACAACTGCATCATGATGGTGGACGACGCGCACTCGTCAGGCGTGCTGGGAAGCCGCGGACGTGGAACGATCGATCATCTGGGATGCCACGGGCGCGTCGATATTCAGGTGGGCACTCTAAGCAAAGCCATCGGCTCCATCGGGGGCTACGTGTGTGGCTCACGCGATTTAATCGATTTTCTGTATCAACGCGCCAGACCGTTTCTTTTTTCCACTTCACATCCTCCGTCGGTTACTGCCACGTGCGAGGCCGCATTCACGCTGCTCGACTCCGAAGCAGGCGAGCGTCTAATTAAAAAACTCTGGTCCAATACCAAATTTTTCAAACGCGGCCTGAAAAAGCTGGGATTCAACACCGGCACCAGCGAGACTCCCATCACCCCCATCATGGTTGGAGATGCGGAAAAAGCTTTTCAGTTTTCGCGGGAACTTTTTGCTGAGGGTGTCTTTTGCGTTGCGCTCGGGTTTCCAACTGTGCCGCTAGGAAAAGCGCGCTTGCGAACAATCGTGACTGCCACGCACAAGCGAAGCGATCTGGTACGCGCGCTTGAAACCGTCGAACGTGTCGGAAAGAAACTCGCTATCAATTAAATCGAAAAACGCGCACGATTAGCCAGCCAGATACCCAATTAAATCGCCGCTGCCAGCTGCGGACGCGTATATCGATAAAGGGCCAGCACCATGGCTCCCATTCCCCAGACCACTACAAGAAACGAAATCCAATGCCCGACATAGGGCAGTATCCCGACGGCGCGCAGTATCAAAAGACCTACCGCCAATCGCCCGAGACCAGACCCCACTCCGACGCCGCTGCCCAGGATTCGTTCCCCGACCCAAGACCCCACAAAAACCTGTGCAGAGTAGATGGCAATGAGGTAAAGCAACACGGTAGAGATTCCAACACCCAGGCCGACGATCGTTACGCAAACTATAATCGCAGCGATTGGGGTGGCGAACAAAAACAGTAAACCAAAGCCAATTGCTTGCGCAGTCTTGCCGCAAGCACGTTCCGTATCGGAGAAAAATCCAGGCGCCAGCAAGAGCACCACCAGCCCAAAGACAAAGCTCGCTCCCCAAAGTAGGATTTGGTGCCAGTAGAACCTCAATGAAGAATAATCCCTTTCCGGTCCGTGCTTCCTCTGAATGAATTCAATGGGGCTCCCTAGCTTGGCCCCGGAAGAAATCGTTGCCTCGCGGTCTCCTTGAAATTTCGTGTGCCCCTTAATTTCGGCGCTTGGGCCAATGGAAAGAGTTCCCGCTCGAAACACAGCGTTATGATCCAACGATCCGTTGACGTCAAAATTCCCACCAGCTGCCAATACATCACCTGTTAGGTGGCCATTCAATTCAGCATCGCCGGTTCCCGCAGTCAACGTACCACCCACATCGGATTTTTCCGCCAAGTCCAGTTCGCCTGCCCACGCCATTACGTTCTTTTCGACGCTGCCATTCAGCTTCAACGTTTGCGCGGAAGCGCGCACGTTTCCATCGACGCGGCCGTTGATAGCAATGTCTTGAGAAAAACCGAGTATGTCTCCGGTTATATGTCCGTTCACCGTTACACTGCGCGAGAAAACGATTAGATCGCCGTCAATGTCTCCATTAATCTGCGTGCGATCGGCGAAAACAAACAGGTCTGTTTTTACTTCTTCGCCAGCCCCCAGCGTGTAGTTGGGGTCGCCGCGCTTTGTTTCAGCAGCGGACGCCACAGGAGGTATCGCCAGTGAGAAAATCATCGCTCCCAGGACCACCGCAATGGTCGTCAGACCTCGCCAACGCCGGCGCAGCAGCCACATTACAACCAGACCAAGAGTTGCTACCGCCAGAAATTCCATTAGACTTCGCATCGCGTCCCATCCTTTCCAGAATGCACCGCTGAAAAAAAGCAGGGTGAACAGATTTCCCTGAGTAAAACCAGCTTGCGCAGCCTGCGCCCGCCACGGCTCGACAAAACCACTCCAAAGCGTGTAAGCCCCGCCCGCACTCAGGCCCAGCGCAGAAATCCACCCCCACGGGGCTGTGTTCCGTTCTCGACCTTCGGTCAGGCGCGCCGGAACCATTTCGTCTTCTCCAGCCAGCGATTCGCGCAACCAAATCCCTTCGGTTTGCAGCGCATGTAGCAGTTCGCGGCAGTCGGCGCAAGAAGCGGCGTGCGCTGCTATTTCACGTGCGTGGTCGGCATCAAGCTGCGATTCCAGGTAAAGGAGCGCGGTCATCTCATCGAAATGGCTCATCTCTTTGCTCCTGCTGCGCCGAGAGCCAACGAAGGGTCAGCACCGGCCAGCACATCGCGCAATTGGTGGCGCGCGCGCAAAAGTAAAACACCAACAAACGCGCGGCGCACCCCTAGCGTGTCGGCAATCTCGTCATAACTCATTTCCGCGAAGTAACGTAAAACCAGCGCCATGCGCGCCCGATCCGGCAATTTCTGCAGTCCGTTACGCACTTCCTTGCTGCCGTGTTCCGCTTGCAGACGCTCTAGCTGGCTAGGATCTGGATGCTCTAACGGCAAAGTCTCCAGGTCGCCGGTCTCCAGGTCCTGGCGAATGCGGCGGCGCCGCAGCATATCCCAACAGTGATTGCTGGCCACCTTGTAAAGCCAGGCCGTAAATGGGCGCGTCGAATCGTAGGTCCCGAGCTTCTGCCGTACCTTCATAAACACTTCCGTCGTTGCATCCTCGGCGTCTTCCCGCGTGGGAAGCGCCCGCCGGCAAAACCGGAAAATCGCCGGCGCGTACATCCTATAGAGCTCGCCCCAGGCGTCTGCATCGCCCGCCCGGACTTGGGTAAGCACTTCCGCTATTTCGGCGGCGCTCATCTCTCCGGTGGTCTTTCGTCGCTCCATATATCAATACGCAGAGACCCTTCAGAATATTTCACTTAGGTTACAAACAGCCACGCATCCATAGCGGTTACAATTCGATTCAGCCTAGCAAATACCTCCGGAATTTCGGAGATATTCCGCAAAACAAAAGCGGCCCGGAACCCATTTCGGGGAATCCGAGCCGCTAAACTGCTTTGTTGGACCTCTACTTAAGCTAGAAGAATAGCTTTAGAGCGAATTGGATGCTTCGCGCACCGCCTCCTCCCAGGACTGGGTTGCCCAAACCTACGTCCGAGGTTTCCGTGATTGGGTAGAAGCCCTGGCTCCGGCCTATAGGAAGAACATCAGGCGAAACACCTGTGCTGATCCCGTTCGGGGCAGCATCGGCGAAGAAGGCTGGCAGTAGAGGGCTCGCGAAGTTGGGATGGTTCGCAATGTTGTAAAAATCTGCACGGAACTGAAGTTTGAAACGTTCATTGATAGAGGTCATTTTCATGATGGCGAAGTCCAGGTTTTTGTAGTCCGGTCCAAGCAGTGAATTTCGACCTTCGCTGCCAAAATGCCGAGTTCCCGGAACGCAATCCGAGGAGTCTGTCCCTCCAACCAGTGTGCACGGCACCGTGAAAGACGCCAAATTCAGAAACTCTGCCGGGTTACTATAATTGTATTGGATTGGTGCCACGACATCCGGCCGTCCAAATCCCTCTCCGCTTCCGTCGTAATCGCCTTCAAAGTCATAGTTCAGGCTAAACGGATGCCCGCTCATGAGGGTTAGGATGCCGCTAAACGACCAGCCTTCCCCAAATTTCTTTAATCTGTCTATTTTCGGGAAGTCATAGACCGATGACATCACGAATCTATTCCGCACATCAAAGTTCGATGGCCCTTTGTTGCTCTCCGGATTCGTACTATCGTTCGGTTGCGAGGCGTTCGGAACATAGTCTTGACCATCGCTGGCCGTATCGATCGAATGCGACCAGGTGTAGGAAATCTGGTTGTTGAAACGATGCCAGTTACGTTGCGTAAGCGAGACCTGAAGTGAGTTGTAGTTCGAATTTGCTCCAGTTTCTATCTCGTTAACAAAACCCGGTGCGTTCGGCGCCAGAGGACTCAAAGGCGTCGTGAAGCCAACGACAGGAGCGCCTGGGCATTGTGGCGCGCCACGCGTGATCGTAGTTGTGGTTCCGCAGAATTCGTCGATTGTAGTGATTTCTGCATGCGTCGGTTGATTGATATCGCGGAAATAGAAGAGTTTTCTCCCTATAGATCCAACGTACCCCACTTGAAGAACAGTGTTCGGAAGTAACTGTTGCTGAATATTGAGGTTGTAATTGTAAACGTACGGCGTTCGGAGGTTGCGCGACACGGTGAACGCATCCGTGCTGCTGGCCGTCGTCGGCGTTACCGAAGCTGGATCAAATACTGGGACCGTTGGCTGGATAATCGTATCGCCAACTAACGGATTAAGAGGGTTGGTAACGACGGGGAGTGCCGGATTCAGATTGTAAGTGATAAAAACTGGATTCGGGCCAACGGGGTTGTACGCCGGCCCGGTGTTGTCTGTGTTATATGCGAGTTGTCCGGTGAAAAAATCCTGAGAATACCCATCATAAAAAACTCCCACCCCGGCCCGGACAATCGTTTTGCCTTTTCCAAAAGGATCATATGCCGCGCTCAGCCGGGGAGCAAAATTATTAAAGTCCTTGGGATAGAGCTGGCTCGGTCGCACTAACCCGACGCTGGGGTTATAAATGCTAAACTGATCGCCGTCCGTGCCAATCACCCCGGCATAATCCCAGCGCAGCCCCACATTCACGGTTAGCCTGGTATTCACGTGGAATCCATCTTGAACGTAAAATCCCCAAGAATTTTGATGAGTATTTCTGGAAGTATTTCCAAAGTTCTCCGTTGAATCATCGCCAAGACCACCCGCCAAAAAGTCCGTGAGTCCATTGAAGTCGAGCTCGCTGCGCGCAACAAGGTCATTAAATGAATTCACCGTCGTGCGGCGGAATTCGCCGCCAAACTTGATGTCGTGGCGACCCAGTTTCCACGAAAAATTGTCGAAAAACTGCCAATTGGAATCGACACGATTGCGCGGATTTGAAAACGCAGAAGAGCCTAGATGCGCAAGACCGCCAACCTCAATCGTCGGCAGACCATAATCGCGGGGATTGGCCGTATTAGGGCCCAGCAAATCCAGTGTATTGAGCCCCAATGAATTATTCGGATCGCCGAAAATCGACGCGTCCTGCGGAAAGAATCCATTGCGATAGCGATTCCAGCCAAACCGCGCCTCGTTTACTTTTTCTGGCGAGACTGTACGTACCCAGCTTACGGATACGAGCTGCGTTCGAATCGGAGCATTCGTGTTCGTATTGGGCAGATTGTTTCCACCGCCCACGCCGAGGGGAAAACTCTGATGGCTATTACCAAAAAAATACCGGCCTGAAATCTGATTGTTGGGATTCAAGTTCTGATCGATCTTAATGAGCGCGCTATCTAGATTGTTAGTAGCCGGTCCCCCCACCGCCGAAGTTGTAGGCCACACGTTGGTTCCACCAGAGCAGTGGCCGTTGCTGTTACACAAATTGTATAGATTCGAGATAACCGGATTGATAACGGCCGAATTGCCTTGGATACAAGCGATAACCGAAGTGGTGCACGCCGCAGGATTGCCGCCCAGAGTCGCGATCGCTTGTGCATAATCGGTGCCACTTGTATTCGCGGGATCATTTAGTGTCGGCACGGAGTTAAGCGAGGTAATCGCCATTCCTTCGCGCTGCCCTTCGTACGAAGCGTAGAAAAACGTCTTGTCCTTTACGATCGGTCCGCCGACTGATCCCCCAAACTGGTTATTGCGAAATGCGTCTTTCGGTTGGCCTACATCATTAAAATAATTTCTCGCATTCAATACGGCATTCCGGAAATCTTCGAACACGCTGCCGTGTAGCTGGTTCGTTCCGCTCCGCGTAACGATGCTCACCACCGCGCCGGAATTTCTTCCATATTCCGCCTCGAAATTCGTCAGCACGTTGAGTTCCTGTATGGAATCTTCAGGAAGGATCGTCCCCGGAACACCAAACACTCCGCCCTGGTTGATCGCAGGCAAGTTCCGGTAACCATCATTCATGTCCGTGCCGTCGAGCAAATAGTTATTCGAGCGCCCACGGCTCCCGTCAGCGCTAAATAACCCATAAGACCCTGGTGAGTCACCACCGCCGTTCGGTTCGCCCGCCGTGCCCGGAACCATAATCAGCAGCTTGGTATAGTCGCGCCCGTTGATCGGAAGCTCTTCGACTTGCTGGCTTTCAAAGGCCCCGCCGAGAGTGTCGCTCGCCGTTTCTACCGTCGGCAGCGTCTCGCCCGAAACCGTAATGGACTGCGAAGTCGCCCCTGGTTTCAGACTGGCATCCACACGGCGCTCGCCCGCCACCGTCACCGTGACACCAGTAGTAGTAGCTTTCTGAAACCCCTTCATTGAGAAGGTCACGTCGTAGGTCCCCACCGGGAGCTCGGGCATCAGGTACCCGCCGTCCGTAGTGGTTTCCGTAATACGGTCAGTGCCAGTATCAACGTTATGAACAGTCACAGTTGCGCCCACTAACGACGCACCCGTACTATCCGTCACAGTGCCCAGGATCGTTCCGCGAAACGTTTGGGCTTGGCTAGTCGCCGCGCCTAAAAGAATGATGAAAACACTCGCGCAAATGAACGCGAACCGAAGACTCTGCCTGCGGAAGAAAGTCATGGCACTCCCCTGAATTTTCAATTCGAACGGACCAAATTTGTGCAGAATACTGATCGAACGGGTGCCCCCCCGCCGTTCGGTCACGAGCAGTGCAAAAAAGATGTAATACCTATAAGCCTCAGCGGCTTAGAAATCAAGGTACATTCTCGAATTCCTTTAATCCGCAGCCGCTCCGCCGCCCCCTCGAATGCAGAAATTTGCCATTTTGATATACTGGTCGCTCGCTCTTCACCGCGCGAACCACCTGGTTAAATGCCTTCCAAAGAGACAAAACGGCTGTTTCTGGTTGACGCCATGGGCTACATCTTCCGCGCCTATTTTGCCCCCATGGAACGCCTGCAGAGTGGCGGCATTCCCACGAAGGTTCCTTATCTTTTTGCCACCATGATGCGCCGCCTGTTGAATAATAAAGAGCGCCGTCCCGATTACCTCGCGGTCGTTTATGACCACAGCGCTCCCACCTTCCGCGACAAAATTTTTGCCGCTTACAAAGCTCAGCGCCCACCCATGCCCGATGAGCTCTCCATACAAATGCCGTTCGTTCGCCGCTATTGCGAAGCGATGCGCTTCCCGATTCTCGAATATCCAGGCTACGAAGCCGACGACGTGATCGGTTCGCTCGCGCGCCAAGCGAGACAAAAGAATCTGGAAATTTTCATCGTCACCAGCGACAAAGACCTGATGCAGCTTGTCGGCGGGCCGGTCCGTCTTCTGAACCCGACGAAAGGCGACCTCATCATCGATGAAAAGATGGTCGAAGAATTAATGGGTGTACCTCCCCACAAAGTTCCCGACGTCATGGCCTTGATGGGCGATGCTATCGACAACATTCCCGGCGCTCGCGATCCGAACGATAAGCCTGCTCCGGGAGAGCGTCGCAAAGCCGGCATCGGCGACGTCGGCGCGCGTCAATTGATTCAGCAATTTGGCAGCGCAGAAGAAGCTTTGAAACGCTCCAGCGAAGTAAAGCGCTCAAGCTACCGTGAGGCACTCGAAAAATGCGGCGAGTTTGTGATGCTCAGCAAGCAACTTTCCACAATTCCACTTGACGCCCCAGTTCCACTCGATCTTGAAGCGCTGAAGATTCAGCAGCCGCATCTTTCCACTCTCCGCGATCTCTATGCCGAGCTTGGTTTTACATCTTTGCTTCGTGAGCTCGCTCCTGTCCTGGACGAGCAAAAAAGCCACTATTCGACGCTCAACTCTCCCGACGAATTGCGAAAACTTCTCACGGAAACGCCTCGCAGCACCGAAATCGCGGCCTGGTTAACTCTCGATGCAGAGGAGCCAGACGACGAAGGTTACGGCACATACGTCCGCAGCCTGGAAGTTTCTTCGAAGGAAGGGACCGCGCAGATTCTCCCCAACGATGCCGGGAATAAAAATCTGGCGGCGTGGAAAGAGTGGCTCGGCGATTCCAAGCGCCCGAAAATAGTGCACGATCCCAAATTGTTTAATCTTTTGGCTATGCCCGATGTTTCAGATCATCGCGATGCGGTGTCTGGAATTCGTCACGCCACAATGCTTTATTCTTATCTCATCCGTCCGACTACAGCGAATCATGAATTCGCGGAAGTCGTTCTTCGTCACTTAAATCGAACGCTATCAGGCGCTCCGGGTGAGCGAGCCGACTTTCTGATCCGCGTAGCGCCAATCCTGCGAGCCGAAGTAGAAAAGCTGGACCTCCTGGACGTTTACGAGAAGATAGATCTACCTCTTGCGCCTGTACTGGCTCGCATGGAAGCTGCCGGCGTCCGCGTTGACAAAAAAGAATTGGACATCATTTCCAAGAAAGCTGAGGAAGAGATCATCCGGCTGGAAAAGAGCATTTACGATCTCGCGGGCTTTCAATTCACTATCAACTCTCCCCAGCAGCTAGCCGAAGTTCTCTTCGACAAATTGAATTTGCAGCCGCCGCGCAAAAGCAGAGTCAAAACACGTTCCACGGCTGCGGAGGTATTAAACGAGCTTGCCCTGGTTCATGAATTGCCTAAGAAGATCCTGGAATATCGCGAGCTCGCAAAACTTAAATCAACTTACTCGGATAGTTTGCCGCGCTTGATCCATCCAGTCTCCGGGCGCCTCCATACTCGTTTCTGCCAAACCGGCACCGCCACTGGTCGCCTAAGTTCTTCAAACCCGAATTTGCAAAATATTCCCATACGCACCGAATTAGGCCGCGAAATCCGCGCCGCTTTCGTTGCTGCGCCAGGTTGCAAACTTCTTTCGGCGGATTATTCGCAAATCGAACTGCGCATCCTCGCGCACCTGTCTGAAGATCCTGTCCTGGTCGAAGCTTTCATTCGCGGGGAGGACATCCACTCTCGTACAGCGCAGGAAGTTTTCGGCGTGGCGCCTTTCGCTCAAACACACGATCACCGGCGCGTAGCAAAGGTCATCAACTTCGGCGTAATTTACGGCCTTTCGGCTTTTGGCCTCGCCCAGAATCTAAGCATCGACACGCGCGAAGCCGCAAAATTCATTGCCGCCTATTTTGAACGCTACAGCGGCGTAAAGAAATTCTTGGAGCGCCAAATCGCTGAGACTCGAAAATCCGGTTTCACGAAAGCGCTCTTCGGCCGTATTCGTCCCATCTCCGAAATCAATTCCCCACAGCCAAACATGCGGAATTTCGCCGAACGCACCGCCATGAACACGCCCATGCAAGGCGCCGCCGCCGATTTGATCAAGCTCGCCATGATCGAAATGGATAAGCGTCTTCAGAAGGATTTCAAATCGAAGATGATCCTCCAAGTCCACGACGAATTGCTTTTCGAAGGTCCGCAAGATGAAATCCCCCGCCTCACCAAAGTTGTCAAAGAAGTGATGGAAAATGTGTACGAACTCCGCGTCCCCTTGCTCGTCGATACCAAGATTGGTTGCAACTGGCGCGACATGAAGTAATCAGAATCCTTCGCGAAAATAATTTCGGTGCGTAACCTCCTAACTTTTATTACGATCAGTTTGCCGGTCTAAGGAGAGAAAACGATGGACCACCCGCAGGGCTTTCTAAATCTCGTCAGGGACGCAAAGAAAAGAATTAAAGAAGAAGACTATCGCGAAGTAAAAAAGAAAATGGATTCCGGCCAACCTTTGATCTTGGTGGATGTTCGCGAGGAAAGCGAATGGTCGCGCGGGCATATTCCGGGAGCAGTTCATCTGGGCAAAGGAATTATTGAACGTGACATCGAAAAGGCCATCCCGGACAAAGACGCCGAAATTGTGCTCTATTGCGGAGGCGGGTATCGCTCGGCCCTCGCCGCAGACAATCTTCAGAAAATGGGCTATCGGAACGTGATTTCCATGGACGGCGGCTGGCGCGGTTGGACTGAATCGGGCTACCCGGTCATTAAAGATTAAATTTCCAGCAGCCGTGCGAACGACCCTTCCTCCGCAAAAAGTCTGAAACCCTTCGCTACGATTTGCAGTGGCTGGGGCGGGTGGATTCGAACCACCACCGTCTGCATTAACAGTGCAGCGTCCTACCAATTGGACCACGCCCCAGTAGAGGCTCATATCATCATGCGTGGAAAGGGATTATTGCACAACGATGGATTCGATTTTAATCCCATTAAAGACGTCGGTGCTAGTTTTGGTGTCAGTTGGAGTCGCTGAAACGGCCCCGGCGAGGCGCTCCACAGCGGCCAAGGTGTGCTTCGGCGTCAGGTGCGAGTACCGCACCGTCATAGAGATGCTCTTGTGGCCCATAAGCTCCTGAACGGTTCGTAGGTCTACCCCGGCCATCACCAAACGTGACGCGAACGTGTGCCGCAGACAGTGCCACG
>Ga0070765_100000581_pt1 | contig 21951 bp, 13 predicted proteins | sample HubBroMetageWFT5_FD_71516 | JGI IMG/M metagenome (GOLD analysis project Ga0070765, IMG submission 71516) | Warmed and freeze-thawed soil microbial communities from the Hubbard Brook experimental Forest, New Hampshire - Hubbard Brook CCASE Soil... | ecosystem: Environmental > Terrestrial > Soil... | reverse complement strand
CTTTACCGTCCGCCCACGACGATTCGTGTGGATAACGACTCTTTTTCAGGCACACCTCTGCCGCCGGAGGAGCCCACGGCGGAGAATCCTCCTGCTGGCGCAATGATGGATTATTTCCTTCCGTCTGCGGCGAGCAGCGTACGGCTGGAGGTTTTCGATGCCCGCCAGAACCTGGTCAGAAAGTTTTCATCAGGGGATCCAAGCGGAGGAAAACATGCGCCACTGCCGGTCGCCGAGCGCTGGTTCCCGAAGCCCGAGGTGCTGGAGAAAACTGCGGGGATGCATCGCTTCGTGTGGAACCTGACTTGGAGCAATTCCGGCGACCTGATAGCGGATGACGACTCCGAGTACCACGTTCCCAGCGGACCAAAGGCGGTGCCCGGAACCTACCAGGTGCGGCTGACGGTTGATGGAAAAACGCTAAACCAATCTTTGAAAATCGTTATGGACCCGCGTTCGCCCGCGACCTCTGAGGTACTTGCGCAACAGTTGCAACTGGGCCAGCAGGTCTATGGCGAAACCGTCGAAGCGCGACGCGCATTGGCCGAGATTGCCTCGGTGCAGAAACAGCTTATGGACCTTCAACAGAAGGTGGGACAGGGCTCACAGCTCAAGGCGGCGTTGGCGGAGACTCAAGCTGCGATCGGCAAGATTCTTACTAATAAAGAGCACGCCGCTGGGGGCCCTGGGCTAAGAGATGCTTACACGGGCCTGGCATCGGCGCTGCGAGTTGTCGAAAGCGGAGACCGTCCCGTGCCTTCGCAGGCGATCGCGGTTTATAAGGAATCAAGCCAAGAAGTAAAAGCTGGCATCGCGGAATGGGCGCGATTCAAGCAAACGAGATTGGCGCAACTCAACCAGCAATTACATGAGGCTAATCTGGATCCCGTTGCGATCGCTGAAATTGAGCAGGAAGTCGAATTTCTGATATCGCGCTAGAATGCGATGCACACGGACGCTTAGGCAGGGAATTGCCTCGCTTGACGGCGCCTGCGGCCGTGGGCTATAACGCAACTACCTGGACGCGTATGCTGATCGGCTGCAATCGCGGGTTCACCTGACGGTAAGTTTCTCGACGCCGGTCGGTTGTTGCGCAATCTCTTTTCCAACACTGCTTACATTCATCATCGGTGCGGCCTCTCTGCACCGAGAAGGACGCCATGCATTCTCAGCGATTTCGAATCAAGTCCATCTTTCTGAGTTTCGCGGTCGCTAGCGTTGCTGCAGGAATATCCGTCCGCGCGTTTGCGGGCGATGTCTCCAAGGCGACTCAACCAAAGCAGGCGTCGTTCCAGATCAAGAATGAATTCAAGGTGCAGGTGCCCAAGGGGGCCAAGACGGTGCGCATGTGGTTCAGCGTTCCACAGGAGGACGCCGTGTCCGTGGTTCGTGAATTCAGCGTCGCCGCTGATTTTCCGGTCCACTATTATCGGGACGATTGGGGAAATCGCGTGGGATATGCAGAAGTCAACGCGGCCGCCGAAGGTCCGATTACGATCCGCGAAACGTTTGGACTGACGCGCACCGAGACGCGCAACGATATTGACTCATCCAGGACGCGTCCGCTGACGGACCAGGAACGGGCGGCGCTGTTTGCGTATCTGCAACCTTCGAGCCACGTCATCGTCAACGACCAGATCAAGTCCCTTTCCGCTTCGATCGTCGGAGGTGAAACAAATCCCATTGTCGCCGCTCGCAAAATTTACAACTGGACGCTCGAAAACGTGGACTACTGGGTGAAGGACCCAGACCATCTGAAGGCGTCGCCAGTGGGCAGTACGGAATATTGCCTGCGGACAAAAACTGGGAACTGCACCGATTTTCACTCGCTCTTTGCATCGCTCGCGATGGCGGCTGGTATTCCCACTCGCATGGTCTACGGTTCGCTTCTAAAGCCGACTTTGAATGGCATCCAAATCGACGGAAGTTATCACTGCTGGATACAGTTCTTCGCACCTAACTACGGCTGGCTGCCTCTCGACGTTTCACTCGCGAATATCTACGGCAAAGAGTTCGCAGTCACGGATAAAAATAAAAAGCTGGTTGAGTTGACGACGGCGACCGGTTACAAGGGCCTCGACCGAAGCAAGGTGGATTATTATTTCGGGAATCTCGATGAGAGACGCGTGACGTGGTCGACTGGGCGCGACCTGATCCTGCAGCCTCCGCAGAACGATGGGCCAGTGAATGCGCTTACGAAAATCTACGTCGAAGTGGATGGCAAACAATCCGCGGATTGGACCCGCGAATTCACTTATGCCGAGGTCGCCAAGTAGTCGTTAGTCGCTGGTCGTTAGTCGTTGGCAAACGACCATCACCAATGACCGATGGCGGATTTGAAACCATAATTCCTTACAAAGGAGATCACACGTGGAACTTTGGAGACCCGATCCTACCTTTTATCCTTCACCGCGAATGGCGATGAAGGCACCCGCGGAAACGATCGCCTTCGTTGCCATGCTCAACGCGGAAAACAATGGACGTCCCGACGCGCTGGGTGTCGTCGATGTGGATCCGGCGTCCAGGACTTACGGAGGGCTCGTCGGCCGCGTGAACATGCCCAACTCCGGCGACGAATTGCACCACTTCGGCTGGAACGCTTGCAGCGCCTGCCTCTGCCCGTACATGCCGCACCCGCATACCGAGCGGCGCTATTTGATCGTGCCGGGCATCAAGTCTTCGCGAATTCATATCATCGATACGAAGCCCGATCCGCGGAATCCGAAAATCGTCAAGGTGATTGAAGCCAACGTCCTCGCTGAACGAGCGGGCTACAGCCGGCCGCACACGGTGCATTGTGGTCCTGACGGAATTTTCTGCAGCGCGCTAGGTTCCGCTACGGGAGATGGGCCGGGCGGAATTTTCATCATGGATCCCGACAGCTTTGAGATTTTGGGGAAATGGGAAATCGACCGCGGGCCGCAATTTCTTGCCTACGATTTCTGGTGGCATTTGGGCTTCGACACCATGATTACCAGCGAATGGGGAACGCCGAAGATGGTGGAAACTGGCGTGAATCCCGAAATCCTGTTGAAGGGTGGCTACGGCCACTCGCTGCATGTGTGGGATCTGCGAAAGCGTCGTCACCTTCAAACATTGGATTTGGGCGCCGAGTACCAAATGGCTCTCGAGCTTCGCCCGGCGCACGATCCGAGTCGGGCTTATGGATTTCTTGGCGTAGTGGTATCGCTGAAAGATTTGTCCGCTTCGATTTGGGTTTGGCATCGCGACAATGGCAAATGGGGCATAACGAAAGTGATCGACATTCCTGCCGAGGCAGCCGATCCAGAAACATTGCCGCCGCTGCTCAAAGGATTCAAGGCCGTGCCGCCACTCATCACCGACATCAATCTGTCGCTCGACGACCGCTTCCTTTACGTTTCCTGTTGGGGAACGGGAGAATTTCTGCAGTACGACGTGTCTGACCCTTTTCATCCCAAGAAGACAGGTTCCGTGCATCTGGGAGGTATCGTGCGTCGCGCGGGCCATCCGAAGAATCCCGGTGCGCCCTTGAACGGCGGCCCCCAAATGGTGGAGTTGAGCCGCGACGGACGTCGGGTCTATTTTACGAACTCGCTTTATGCGCCTTGGGACGTACAGTTCTATCCGGACGGAATTAAGAGCTGGATGGTAAAGCTCGATGCCAAGCCCGACGGCGGCATGGAGCTCGACCGGAAATTCTTTCTTGAATTCGGTGATCTGCGCGGCCATCAAGTGCATTTGGAGGGTGGCGACGCGTCGTCGGACTCTTACTGCTACTCATGAACCATTCTCCACTCTGGCCCTGGGCAGCGTTGTTTCTTCTCGGGGCCTACCATGGCGTCAACCCGGGAATGGGCTGGCTTTTTGCTGTCGCTCTTGGAATACAGAAGAAGAATGCGTCCGCGGTATGGCAATCGCTGGTGCCGATTGCGGCAGGGCACTTTGTAGCCATCGGACTCGTAGTGGCCGCTGCGGCGATTGCCGGCGCAGTGCTGCCCTTGCGTTACGTCAAGATCGCCGCCGCCGCCGTTCTTTTTGCATTTGGACTTTTCCGATTAATAGGGAAGAGCCATCCCCGTTGGGGCGGAATGCAAATCGGTTTTCGCGATTTGGCCATTTGGTCTTTCCTGATGGCGTCCGCTCACGGCGCCGGCTTCATGCTTCTGCCCATCTTGCTGAAAATGTCAGCGCTCCCCGCAGCGGCTGATCTCGGCGATTCCGGTCACCATCTTCACGCACTCGGTTTTGCAGGACCGTGGACGGTATCGATCGCCGTGGTCGTCCACACTCTCGGATATCTTTTCGTCACTGGGCTGATCGCCTACGTGGTTTATGAGAAGCTCGGCCTTGAGGTGCTGCGAAAAACCTGGGTGAATTTGGACCTGATCTGGGCCGCCGCGCTCATCGCCACCGCCGGATTCACACTGCTGATTCCCACGTAGGAGGATCCAATGGCTGGCCTCTAAAAGTGAACCGGCGGTCTCCGAAGAGACCGGGCGAAGCGCCGACGCAAATGAGCCGCAGGAAAGAAAGATGACGGTGATCTCCGCAATTAATGTGCAGCTGGCGCGCGCATCAGAAAGGAAATGTCGTCCACCTTATAGAGCACTTTTCCGGGCGCGTCGGGGGACGGCTGAACTTTCCCTGCCCGCACCGCATCGAAGGCCGCGACTAGTCGTGGAAGCACCGTGGGTGATGCGACGGGAATATTGTGAGCGCCCAGGACGACTTTAACCTGCGGCGCGAGCGCGGCCAAGCGGCGAATGGAAGCGGCATATGCATCGAGATCGGTTTCAGGCCTGAAGAGCCAGATGGGCGCGGGATAGTAGGTGTCACCGGTAAAAAGCAGACCGTTGGGGCGGTCGAATAAAGAGATGGCGTCAGGCGTGTGGCCGGGAGTTGCGATGACTTCCAGAGTGCGACCGCCCAGGTCGAAGCGGTCGCCGTCATGAGTATAAGCCGTGATCTGCCAGGGCCGGGTTGCGTAGGCTTTCGAGTCAAATCCCTTCGGCAACACGCCACAAATCTGATCGGGCGTGATTTCTGCCTGCGCGTCCAGCCGAGAACCCCGAGCATTCTGCCGCGTAAAGTCTGTATCCACTCCGTAGATTGTCGAGAATTCCCAGTTGTCGCCGACATGATCGTTGTGAGTGTGCGAGTTCAATAAGATGATTGGCAGCTTGGTCAACTGGGCAATGACTTTCTTGAGATCGCCAATTCCCATACCGGTGTCGAAGAGCAAAGCCCGTTTCTCGCCCACGATCAGGTAGCTGATGGTCTCCTCGGCCTGGTGGGGTTCGTAGATTGCGAAAACGCCCTGGGCAGGCTTATAAACTTCGAACCATGGGTCACTCAACGAGGGGTCGCTGACCGAGATGCGTTCGATAGTTCTGTATTCCGGTCGCGGCAAGGCGCGGCACCAGTCCGGAGTTGGAGCCTGAGCGAGCAAAGCCGCCGACTGCAATATACAGAGCGTGAGAACGACAGCATTTCTATGCATGGACGATCTCCGGCGTGATCCAGAATGGGAACTCATTCAGCAGGTCATTCTCTCCGGTCCGGTTTTTAAGAGCAAGGGCCGGCTTCCCGCAGGCTGGTGCGCTTTGGGTGGGCTTGCGGGTACCATTGACATTTCCAACGGTGTGTCAGTTGGGAGCCGTGGAACGGCAACAATTACCGGAGGGAGTTGTCATACATGTTTGTGGGGGACTGGACCGGCCGGCGGATCGCGATTGGAGTCGTTATTGCGTTATTCCTGCTTTCCTGCGCCGCCCCGCTGTGCGCCCAGGAAAAGTCCGCGAGCGATTGCACTCCGGTCTTTCCTTTCAAAGATTCGTGGTGGGGCGCCGATGCGGCGTATTCGATCCCGTTGCCGGACGGCCGTTCTGTCTGGATCTTCGGAGACACTCTGTATGGCGACCGCAGGGTCGTCGAGGGGAAGGATCCGCGCATGGTGCGCAACAGTATCGGGATCTCGTCCTGCGACGGCCGCGGGTGGCAGATCGACTACGTGATTCGGCGTGGTGATAAGGGGCGGCCTCAGGACTTCTTTCAGGCGCAGCACAAGGACGCGTGGTATTGGGCGCTGGACGGATTTCTCTACAAAGATGACTTGTGGGTAACGCTTCTGTGTGTGCGGAACGCGCCAAAAACGACGTCCGCCGCTTTTGGCTTTGAGACCTGCGGAACCGACCTAGCGAAGGTTTCCGGATTGGAGAACGATCCCCAGAGGTGGGCGGTAAAATATTTCCCGCTCGTCGCCGATGGCATTCACGCCTATCCTTCCGCTACTGCCGTTGTCGAAGGCGAGTACGTTTATATTTTCGCGCTGCTGGAGTCAGGCTCACGGCCGATGCTCCTGACTCGCGTTCCGCTTAACGGTCTCGACGCTCCGGCGGAACACCTGCAGTATCTGACCAAAAACGGCGACTGGAAACCCGGCCTAAAGCCAGCCGACGCCATGCCAGTGATGAAACACGGAAATACTGAAATGACGGTGCGGTATCACGCCGGCTTGAAAAAATGGGTTGCGATCATGAACTATCCGAAATTATTTTCTGACAAGGTCGTGGCACGCACGGCCCCGCATCTCGCAGGACCATGGAGCGAAGGCAATGTGATCTATCGTATTCCTGAGATGCAGAAGGGCAACGCCGGATACGATAAAGACACTTTTTGCTATGCCGCCAAGGAACATCCTGAATTTCGCCGACCTGGCTCGCTCCTTATTACTTATGCTTGCAACACGACCGATGTCCAGAAGCTAACGCACGACTTGAACATCTACTTCCCCAAAGTCGTACGAGTTCCCTTTCCCTAGCAGTGCTCAATCCCATTCCCACCAGCGTTCGGAGCGTTCCTTGTGAGGATGCGGAATGGTCAGGCGCAGGGTCATGGTCTGGTGCGGTGAGAGTGTGAGTCGCAGGGGATTTATGGCTAAGGCGCCGAGCACCTCGTTTTCAGTCAGGTTGGTCTCTTCCGCGACAGCCACTTTTAGTGGCGTTTTCAGTTCGGTGACAACCTCGTTGCCGGCAATCTCTTGCAGGCGCACGGTGTAATGTTCGGGGTTGCCGTCAGCACTCGGTTTGAAAGCCAGCAGCACCACATCTTCTGAACTCAAAGAGAAATATGAACCTTGCGGTTGGGCCGGTGCCATACCTCCCGCTAGCTCAGTAGCTATTAATGGCACATCAAACGAGACGCCCTCCCGGTAGGACTCAACCAGATTCAGCCCGGCGTCCGCTGAAACGCCCGTCGAACTGTCCGTCGAAGTAAGAGAGAAGTGGTACCACGACTGCGTTGGAAGGCCGGGTTCCACCGTGGAAAAGTTAACCATGCCCAGGTCGCGTGTATCGCCCTGGTCTTGTTTGTGCATTACGGTAATGTGGACGGCGTTTAGAAACGTGTTCGGGCCTTTGGTGCTGGGCAATCCGGGCAGGTAGTTGAAGAAGGGCTCACGCTCGGAGAGGGTGACGCGAACCGCTCGTCCGTCGGATTGTCCTACGAGCACCAGGGAGTGCTGGGGGACGGCGGCATCGGTCCGCGCTCCGGGAAGGTAATCCTCGGGAATGCGGTGATATCCGGTGCCGTCTTCCACTGACACCTGAGCGGGTCCCTGAAAATGAAATGGCAGGTTGAACGAGTAATATTCACCGGGCTGGTTGCTTGCAACAAAAGGCATTCGATCACGATCAAGAAGGTTGGCAAACTCGACGCGCTTCACTGCGCGATAGAGCGTGATCTGAGTCTCCGGCCACAGAGTTCCCGGGCGCTCAACGATTATGCGATCGAAGACTGGGCCCGATTCATCGCGGATAGTGACCTGGACTAAACCGATTGGCAGGTTCGACCAGGCCGTCCAGCGGAGCAACTGGTTGGCTGCTTTGTCGCTTGCGGAATCTATGAGCTCGCGCTGCAATTGCTTGTCAAAAATACTGGTCACGGCACCATCAGAAGAGCGGACACGAATGCGATAGAAGGAATTTTCGATACCGGTCGATGCGCTGGTTTTCGTCGGAGCGCGCGAGCCCACACTCGGGGGTTCGATCGAATAGCTCTTGTGGCCGAGGGCGGGAACGTCCGCGGCAACGAATTCGATCTCGTCTGCTGACGCGCGCTGAACTTCGACCGGGCGGCCTGTGACGTTGTCTAGCAGTGCAACGTCTTCCTTCGCCTTGAGCCGCGCCACATCGGTGCGTTGCCAGCTCACTGGATTAAAGACGACCAAGGTTGTCTTTCCGGCAGGAACCTGAGAGAACAACGTCTGTACGCCGGAGTCGATCAGGTTGCGAATGTCCTCTTCTCCAGTATTTGTATAGCTAACGTACTCGCGATTTTGCTGGTCGACTTCTGCCCGAGACATGAGTTTCGGCCAGCCGACCTGAGCTGCGCCTGAGTGTTCGTCATACTTAAACAGCTTTATGCGCGTGTCTTCCAGGTTGCCGGCGGGCAGGCTGGTGAAGTTGCGGAACGTGAGCAGGCTCCACAGCAATTCCGCCACTGGGGCGTGGTCCTGCAGCCAGCGGGCCTGCGCGCTGATGACCGGCGAATTCAGCTTCACTTCCGACCAGAGGCCGCTCCAGTCGCCCGTGTATGAGGGGAACTTGTCGTTCCCGTATTGTGACTCCATGTGGTGAAAGAACTCGGCGGGAGTGCAGACGACGATGCGAGGTTGTTTGCCGGCGGCATTCCATTCGCGGACGGCTGGGAGAAGTTGTGTTGCCTCCTCATTGCTGGAAACGAAATCGTGCAGGTAGAGCAACAGAACCGCGTCGTAGGGATAGCCTGCTTTTGCGTACCTGTCGAGCAACTTATCGACACCGCGCTGCATGATCTCGAGCTTTGGTAGACCTTCCCATTCTTTGGGATAAAAATGTTCTTTGGTGTAGGGCTCGCGCGCGGCCGGATCAAGGTAATAGTCGGCGAAAGCTTCGGTGTAGCCACCGAATCGGCTTTGCGTCTGCCAGGTCAGAACACGGCTGCCGTCGGGCGACTGCCAATAAAAAGGAACTTGACCGGGACTCAGCGAAGTTCCTCCCGCAAGAAATAGATTGGAGCCATTTACAAAATAATGCACGCCGCTGCGCGCCAGAATCTGCGGCAGACGAAGAGTAAAGCCGGGAACGTCATCCATCATGGCGAAGTCGGTCTTGATGCCCAGCCTTTTCTCCATCTCCTTCATGTCATAGGTGATGCGATTAAGTTGTTCGGCGCCCATGAACTCGGTGTGCATGCTGCCGAAAACGGCGGAGACCTGAATTTGTCCTTTATTGACCAAGTCGACGAAGTCCTGGATCTGCTGCGGGGCTTTTTTATCGCCTTCAGAGGTGCGCGCCAGCCATTCGCGAATCTGCCAAACGCTCTCGATCGTCCAGCGGAACTCGGAGTCGCGCTTGGCGTTCGCTATCACTTCGTCAATGTGCGGTTTTAATCGCGGCAGCACCTCTTCGGGAGGAGCGGTGAACCCCAGGTCCCAATGGCTGGAGGGCATGACATAGATGGTCTTGATGGTAGAGAGCTTCGCGTCCGTACTCGGCGGGGTAGGCGAGACTCCCGTTTGGGCGATGGCGAGTCGCGAGGCGAACGCGAGGAACAGAAAGCAGATGGAAAGTGGCGATCGAAGGAGCCGCGGAGATTCAGGCATCATCGGCCTCGGGTGAGCATGCGGTCATCGGTCGTCGGTCTTCGGTCTTCGGTCCTTGTTTTTGGCCTTCGATCAACGACCGCAAAAAGCGGGGCTCCCATAGAGGAAGCCCCATAGGGTGGTCCGTGGCATCTTAGAAAATCACTTTCAAGAAGAGCTGAATCTGACGCGAAGTTCCGGTGCCAACGAGGTTACCGACAGTCGTCGTGCTCTGTCCGAAGGTCGGGTCATTCGTCAGCAGCCCCGACGGATTGGAGAAGTTCGGATGATTCATCAGGTTGAAAACCTGGGTGCCGAACTGTACTCCGTAACGCTCGGTGACCTGGGTTTGCTTCGAAAAACCAAAATCGATCTGTGTGAATCCCGGACCGCGGCCAGCGTTACGACCCACGTCGCCATAACACGGGGCTGGATTGGTAGCGCAGGCTGGCCCATTTGCTGGAATCGAGAAGGCATTGAAGTTGAGCTGATTACCCGGCACGCTATAGTTTGCAGGCCGAAGTGTTTGACCTGGCACGAAGTTAGGACGAATCTGGTCAGTGCCGAGGAAAGGCGCCGCTACCGCGATCGGGTACGGGAGACCGCTGCGCGCCTGGATCAGAGTGGTCATCTGCCAGCCTGAAGCCAGCATTTTCGGGAGGAATCCTGCGGTGGGAACGTCATAGACTGCCCCGAGGGTGAAGGTGTTCCGCACGTCGATGTCGCCGCTGGCGTAATCGCCCATGACATTGTGAGAATTCTGGTACGCGCCGGTCAGAATGTTGACGCCGTCATCTAGCTCATGCGCAAAAGTGTAGTTCGCGTTGATGTTCAGGCCTTTGCTGACGTGCCGTCGTACGCTGGCCTGCAACGATTGATAGCTCGATTGCACGAAGTCGCCCAAATAACGGACATTTCCAAAATTCGGGCTGATCTGATTCGGCGCACCAGTGAACGGCGACAGGTTGAGTTCCAAGCCGGCATATGCGGCGCCGCCAGGAAGCTTCACGCCACGATTGGCGACGTAGTCAACTTCAAGGATGGTACTGCGCGCAATCTCTTGCTGCACGCCAAGGCTCCAGTGCATGGAGTAGCTATCCCTCAGGTTGGGATCGAGGGTATTTACATTGGGAGCCGGCGGTGGGGTGCACACTGGAAGCGGGTTCGGCAACGGATAACTTATGTAGTAAAAGGCAGCCGGAGGCTGGCCAAAGGCGGGAGTGCACGAGGTAATGCCAAACGCCAAATCTATGAAGTTGACGTTGTAGCCCTGCTGATAGTTCCCCGCCAGTGACAGCGCCGCGCCGGTGAGCTGCGGGTTGTAGAAGATCCCAAAGCCGCCGCGAACCACGGTCGTTCCTTTGCCATTAGGATCCCACGAGAAGCCGAATCGGGGTCCGAAATTGTTGCGATCGGGTTTGTAGAGTCCGGCTCCCAGAGGCCCAAAGAACTTGGAGGTGTTGGTGTCGTTGGGGTCGGCCATCAGCGCGGCGAGGTTGAAGTTCTGCATCAGGGAGCCGTGCAGCACCGTGTTGTATTCGTAGCGCAAGCCCAGATTCAGGGTCAAGCGCGACGTGACACGAATGTCATCCTGCGCAAAGAAATCATAGTTCGTGTTCTGAATCTCGACCTCGTTGTGGCCGAGAGTGCTGAATTGGTCGCCCTGATTAGCGAGGAAGTCGGCAACCCCGTCGTAGGCGATGAAATTTTGCGGATACAAAGCGTTGTGAGTAACCGCTTGGCGAATATTTGTCCCAGCGCTGATCGAATGGCGTCCCTTGATCCAGGTCAGCGTGTCTATAAACTGGAGAGAATGTTCGGGCTGGTACTCCGAAAACAGGGCCGGTCCGGGCGCCGCTCCGAAGGTATTCGCATTTCCGCATCCCCAGAACGAAGAGCACTGGAAAATTGGGAAGGGGCCGCCACCGCCCAGTGAGGCCGTATAAGGACGGTTGAAGGCGACACCAAATTCGTTGAGCAGGTTGGAACGAAAAGTATGGTCCCAGGTTCCTTTAAATAAGTAGTTGCGACCGGGAGAAGGCGACACCTGGTCGGCGGCGACGCCATATTGCGTGCTCGTATTCGAGTCGTCAATGTTGAATCGAAAAGCCAGCGAGTCTCTCGGCCCGACGTGGTAATCCACTTTGACGGACCCCGTGTCCTCGCTGAGGGTATTAACCAGGTTGCCCTCGTAATATCCGAGGTAAGGGTTGACCACGCCGCCCGGGAAGATCACCGGTCCCAGCGCCGGGATGGGAAGGGGCAGCGAATCGACGACGGGAACCATGTCGGGCACAGCTCCGGCACGGGTGGCCGCCGTCATCACCGCCACCAGTCCCGACGGACTGTCCACATTCTGCCGAATGCCCTCGTAGTTCACGAAGAAGAACAATTTTTCCTTGACGATGGGGCCGCCCAGATTGCCACCGAATTGGTTCAGATGCAGCGGTGTGGTCTGGGTAGAGAAGTAGTTCCAGGCGTCGAGCCCGTTGTTGCGGAAAAACTCGAACACGCCGCCATGGAAAGTGTCGCCACCTGACTTGGTGATGACGTTGACGATGTCACCGTACGATCCGCCGAACTCCGCGCTGTAGTCGCCCGACATGACCTTGAACTCCTCAATGCTGTCGACGCTGGCGCGGTTGATGCGCGACTCCTGGCGACCCAGCTGGGTGCTGGTCGCCTGCGAGTCGATGCGGGTTGCGTCGGCGCCGTCGAGCAAAATGTTGACTCCGGCAAGAGAACTCTCAAAGCCACCAAGACTGGTCTGTCCGAACCCGCCGGTAGTCACGGATCCAGGGACGAGCGTCATGAGGGCGGTAAAATCGCGGCCGTTCAGGGGCAGGTTCTCAACTTCCTTCTCATCGATGGTGGCGCCGTTCTCGCTGGTTTGAGTGTTGACCGTGATGGCATCGGCGGTAACGGTGACTTGTTCGCTGACCTGGCCGAGGTCCAGAGTTGCGTCGATGGCCTTACGGTCGGTGGCGTAGAGAACTATTTTGTCGACCAAGCGGGTCTTAAAGCCCGCGTGCTCGGCGACCAGCTTGTAGGAACCAGCCGGCAGGCCGGGAACTTCATATTGACCGGCACTGTTGGTCTGCACCTCATAGGCTTGGCCGGTGCGCGTATTCGTGATGGTGACTTTCGAGTCGGGGAGTATGGCTCCGGACTTGTCCTGGACAACGCCGACTATGCTCCCGGTATCCAATTGCGCCCATGCCGGAAGCGCGATCGCGCAGAGCAACAGTGTTATCGTGATCGATCCGATTTGCCGCTTAGTCAGATTCAACATAACATTCCCCCTCTACGTGGATTCGCGCGCCCAAGCTTCATGGCCTGGTGACGCGAGCCGGTCTTTTTTTCTCGACAGCTGCAATGTTTTTGTCAATCGTTTTGGTTTTCTCGCCGGTTCTCCCGTGTGGAAGTACGGGCTCCGGCTTGTGAAGGTTCGTGCGCAGGTTATCTCTTATTTCCAGGTCCTGGCGCAACAGAGCCTCGGCATATTCGAGATCCTCGAGAACCGCTTTGCGTGCACCCTTGGCATCGCGACGTGCGACCAATCGGAAAATGCGCTGGTGCCGGCGAAAATTGCTTTGGAAGTTTTCGATCAGATACAACGTACGGCGCCGGCCCTCGGCGAGGGCGCCATACATCATGCGCAGCATGGCTTCCACGGCGACGTTCTTGGACGCTTGCGCAAGTTCCTCATGTAAAGACATCTCGAAGGCCATGTATTGTTCCGGGCGATCGAAGCTCGCCTTCATGCCGCGGATCGCTGCCTCCATGCGGGCAAGGTCATCATTTGTCGCGCGGCGCGCCGCCAGCGCAGCCACGTTGGGCTCCAGGATTTTGCGCAGTTCGTAAAGCTCGAGGTATTTGACCTCCTGGAGCAGCAGCATCCACTGGAAGTGTTTGCCTACGGCACGCCCCAATGAAGACTGAATGTAGGTTCCATAGCCGGGGCGAGCTTTGATGAGGCCAAGGAACATCAGGCCCTTGAGCGCTTCACGCAATGAGCTGCGGCTGACACCCAACATCTCGGCTAGTTTGGGTTCGGAGGGCAGGCGGCTGCCGACGCGGAGTTCACCACTGCGAATCAGCCCCTCAATGCGGCGTGAAACAGTCTCCATGACGGTTTCGCGCCGTACGGTTTCGCCGGGCACAGGAAGGGCAGCAGCCACTTGGGTTCAATTTCGTACGGCAGAAGTTTGTCCGACAAACTTAGTTCTTGTCAAGAACAAAAATGCAGATCTTCGCGCGCTCCGCAGTTTTCTGGACAGCGATGGTTAGATTTGGTGCATATTCATCACACAAGTCGCGTCACCGGGCTCAGCGGAGACGGACTCTTTTTCAATTGACACCGGTCTGGGGTCGAGTAATATGTTCGCTTGTCGGACAAATCAGTCTCAACAATACAACTCCGAACAAATCGATGGTCATGCGCCCTCTCATCCCCCTGGAACGCTTCCGGACATTCGCCGAAGGGCTTGATCATCCTGAGGGCCTGGCGTTCGATGCCGATGGAACTCTCTGGGCGGGCGGCGAACTGGGTCAAATTTATCGCATCGGGGCGGAGGGAGGCGTCCGCGAAATTACCTGCCTCGGGGGCTTCTGTCTAGGCCTGACTTTTTCTCGTGCACAGGAACTTTACGTCTGCAATCTGAAGTTGCATACGTTGCTGCGGCTGAATCGCAAAGGCCACGTTCTCGATTCCTGGGACCGATGTGGCGGCGAAAAGTTCAAGACACCGAATTTTTCCGTCTTCGACTCAGAAGGCAATCTCTATTTCTCCGACTCGGGAGACTGGGAGAAAGCTAATGGCAGCGTTTATCGCCTCCGCAAGAATGGACGCGTCGAGAGGTTTGCCGGTCCCTTCGCTTTTGCCAACGGTTTGGCGCTAAGTGCGGATGAGCGGTTTCTCTACGTGGTGCAGAGCACTCGAGACAATGTCATGGAGATCGAGATTCGAGCAGATGGCGGGGCGGGAAAACCCAAGGTCTATGCTTCAGGGCTTGCCCGAATACCTGACGGTATGGCTTTTGATGCGGCGGGGAATCTGTACGTCACTTGCTATGCTTCGGACAACGTGTACAAGGTTTGTGCCCGCGGGAAAGTGCAGTTGCTGGCTTACGATCCGGCGGGCACGATGATAGCGCGACCGACGAACGTGGCATTCGGTGGCGCGAATTTTGACCAGATGTTTCTCGCCAATCTGGGCCGCTGGCACGTGTGCCAAGCGCCGGCTGGCGTTAAGGGACAACTGCTAGCCAATCAACGATAACGATCAGCGAGACAAACGATCAATATTGGCAGCACCGAGTTGGCATCGAGTTTCTTATGAAAATTACCGACGTTCGCTGGACTCCGGCATTCATTCCCATCGAAAGCCCGCTGCGTTATGCCTTTGGCGCTCACCCTGGGTTCTCACGCATCATCATCGAGGTCGAAACCGACGAAGGCCTAGTCGGCCTGGGCGAATGTTACGGGGGTGCCAGCCGCGAGGGTCAACTTGCGGAAATGCGTCCCTTACTTATCGGCGAAGACCCGATGCAATTGGAGAGAATCCGCTGGAAACTGGCGGCGCCGAGTTCGCTAAAACTGTTCGGTCATGTGCTTGGCTTTGCTGGACTCGAGTTCGCGGTGCTCGATTTGCAAGGGCAAATATTGGGCAAACCGGTTTGCGAGATCATCGGCGGAAAATTCCGTGACGAGATTGCTTTCTCCGCTTATCTCTTTTATCGCTACCCCAACGAGAGTGGGAAGGGCGAGATATCGAATCAGGATCAGATGGTGGCCTTCGCGAAAGAAGCGGTCAAGAAATACGGCTTCGAGACCTTGAAGTACAAGAACGGTGTAATGCCTCCCGATGAAGAAATCGAGACCTTCATCGCATTGCGCGCGGCTTTTCCCCGACTGCGAATCCGGCTTGATCCCAATGCCGCCTGGTCGGTAACCACGGCGGTGCGGGTGGCGCGACGACTGCATGAATATGACGTCGAGTACCTGGAAGACCCGGTGTGGGGAATGCGGGCAATGGCGCGCGTCAACGCGAAGGCGCCGTGGGTGACGCTGGCGTCGAATATGTCAGTCTTTGCCTTCGAAGATCTCGTGCCCAACGCGGTCATGAATATTCTCGACGTGGTACTGCTAGATCCGCACTGGTACGGCGGTATCGCGCGGGCTCGACTGGCCGGTCAGCTCTGCGAAGCCATGGGAGTGGACGTGGGCATGCATAGTGGAGCGGAATTTGGAATTTCGCAGGCCGCGATGTTGCACCTGGCTGCATCGCTGCCCAATCTCATTGCCGCGCCGGACTCGCACTACCATCACCTCGCCGATGATGTGATTGCAGGCGGAAAGCTCAAATTCGTGGGCGGGAAAATGAAGGTGCCGACAGGACCGGGCCTCGGCGTCAAACTCGACCGCAACAAGCTCTCCAAATATCACGAACTCTCAAAAAAGCGCGCCATGGGTTCGTGGATCGAAGATCCACATCGCCCCGGGGCCATCACATACCAGCCAAAGTGGTAAACGCCAAAGTCGTAAAGGCACGAAGTGGTGACGCTCGATGAGATTTTCCGGCCATAACGCTGGGCGCGAGGCATGGCTGTTGCTGGTGCTCGTAATGACCGGTATCTGCGGCTTTGCGCAGGAGCGGGTGATCTGGCGGATCGGTACTTTTGATCACGCCTCAGGAGAATTTCGGGCCAATTCCGAGGACTACAGCAATCCGAAATTCGACCCCGTCTATCGTGTCGGCAAGAGCCCGATCGACAGGCAGAAGGACAGCGAAGACTGGCAGAGATTTCAGCCTGGCCCGGCGAATGGGATGGCGGGCGGACGGGAGCATCCATTCACGATTCTGTTCGATTTGCAGGATCGTGCAAGCGGTGTCTTTCGTCTGAAGATCGCCATCTTGTATGAGACTCCACGGTTGTCGCAGTTGAGAGTTGATCTCAACGGCCACTCAGGAATTTTCTATTTTCACCCACAGCTGGATTATGGTGCAGGCGACTGGGAAGGTACGTTTGTTCCGCAAACTTCTACTGACAGCAAAACCATAGACCTACCGGCGGCATGGTTTCGCCAGAGCGACAACCGCCTGGTACTGACGGCTCTCGATGAACCTACCGTAGTCGAAAATTCTTTGGGTTCGATCGCGCTTGGACACAGCGGACTGGTGTATGACGCGCTTGAACTCACGCAGGACGCCGCGGCACGCTACGCACATGGGCAGGACAACGTGATTATCAGCGCGGAGGCGCGACCAACCATTTTCTATCGGAGTTCGCCGGCTGGACTTTCTGAGGCAGTCGAAGTGGATACCTCATTTTTTGCGATGCCGGCGGAGTGGACGGCATCGCTCACTATCGGCGGGAAGCAATACCAGCAGCCAGTCAAGTCGTCCGAAGCATTCGGTGAAAGTCAGCTGGAGTTCGATATTCCGGAGTGGCAGGGAACGAAGTCCGGCGCGGTCGTTATCAAAATGGGGAGCACAGTCCGCACATTTCCGGTGGAACTGACAGCGGCGAAGAAGTGGACGATTTTCATTGTCCCGCACGAGCATCTAGACATCGGCTTTACCGACTACGCCGCAAAGGTGGCCGAGTTGCACTCGCAGGCACTAGATGGCGTGATCGATTTGATGAAAGAAGTACCCGACTTTCGCTGGACACTCGACGGCTATTGGGTCCTGGACCAATATCTGCAAGGTCGCTCGCCGGAGCGTGTGAATGAATTGTTGCGCTTGATCAAAGACGGGAAGATCACCGTCCCGCCTCAATTTGCGAACCAGCACACCGGAGTTGCATCGCTCGAGGGGCTGGCACGCTCACTTTACGACTCGCACTTATTTGCCAAGCAGCGCGACCTTCCTTTGGGAGCAGCTCACATTACGGATGTGCCGTCCTACTCATGGTCGTACGCTTCAATTCTGCACGACGCCGGCGTGAAGTATTTCGCGGCCGGCAGCAATTCGTGGCGCGCTCCCGGGATGCTGCAGGGGCGCTGGAACGAGAAATCTCCTTTTTATTGGGAGGGCCCGGACGGCGGCCGCGTGCTGATGTGGTATTCACGCGCATATCTGCAATTGGCAACGCTGTTTGGCACGCCTCCCCGGCTGGCGGCGGTCCGCGACTCGCTGCCTGTTTTCTTGCAGGCGTATTCAGGAACGAACTACAAGGCGAACGCCACGATCATTTTCGGTACGCAACTCGAGAATACTGTTCTCAGCAAGGAGCAAGCCTATCTTCGAGGCGAGTGGCAGAAGCAATATGCGTGGCCGCGGCTGGAGTATTCAAACTTCGCCGAGGCCATGGGGGAAATCGAAAAACAGTTTGGATCGAACATTCCCGTTTACCGCGGCGATTTCGGTCCCTATTGGGAAGATGGCTTTGGCTCGGACAGCAAACATACGGCTGTGCACCGGCAGAATCAGCAGCGCATCGTGTCGGCGGAAAAAATGGCGGCCATTCCCGCGCTTCTGAATCCGGACTTTCGCCCCGATCACCGCTTGCTGGCGCAAGCCTGGAACAACATGCTGCTGTTCGACGAGCACACGTGGACTTATGTAGGAGCAACCACGCAACCGGAAAACGAACAAACCAAAACTCAGCTTGCCCTCAAGGGTGCGCGCACGACCGAGGCTGAACGCGAGATAACTGAATCCCTGCAACGCAGTTGGGCGCAATTCGAATCTTTTCTTGCGCCGAAAGACCCGTCGCTCGTCGTTTTCAACCCGCTGAACTGGATGCGCAGCGGAGAAGTGAGCTACGACTTGCAAGATGGTCTCGGCCTATTCGACACGAGCACGGGCAAGGTGGTGCCTTATGAAACTGTCAGGACCGGCAAGAGCACACCGCTCCCAGGCTTCGGCGGAGGATACCGGCGTGTCCGTTTCACGGCCGACAATGTTCCGGGGATGGGCTACAAATTGTTTGCCTTGCGATCTGTCGATACCGGCAAGCCTGGGGATCCGGAAAGAAAACTCGACGGAACAGTCTTTGAGAACCCTTACTACCGAATTACCCTCGATCCTTCCTCGGGCGCCGTCAGCGGTATTTGGGATAAGGAACTCAACCGCGAGTTGGTGGACGCGGCGAGCGCGTTTCGTTTCGGAGCGTACCTTTATGTGACGGGCGCCGACGACATGCCGAACAACAGTCTGTATCGCTACGGCATTACGCTGAAACCGCCGGTATTGTCGATCGCCGCCGCCAGCCACGGGCGGCTGTTAGGAGCCACACAAGCGCCATTCGCGACCATCATTACAATGGAATCCCGCGCTCCGAACACGCCTACGATTCGGCTGGAAATTACTCTCTATAACCGCAGGAAGCAGATCGACTTTGCGTACCACGTTTCGAAGGAAATGACGATCAAGAAGGAAGCCGTTTATATCGCATTTCCGTTTGCCGCCAATAATCCCGAATTTGGCTACGACACTCAAAACGGTTGGGTGAACCCTGCCAGGGACGAGCTGCCGGGTGGAAGCCACGAGTGGTACGCCGTGCAACACTGGGCCGCGGTACACGACGCCGGATTCATGGCGGCCGTGATCCCGCACGACGCGCCGTTGATAAATTTTGGCGATGTCGTGAGAGGCAACTGGCCCACCGACTTTCGCCCGAAGTCGGCCACTATGTTTTCCTGGGTGATGAACAACTACTGGGGTACGAATTTCGCACCGCAGCAGGGCGGCGAATTTGCCTTCCGCTACAGTTTGTTAAGTGGACGAGCGCTCGATCCCGCTGAGCTTACCCGATTGGGAAATGAGGCAATGACACCGCTCGAAGTAGATCAGGTGGGCGCCGCATTGTTGCCTGGCAAGTTGCCGAGCGATCAAGCCAGCCTGCTTGAAGTCGACAATCCTTCGATCGCGGTTGCCACATGGAAACTGGCGGAAGACGGTCAGGGCAGCATTCTGAGACTGCAGGAAACTGGCGGGCAGCCGCAGTCCGTCAAGATACGCAGCGCATATCTCAGGATGGACCAGGTCTGGCGATGTTCTTTGCTCGAGGACAATTTGCAAGAACTGAATAAAATAAACAGTCACAGTTTTCAACTCGATGTCAAACCGTTCGAGATCGTGACCCTGCGATTGCGGACCAGTCCAGAGTTCCCTGACGGATCATCCAAATCACAATGAGGCGATTTCCATGAGCATCAACTTCAGGGACAAGGTGGTGGTTGTAACCGGCGGTGCGATGGGCATCGGTGAGTCCTCCGCGCGCAAGTTTGCAGAGCTCGGCGCTGCGGTCGCGATCCTCGATGTCAACACAGACGCAGGCCGCAAAACGGCGCGAGCGCTGGGCAAGAAAACGCGAGCGGAATTCTACGCGTGCAATGTCGGGTCACCAGCAGAAGTGGAGAAAGCTGTGGCTTCCGTCATCCATGACTTCAGTGGAATCGATGTACTGGTCAGCAATGCCGGGATCCAGCGCTACGGAGACGTCGTCGGAACCACGGAAGAGGTATGGGATGAAGTCATGGCCGTGAACCTCAAGGGTTGTTTTCATAGCCCCAAGTATGTTGTCCCGAGCATGAAAAAGCGCGGCGGGGGTGCCATCGTGGTAGTGGGTTCCGTGCAGTGCTTCACTGCTGTCGGCAATTCAGCCGCATACGTTACCGCCAAGCATGCGCTGCTGGGGTTGGTGCGCGCCATGTCTCTCGACTACGCGCAACAGAATATTCGCGTCAACTGCGTTTGCCCCGGCGCCATCGACACTCCCATGCTACGCTGGGCCGCCAACCTCGACGCCAACCCAGAGAAGGTGCTGGCCACTTGCGATCGGATGCACGCTCTGGGACGAATGGGAAAGCCCGAAGAGGTTGCCAATGCCATCGCTTTTCTAGCCAGCGAATGGGCTTCGTTCATTACTGGAGCGGCCCTTATGGTGGATGGTGGAATGCTCGTTCCAACTGGCGGCATGGGATTTCAGGAGGGCGGCACGGGTGCTGCTACCAAGACTTAGGAGAACGTGAGTGCAACTGCGGGACAAAGTCGCTGTCATCACCGGCGCTGGGGCGGGCATTGGCCGGGCTAGCTGCCTGCTGTTTGCGGCGGAAGGCGCCAAAGTTATAGCCGTCGATCTGGATCCGGCTGCGCTCAGTTCGGTTGCCGAAGAAGTACGGCGAACGGGCGTTACGATCCTGGCCATACAGGCCGATGTTTCGCGCGCCGGGGATGTGGAGCGCGTCGTCTCAACAGCCTCGGAGAACTCTCTCGTCATCAATATTCTATTCAACAACGCGGGCATCGTGCCGCACGGCAAGATTCACGAGACGACAGAAACGGACTGGGACCGGACGATGGCAGTAAACGTCAAGAGCATGTACCTGATGTCGCATGCGGTCGTCCCGATATTTCTGAAACACGGCGGCGGAGTGATTCTGAATACGTCGTCTGCGACTGCGCTTCGCAGCGTGGTGGATCGAGCCGCTTACACTACGTCGAAAGGTGCGGTCGTGGCGCTTACGAAGAGCATGGCCGTTGACTACGTTCGTGATGGAATTCGTGTGAACTGTCTCTGTCCGGGAACCATTGATACGCCGTCGCTAAAGCAGCGTTTGGCAGCGTTTCCGGACCCCGAAGAGGCGAGAAAGCAGTTTGTCGCCCGGCAGCCAATGGGTCGTCTGGGCACGGCCGACGAGGTTGCGAAGGCCGCATTGTTCCTCGTGTCGGAGGAGGCAGGATTTATAACCGGAAGCGCTTTTTCCATCGATGGAGGCTTCGCGCTGTAGCCAATGAAAACGCCTCGTCTTGTCTCCACAAAAACGAAATGGCATGGCCGGCCCGCGTTTTGCTTGAACAACGGCATCGTCCAACTGACGATGCTCACCGGGGGCGGACACATTGCGGATTTTCAGCTTCTCGATCCGACTGGCAGCAGCGTGAATTCGCTTTGGGAAGCCCCCTGGCCCACGATGGACCCGGATACGTTTCGGAAGGGCGATCTCTCTAAGAACGTTCGCAAGTACGGCCCCGCACCCATCGGCAAGTTTCTTGCCGCATTCACCGGACATGCGGTTTGTGTGGACTATTTTGGAGTTCCGTCTGAAGCGGAAGCCACGCAGGGACTGGCCCTGCATGGAGAGGCCGCGAATACCCGCTGGAAGTTGCTGGAACTTGAACAGAGCAGCACAGAAGCTCGACTTTCACTGGCTGTACGTTTGCCTGCGGCCGGTCTGCGTTTGCGCCGCGAACTTCGTTTGCGCCGTAACGAGTCCGTTGTATACGTGGAAGAGAGTTTGACAAATGAACGTACTCAGGATCACTTCTTCCACTGGACTCAACATGTAACCCTCGGTCCGCCTTTGCTGCATCCGGACGAAAGCTTCATCGCTTT
>Ga0070765_100000579_pt1 | contig 21956 bp, 11 predicted proteins | sample HubBroMetageWFT5_FD_71516 | JGI IMG/M metagenome (GOLD analysis project Ga0070765, IMG submission 71516) | Warmed and freeze-thawed soil microbial communities from the Hubbard Brook experimental Forest, New Hampshire - Hubbard Brook CCASE Soil... | ecosystem: Environmental > Terrestrial > Soil... | reverse complement strand
AGCGCGATGGCACCAAAAGCGCCGAGCAATAAGGCGTTGAAACGGTCCGCGGCGGACGAGGCGGTGACGACATCGTCCATGGTACGAAAAGCAGAAGTGGCTTCCCCCGGATCGATGCTGAGAACTGCTTCGCGCACGCCAGACGTGAGGCTGGCGGGATCCGCAGCGCTGCGGATTACGAGATTCAGCCTGCTAAATTCAGTTTGCGGCAGAGGCAGAAACATTTGGGGAAGAGGCGGCTCCTGCAGCGCATAGTGCTTGTTGCCGCCGACTACGCCGATAATTTCGCAGGTTACATATTCCGGGCGGCCTTCGAACATAGAGATATGTTTGCCAATCGGATTTTCGCCTTGGAAATAGCGGGCCACAAAGGGCTGATTCACCAAAATGACATTGGGCGCGTCGAAAGAATCCTGCCGCGTGAACGCGCGCCCGGCGAGCAAGGGAATGCGCATGGTGGAGAAATATTTTCCATCCACAACGCGAAATTCGGCGTCCTCCTGATTGTTGGGATCAACTGGCGGATGCTCTTTGATTACAAAAGGAGTGTCATTGTGCTGCCCGGCGAGAGGAAGCTCGGAAATGAAGCCCACCGCGTCCACGCCCGGGTGGGTTTCGAGCTTGTCCTCCAGTTGATTGAAAAAAGAGGTTCGCGAAGAGGCCAGCTTATATTTCGACGTGACGAGGGAAATCTGCGTAGTTAACACATGGCTCGGGTCGAACCCACGATTCACGTGAAGCAATCGCCAAAAACTATTCAGCAACAAGCCGGAAACAATCAGGACAATGAAGGAGAGCGCAACTTCCGCGATGACCAAAGCATTGTGCGCGCGATGCTTAGACCGGGAATTGCCCGAAGCTCCGCCTTCCTTGAGGCCCAGCGTGAGATCGCTGCGGCTGGCCTGCAATGCGGGGCCAAGTCCGAACAGAATTCCGGTGAGGATCGCGATGGCGGCCGTGAAGGCGAGCACCGCGCCGTTTACGCTTACTTCCTGGAGTCGCGGCAGATCGGCGGGCCCGGCAATCTTCAGAATCGACACTCCCAAGTTGGCAAAGAGAATTCCGGCGGCGCCCCCGACAAAGGCAAGCAACACGCTTTCGGTAAGCATCTGCCGAACGAGGCGAAAACGCCCGGCTCCCAGCGCAGTGCGAACGGCGATCTCCCTTCGCCGGGCCGTGTTGCGGGCGAGCAGCAAACTTGCAACATTGGCGCAGGCGATCAGGAGTACGAGCGCGACAGAACCGAACAGCACAAGTAAAGTTGGACCAGCGTCGCCCACCAGCGCGGTCCTCAGCGGGACCAGGCCGACGCTCCATCCGCGATTGGTATCCGAATGATCGTGAGCAATGCGGGCGGCGATCGTATCGAGCTCGGCCTGGGCTTCTTTCAGGGTCACGCCGGGCTTCAAGAGACCAATCGGACGGAGAAAGTGGGCGCGCCTGGATGCCATGCCTTCATTTTCAAACGGAGCGGGGAACCACAAATCGGCGTCCGAGAACAGAGGTAAGTCCGCAGGCAGAACTCCGACAACCGTGCGATTGGCGCCGTCGAGATGCAGCGTTGTGCCAATTACGGCGGGGTCGCTCCCAAATTTTTCCTGCCACAAATGATGGCTGAGAATTGCAACCTGAGGATCTTTCGCGCGTTCATCGGAGACAAGCAGCAGGCGGCCGAGCAGCGGTCGAACACCCAGCGACTCGAAGAATCCCGAGGTGATCATCGCGCCCTTCACCTGCTCCGGCGCGCCGCTGCCGGCGAGATTGAAGAGCGAGCTGCCGTAACCGATGGCACCCCACTGCTCGAAGACGTGGTTCTGCGCTCGATAATCGAGGAAGTCCAGGGGAGAGACTGCCGCTCGATCGAAGAGCGGAAACTTTCCCCAAGCCCACACGATCCGCTCGGAATGCAGGAACGGCAACGGGCGCAGCAGCACCGTGTTGACGACCGAAAAGATGGCCGTGTTTGCGCCGATACCGAGAGCGAGCGTGAGCACGGCGATGAAGGTGAACGCAGGATTCTTCGCCAGCATGCGGACGGCGTAACGAACGTCTTGGAATAGCGAGAGCACTGGTTCCCTCCTGCGCCGCGAAAAGAACGACAACCGGCGACTACTGGCTGGTGACAGCCGCTGTGCCGGCCTTGACCTGACCATCGACGATCCAGCCGTCAGCCAGTTGAATGATGCGGTTGCCATAGGCGGCCCAAGCATCGTTGTGCGTGACTTGAATGATGGTGGTGCCGTCGTCGTTCAGTTTTTTGAGGAGATCCATGATCATTTTTCCCTGGCTCGAATGAAGGCTTCCGGTCGGCTCGTCCGCGAGGATTAGCTTGGGCTTGCCGATGACGGCGCGTGCGACGGCGACAAGCTGTTGCTGGCCGCCGGAAAGCTGATTGGGGAATAGAGATTTTTTGCCAACGATCTGAAAGCGGTCGAGGATGTCCGCGACCATGCCTTCGCGCTCGGCTTTCTTGATGTCGCGATAGGAGAGGGGCAAGTCGAGATTCTCTGCGACGGTGAGATTGTCGAGGAGATGGTATTGCTGGAAGACGAAGCCAATATATTTTTTGTGCAGCTCGACGCGATGGCGATTGTCGAGCTTGTGGACGGCATGGTCCACCAGGTAATACTCGCCCTTCCACGCGCCGTCGAGCATTCCGATGATGCCCATTAGAGTTGACTTGCCGGCACCGGAGGGGCCCATGATGGTGATGAACTCGCCGTCCTTGATATCGAGGCTGATGCGGCGCAGGACCCACGTCTTTCCCGCGCCCGATTCATAAAACTTTTCCACGTCAATCAGCTTGATCACTTTTCATCTCCCTATGATTCGTAACCCACAAATTGGTTATTCATATCTTAGCGCGACCATCGGATCCACGCGCATGGCGCGTCGCGCCGGTATGTAGCAGGCAGCGAGCGCAACGACGGTAAGCAGAATCGCCACGCCGGAATATGTCAACGCGTCGGCGGCGGTGACGCCGAAGAGCAGGCCACTCAAAGAACGCGTAAGTACAAGCGATACGACGAAGCCGATGGCGAGGCCGAACAACGTCAATCGGACGCCTTTGCCGAGCACGAGGCGAAAAACGTCACTCATTTGCGCGCCGAGAGACATGCGAATGCCAATTTCGCGCGTGCGCTGGCGCGTTGAATAGGCGACGACTCCATAGATTCCGATCGCGGCGAGAACCAGCGCCAACAAGCCGAAGGCGCCCACAAATGTTCCGGCGACGCGATAGCCGATGGTCGCGAGCTTCATGTGCGTGGCGAGCGTGGTGACGTCGTAGATCGGCAGATCGGCGTTGAATTCATGGACGGTGTTTTCCGCGGTGGCGGCAAAGATCAGCGGATCGCCGGAGACCCTGACGTTGATGATGGTTTGCTGCGAGTACTGCTGAAGCAGGGGTATATACAGGAAGGCTTGAGGAGAATCATAGAGTTTGCGGCTGGAGTTGATGTTCTTCGCGACGCCAACCACAGTGCACCAATCCTCGTAGACATGAATCCGCTTGCCGATAGCTTCCTGGCCGGGCCAATAGCGATCAGCGAGCGCTTGGCTGACGATGACGACGGGCTGCGAATCAGGAGTGTCCTGCCGGGTGAAATCGCGGCCGGAGAGGAGCGGAATCTGCAGGGTGCGGAAATAATTCGGAGCCACATGAACTTCCTGGACATTCATGGATTCGTGCGGCTGAGGTACATAGCCTTCGGGGTTCACTGTGGTGGTGTCAAACGTGAAGCCCATGGGAACGTAATTGGAGAGCGACACGGACTGAACGCCGGGAAGGGTTTCCATTTTGGCAAGAAGCTGGCGATCGAACTCGAGCCCATTTGCATTGGTGTAGCCCGCGGGAAAAAGATCGTAGGAAGCAAGCAGAACGCCTTCGCTGTTGAATCCCGGATTAAACGCCTGCGCGTTGCGAATGCTGCGGATGAAAAGTCCCGCACTGACGAGCAAGAAGAGCGAAAGAGAAATCTGTGCGACCACCAAAGCGCTGGACAGGAAGGCTTTGTGGATTCCTGCCGACGAGTTTCCCGAGTCTTCCTTCAGCACCTCTACAGGGGCCATGCTGGAGGAGCGCAGCGCGGGCAAAATTCCGAAAATCACGCTGGCGAGAACTGAGAGGGCGAGCGTCATGAAGAGCACGATGTGGTCCACGCGCATGTTCAGCGCAACGGGCAGATTGGTGGGGGGCACGAAATTGGAAAAAGTTCCCGCGGTCCAGGTGGTGATCAAAATGGCGATGCCGCCTCCGACAAGGGAAAGCAAAAGACTTTCCGCGAGGAGCTGGCGCACCAGCCGCCAGCGGCTAGCGCCCAGCGAGAGGCGAATCGCGATTTCCCGGCGACGGCCAATCGAGCGCACGAGCAGGAGATTTGCGACGTTGGCGCAAGCGAGCAGCAGGACGACCCCGGCGATGGCCATCAACGGCGGAAGAAGCGTAGCCAGGCGCGAATTCGCACCGTAGGGAGAACGCCACATGGGATCCACGGTGAGTTTGTTGTCACCTTGATGGTCTTTGGGGAATTGCCGGACGAGGCGTTGCATCAGGAGATTGAATTCCTCCTGCGCCTGCGGGATTGTGTGCCCGCGATTCAGCCGACCGACGAGCTCGAGCCAACCGTTGCTGCGCGAGGATAAACGGTCGTAGCGGGAAACAATTTGCTGCTGCATCGTGACCGGAATCCAGATGTCGGATTGCAGCCCGGTATTTGCGCCCTGGAACTCGGGGGGCGTGACGCCGACGATGGTGAAGGGGTGCTGGTCAATTTCGAATGACCGCCCGACGACGGAAGAATCTCCACCCAAGCGCGTTTGCCAGAGGCGATAACTGATGAGGGCCACCGAGGCGCCGCCCGGCCTCTGGTCTTCCGAAGGCAGGAAGCCGCGTCCCAAAAGAGGATGCATGCCGAGCACGTCGAAATAGTTGGCGGAAGCAAGTGTTCCCCAGATGCGCTCGGGGCGTCCCGAGCCGGTGAGGTCCATGGCAGCCATTTTGTAAGCGGCGAGGCCGGAAAAACTTTGATTGGAGTCGCGGAGGTCTTTGTAATCGAGGTAGGAAAATTCGTCCTCTTCGCCCTTCATGACGGAGGCCAATTCGCTGGTGCGGGTGGCGCCGGGAATGGGATTCAGCATAGTGGAATTAATCCAGCTGAAGATTGTGCTGTTGGCGCCGATGCCGAGGGCAAGCGTGAGAATGGCGAGGAGGGCGAATCCCGGATTCTTCGTCAGCATGCGAACGCTGAAGCGCAAATCCTGAAGTAGCGTTGACATGTTCGGTCCCCTTGATTGCGCCTACTCGACAGCAATCACGACGAGCGTTGCGTCGTCGTGCCAGTTCCCCTGGCAGAATTCGCCTGCGCCGCGGAGAATCGTTCGTATTAATTCGTGCGCGCCTGCGCCACGGTTTTCTTCGAGCAAGCCGAGCAATCTGACTTCGCCAAATTCCTCGCCGTCAGGATTGCTCGCTTCGGTCAAGCCGTCGGTGAAGAGAACCACGCGGTCGCCCGATTCCAAGTCTTGCGCGCCCATCGCGAAAGATTGCGTGGTAAAGATGCCGAGCACACCGCCACCGGCATCGAGGCGATGGTAGGAGGCGTCGCGATGCATCACGAGCGGGACATTATGCCCCGCATTCGCGTAGTGCAGACGGCGCGCCGCGGCATCGAGGTGTGCGTAAAAGAATGTGATGAAGCGGTCGCCAGCGATATTTCCGCAGACCAGCGAATTCAGGCGCGCACAAAGGCGATCGGGCGAGAGTTGCGGGGCGGCCATCCCGCGGACCCCGGCCTGCAGGTTCGACATGAGCATCGCCGCGGGCAAGCCTTTGCCAGCCACGTCTGCAATGCAGATTCCCGCGGCATCTTCGCTGAAAGGAAGGACGTCGTAATAATCGCCGCCGACGATTCGAGCTGGTTGCCAAGCCGCGGCGATTTCGAAACCGGCGAGCTGAGGAATTTCTTTCGGGAGAAGACCCTGCTGGATTGCGCGGGCCTCCTCGAATTCGGTTTCCTGCTGGTGAAGCTGGAGCGAGATTTCGTTTTGTGCGCGACTTGCTTCCAGCTCGCGCCTGCGGTTTTCGCGGCGGCCGCGCCCCAGCTCAATCTGGCGTTTCAGGATTTCCAGCAAGCGCGTGTTAACCCAGGGCTTCTCGACGAAGTCGCCGACGCCATGCTGCATGGCCTCAACGGCCAGACCAACGGTAGCCCAACCCGTCATAACCACGATGGGCGGCGCACCATCGAGTGCCTGGAGTTGCGCCAACAGGTCCAGGCCCTCGCGGCCCGAGGTGGTGTCACGCGCATAGTTGAGATCCATAAGGATAAGGTCGAATTCACGCCGCGCGATGGCATCCAGCAGGGCGATGGGCGAGGTTACGGCCTCAGTTTGATAGCCATGACCTTTCAGGAGGAGGCGCAGAGCTTCCAAGACGTCGGTTTGATCATCCGCGATCAGCACGCAGGGTTGGGCTGTTGCGGATTCGAGGGTGATTTCCAGGGGCATCGTGGTCATGGATTGGACCCCCACAAACGCCCAGCTGGAGCAGGATCGTTTGGGAGCCTGCCCGAATATGGGCAGGTGGGATTCCAGTCAAATGTTGTTATAAAACTAGCATTTCTTAGGAGTTACAAGTAATCGGAGGCGTGCGAATGAGGGTTTATGACCAGTTGCGGGAATCGTCGTCTCGAAATCGGACACCAGCTCTGCGCTCTTGAAACTGGCTCCATCATTCGTACCTAAGCGCGACCATAGGGTCAACGCGCATAGCGCGGCGCGCGGGAATGTAACAGGCCAGAAGAGCGACACTAACGAGCAAAATCGCAACGCCGCCAAAGGTGACCGGATCCCTGGGACTTACGCCGAAGAGCATGCTGGAGAGCAACTTTGTGAGCATGAGCGAGATAGCAAAGCCGACGCCGACGCCAAGTAAGGCTAATTTCGTTCCCTGGGCGATGACCAATTGGAGGACGTCGCGCCGCTGTGCACCGAGGGCCATACGTACACCAATCTCGTGCGTGCGCTGAGAAACGAGATAAGCCATCACACTGTAGGTGCCGACGGCGGCGAGCAAAAGACCGAGGCCCGCGAAGATTCCGAGCAGGAACGTCTGAATGCTGGTGTCTTGCAGATCTTCCGCGATCACGTCCTGCATGGTGACGGCGCGAAAAATTGCGAGACCGCCATCGAGCTGGCGGACGTCATTTCGAATTGAACTCAGCACGCTCGCAGGAGCGACGGCGCTTCTAACCGTGAGGCGCACGCCGAAGCCGGGCGCATCGAGAATCAATGCGAGCGGAAAATAGGCCTGGGGCATCGTGCTATCGCGGATACCCCCTTGCTTCACGTCGCCCACCACTCCTATGACTTTCACATTCGTGCCGGAGGCGTTGAAGATTTTATCGATGGGATTCTGATTGGGCCAATACAGCTCCGCCATTTTGCGGTTAATGACGGCAACGAAAGTAAGATCCGGAGGGATGGTTACGTTCGCGCCTTTGGCCGCTTCGTAGAGGGCATCGACTTTAATTGTGTTTTCGGCTGCGTGATCCACATCCTCTGGAGAAAAAATGGACCCTTGAACGAGAGGAATAGCGAAAGTTTTGAAATAGTCCGAAGTGATGTAATTCCATTCCACAAGTTCGGTGGCAAGCGCGGGATTTGTTTCTCCAGCGACTGTGATGTATCCATTGCTTCCGCCCTGCAGAGGAATTTCAGTGGAAACCGCGGCCGACTGAACTCCAGGTGTCTGTTCAATCCGGGCGAGAAGTAGATCGTAAAATTCACGCCGCGCCGGAAGATTTTTGTATTTGGCGGGGGGGAGATTGAGCCCCATCGTCAGAATGTTCTGTGTTTGCACGCCAATATCAAAATTGCGCAGGCGGGCAAAACTCCGAAGGAGCAGCCCTGCGCCGACCAACAATGCGAGCGACACGGCAATCTCGCCAACGACGAGGGCATCGCGCAGCAATCGGCGGCCGCTGGTTGCGCCGACAACGGACTGGGCGCTCGACTTCAGCTCTTCCGTGAGGTTGAGTTGGGAAACCTGGAGAGCGGGAGCGAGGCCGAAAAGAACTCCCACGAGAATGCTAACCGCGATGGTGAAGAGCAAGACGGCAACGTCAAGCTGGATCGGATTCACGCGGGGCACGGGCAACGATTTCGCTCCCTGAAGCGTGGCAACGGCCCAATATGCGCCGAGGAGACCCAAGGTGGCACCGGCCAGCGACAGCATCACGCTTTCAGTAAGCATCTGCCGAACCAGGCGCCAACGGGTTGCGCCGAGCGAGGCACGCACAGCGATTTCACGCTGACGCCCGGAGGCGCGCGCGAGCAGAAGATTGGCTACGTTGGCGCACGCAACCAGAAGGACCAGCCCGACGGCACCCAGCAGAATCAGAAGCGGCTGGCGCGAATATTCGCCGAGTTCCTTCTGAAGAGGGACGACGACCGCGTTTACATCGTCATTATTTCCGGGATACGACTTAGCGAGGCGCTTTGCGATGGTCTCTAGATCGGCCTGGGCTTGAGGAACGCTGAATCCTTTCTTCATTCGCCCGATGGCACGCCATTGGTGCGAGCCGCGCGTCCCGGTTCCGTGCGGAGACATATCGAGCGGCGTCCAGATATCCGTGGGAGAAGGATTCGCCGAAGGAAAGTTATACCAGGCAGGCATAACGCCGATGACGGTATAGCTTTGGCCGTTCAACTGGAGGCCCTGGCCGAGGGCATCAGAACGGCCGCCGAATTGGCGTAGCCAGAAACCATTGCTGAGAACGGCAACGTGATTTTTCCCGGGTTGATCCTCGCCATCGGCGAAGGTGCGGCCGAGTTTGGCATGAACGCCGAGGAGAGAGAAAAAGTTAGCTTGCGTGTTGATTACGGAAGCTGGTTCGGGGATATCACTTGAGGAACCCGGGGCGCTCGCGTTCATTCCGCGGCCCCACGAAAAAAGGCTCGTCGCTTCCATGGATTGATTCTGCGATTGCCAATCGAGGTAGTCCGGGCCCGTGAGCGGATAATTTCCGGGCGCGCCTTCCGTCTCCCAAAGTTGAACGAGTTGACCGGGCTGCGCGAAAGGCAACGGCCTCAGGAGGACGGAATTAATTATGGAGAATATCGCCGTGTTGGCGCCGATGCCGAGAGCGAGGGTAACGATGCCCACGATCGTGAAACCGGGATTCTTCAGAAGCATGCGGGCGGCGTATTTGACGTCTTGCCAGAAAGTTCCCATTGCTCATACTCCTTAATTCAACGAGCTTTTTTGAAACGTGGCCTTAGCCCGCGCGGCCGATGAATGTTCGCGGGTGGCGTTATTCATAGCGAAGAGCAACGATGGGGTCCACGCGAGTTGCGCGGCGCGCCGGGATGTAGCAGGCCACTAGGGCCACGAAGGCAATCAACAGCCCCACGCCAGTGAAGGTGAGCGGATCGTGGGGGCTGACCCCCGCAAGCATGAACACGAGGAGGCGCGACATTCCGAATGCACCCACAATGCCGAGTGCAATCCCCAAACCAGCGAGCCATAAACCTTTGCCGACGACAAGGCGCAGAATTTGCCAGGGCCGCGCTCCGAGAGCGATGCGGATTCCAATTTCATGCGTTCGTTGCGTGACCATGAAAGCCATTACACCGTAGATTCCGATCGCGCCAAGGAAAAGTCCCAGGAGGCTGAAAAATCCCATGAGCTGGGACACGATGTGATAGCCCGAATACTGTTCGGACACGATCAATGCCAGCGGGCGAACCAGCGAGACGGGCTGATCGGCATCGACGGACCAAATTGTTTTGCGAATCGCGTCAGAGAGAGTCGCCTGGTCCGCTGTTGACCGAACCACGATTCCCATCCCACGAGTGGGGAACTGCGCGAAGGGGACATATATTTCGCGGTCGTGATGATAGTTCATGGCGTTGTACATCTTCACGTCGCCGACGACGCCGACGATCGTGGCGTCCACATCCGTATCGTGATGAAAATGAAGTTTGTGGCCGACGGGATCTTCGTGCGGCCAGAACTGGCGCGCGAGTTCCTGGTTGATGATGACAACGGTCGGGGCGGCGGGGCCGTCCGCAGCGGTGAAGGTGCGGCCCTTCATCAGGCTGATCTGCATGGTGGCGAAATAATCGTTGGTGACAACAGAATACTGGGCGCCAGGTACCTCGCCTAGATTCGGCGCGGGTCTGCCGACGACGGACACCTCCACACCTTCGCAACATTCGTCGAAGGGCAACTGCTGGGCCGCACCCGCGGAAGCAACCTGCGGGAGCGCGCGCACTCTTTCGAGCACTTGATCGTAGAACGCTTTGATTTCGGCCGGGGCTTTGTATTTCGTTTCGGGCAATGTGAGGTCTGCGACCACCACATTCTCCTGACGGAAGCCGGGGCTGGTGCGCACGAGGCCGACGAAACTGCGGATCATGAGCGAGGAACAGACCACGATTACGACCGCGAGCGCGACTTCTCCCACAACGAAGGCGCTGCGCAGCAGCGAGCCGGTGCGGTTGCCAGAGGCTTTGCCGGAGGCCTCTTTCAGCATTGTGTTCACGTCGAGCTTAGAGCTGCTGAGCGCAGGCGCGAGGCCGAATAGCACGCCTGCCAGGAGCGCGAGAGCGAATGTGTAAGCCAGCGTGTGGAGATCGAGCGTGACCTGGCCAAAATTGAGGAGGTAACCCCGGACGCGCAGGGGAATGGCCGCGTCAATCCAGCCCAGCGTCCAATAACCGACAAGCACGCCTGCCGCGCCGCCCGCGAGAAATAGCAGCACCGTTTCCGTAAGCAGCTGGCGAACCAGCCGGGCGCGCCCCGCCCCAAGCGCCGCGCGAACCGCGAGCTCTTTCGAGCGGCCCGTGGCACGGGCGAGCATCAGATTGGCGACATTGGCGCAGGCAATCAGGAGCACAAAACCAACAATGAAAAACAAAATCATCACCGGCTGGTTGCCGGCCTCTTCTCCAATGGCGTCTTTCAACGGTTGGAGAATGACGCCCGAGTTCGTATTCGTCCTGGGATAGGCCTTCTCCAACCGCTTTTCGATCGCCGACATTTCCGCCTGGGCTTCGGACGAGGCGACGCCCACCTTCGTGCGCCCCATCACGTTTAGCCAAGTACTCACGCGATTGTTGCGATCCTGCTGCGAAAACGCGAACGGCGCCCAGAGATTTGACTCGCCGGCCAAGGGAAGCTGGAATTTCGCGGGCATGACGCCGACAACGGTGCAGGACTCTCCGTCCACCTTGATGTCTCGTCCGATGATGTGCGGATCGCCGGCGTAGCGCTTTTCCCAAAGTCCACGACTGAGGATGGCGACGTGAGGAGCGCCGGGCTGATCGTCGGCAGACTCAAAAGTTCGACCAAGAAGAGGCTTTGCCCCAAGCGTGTCGAAGAAATTCCAAGTGACGTGAGTGCCAGCCACGCGATCGGGACTGCCATCGCCCGACAAATTGAACGAAGCGCCGGCCCACATCATAAGTTCATCGAAGTCCTTGCTCTGAATCTGCCAGTCGTAGAAATCCGCGGCGGAGTGCTCGCGGCTGGTCCCGCCATCTTTCGTGTTCAACGCTTGAATGTAAAAAAGGCGATCGGCTTGCGGGTAGGGCAGCGGGTTGATGATCCAGGCGTTCACGAAGCTGAAGATGGAAGTATTCGCGCCGATCCCGAGCGCCAGCGTCAAGACCGCGATGGCGGTGAAACCGGGATTCTTCTTCAGCATGCGGAAGGCGTATTTCAAGTCTTGCAGCAGAGTGTGCACTTTTAGTCCTCTCGATCGTCCCGATCCATACCGGTGATTATTCGTAACGCAACGCCACCATGGGATCCACGCCCGCGGCTTTCCGCGAGGGCAGCCATCCCGCCGTGATGGCGACAAGCGCCAGCAGCGCAGTGGCGCAGACGAACACGAGCGGCGCGCCAGCCTTTACGCCGAACAATTGCGATTCCACCAGTCGCCCCACCGCATATGCAACGGGCAATCCAATCGCGAGACCCGCGAGAGACATTCGCACCACCTCGCGGAGAATAAGCCACTGGGCGTTTCCCTGCGTGGCGCCGAGCGCCATACGAATGCCGATTTCTCGCGTGCGCCGCGCAACCATATAGGCCATCACGCCGTATAGCCCCACGGCCGCGAGAAGCGCGGCCAGCAAACCGAGGCAAAGCGAGAAGAAGGTGAGGAGCCGGTCGTTAAATTCGATTTCGTCCACCTGCTCGACGAGCGTCTTCATACCGTGGACAGGCAAATTGGCGTCTAATTTCTGGACGATCCCGCGCAGCGCAATGCCGAGCGCCATGGGGTCCTGGCCGGTTCGAACATAAAAAATTACATTGCCGAAATTAGGGCTTTGCGAATAGGGAGTATAGGCAAACGGCGTTTTCTCCTCGCGCACGGTGACTTGCTTGCTGTCTTTCACCACGCCGACGATTTCGATATCGGGATGCACGTCACTCCCCGCGCCCCAGGCAAAATGAAGACCCACGGGGTTGCGCCCGGCGAAAAAATGCCGCGCCATTGTTTCGTTTATGATTGCTACTTTCGGCGAACTCGCTGCGTCGCGGTCGTCAAACTCGCGCCCAGATACAAGTGGAATCCCCAGGGTAGCGAAGAAACCTGGCCCCACGGAGTTCTGGTTAACATCCATATTCTCGTTTTCAGACCCTGTGTAGCCTTCCGGCGTAATATTCGAGCTCGCGTTGCTGTCAGCCAGCACGGGCATCTCGGTCGCGCTTACCGAAAGTACTCCGGGCAAGCCAGCAACTGCTTCGCGAACGAGATCGGTGAACGCAATGGTCTGCGGTGGCGTGTAGCGATTCAGTTCGGGTGAAATGGAAAACTGAACCACGTGATCCATGCGCAGGCCCATATCAAGTCGTTTCAGGTTCAGAAGGCTTTGCGCGAAGAATCCCGCAACGACGAGAAGAACGGCGGTCAACGCCACCTGCGAAATCATCAGCCACTTCCGGAATTGCACGTTGGTTTTGCCGCTGGAAACGCTCGTTCCCTGATCCTTGAGAGTGCTTTGCAGGTCGGTGCGCGTGGCTCGCAAAGCCGGCAAGAAACCAAAGAGCACACTCGTCAGCAGAGAGAGCCCCAACGCAAACGCGAGCACGCGCCCGTCGAATTCAGCGACCAGCCCAACCGCCCCAATGGTCTCAGGGATTGAGCCAACGAGGACCCGAAGTACCCAGGATCCCAAAAGCAGCCCCGCGACGCCTCCGGCAATCCCCAGCAAAAGACTTTCCGTCAGCAATTGCCTCAAGAGTCTCCAGCGGCTCGCGCCCAGCGTGAGTCGCAAGGCGATCTCGCGTTGGCGGGCTTCACCCCGCGCCACCAGCAGGCTCGCAAGATTTGCGCACGCAATAAGAAGGACCAACCCCACCATGGCCATCAAGGTGATCAAAGGATGCTGCGCGCTGGCCTGAAGTATCGGCCGCCCGTGCTCGCCCTGATCCACCAGGAGCGGCTTGCTCACAAATTTCAACTTGGCGTCCGCCGACATCTTTCGTTTACCAGCCTCGGCTTCGAGCAGGGCGCGATAGGCAGGCGCGATGGCCGCTTGCGCTTTTGCGCGAGTAAAACCCGGCTTCAAGCGGCCGAGAATTGCGATCCAGTGGTCGTTCGGATCATCGAGCCCATCCCAATTCGGCGTCATCCGCGCCTTGTTGGTGACGGGAATGAACAGGTCGGGCACCTGGCCGACCTGGACGCCTTCGAACCCGGCGCGCGCGACTCCGACAATGGTGAGCGGCGTTCCATTGACGATGAGAATTTTGTTTAGAATTCCGGAGTCGCCGCCGAAGTGGCGCGACCAATAGCCGTAGCTGAGAAGCGCGACGGTATTGGCTCCGGGCACGGTCTCATCATCCTTCGAAAAAGTGCGGCCCAGCGCCGGCTTGACGCCCAGCACATCAAAATAATTTGCGGTTACAAGTTCGCCGTTTGCGAGCTCGGTTTGACCCTGACCCGACACGCTTACCTGCACGGCAAAGCGCGCAAGAAGCCCCGAAAAAGACGGATTCTGGTCGCGAAGGTTTTTGTACATCGGGTAAGAAAAGGATGCCGAAGAATCGCCGTCGCTCGACACGCGTCCTCCGACGGGTCCGGGCGAGCGCAGAATCACGAGCTCCTCGGGCCGCTCGACGGGAAGCAAGCGTAGAAGCACCTGGTCAGTGAGTGAAAATATTGCGGTATTTGCGCCGATGCCGAGCGCCAGCGTCAAAACGGCAATCAGCGCGAAGCCGGGATTCTTTGCCAGCATTCGGAAGCCGTATTTAATATCCTGGGCCAAATGCCCCATGCAACCCTCCGCCAGATTTGTGAAACAGGCCGCGTGCTTTTCCAGGCATGCTGAATTCTTTATTCGTAACGCAACGCGATAATTGGATCGACGCGCATGGCCCGCCGCGCGGGGATGTAGCAGGCCAAAAGCGCAACCGCAAGAAGCACGGCCGCGACACCGGCAAACGTCAGCGGATCAGTGGCGCTCACTCCGAATAGCATCTTGTCCATCTGGCGCGTCAGAGCGAAAGCCGAAATGAGGCCGATGGCTATGCCGATGGCCGCCATCTTGGCGCCTTCGCTAACGACCAACCGCAGAACGTCTGTCCGCTGCGCTCCGAGAGCGATGCGAATGCCTATTTCCTGCGTTCGCTGCCCCACGAGATAGGAAATCACGCCATAGATTCCGATGGTGGAAAGCACGAGCGCGAGTGCAGCAAACAATCCCAGCAGCGTCATCGAAAACCTTCGCGCCGCCAGCGAATCGGAAATCACTTCATCCATCGTCTGCGTGCCGAACATGACTTGCTGGCTGTTGATTTTGCTCATCGCGGCCCGGAGTTCGCTCACCAAAGATTGCGGGTCTCCGTGCGAACGCAATACGACGTTTACACCGCCGACAACGAGCGGCAAGAATTTATCGGGAATCTGCATGAAGGGAATGTACATCTGGGCCTGAAGGGCGGCGGTCGCATCGGAATCGAGTCCCCAGTGCTTGACGTGGCCTGCGATCCCGACGATTTCCGCCTGCGTGCCCAGAATTCCCAGATTGAGTCTTTTTCCGATAGGGTCTTCGTTAGGAAAATATTTCCGGGCAAAACTTTCATCAATAACCATCACGGGTGGCGAATTGATATCGTCCTGCGCCGTAAAAAACCTGCCGCGCAAGAGAGGTATTCCCATCGCTTTCAAATGGTCCGTTTCCACCAAATAAAACAAAGCCCAATTCATGTCGGCGTCGTTCGCAGGCGCGGGCTGCCCTTCATGCCAAAACGGGAGCTCGGAGTCATCGCCCGTCAATGGCAATCCTCCACCCTCAATCGAAACCGCCTCCACGCCCGGAATTGACATCGCGCCATCCTGGATTGCGCGAAGGGCGGGGCGGATCGCCGGGGGGTTGGCAACGACCGCAGGAGGAAGAGCCACGCTGAACGTCAATACATTGTGAGGATTGAAGCCCGGGTTGACACTCCAGAGTTTCGAGAGGCTCCGAATCATCAGGCCCGCCCCCACCAACAAAACCAAAGCCAACGCAACCTCTGCAACGACAAACACGCTCTGCGCCAGGTGCCGCTTCGTGCTCGATCCTCGCCCACCTTCTTTCAGCGTCTCTTGCAGATCGGGCTGCAACATTTTGAAGGCTGGCACCAATCCAAAAACCACGCCTGCCAGGATCGAAATGGAGAACGTGAAAAGAAGCACGCGCAAATCAATACCGATTTCGCGTGAGCGGGGGAGAGCGTCCGGAAGCACGCCGAGAATTGCTTGCGTGCCCCAAGCTGCCAGGAGCAAGCCGAGTCCGCCGCCGATGATTCCCAGCAGCACGCTTTCCGTCAGGAGCTGACGGACCACGCGTCCGCGGCTGGCACCCAGTGCCAAGCGAATAGCAAACTCGCGCGTTCGGCCAGTCGCCCTGGCCAACAGCAAGTTGGCGACGTTGGCGCAGGCGATCAGCAGAACAAAACCTACGGCGGCGAGCAACACGAGAAGATAGGGTTGAATGTCGCCGACGATGGACTCCTTCAGCGAGATCAATGTTACGCCGGACTTCGCATCCGCCTCGGGATAAGCTGCTTCCAGGTTGCGCGCGACTCCATCCATATCGGCTCGCGCTTGTTCGATGGTGAAACCTGGTTTCAACCGCCCGACCGCGCGCGTACCCATGCTCACGCGACGGTCGCGAAACGTTGCGTCATCCCATTGGCCGATGGGGATGTAAAGATCCCTCGCGCCTCCGAGGCGAAAACTGGAGGGAATCACGCCAACGATGCTTCGGAGTTTTCCGTTCAAGCTGATGGACTTTCCGAGGATGTCTTGCGAAGATCCGAATTTGCGCTTCCAGAATCCTTCGCTAACGACAACTACCGGATCTCCACCGACTCGATCCTCCTCCGGCGTAAACGTCCGACCGATGAGCGGTTTCACGCCGAGCAACGGAAAAAACGTAGCTGAGATCATGTCGCCGCGGAGCCGCTCCGCCTCGCCCATACCGGTGAGATTGAAATCGTCGCCGCGATAGGCAGCGATGGATTCGAAAGCTTTGTTGTCCTTCTGCCAATCGAGGAAATTGGGATAGGAAATCGAGCTGCGTTCGAAAGTTGGAGTCTTGGTGAAGATGGCGGTGATCCGTTCCGGCTGCGCGTAGGGCAGAGGATTCAACAAGACGCCGTCGACAACGGAGAATAGTGAAGTATTGGCGCCGATTCCGAGCGCCAGAGTCAAGACAGCGACAAAGGTGAACCCAGGGTTTTTCCAGAGGAATCGAACGCCGCCGCGAACATCCTGCAAAAGTGTTTGCACTTGCCCACCTCCAGGTCATTCCGTCACGCAGGCACACCCCTACGAGGATGCCGAAAAGACTCTTCGGCCCTCAAACGGGGAGTAGAAAGAATCTTTGGGTAAAGCGGAATTACACGCTCGTCGTGCGCGTGCCGACGGTTTCTTCGACGATGCGCCCGTCGAAAAGGTGAATCGTGCGGTCGGCAATGCTGGCGTAGCGGGGATCGTGCGTGACCATGCAGATGGTCGCACCCTCGCGGTGCAATTGCCGCAGCAGGTCAACGACAGCTTCGCTGTTCTTCGAGTCCAAGTTACCGGTCGGCTCGTCCGCCAGCAGGATGGATGGCTGCCCGACCAGAGCGCGGGCCACAGCGACACGCTGCTGCTGACCGCCTGAAAGCTGCGAGGGGTAATGCTTCATGCGGTGCGCCATGCCGACGCGTTCGAGGACTTCCTGGACGCGCTTTTTCCGCTCGGCGGAAGCCATGCTGCGGTAGGTGAGAGGCAGCTCGACATTTTCGAACACGGTGAGGTCGCCGATCAGGTTGAAGGCCTGAAAGATGAACCCGATTTCGCGGTTGCGGATTCGCGTGCGGTCGGAGAGCGAAAGATTCGCCACGGCCTGCGTATTGATCCAATAATTTCCTTCGGTGGGCGAATCGAGCAGGCCCAGGATCGAGAGCAGCGTGGATTTGCCGCAGCCCGAAGGCCCGGCGATGGAAAGGAATTCGCCGTTCTTGATCTCCAAATGGACGCCGCTCAACGCGTGCGTTTCCACTTCATCCGTGTAGAACACTTTGGTAACGCCATCCAGCTTAATCAGGGCTTGCGCGGCATCGCTCATTTGAATGACTCCTCCACAGCGTTAGGTACGATTCTTAGGGTCCAAAAAGTTCCCTGCTATTTCAATTCGATCCGGTCGTAAGCGTCATCCTGCGACATGTCAGACAAAATCACCGTATCGCCCACCTGCAACCCCTTCAAAATCTGAATCTTGTTGACAGAAACCTGGCCAACTTGCACCTGGGTGCGCGAGGCTTCCCGGGCATCCGACCAGGGCATTTGCCCCTCTACCTTAAAGAGGCCAATCGTGCTGTTCGCCTCGCCGTGCACAGGGCGCCCAACAAAGAGCACGTCCGTGAGCCGGGCGAGTTCCACGGTGCCTTCCACGCTGAGTTGCGGGACAGCACCTTGCGGGAGCGCGCCATCCAGATGGACGTCCACCGTGCGCGTTCCGTTAGTGACAGCGGGATCGATTCTGATGACATGGCCGGGAATGATTCCCACGTGAGTATCCACGGAGGCTTGCTGGCCGATCTGGATTGTGGAGGTTTGCGTCTCCGCGATTTGCAATGCGGCCTTCAGCTGCACTTGATTCGCAACCTTGGCAATCAGGGTTCCCTGCAATACCTTTTGACCGACTTCGATATCCACTTCCTGCAACATGCCTTCGATGCCGGCTTTGATGTGCAATTGCTCCAGTAAGGATTTGTCGAGATTGTAGAGCGCGGTCTTCTGGTCCACGGTTGCCTGCGCGACGGCAAGCTGCGCGCCAATGGACTGCTCAAACGTCTGAACTTCCTTCTGCGCCAGGTCGTTCTCTTTGGCCAGTTCCTGGGCCTGCACGACGGCCGTCTTCACATCGAGGTCGGCTTTCAGACCGAGTTCGCCGAGCTTCTGGAAGGCTTCTCTCTGCATATCCGCAGTGTGGTAAAGCGAGCTGATATTCGCCGCCTGCGTTCGTTTGTCCATGAGCTGGTTTTGAAGCAACGCCTTAGTTTGCTCAAGGGTCGCCTGGGCGCCCTTCACCTGGTACTCCGCATCCAGGGTTTGCTGCTCCAGCGTCGGATTGCTCATGTTCATAATGACGGTTTCGGGCTTCACCGGCACGCCGGCCAGCATGTGATCTTTGACGATACCGTCTGCGGGAGCGGAAACAAAATTGATCTTCTCGGGGACCAGGGTTCCCAGCCCGCGCACATCAATCACCATATTGCCCCGCTGCACAGTTTCCGGCCAAAGCGTAGCTTTATCCACACTGGGCGCAGCGGGCTTCAGCTGCTTCAACCCTAAAGTGATGGCGACAACGACTACCACGCCGACGCAGCCATAAATGATGCGGCGGATCCTCTTTTTTCTCTTAATTTCGGGGCGAACAATGTCCACGGAACACGACCTCGCAGGTAATATAGCGCAAATTGACTTCCGGTCTCACATGATTGATAAGTTGTTTGTAATGTCTCACTTGAAGCAGGCCTAGCCGTGTGAATAGTATCAAGTTTGCTCGCTCGTGGGAATCTTCCGTCCCGCTATCGAACACACTTCCCAGCACTGGAAAACAGCTACGAGGAGGTCGCTTCGGCGCTCGCTTTGATTTCCTGCCACCGCTTGGGGCGTCTTTTGGCGTCGAGTATCTTCTTGCGCAAGCGAATGGATTTAGGAGTGACCTCAACGAATTCGTCGTCGGCGATGAACTCGATGGCTTTTTCGAGGGTCATTTCGCGCGGCGGGATCAAGCGGATCGCTTCATCAGCAGAAGACGAGCGCATGTTCGTTTGCTTCTTTTCCTTGGTGACGTTGACGTTCATGTCGTCTTCGCGCGCGTTTTCGCCAAGAATCATCCCTTCATACACTTCAATTCCGGGTCCGATGAACATTTCGCCGCGTTCCTGGATGCCCCAAATCGCATAGGCAACGGCGACGCCGGGACGGTCGGCGACAAGAGCGCCCGTGAGACGCATGGCCATATCGCCGGCATATTCCGTCCAGCCTTCGAGCAAGGAATGAATCAACGAAGTGCCGCGCGTATCGGTGAGCAATTGGCCGCGCAAGCCGATCAGCCCGCGCGAAGGGATGCTGAACTCCATGCGCACGCGGCCCGAATGGTGATTCACCATTTTCTTCATTTCGCCGCGGCGTGTGCCGAGTGACTCCATCACGATACCGATGAAAGTCTCCGGGCAATCGACCACAAGAGTCTCCAGGGGTTCCAGGCGCCTGCCATTCTCCGTCTTCACGACGATTTCGGGCTTGCCGACCATCACTTCGTAGCCTTCGCGCCGCATGGTCTCAATCAAAATGGCCAGCTGGAGTTCGCCGCGCGCCAGAACGCGGAAAGCGTCGGTTGCGCCGGTATCTTCCACACGCAGGGAAACGTTGGTGAGCAATTCTCTTTCAAGGCGCGAGCGAAGATCGCGGGAAGTGACGAACTGGCCTTCGCGCCCCGCAAATGGCGATGTGTTGATGGTGAACACCATCGTCAGAGTGGGCTCGTCAATCACCAGAGGTTCGAGAGGCGCAGGATTTGCAAGGTCCGTGATGCTCTCGCCGATCTGAATTCCCTCCACGCCGGCAATCGCCACAATGTCGCCGGCGAATACTTCCTCGGCTTCGTCGCGCTCGAGCCCGCGGAATGTGAAAAGTTTGGTGATCTTTGTGGGCTGGATCGCGCCTGATAGTTTGGCGATGCCGACGTCCTCACCGCGCCTGAGCGTTCCTTGGAAGACACGCGCGATGGCGACACGCCCCAGATATTCGCTGTAATCGAGGTTCGTCACCTGAATCTGCAGAGTCGCGGCGGGATCACCGGAAGGAGGAGGAATCGAAGCCACGATAGCTTCAAACAAGGGCTGAAGATTTGTGGAGCTATCGCCGACTGCGTTGTGCGCGACACCCAGCTTTGCATTCGTATAAAGAACCGGAAAATCGAGCTGGTCTTCGGTGGCGTCGAGGTCGATGAACAGGTCGTAGATTTCGTCCAGCACTTCCGCGCAGCGCGCGTCGGCGCGGTCAATTTTGTTGAGGACGATAATCGGAGGCAGCTTCGCCGCGAGCGCCTTCTGGAGTACGTAGCGCGTCTGCGGCAGCGGGCCTTCGCTCGCGTCCACCAGAAGCAGGACGCCATCCACCATTCTCAGGGCGCGCTCCACTTCGCCGCCGAAATCGCTATGGCCGGGCGTATCGACGATATTGATTTTCGTGTCGTGGTAGGTGAGCGCCGTGTTTTTCGCCAGGATCGTGATGCCGCGCTCGCGCTCGAGGTCGTTTGAATCCATCACGCGCTCAACCAATTCCTGGTTGGCGCGGAAAATCCCGCTCTGGCGCAGCATGGCGTCCACGAGCGTCGTCTTCCCATGGTCCACATGGGCAATGATGGCGATATTGCGAATCGAAGTCGTCATAGGATGGCGATTGAACTCATTCTTTCCTTCTGCATTTGGAAACGGCCGAACAGGTACACTGCTGGCACGGTCTTGCAGCCCCGAACGATTCCCGCAGGAAGGAGTTTCTGGAGCAACAAACGCAGAGCTATTTTAGCATGCCGGGGCAAAACTCACCATGCTGCCTTACCGGGCGGGACAGAATCCAAGGAAACCAAATCGTTCGTGAAACATCGCGAACCAACCTGCTGAACCATCTCTATCACCATCGAGGCCGGATGTCGGTTTACGTCCGCTTGCTGGAAGTGCCCGTCCCTGTGGTGTACGGACCGACCGCGAATGGAAAGCCATTTGCATAACTAGGGTGGGGAGCAGCGTGGGGCGTTCAGATGACTCGGTAAAAATTCCTTGATTTTCGCTTTTTATTCGCCTACGATTTCCCGGCAAGAAATGCATAATGGAAAAACAACGGAGGGAGAACGCCATGGCCATGAAAGACGGATTGTTACCCGAGTTCGATCACGAAATGCAGGGAACGAGAAAAACGCTGGAGCGCCTGCCGGAAGACAAATTTGCATGGAAGCCACACGAAAAATCAGGATCCATGATCGGGCTGGCGGCTCACTTGGCCAATCTCCCCAGCTGGGCGGCATATACGATCAATCAGGATTCGCTAGATCTGTCGCCGGGCGGCGTTGACTTTCAGCCGCCTCCACCTCCGAAGACGCGGAAGGAACTCCTCGAGATGTTCGAGCAGAACGTCGCCTCCGGGCGAGCCGCGATCGAGGGGGCGAGTGACGCCGAGCTTCTGAAATCGTGGTCGCTATTGCGCAACGGGAAGACGCTGATGACGATGCCCAAAATCGCATGCCTTCGCGGGTTCGTGATGAATCACACGATTCACCACCGCGCCCAACTGGGCCTTTATTTGCGGCTCAACAATATTGCGGTTCCTGCGTTGTACGGTCCATCGGCAGACGAAGGCGCGCTGTAGCGCGGAATTAAGCGGGGCGCGACGATCGAT